>Ga0335070_10003293_pt1 | contig 18827 bp, 20 predicted proteins | sample Lox_Sample_13_FD_206722 | JGI IMG/M metagenome (GOLD analysis project Ga0335070, IMG submission 206722) | Soil microbial communities from Loxahatchee National Wildlife Refuge, Florida, United States - Lox_Sample_1.3 | ecosystem: Environmental > Terrestrial > Soil > Wetlands | place: USA... | reverse complement strand
TTTTGCAGAGCGAGCAACGCGGCGCGAAGCTGCCGCCAGCCCTTCAATCCGAGGGCTCTCGGATATCGTTGTGCGACGCCCGGCTCTGCGCCTCCGCTTCCATTTGCGCGTCAATCTCAGCTTCGCGGGCCGCCGCAATAGCCTCCGCCTCACGCGTCGTGAGCTTCCCTTCCTCCGCAGCCTTCAGCAGACGGATCTTATAAGCGAAATAAGAGTCCATCCGCGAATCGTTGCCGTAGATCGCGCGATGCTGCGTACGTAGCATCTGCTGCGCGTCGATCGCGCTGACCTCCCCGCGTTCTTGCTTGGCCATGACCTCCGCCCGATAGGCCGCCCACCGCTCCTCTGGCGCTGGCTGCGTCGGCACCTGGGCGCAGGCTGCCAACCCGACTAATCCCAGCGTCACGATCCCTGACTTTCGCATGACACCCTCCATCACTCGCTCGGCGCCCTGGGGCCGGATGCCCTAACAGCTGCGATACAGCAATATAGCGGATCTGCAAGCTGGTGCAGGGTGACCGGATCGGCGCGCGTTGTCGTTCCTAAAGAGGTCCGCGCGGCTGGTAATAGCAGGAATGCCGACCGAGTTTGTGATGCGAGACCGCGGCGAGAAATCGTTCTCAGCCAGGGCCTGACGCATGGCTCCGCGTTCGACCCAGTGGAGATCCTGCCGGGACTTGCGGTGGGCGAGTGTGTAATCAACAATCCGCAGGACGCGCCCGCCGAAGGCCAAAGCGTGAGTATCGCGACACCCGAGCGCCCGGATATCGGCGGCGCCACGCAATCTGGCTGCGGTGGCAGCCCAGGGTGAGTCGATGCAGTCAAGGGGGGAAGAAATGCAGATGCACACACCACTTCTATCGGCAGCTGCCGGCTGCGTGCTGCTGGCCAGTTGCGCCGTCGGGCCGGACTATCAGCGCCCGCGCGAACCGCTGCCCCAGGCATTCAAGGAAACCGGGCCGTGGAAAGAAGCCGTACCCGCTGATCTGCTGGCCCGGGGCGACTGGTGGGCCGTCTTCGACGATCCGGTGCTCAACCAGATCGAGGCCGACGCTCACCGTGCCAGCCCGCGGCTGCACGCGGCGATGGCGCGGGTGGACCAGGCGCGCGCAATCGCGGGGATTGCACAGTCTTACCTCTATCCGACCATCACTGTCGAGGCGACCGCGGGGCGCTTTGGCGTGTCGGGCAATCGACCCGACCAGCCGAGCAAGCTCCCGACCAACCGGGATTACGAGACCAACGCCTTCCGCGTCCCGCTCTACGCCAGCTATGAAATCGACGTATGGGGCAAGCTCCGGCGCCTGAACGAATCGGCGCTCGCTCAGGTGGAGGCGACACTCGCCGGCTACCAGACGGTGCTGCTTACCCTGGAAGCGGATATTGCACAGACGTATTTTGCGTTGCGCGTCACGGATGAGGATCTGCGCATCCTGGCGGCGAACTTCGACCTGCAGCGGCGCGCTCGGGATCTAGTTGCGGCCCGCCGGCAGGGCGGGCTGGCCAGCGAGTTGGACCTGGCGCGCGTCGAAACGGAGCTTGCGTCTACCGAAGCGCAGACTCAGGCGTCAGTGCGCCGACGGATGGAGCTGGAGGCCAGCCTGGCGGTGTTGGTGGGCAAACTGCCCGAAAGCTTCTCGGTCGCAGCGCAACCGCTTTCTCTCAAGGCCCCGGCTGTACCTGCCGGCCTGCCGTCCGAGCTGCTCGAGCGGCGTCCGGACGTCGCACAGGCGGAGCGTTTGCTCGCGGCTCGCAACGCGGAGATCGGACTTGCACAGGCGGCCTGGTTCCCCTCCATCCGTCTGACCGGCGCGGTCGGCTTTGAGAGCAACGAACTGAACAGTCTGTTGGATAAGGAGAGCACCATTTTGGGCATCACCGCATCGCTGGCCCAGCCGATCTTCGATGGCGGGCGCATTAGTGGCAACATCGAGCGCGCGAAGGCGGCGTATTTGGAGAACCTGTCCAACTATCGCCAGCAGATCCTGGTCGCCTTCCAGGAAGTGGACAGCACGCTGGGCGGATTGCGCGTGTTGAGCGATCAGGCCGATGCCCAGTCGCGTGCGATGGTGAACGCGGAGAAGGCATCGGTGCTCGCCACCGTCCGCTACAGGGCCGGCCTGGTGATCGTGCTGGAGGTCATCGACGCACAGCGCACGTCGCTGCAGGCGCAGCGGCAGAACCTTCAGATCCTAAACCAGCAACTCACCACCAGCGTGGCGTTGGCGAAGGCGCTGGGTGGAGGTTGGGCAGAACCGCGGGCGCCGGCTTCCAGTCAACAGACGGCATCACTGCGACCGCAGTCCTGAGCGGCTCGGCGCACGCCGAGGCCGCGGTCAGCCCGCGGCCTGCTCCGCCCAGTCGAGTTCGAACTGGCGCGGCTGATAGCCGCGCCGCTTCATCAGGCTGAACACCATCGGGACGAACAGCAGCGTGGCGAGTGTGGCCAGCAGCAGTCCGCCGATGACCGCTCGTCCGAGCGGACCATTCTGCTCGCCGCCTTCGCCCAGGCCGCTTGCCATAGGCAGCATGCCCACGATCATCGCCAGGGCTGTCATCAGCACCGGCCGCAGCCGCGTCGATCCTGCTTCCAACGCGGCCTCCACCGGACTCTTGCCCGAGCGCAGCTGCTCATTGGCGAAAGACACCATGAGAATACTGTTGGCCGTGGCCACGCCTACCGTCATGATCGCGCCCATCAACGACGGTACGCTGAAGGTAGTCCCGGTGAGGAACAGCGCCCAGACGATACCGCAGAACGCCGCCGGCAGGGCGGTGATGATGATGAAAGGATCGCCCCACGACTGGAAGTTGATCACCATCATGAAGTAGACAAGCAGCGTCGCGGCGAGCAGCCCGAGCAGCATCCGGGTGAACGCCTCGTTCATGCTCTCCGCCTGGCCGGCGATCTCGAACTTCGAGCCCTTGGGCAGCTTGTCCTGGAACTGCGCCACCACTCGCCGCACGTCGGCGCCGACGGCGCCTAGGTCGCGGCCCTGTACGTTGGCATAGACGTCGAAGGCTTGGCGAACGTTCACACGGTTGATGATCGCGGGCACCTCGATGCGTTCCACTGTCGCCACGTTGCCCAGCGTATTACTCAGGCCGGGTTTGCCGGGAACGGGGATGTTCAATACCGCATCCATCGTGTCCAGCAGATGATGCGGCTGGACCACGACCGCCTGGTAGTTACGGCCCGACTTCGGGTCGTTCCAGTAGTTGGGGGTGACGACCACGCTCGAGCTGGATGAGATCAGATAGTCCTCGGCGACGTCGCGTTGGGTAATGCCCAGTTCGGTAGCGCGGGTGCGGTCCACATTCACGCGTAACGCCGGCTGGTTCATGATCTGATGCACATGCACGTCCACCGCCCCCGGGATCTGCCGCACCTTCGCGGCGATGGCCTGGGCGATCTTGTAGTTCTGCGCCGCTTCGCCGATGACCTTGATGTCGATCGGGGCCGGCAGACCGAAGTTCAGGATCTGGTTCATCATGTCCCCGGGCTGGAAATAGAACGTGCAGTCCGGGAACTTTGCCGGCAGCACTTGGCGCAGGCGCTTCAAGTACTCCTGTGTGCGCATCTTGTGTTCCGGCTTGAGCGAGGCGAGGATCTCGCCGTCGGCCGAGGAGATGGTGACCGTGTCGCTGTAGGCCAGGTTTGTTGAGGGGGGGATCCCGATGTCGTCGATGATCACGTCCAGGTCTTCCCTGGCGATCACCCGGCGCATCTCCTCCTCCACCTGGGAGAAGATCACGCCGGTGTCCTCGATGCGTGTGCCAGGCGGGGCGTTCACGTGCAGGCGAATCTGGCCGGCGTCCACCAGCGGGAAGAAATCCTGTCCCACGAGCGGCAACACCGCCGCGGTGCCCACCATCAGTCCGCCGAACAGGGCGAACAGCATCGACCGCTGCTGTAGGACCCAAGCCAGGGCGCCGAGATACGCTTCCCTCAATCGCTCGAATGAGCGTTCCACCCTCAGGTGCAGGCCGGCCATGGCGGTGCCCAAGGGTGCGAACACTTGCCGTACCAAACCCATCGCGCCTGCTCCGCCGTGCGCCGCACCGACGGTCTTGTCGTGCAACAGGTAGCGCGCCATCGCGGGCACCAGGGTGCGCGACAGGAAATAGGACGCGATGACAGCGAATACCACCGCCAGTGCCATCGGGGGGAACAAGTAGCGGGCAGCGCCGGTGAGCGCAGTGACCGGCAGGAACACGATGCAGATGCACAGCATCGAGACGAAGGCCGGCACAACGATCTGCTGCGAACCGTCGAGGATCGCATCCTTTAGCGACTTGCCCATCGCCAGATGGCGATGGATGTTCTCGATGGTCACCGTGGCGTCATCCACCAAAATGCCCACCACCAGCGCGAGCCCGCCCAGCGTCATGAGGTTGAGCGAATGGCCCAGCGAGGAGAGCATGATCACCGAGAACAGCACCGCGAGCGGGATCGAGGTCACCACCACGACCGTGCTGCGCCAGCTGCCCAGGAACAGCAGGATCAGCAGGCCGGTCAGGCCGCCCGCGATCAAGCCCTCGGCCGCTACCGCCTTGATGGCGTTGAGCACGAACACCGACTGGTCGAACAACACGGACAACCGCAGGCCCTCCGGCAGGACGATGGTGGAGAGCTCCTCACGCGCCATGCGCACCACATCCAACGTCGACGTGCCACCAGTCCGCAGCAGCGTCAGCAATGCGGACTTCTGGCCGTCGTAGCGCACGAGGCTGGTCTGCTCGTTGTAGCCGTCGCGCACGTCGGCCACATCGCGGATGTAGACCATCCGGCCGTTGACGATCCGCACCGGCATGTCGCCGATCTGATCGATTTTCGAGGGGCTGTTGTTGATCGCTAGGATGAACTCCTGCCTGCCGATCTGGGTCGAGCCGGTCGGCAGGTTGACGTTCTGCCGATTTAACGCGTCGTTCACGTCCTTGGCGGTCAAGCCCTTCGCCTGCAACCGCAGCGGCTCCAGATCGACCATGATCAGGCGCGGCCTGCCGCCATACGGGAGCGGCACGGCTGCACCTTGCACCGACGCCAGGCGGTCGCGGATGGTGTAGGTGGCGAAGTCGTACAACTCCTGCTCGGTCAGCGTCTCCCCGCCGACCGACACTTGCAGAATCGGCACGCTGGATGCGTCGTAGACATTGATCTGCGGGGGAGTCTGCCCCGGCAGCATGCGCCGGATGATCGTCTGGGAAGCGGCGGTTACCTCACCCACAGCCTGCTCTACGCGTACCCCACGGTGGAAATAGATGCGCGTAATGCTCTTGCCGTAGACCGAATTCGATTCTATCCGACGCCAGTTGCTGACGTTGCTGGAAAGCGTCTGTTCACTGAACAGCGTGATCTGCTTCGCGAACTCCTCGGCTGGAATGCCCACCTATTGCCAGATCACCGTGACGATCGGTTCCGAGATGCGCGGGAACACGTCCTTGGGCGCTCGAACCACCGACAGCGAACCCAGCAGGACGATGATCAGTGCGAGCACAATGAAAGTATATGGGCGCCGGAGCGCGAGGCGAACAAGCCACATAGGGATCGAGAGCCAGGAATGCGTTCTGGTACTGGACAACGTGGCACTTTTATTACAGGACGTCCATAGAGGCATTATGCCGTGCGGAGCATTTGGTTGTCGCGGCGCACAACGAGCAAGCGGGATCGGTCTACTTCTAGTGAGCGCGTATGGACAATCCACGAGCAGTCGATGAGTCTGACGCCGGACGGTTGACGCGGAGGCTTGCGAATCTGCTTGCCCTACGGCGTGGCCCGGGGATTGCGGCGGGTGCGCTGGCGGTGGTAGTGGCCGCGCTGTTGTTCAAGCCGTGGCCTCACGGGTCTAGCGCAGACGCGGCGAACGAAGAGCAGGGCGAGAGCAAGGGCCTGCCAGACCGTCACGTTCTTCTACGCTCAACGCGGCAAGCCGAAGTCTGAGCTGGTTCTGCCTGCAAGCATCCAAGCCCTGCGTGAAACCACGATCTACGCGCGCACGAACGGCTACCTGAAGCGCTGGTTGGTAGACATCGGTGACAGGGTGACCGCGGGGCAACTGCTCGCGGAGATCGAGACCCCGGAGCTGGACCAGGAGCTGCAGGAAGCGCAAGCGAGATCGGGCCAGATTCGCGTCAACATGGAGGTGGCGCGAGTGACGGCCGACCGTTACCGGTCAGTGCAATCCCAGGAGGCAGTCTCCCCCCAGGAGGTCGACGAGAAGGTCGGCGCGTACGAAGCGCGGCCAGCCGATCTGGCGGCGGTCCAGGCGCAGATCAAGCGGCTGCAGGAACTGCGCGCCTTCCAGCGGGTAGTGGCGCCGTTCTCGGGGACCATTACTGCGCGCAACTAGGAGGTCGGGTCCCTGATCGCCGCAGGCAGCGCGTCCTCGGCTGGCTGGCTCTTCAAGCTGCAGCACACCGACACGATGCGTATATGCGTGAACGTGCCGCAGAACTACTTGCCCCTGGTGAAGATCGGGATGGACGGCGAGCTGGTCGTGCGCGAAGCGGGCGAACAGCCGTTCCCATGCAAAGTGACACGTAATGCAGGGGCCCTCGATCCAGCGACGCGCACGATCCTGATGGAGCTGCAGGTTCCCAACAAGGACGGCCGGCTGCTCCCCGGTTTGTACGGCCAGCTCAAGTTCCAGCTCGTGAACCCGGAACCCAACATCATCATCCCCGGCACCGCACTCATGGTTGGAGGCGAAGGCATCCGTGTTGCGGTGCTGGATCCGCAGGATACGGTGCACATCAAGAAGATCCATCTGGGGCGCGACTACGGCAAAGAAGTCGAGGTCCTGTCCGGATTGGCCGAGAAGGAGCGGGTGATCAACAACCCGCGCGATACCTTCGAGGACGGGTTGAAGGTGGCTCCCGTGCTGCTCGAGAAGAAGGCCGAGAAGAAAGACGCGGGGCACGCGCCGGACAAGCCCGCCGAGAAAGGTAAAGCCCAGGACGCCGCCACAGCACCCGAGAAGAAGCACTAGACCAGGGCTTTTCTAAGCACATCTCGGCGCCGTACGGGCGCGCGAAGCGTTTTGCTAGAATCGCGGCTGCCTTTTTGCGCCGCAGCGATGGCCCTTCTCGAGGTCCGCAACGTTACCCGCCGCTTCGGCGACTTCGTCGCCGTGGATGACGTCAGCCTGAGCATCGAGGCAGGGGAGTTCTTCTGCCTGCTCGGCCCGTCGGGCTGCGGCAAGACGACGCTGTTGCGCATGATCGCCGGGTTCGACGCGCCCGACGGGGGCAGCATCTGGATCGACGGTCGGGACATGACTGGCGTGCCGCCCGAGCAGCGTGACGTGCACACCGTGTTCCAGAGCTATGCGCTGTTTCCGCACATGACCGTGGAGCAGAACATCGGGTTTCCGCTGCGCATGGAGAAAGTGCCCCCGGCGGACATCTCCAAGCGGGTGGAAGAAGCCCTAGACGACGTGTCCCTGTCCGGGATGGCGAAGCGCTATCCCAGCGAACTGTCGGGCGGCCAGCGCCAGCGGGTGGCTGTGGCGCGCGCACTGGTCGACCGCCCCAAGATCTTGCTCCTTGACGAGCCTCTCGCCGCGCTGGATGCCAAGCTCAAGGAGAAGATGCAGCTCGAGCTAATTACACTGCAGAGGGAGGTGGGCATCGCTTTCGTCTACGTGACCCACGATCAGCAGGAGGCACTGGCGCTGGCGCACCGCATTGCGGTGATGAACAAGGCGCGCGTCGAGCAGCTCGACGAGCCCAGCAGGCTTTACAGCTTTCCCAGAAACCGCTTCGTCGCCGACTTCATCGGCACCTGTAACATTCTGGACGCGCAGGTGCTGGAATACGACGCCGGCCGGATGCGGTTGCGATTGGAAGGCCTGGGCGAGGTCACCGCGCTCGGCCTCGAGGGGCCAAAACCGGGCGACCGCGGGATACTCGCGCTTCGACCGGAGCAGGTGGCCATCGGGCGACAGCTTGCACTACATCCGGAAGAGAATCACTTCGCAGGGCGGGTATTCGACTTCCTTTACCTGGGTGACGTCACCGTCTACGTGGTGGAGTTGGGCAACGGCAGCCGCATCGAGGCCATGCTGCCAAACTCCGCGCCGGGGAAAGTGAAATTCTTCGAAGCCGGCGACGCCGTCGAAGTGAGTTGGCGCTATGACGCCGGCCGGTTCCTGCGTGAGTGAGCCGTGACCCGCCTTCGGCTGGGAAGGTGGGCGGTCAGCGCGCCGCCGCTGCTGTACCTGGTGGTGTTCTTCGCCATCCCCACCTTGATCATGGTGGGGGCCTCGTTTCGCAGCCCTGGTGAATTCGGCGGGCTCGCGCCGCTGTTCACTCGCGATGAAACCGGCTGGCACCCGGAGCTTACGCTCGAGAGCTATGCGCGCGTCTTTACGGACGCGCTGTACCTGGAGCTGTTCCTCAAGTCGCTCTGGTACGCGCTGCTGACCACCCTCCTGTGCCTGCTGCTCGGCTATCCGCTCGCGCTGCTGATCGCACGCAGCCCCAGAGGGCATCGCGACGTTCTGGTGCTGCTGGTCATCCTGCCGTTCTGGAGCAACTTCCTGATCCGTGTCTACGCCTGGATGATCATCCTGGGCCCCGAGTCCGTGTTCTTGTCGCCGTTCAATCGGCTGCTCGTCTTGGCCGGTCTGGAGCCGATAACCCTGCTGTTTACCCCCTTCGCGGTGATCGTGGGGATGGTTTACGTGCACCTGCCGTTCATGGTGCTCCCACTTTACGCCAACCTGGAGAAACACGATCCGGCGCTGCTGGACGCGGCGCAGGATCTCGGCGCGAACGCGACGCAGCGCTTCTGGCGCGTGACGTTCCCGCTGTCTCTGCCGGGCGTTTTCGCCGGCTCCGCACTGGTCCTGATTCCCGCGTTCGGCATGTTCGCGATTCCCGACATCCTCGGGGGCACGAGCGGCATCATGATCGGCAACGTGATCAAGCAGCAGTTTCTCGACACGCGCGACTGGCCGTTCGGCAGCGTGCTGTCGATCACGCTCACCGTGATCGCGATTGCGCTCGCCGGCCTCGCCGCGGCGTACGCGCGGCGCTCACGGTTCTGAGGTGCGCCGATGGGGCGAACCCGAATTCTGTGGATGGCGGCGTTGCTGGCATATGGGTTCCTGTACCTGCCGCTAGCCGTGGTGGTGGTCTATTCTTTCAACGACTCCACTATGAATGCGCGTTGGGTGGGGTTCACGCTCGCCTGGTATCGCACGCTGTTCCAAGATCATGAGATGCTCGCTGCGGCTTGGAATTCGCTGCTGATCGGTGTGACCGCGAGCCTGGTGTCCACCGCGCTGGGCACAATGGCGGGGCTCGCCATGCATCGCTACCGGTTGCGCCTGCTGCCGGTGCTGGTGGTGGCGCCGATCGCGATCCCCGAGATCCTGATGGGCGTGAGCCTGCTGATCTTCTTCGTGACCGTCAACATGACGCTCGGGCTGGTGTCGGTGATCCTTGCGCACATCGCTTTCTGCATCGGCTTCGTGGCGATCGTGGTGCGGGCACGCCTGTCCGGGCTGGACGAGAGCCTGGTGGAGGCCGCGCGAGACCTGGGTGCGACGCCGGGCCAGGCTTTCCGCCTCGTCACCCTTCCCTTGATCATGCCCGGGGTGATCGCCGGCGCGCTGATGGCATTCACCTTGTCCATCGACGACTTCGTCATCACCTATTTCACCGCAGGGGCGGATACCATGACGCTGCCGCTCAAGATCTACACCATGGTCAAGGTTACCGTTACGCCGGAAGTCAACGCGGTGTCCACCTTGCTGATGCTGGTTACGTTGGTGTTGATCCTGCTGGCTTCGCGGCTGTCGCCCGGCGCATTGCGCGCCGCTGGCTGATCGCGGGCGTGCGAAGAACCCATTCCGAGGAAGATCGATGCGGAACCTGCTCGTTGTCTTGCTTGCGGTTGCTGCCTATCCGGCAGCGGCTCAGAAGGATGTCCTGCACCTATACAACTGGAATCAATACATCGCACCGCAAACCGTGCAGCGCTTCGAGAAAGCCTGCTCGTGTGAGGTCAAGCAGACCTATTTCGCAGACAACGAGGAACTGGTGGCCAAGCTTAGCGCTGGCGCCAAAGGCTACGACGTCATGGTGCCGACCTCGAACTATATTCCCGGAATGATCAGGGCCGGCTGGCTGCAACCGCTGGACAAGAGCAAGCTGAGCAATCTCGCCAATATCCTGCCCGCCTATCTGAACACGGAATTCGACCCCGGGAACACCTATTCGGTGCCCTATGCCTACACCATCACGCTGATCGGCTACAACGACCAGAAGCTCAAGGAGCTTGGCCTCACGCCGGATTCCTGGGCTCTGATCTTCGACCCGAAGCTGCTCGAGAAGGTCAAGGGCCGTGTATCGGTGCTCGACAGCCAGGGGGAACTGATGGCCGCGGCGTTAAAGTACCTTGGCTACTCGGTCAACGACCGGGATCCCAAGCACTGGGAGCAGGCCAAACAGGCGATTCTGAAAGCCAAGCCCTTCTGGGCGGCGTTCAAGGCCACCGGCTACATCGAAGCGCTGGCGGCGGGTACCATCTGGGTCGTGCACGGTTATTCGAACGACATCTTCCAGGCCGATCTCGGCGCGCAGCAGAACAAGCAGAAGTTCCGCATCCGACATGCCATTCCGAGGGAGGGCGCGGTGCTTGCGCTGGACGCGATGGTGATCCACAAGAATGCACCGCGCCCGGACCTTGCGCATCAGTTCATCAATTTCATGCTCGACGGGCGTAATTCCTCCGAGCTTACCAATATGATGGGCTCGGGCAACCCCAACAAGGCCGCCCTGCCGTTCATCAAGCCGGAGATCAGGGCCATTGGGGCGATCTTTCCCGACGAGCAGACGGCGAAGCGGCTGGAGCAGCTCAAGGACATGACCCCGCAGCAACGGCGGTTGCTGAATAGGCTCTGGACCGAGATCAAGGCCGCCGGGACATAGAGCGTAGACGAGGGCTCGCTCAGGCTGCGCAGAAACTTTCGCGAAAGGCCCGCTCGAAGTCCGCGAGCTGCACCGCCGCCAGCCAGTTGATCCCGGCCGCTGCCGGCCGGCCACCGCCTGCCGCGAATTTGCGGCATAGCGCATCTGCGCCGGTGGGCGCATCGATCGGCGCCCGGACACTCACCGAGTAACCCTCCGGTTTGCTCACCAGCACGGCATGTGCGCGCGACGGCTGCAGGCGAGCGAGCTCATTGGCGAGCGCACCGCTAACGCGCCTGGACCAGGGCTCGTCGGGTAGCACGACCATCCAGTGTCGAAGCTCCTGCACCCTCGGGGCCACCGCTTGGGCGAGAGCCAAATCCGCTGCATAGCCGCTGCGCAACGTGTCGAACACACGGTCGCCGCGAACGAACGCCAGCGGATCCGAATAGGGTTGCATGCGGCGGTACAGGTCGGCTGGATGAAAGTACAGATCCGCGAGCGAATCTCCATAGGCGTTGTAGTTGAGGCATTCACCCAGTTGGCGCAGGCTGTCCAGTTCGATCTCAGTCAACCCGAGCGGTGTGGCGGCTCGTCGCGCCGCGTCATGCAGGTTGTCGCCGAATGCGGCCGTCACGGCCCAGCGGGTGAACTGCCGGCCGAGGTAGGCGTCCACGATCAGGCTGGTGCACACATCCGGCGCGTATTCGATATGCGTCTCCAGCCGCGGATGGGTCGGGATGGCGCCAGGGAAGTGGTGATCGAAATACAGGCAGTGCGCGCCTGATTCCAGTGCGCGTAACAGGCCGGGCCGGTTCTGGTCGAGGGCAATGTCCAGGACGGTCAGGCGGTCGCCGCCACAGGCATCTACCCGGCTCAGCAGGGCGATCTCGCGCTTGGTGCCGGTGACCAGCACGGCGTCGCGCGGCTCCGCCAGGCGCAGCTGATGCAAGCTGCACAGGCCATCCGCATCGCCGTTGAAGATGTCATAGAATGCCATGAGCCGTACTTTACTTCGTGTGGGTCTGGCCGGACGCGCACCTCTGCACCGGCCCAGTCGGACACGCGCCCCGCATGCGCTGCGCACCCACACACCTGCATGCGTGCCGATGTTGCATACGCCGACCCGTCAAGACTCCACAGCCTCTGCACGTCATTCGCGGCTCGTTCTGTACCTGACGGTAGCCTACACACTGCTGGTGGTCTATGCCAGCCTGTACCCGCTGAATGGCTGGCGATCGGCGGCCGAGGAGCCGTTCGCGTTTGTGCTGGCCCCTTGGCCGCGCTACTACACGCTGGGGGACCTGTTGCTCAACGTGGCTGGGTATCTCCCGCTGGGGTTCTTGCTTGCCCTCGTGCTACGCCCCTACCTATCCGTGCGCAGCTCCACGATCTTCTCCAGCCTGTCGGCCACGCTGCTCAGCCTCGGCATGGAGGCGCTGCAGAATTTCATGCCGCCCCGGGTGCCATCCAACCTCGACGTGCTGTGCAACGGCCTAGGTGCGCTGGCCGGGGGCGCGCTGGCGGTTACGGTGGGCGAGCGCTGGTTCCTCGGCGGTTACGTGTATGCCTGGCGCGAGCGCATGTTCCTGCTCGGGGCGCGCATCGATGCCGGCTTCCTGCTGCTGCTGCTGTGGCTGTTCACTCAGCTCAACCCGGAGATCTGGTTGTTCGGTACCGGCGAAGTCGGATACTGGCGGGGCAGCGCGACAAACTTCGCATTCAGTCCGGAATCCTACAGGTGGATCCAGACCGGCGTCGCGGCCGCCAACTTGGCGGCGATCTGCCTGTTGACGACGGTGCTCGCCCGTTCCGGTCGCAGCGTCGCTGCGCCGCTACTCGGCCTGATCAGCGCGGCGCTGCTGCTCAAGAGCATCGCGGCTATGACGCTCTTCAAGCCAGGCGACGCGGCCCTATGGCTGACCCCAGGCTCGATGCTGGGCATCCCGGTGGGGATTGCCGGATATCTGCTACTGTCTCAGCTGCCGCGGCGCGCTGCAGCAGGCGCCGCAGCGCTGCTGCTCGTTATGGGCGTTGTGCTGCTGAACGTGGCTCCCCTAAATCCGTATGTGGAGGCTTCCGTGCAAAAGTGGCGGCACGGACATTTCCTGAGTTTCGAGGGCATGACCGAAATGGTTTCGGCCGCCTGGCCGTTCTGCGCGGTGGCATATCTGTGCTGGATCTGCGCCTTCCCAGAGCGTCCAAGCGCATCCCAGCCATCAAGGCGGGCTGGCGCAGACCGATGTTAAAGGGGTACCTGATCGCCGCGGCTGCGATGGTCGGCCTGGCCTGGCAGGCGGCTCGAGCCGAGCTTCCGGAGTTCGACGATTTCTTCAAGGCAGTGGCTTCCTGTGCGCTGGATATCGCTCGGTACGACTTGGGAGCCCGCTTGCGGGGACGGGCCGACGCCGCGATCGTGTCGTTGCCCAACTCGGGGTCAGTCCGGGGCTTGCTGGTCACAGGGTTCTTCTTCTCGCCCGGCCGCGGCGTCGAGGACAAGTACGGGCTGGTGTTCAACGCGCCGCTGGACGTGGTGGCGGGGACATTCCCCGAACTTGCTGGGCACCGGGCAGTGAATGGGCACTTGCGCACTCTGACGAGACTGTCAGACGAGACGGGGGAGCCAGACGCCCGCCGGAGGACGCTGCTCGCGTGCAGCGCCGGCATGGAGATCTGACGATTGTCACAGAAGTGTGAACTGGTGCCCTAAGCGGTCACCGCTATTGACGCGTGTGACACGTTACGGCCGCCCGTCGCTCTGACGGCGGAAGTCCTGCTTTTCTTCTCCGCCCGCCGACGGGCGCTCTTCTTGCATCGCCTCTCCCTGCGGAACGTGAAAGGCCGTGGCACGCCTCTTGCAAAACTGTGAACGGACGCAGCACGACTGCGCATTAACTGGACGTCGACATGTGAGTGGCGTCGAGAATTCCGCACCCGCTGGAACAAGAACATGGATGAAAGCGACTCGGCGATCCTGATCGCTGAAGATAACGAGGACATCCGCGAGTTGGTGGCGATGCAATTGCAGCGCATGGGCATGCATGTGTTGCAGGCGGAGAACGGCAGTCGGGCTATCGACTTGGCCTTGTCGGAGCATCCCGCCCTGGTGCTGATGGATATGGACATGCCCGTGATGAGTGGTTTCGAAGCCGTCGAGCGCCTGCGCTCGGAGGGTTTTACCGGTCCGATCCTGGCGATGACCGGCTACCAAGAAGGACCGGAAGCCGAGCGGGCCTTGACGAGCGGGTGTGACGGGCTGGTGGGCAAACCCATCTGCAGCGACGTGCTGCGCGCCCATGTCCAGCGTGCGCTGGCACGCGCCAAGAGGGAGGCGCGAGCGTGATGGTGCAGGCTGAAGGGAAGGAGGCCGCCGCAGAGCGGTCCCGGATCGTGGTCTGTTTAGACAAGGATCTGGAGCCGATCGTGACGCGATTCCTGGGCAGGAAGCGAGGCGAACTGCCAGTGTTGCGCGACGCCGTTCAGGCTCGAGACTTCGAGAAGATCCGCCGCCTGGGCCACGACCTGAAAGGAGCAGGGGAGGGTTTCGGCTTCGCCGACCTGAGTGCGATCGGCGCGCAGCTCGAGCGCCGCGCGCACGCGCGGGACGGGAAAGCCATAACCGAGCAGATAGAGGCGATGGAAGCCTATCTCGCCGCTGTCGAGGTTCGTTTCTCCTGAGCCATGTATACAGCCCTGCAGATCGAGACCCCGCGGACCATTCCCAACACAAAAATGCGAGTCGCGATCCTCGAAGATGATCTTTCCCAGACCGAGCTGCTCAGTCATTGGCTGCAGCTAGCTGGCCATCATGCTCATGCCTTCGAGCAAGGGGCGCAGCTGCTGCGCTCCCTCGAGCGCGAGAGCTTCGACGTCCTGGTCCTGGACTGGAACGTGCCGGACCTCAACGGAATCGAGGTGCTCAAGCGCGTGCGCAGCCGCCTGCACTCCGCGATCCCAGTGCTGTTCGTCACCGGCCGCAACCGTGAGGACGACGTGGTGATGGCGCTGCGCGAAGGCGCCGATGACTACATGGTGAAGCCGGTGCGCAGGCTGGAGCTGCTGGCGCGGCTCGAAGCACTCGCCCGTCGCGGCCGGCATGGCCAGCAACAAGCCGATGTGATCGAACTGGACGTGTTCAAGGTCGACTGCCAGACGCGGACGGTGCTGCGCAACGGGAAGGCGGTCGATCTCACCGCCAAGGACTTCGACTTGTCGGTGCTGTTCCTGCGCAATGTCGGTCGCCTGCTCTCGCGCGGGCATATCCGCGAAACCGTGTGGGGTCCGAACGCGGTGGTCACCTCGCGCACGCTGGACACGCATGTCAGCCGAATCCGCAACAAACTCGGCTTGACGCCTGATTATGGCTGGCGGCTTGCGGCCGTATATCGCTACGGCTACCGCCTGGAGCAGCTCGACCCCAGCGCCGCCCGACCCAGGGACGGCGAATCCAAAGCCGCCTGAAGGCTTCTTCCTCGCTGGCCAGTCCGCGCGGGCCGTGACGCGCCCGACGGGGTGCGCTCGCGCCTGAGCACATCGGTATAATCGGGCCACCAAGGGGCTGCCGCAGCGGTGTCTCCCAGGAGTCCGGCCCCTAGGCTGCCCAGCGCAAGCCTCGCGCGCGAAGACGCGAGCCAGGCGTGATGCGCTCCCCCGAACTCTTGCTTTGTTACACAAGCGCTCGCATGAGCTATTACCAGCGGCACGTATTCTTTTGCTGCAATCAGCGGGCAGCGGGTGAGGCCTGCTGCAACAACCACGGTGCGCAGCAGATGCGCGACTACGCGAAGAAGCGTGTAAAGGAACTCGGGATTGCCGGCAAGGGTCAGGTGCGAGTCAACCAGGCCGGCTGCCTCGACCGCTGCGAAGAAGGGCCGGTGCTGGTGGTCTATCCCGAGGAGGTGTGGTACACCTACGTCGACCGGCACGACGTCGACGAGATCATCGACCAGCATCTGCTGCACGGGCGCGTTGTCGAGCGGCTGCGGATTTGAAGCTGCCCGGTCAGCAGAATCTGTCGATCGCCGGCCCCGCCGGCAATCTCGAAGTCGTCGTCAACGACCCCGGTGCAGCACGCGGCGTCGCCCTTATCGCCCACCCGCATCCCCTGTATGGGGGCACGCTGGACAACAAGGTGGTCCAGACCCTGGCCAAGACGCTCTATGGGCAAGGCTATCTTGCCGTACGCATGAACTTCCGCGGCGTGGGCGCCAGCGACGGCGTGTTCGACGAGGGAAGAGGGGAGACGGAGGACTGGCTGGTCGTGGCGCAGGAGATGCGCAGCCGGCTCGGCTCGCTGCCCATCACGCTGGCCGGCTTTTCGTTCGGGGCGTTCGTCCAGACCCGGGTCGCCCGGCGCCTCGAGGTGCGACGGATGATTCTCGTCGGCGCGGCAGTGAACCGCTTCCCGGCCGAGCCGGTTCCACCGCATACGCTGGTGGTGCATGGCGAGGAGGACGATGTCGTCCCTCTGAAGGACGTGCTGGATTGGGCGCGTCCACAGGGGCTCGCCGTCGTGGTGCTTCCCGGGGCTGGCCATTTCTTCCACGGGCGGCTGCTCGATCTGGCGCGCGTACTGAACAACAGCTGCGCTTGCCTACGCGACTCATGACGCTGCTGCACCTGGCCGGCGTACGCAAGGCATACGGCGGCAACGAGGTGGTGAAGGGAATCGACCTCGAGCTGACGCCGGGGGAGTGCTACGGGCTGTTGGGGCCCAACGGCGCCGGCAAGACCACTACCCTACGCCTTGCCCTCGGCCTGACGGATCCGGACGGCGGCGAGATCACATTGCTGGACAAGCCGATTCCGCGCGACGGTCGCAACGCCAGGCTGCGGCTGGGCGTGGTTCCACAGACTGACAACCTGGACCCCGACTTCACCGTCGAGGAAAACCTGCTCGTGTACGGGCGCTACTTTGCGCTGTCCGACGCGCTGATCGAGGCGCGCATCCCTTCGCTGCTGGCATTTGCCGGACTCGAAGGCAGGGCGCGATCCCGGATCCAGGCGTTATCCGGGGGCATGAGGCGGCGCCTCGCTCTGGCCCGCGCGCTGGTCAACGATCCCGCGCTCATTTTCCTCGATGAGCCTACGACCGGGCTGGATCCACAGGCGCGTCACTTGATCTGGGAGCGCCTCAAGCAGCTGCTCGCGCGCGGCAAGACTATCCTGCTTACCACCCATTTCATGGACGAGGCCGAACGGCTCTGCGATCGGATCGGCGTGATGGACCAGGGACGGCTGATCGCTACCGGGTCCCCGCGCGAGCTGGTGGCGCGCCATATCGAGCCTCAAGTCGTGGAGGTCTACGGAGAAGGCGCCGCACAATGGGAGAGCGCGCATGGCGCGCCCTGCGACCGCCGCGAACGCGCGGGCGAGACGGTGTTCTGCTATACGCATGACGGCGACGGTGTGCTGCGGACTCTCCAGGGCCGAGCTGATGTCCGGTATCTCCATCGACGAGCGAACCTGGAGGACGTGTTCCTCAAACTCACCGGCCGGGACCTGCGCGACTGATGCGCGCGAAGGACCTCGCTCCGCCCCGGCTTTCCGGCCGACTGTTCCAAGTCTGGCGGCGCAACTTCCTGGTGTGGCGCAAGCTCGCCATCCCCTCGATGCTCGGGAACCTGGCCGATCCGATGCTGTACATGCTTGGCCTGGGTTTCGGCATCGGCTCGCTGCTCCCAGAGGTCAATGGCACCCCCTACATCACCTTCCTCGCGGCCGGGACGGTGTGCTACAGCACCATGAACAGCGCGACGTTCGAGGCGCTGTACTCGGCGTTCTCGCGCATGCACGTGCAGCGCACCTGGGACGCGATCATGAACGCGCCGGTCGGACTCGACGACATCGTCGTGGCCGAGGCGTTGTGGGCGGCCAGCAAGAGCTTCCTGTCGGGCTTGGCAATCCTGTCGGTGATCTGGATCCTCGGGCTATCGCGCGCCCCGACGATGCTATGGCTCATTCCGCTCACGCTGCTGATCGGGCTGACCTTCGGCTCGCTCGGTCTGAGCATGACGGCGCTCGCGCCCAGCTACGATTTCTTCATGTATTACTTCACACTGGCGATCACGCCGATGGTGCTGTTGTGCGGCGTGTTCTTTCCAGTGGACCAGCTGCCGCCGGCCTTGCAACAGGTGTCGGCGGTACTGCCGCTGACGCATGCGATCGAACTGGCGCGCCCGCTGGTCAACGGCCGCGCGCCGCCAGCCCCGATCGTGCACGTCGTGGTGCTGGCAGGTTATGCACTCGCCGGGCTATATCTGGCGTTGGTGCTGACCCGCCGGCGCCTGTTGACCTGAGGCCGGCATGAGCTCAGCCGCTCCCTCCGACACCTGGTGGCTGTTGCCGTTGGGCGCCGTCGCACAGGAGGTCGGGATGCTCCCGGCCGGGCTGGCCAGCAGCGAGGCCCAGGCGCGGCTGGACCGCTACGGCGCGAATGTCATCGCCGGCAAGGGGCGCCGAACCGCGCTGGTGCAGCTCCTGTCCCGGTTTCGCAACCCGCTGGTCCTCATCCTGTTGGCCGCCAGTGCCATCTCAGCGGCCACGGGGCAGCTGACCAGCTTCGCGATCATCCTGGGGGTCATCATCGTTTCGGTGCTCCTGGACTTCGTCCAGGAGTTCCGCGCCACTCGAGTTGCGGAAAAACTGCGCCAATCGGTTGCGGTGCGTGCGGCCGTACTGCGTGACGGCAGGGTGCGGCAGGCTCCGGTCGCCACGATCGTGCCGGGCGATATCGTCGTGCTCTCAGCTGGCGATCTGGTCCCTGCCGATGGACGCGTGCTGGAAGCGCATGATCTGTTCGTCCGCCAGGCCCTGTTGACCGGCGAGCCCTATCCGGTGGAGAAGCATGCGGGCGAGGTAGGCGCGGACGCGCCGGAACTCGTGATGGCGACCAACGCGCTGTTCATGGG
>Ga0335070_10003292_pt1 | contig 18836 bp, 15 predicted proteins | sample Lox_Sample_13_FD_206722 | JGI IMG/M metagenome (GOLD analysis project Ga0335070, IMG submission 206722) | Soil microbial communities from Loxahatchee National Wildlife Refuge, Florida, United States - Lox_Sample_1.3 | ecosystem: Environmental > Terrestrial > Soil > Wetlands | place: USA... | reverse complement strand
TGCCGTCGTTGTCGTAGGTGTAGGTGATGGTGCCCGATTCCGGATTGCTGGCGGTGAGCAGGCGCGAGAGGGAATCGTAGGTGAAGCTGCGGGGACGCCAGTTAGCAGAGTTGGGGTCGCCGCCTTTCTGTTGCACCTGCACCAGGTTATCGAGCGCGTCGTAGGTGTAGTCGGTTTCGTAGTTGAGTGAAGACGGGTCTTCGAAGACCTGGGTGAGCCGACCGAGCCCGTCCACGCACGACTTGCGCGTCTTGCCCGCCTGGTCGGTCACGGTGCTGCAGTTGCCGGTATAGGTGGTGGTGACATTGTTGGCCGAGCTGCTGCCGTCGGGCGGAATGACCTTGGTGACGCGGCTGAGGCCGTCATAGTTCGTGGTGGTGATGCCGTAGGTGGATTCGCCGGTCGAGCGATAAGGATTGGAAAGCGTGACGACGCGGTTCAGGCCGTCGTAGGTGGTGTCGGTCGAGACCATGCCTTCGGGATCGGAGGTGAGCTGGGTCTGCTGGAGGCGTCCGAGGCCATCCACCAGGGCGACGCTCACCAGGTTCAGCGAATCTGTGATCTTGGTGGTGGTGGTCACCGTGACCGGCGGCGTGTCGTTGAAGCTGTTGGTCACCAGACCGCCGTCAGGCGCAGCCCGGGTCAACATGCGGCTGAACTGGTCGTAGGTGTAGCTGGTGACGCGGTTGTTCGCGTCGGTGAACGACTGCATCCGCCCGGTGCAGGGGAGATAGGTGGCGCTCACTTGCTGTGACAGCGCATTGGTGACTCGCGTGAGATAGGCGTAGCTGTTGGACGATGGCAGGCAGTTCGAGCCCGACCAGCTGTCGTCCCAGGCGTAGCTGGTGGTGTGCTGGCCGGGGTCGGTCGAGGAGCGCAGGTTGCCCACGGTGTCGTAGGTGTTGGAGGTGACCAGCCACGCGCTGCTGGGGAGGTTGCGCCAGCGCTGTACCTGGGTGGCAAGGCCGCGGGTGACGTAGTTGGTGGAGTAATTAGTGTCGTCGTGGCCGGGAGCACCGCTGGCCGAAAGCAGCGTGGGCTCGTCATAGACGTATTGGGTCTGCGCTTTCTGATTTCCCGCGCCGTCGTAGGTCGTGGTGGTCGCAGGCAGATTCATCAGGCGGATGGCCGCAGAGAAGTAATCGTGCCCGTTGAGCGTATGGACGTAGGAGGTCACGGTCTTGCGCAGCAGCCTGCTCTGGCCCCAGTCGTAGTCCATGCGCTGGCTGACGTTGTCGATCTTGCGGGTGACCGTGGTGGGCTGCGGCTGCGCCTGGACCCACGGGTCGAGCCAGGGTAGGTAATTGGCGGTGAAGGTGTCGTACTGCAGGGTGTACTTCTTTGTCGGGCCGCTAGCGTCAAGCTTTGTTTGCACCGTGGTCGGGAGGTCCCACGCTTTCGTGCCCGAGTAGGTCGTGGTCACGGTCTGCAGCACCGTGCCGGAGGAAGACTTGGTAACGACCGATGTCTCGTGGGCTGCCAGCCCGTGGTAGGTTTCCCCACCCTGTCCCGCGATCATCTCCTGGGTGAAATTGTGGACCTCCTTGTGACCATCAGGAAAGGTGATGGTCATCGAGCTATTGTTCGCCTGAGTCCAACCGGCAGTGTAAGTTGTGGTGACGCAATCGTTGGCCGATGTGCAGGCCTGTTTTTGAGTGACCTCACGGAAGGTAGCGGTAATCGAATAATAATCATTAGGAGGCTGCTGGCCAGTATCTATCGAGAGTTCGAGGTGATCATAAGGAAAGTAGCTGTAAGTCGTATATCCGCCCGAAGGGTAGGTAATCTTCGACAGCTCCCCATTTCCAGAAAGGAGATAATCAAAGGAATAGACGTGACCGCCGACGTTGAGTGAGGTCAACATACTCCGGTTGCACGAGCCACTCCGATTTGCCACGAGAATTGGTGGCTGAAGGTGCCAGTCTGTGTACGGCATGCCGAAGGACCAGTTCACCGTCTGGTTGGTGTAGCCGAAAGAAACGGTAAAAGGATTGCCGTTGGAATCGGTGTAGCTAAGGCCCGTGAGACCGCCCGACTGCTGCAAGGCACAGTCGTGACCGCTTCCTCCCCCCGTCAAGACAACGGTGCGCCCCAGAGTGTCGGTAATTGATCCGGCGTTGAAGGTGATGGTGTTGCCGTTCGCGTCGATCATCTTGGTTGCCGTGGTTGAAGCGCCGGGGAAGTAGATCTTGGTGCCATTCCGCAAAGCCAGGACAGTGCCGTCGGCTGTATGCAGCGTCAGAATGGCGCCGCTATTGTCCTCGGCGTCCATCACATTGATCTCGTAGGGAGAGGAGCAGCCCGGATTGTTGGAGAAATTGTGGCGGCTGCCATCACCGAGAATGACGGTCGTGGTACCGATACAGCCGTACTGCACGCCCGTGGAATCATAGAGCAGCAGGCTGGTCTCGTAGATGCTGGGGATGTTGAGGTGCCACCCCATGGCTACGTAGGGGTTGCGAACGTCTTCAAGCCAGGCAGATGTCAGCAAGCCAAGTTCCGCATCGTAGGCTGCCTCGTTCTTCCACATCTTGCTGTCGTATTCCAGATTGAGGTCAAGATCGAAACCGTTACGCCCCGGAAGATGAACGAGCGGAATCTTCAGATTGAGGTTGCCGTTGGTCAGGTTGACGTTCTCTACAGTGCCGTCATAAGGGATGTAAGCGCGAGTCCCGGTGTCCGTCTGTGCAGCCAGGCCTACCGAAGGAGACTGCTGCTGGGCCACGGCTGGAGCCGCAAAGGTGAGGGCAAGAACCAAAACGGCGGCGATCAAACCAATATTGAGGCTGCGCATCAGTGGCCTCCCTGAGAAGCTGTCGTCAGCTGAAAATCCCTGGCTGCAAGCCCGACGTTGAACTGCACGCTGGTGATATCGAGCGTGGAGACCAACTGCTCGTCGACCCATATCTCCTGATGGAACGGGACCAAGATTCCCTGCACCGGGCGGTAGTCGCTGTACTTCCGCAATCGGGGGATAAAGGCGAGCCGGTTGGTGAAGGTCTGCAGCAGATACTCGATCTGCACCGGCAGGTAGGTGGTGGTCGAGAGCCACACCGTCATCGGGGAACCGGCCTTGACCTCGTCGGCACGGGGGTCGGTCGCATCGGGCACCCGTCGCAAGCGCAGCTTGTAGGTCGGTTCGCCGACGACTTCCGTACCCAGATATTCCACGCGGACTTGCGGGTCGGCGAACTCCTGCAATCGGCCCAAGAAAGGCAGGAGCCAGGGCGGGGCCGACTGGGGCGTGATTCCCATGCCGTTGGCTGCCCGTGCCAGTCCTGCCGACAGGTCCGATTTCGTGGCCTGGCCGGGGGCATCGGAGTATTCCCAGCGAAACTGCGTTCGTCCTCGTGCCTTGAAGGTGATCGTCTTCGTGATTACGCCATTTCCCATGGAGGCTGTAGCCGTGGCTATGGCGTCGTTGGGTAAGGTCGCAGGTGCCCAACCTCCGGCGGTCAGCATCTGCGTCAACACGGTCGTGGCGAGCTGGGCAGAGGCGGAAGACGATGCAGTCGAGTCGGTGGTCTGTGCGATTGATGGAATGCAAATGAACAGGACGATTAGCAGATGAATTGCCGCCCGCATGTCGGCTCTCCTTCTTGGTTATCGGCCAGATGAATTCAGGACGCGGAGAACATTGCGCCCGCAGGAACGGTGCTGACCAGAAGTGGGCAGTTTTGTTCCGGATTCGGAACAGAAGCCTGCATAACAAACTGCCGGAGCAGGAGGCGGTGACACAGGTCACGAATCAACGTGACTAGCCCTGCGCGTAAGTCGTTGATTCGACGATTCTGTTCCGAAATGTAATGCAAGTGGTGGAGTGTGAGTATGAGAGCGGCGGCTCATGGGGATCGGTTTGCGATGCCCTCGCAGAATAGAAGACCTAGACTCTTGTTCCGTTTTCAGAACAATCAACTATCGAGTCTGGGAAATACGGATGGACATAGGCTCGAATCGGTAGAGTCACCCACGACAGCTGTGTGGACTTTTGTGGGGACCCCTCGTGCATTCTTGATGACATCGGTACAGCTGGAAACAGGTCTGCACAAGAGGCAAACTGACGGGACCTAAAGGGGTTGCAGGGCTTTCTATCGTTGGTCCAATCAGTTAGCAAATCAACCAGAAACGATTTTCAAGACCGCCCGTTTCGACCGCTCACGCAACCCTCCGCGGCTCCGCAGCGCTCTGCTTTCACCAGTCTACAGCACCTTCCACGCTGGCCGAGGCGGCGCCCGTTGCATACCGGGTTGCCTACGGCAGATTGCCAGCGAAATGGCCCTCCGAACCAGACGAATCGAGAGGTTGGCCCGCCCATGGCTCTTGACAGTGCGGCTGAAAAAGCGGAAACTCCCACGCTGTCACAGAAAGTTCAAACGCGAGGAATTACCCCGTAAGGTCGGGGACGTGGGGAGGATTCCGATCGTTAGGTTTTGCCATCGAAGCAGGACGCTAGTCCTCTTTCTCGCCTTCGTCATCGCGAGTGCCGTGGTCGCGGTCCGGCCGATCCTGGCCGCCGACGAGTCTGCCCTCAGCAAGGAACAGATCGAACAATTCCTGCTGAACGCCGAGGTGGTAGCCCATAAGCAGAGCAAGAAGGGCATCACCCTGCCATTTCGCCTCACGCTGAGCGACGGCAAGATGACACACGACGCCTCGTTCCAGAGCATTGACGAACACAAACATGAGCAGAAGTTGAGTTCCGGCCAGACCGAGTACAACTTCGTGGACTCCTACAAGTACAACATCGCCGCCTTTCGGTTGGCGGAGCTGCTTGGATTGGACGACATGGTGCCGGTGTACGTCGAGCGCAAGTGGGAGGGCAGACGAGGCTCGATCAGTTGGTGGTTGCCAGTACAAATGGATGAGGGAGAACGTAAGAAAAGGCACGTATCTCCGCCGGATCCTGATGCCTGGAACAAGCAGATGTACAAGGTCCGGGTGCTCGATCAACTCGTCTACGACGTGGATGCCAATCTCACCAACGTCCTGATCACCCCAGACTGGAAGCTCTGGCGGGTCGATTTCTCACGCGCCTTCCGCCTTTATGGCCAGTTACAGGAAGCCAGGGACTTGGTACGCTGCGACCGTCAGTTGCTCGCCAAGCTGAAGGCACTCGATGGCAATGAGCTGGCTGCCAGGACCGAGGGTTTTCTGACCAAACCGGAACTCAAGGCAGTGCTGGCGCGACGCGACAAGATCGTCGCGCACTTCCAGAAGCTTATTGCAGAAAAAGGCGAAGACGCAGTGCTGTACTGAACGCAGCACCCAGAGGGGCAGGCCGGCAACCCTTCCGCTGCTGCCAACGACAGCAGCGCCAGCAGAATCTCGTTTCGAGCGGATGGCCCAGTCTGAAACGCCGCCGGACCATCCTTGACATTGCCGCATGAAACGTTTGCTGCATCGCGTCTTGAACTTGCGCGAAGGCGACCTCGCCCGCGGTGCGCTGCTTTTCGCGTATCTCTTCCTCATCATCACCACCTATGTGACCGCCAAGGTGGCGCGCGACGCATTGTTTCTGGACAAGTTCCTGGCCGTCCAGCTGCCGTACGTGGATATCTCCGTGGCGGTATTGGTCGGGTTCGTGGTGGCCGGGTATGTGCGCATCGGCCGGCGTCTGGACTTGCCGAAGTTGCTGGTCTCCAGCCTCCTCTTTTTTGCCCTCCATAGTCTGCTGTTCTGGATCCTGGTGAAGCATTACCACTGGCCGTGGCTGTTCCCTGTGTTCTACGTCTGGGCTGGGATCTTTGGGGTGCTGGCGCCGGCCCAAGTCTGGACCCTGGCGAACTACGTCCTCACCACGCGCGAAGCGAAACGCATTTTCGGGCTGCTGGGCAGCGGCGGCATCGCGGGCTGGATCTTCGCCGGCTTCCTCTGCAAAGGCGTGGTGCGGCTCTTCGGCACAGAGGCACTTTTGCTTGCCATGGCCGTTTTCATCGCCCTGTCGGCCGTCGTGGTGGTTTTGATCGAGCGGCGACAGGTGCAAGAGCTTGCCGCCGGTTCGCAGCGCCGCGCCGGGAGTCGCGGCTCCATTCCAAGCCTGATGACCAGCTTGCGCCTGGTGTGGGGCTCGAAGTATCTCCGCTCGGTTTCTACCCTGATCTTCCTCTCGTCCTACGCGACCACCATGACGGGCTGGCAATTCAAAGCCATCGCCAAGCAGTTCCTCGTCCATAAGGACAAGCTGGCGGCGTTTTTCGCGGACTTCAACCTGTTCGCCGGCCTCCTCTGTCTGGCATGCCAGCTCTTCCTCACCACCCGGTTCCTGCGGCGCTTCGGCATCGGCATCGCGCTCACGCTCGTGCCCATGGCCCTGCTGGCGAGCAGTTTCGGGGTCCTGGCCATGGGGACTTTGTTCTCCGTGCTGATCCTCAAGAGCACCGACCAGGTCCTGCGCTATTCCATCGACAAGTCCACGGTCGAGCTGCTCTACCTGCCCGTGTCCCCCGGGCTGAAGATGCAGGTGAAGTCATTCATCGACACGGTGATCTGGCGCTCCGGCGACGGCCTGGCCGGGATCGGTGTGCTGATCTTCGCCACTTCGCTGCACGTTTCCGCCCGCAACATGAGCTGGGTCTCGGTGGGGCTGCTGTCGGCATGGCTGGCGGCGGCGGTCGTCGCCCGCCGCGAGTATGTCACCACGCTACGCGACACCATCCAGCAGCACCGGCTCGACACCGAACGCGCCATGGCGCCGGTCCTGGACCGCTCGACCGCCGAGATCATGGAGGCCAAACTCGCCTCCGATGATCCGCGCGAGGTGCTCTATGCCCTCGACCTATTGGGCGTCGAGGAAGAGCAGGCGGTCCGTCCCAAGCTGCGGAAGCTGCTCGCCCACCCCTCCGCCCAGGTCCGATACAAGGCCCTGGCTCTGCTGCACGCGGCGGAAGACACGTCGATCGCGCCGCAAGTACGCGAGCTGCTGCACGATCCTGATCTCGGCGTGCGCACCGAGGCCCTGCTCTTCCTCTCGCGGTACACCAATGTCGATCCGCTCAGCACCATCGAGGAGCTTGGCGACTTCCCCGAGTTCTCCATCCGCTCCGGCGTAGCTGCATTCTTGGCGCGACCCGGTCCGAACCAGAGCCTCGAGGCCGTGCAGGCGATCGTGAATGAGATGATCGCCGGAAAGCCAGGCGACCGCACCCGCAGCCGCAAAGAAGCGGCGCGCTTGCTCGGCGAACTCCCGGAGGGCTTCGACCAGCACTTGCACGAACTCCTGGACGACCCCGAGCCCGAGGTCGTACGGGAAGTGTTCCGCTCGGTCGCAAGGCTCCGGAACCGGCGCTTCATCCCCGAATTGGTCGAGCATCTTGCCGATCCGGCAGTGGGCGCGGATGCAGCGGAGGCGCTGGCCTCGTTCGGGGACACGGTCGTGGGCACGATCCGCGATTACCTGGTCGATCCCGACGTCGCGCCCGGTATCCGCAACGAACTTCCAGGCGTACTGCTGAAGATCGGCACGGAGGAGGCGGCGCAGGTGCTGGTGGAGAACCTGATGCAGGGCGATCCGACGCTCCGATTCCGCATCATCTCAGCCCTGAACAAGCTGCGGCGGCAGGCGGTGGGCCTCAACATCGACCAGGACGCGGTCGAGAGCATTCTCGCGGCCGAACTCCTGGGCCACTATCGCTCGCATCAGGTGCTGCACCGGCTGGCCGCGATGCGTGATGATGCTGCCATCCAGGCGTTGCACAAGACCATGGACCACGAGCGCGAGCGTATCTTTCGCCTGCTCGGCCTGGTATATCCGCAACACGATCTGCACAGCGCTTACGTCGGGCTGCAATCGAAAGATCACGTGGTGCACGACAACGCGCTGGAGTTCCTGGACAATGTGCTGAAGCCGCAGCTTCGGAAGATCCTCGTACCCCTGCTGGACAGTGAGTACTCACTGGAGGAGCGGGCCCGGGTGGCCGACCGGCTGCTGGGTACCGGAGTTCCCGACCAGGAAACTGCGGTCGCACTCCTGATCGCCAGCGATGATCCGTGGCTGCAGACCTGTGGCGCTCACGCCATCGGCGCGCTGGGTTTGAGCGCCCTTGCCACCCACCTGGAAGGATGCCTTTCGTCAAACGATCCCGGGCTGCGGGACGCAGCGCGCAATGCGAAGCAGCGCCTGGCCGCCCGTGCCGTCATCGCGTGACCGGCCTGCCCAGGGCTGCGCGGGCCGAACTCAATGGTTAGGCGGCGGCTCCGAACGGCGGTCCCCGGCGCCAGCCTCTTGTGATTGGGGCGGCGACCGATCCAGTAGCGTCCTTCGTTCATCGGCGTAGATGGCGGTGAACTTTCCGTTCTCGATCTCCAGTGCCGAAGGACGGCCTTGGGCGTAAACCCGGCTGATGCCCGTATCGATCAGGAACACCTGGCCGCCAAAGCGCTGCCGGATGCGGTATTCGGGCTGCGGGGTGTGACCGACGACCACATGACGCGCGCCGGATCGCGCGAGCAAGGCCGTCAGGCGCTCTGTGCCCTCTTGCTCCGGCCATTGCGAATAGCCGCGGAACCAGAGCGGCCCATCGTCTCGATAGCCGTACCAGCGGAAGTAATTGACCAGGTATTCCAGCCGGGTACGCAGTTGCGCATCGCTCACACCGGCTTTCAGCTCCGCCGCCGCAGACTCCAACATTTCCTGCAGGGTGAAGAAGGGCAGGATGATGCCGCGCGCCTCGAGATCGCTCACCAGCTCATCGAATGTCCGCAACTCGGCCTGGATGCGTTCGTTCAGTTCCGCCACCCCGGTGACATCCAGGGCCGGGTCGATGCCTCCGTGCAAGAAGATGACATCGCCAACCTGGGCGACGGCTGCACGCTGCCGAAGCCAACGACCATATTTTTCTTTGGCTGAAAATTGCCCCCGTTGTTCCACGAAGCCTAAGGGATGGCGGGCGTTCCAGCTCGCCTCGGCTTCCGGCACCGCGGGGTAGCCCATCCTCTTGGCGCGCCGTTTCTCCCAGGCGCAATAGCGCTGGTAGGCATTGCTGCGGATCTTGGCGGTGTCTGGGGCGGAGAATTCCGCGAACCCGGCCGGCGTCACATAGCGGAGATCGCCCACCAGGTTCATGAACTCGTGGTTCCCGAGCAGAGCGATCACCCGCCCGCCCGACTTGGGCGCTTCCTTTTCCAGGGCCATCATCAGGTCCAGGACTTCCCGGCCGTGGTCACCGCGATCGAGCAGGTCCCCAACCTGCACCAGGATGGTGCTGCCTCCCGCCCAATGCCGGTCGGCATCGATCACCCCGGCGTGCTGCAGGATCCCGGCAAGCGCACCGGCGTCGCCATGCACATCTCCCACGGCGACCACCCGCTGCCCTGGGGCACAGATCGAGACCGCCAGCACCAGGACCAGCAGTGACCCACGAGCACTCAGCGAGCGAAGCGTCATTGCCCTGCCTCCGGACAAGCAACCTTCAGTTTACAGTAGCAGCGCTCTTGGCCCGCGAATCACTGGCGGCAGTGACATCCGTCACCGCCAGCCGGACGGGCCGGCGGGATACTGCGGCCGTGGGGAGGTGTCCCATGGTGTGGCTGATCCTGACCCTGCTCCTCCTGACCGGCCTTCTCGCCCTCCTGATACCGATGCTCTACGCCGGCGAAGTGTACCGCGTGCGCCGCGGGCTGCACCGCGTGACCTGCCCGGAGACCAAGAAACGGGCGGCGGTGGAGATCGACGCCCTACACTGCGCCGCGACCTCGCTGACGGGCAGCGAATACATGCGGCTCAGCGATTGCTCGCGCTGGCCGGAGAAGAAGGACTGCGACCAGGAGTGCGTGTACGAGCTGTTCGAGCCGGAGACGCCGCCGGCCGCGAAACCCGGGCTGCCCCACGTCGCGGTGTGGGCGGGAGCCGGCGCCGCCTGGCTGCTGGGAGCGTTCTGGTACGCCGACCCGGTGTTCGGGCGCGCCTGGGTGCGGCTGCACGGGCTCGGCCAGGAGGCGGCGCGGGCGCGCGCGGAAGCAGTCGCGCCCTATCTGGTGCCGCTAGCCGGTTTCCTGCTGCTGGGATATGTGGTCGCGCTTGCCGAGCGAGTGGCCGGGCGCCTGGGCATGGTGCGCGCCATCGCCCTGGCAGTGGCGGCATGCGCCGCCTTCCTGGTCGTCGATCTGCTTTTGCGGCCAGCCTTCCCCGGAGAATGGCTGCCCCTCACCTGGGTGGAGATGACGTACGCGCTGGCGGGCAGCGCGCTGAGCGCCGCGGTGGTCAGCGGCTGGCCGGCGCTGCGACAGGAAGTCGGAGCATAAGAACGGCCGCCGCAGCCGAGAAGAAACGGGGCATGGCTCGGGCCATCCCCCGTTTCAGGTCCGTTCTCCTCGTACAAGAATCCAGGTCAGACCGCCGCAGCCAGCTTCGCGGGCTCAATATGGTTTCCGTTCTGGGCCAGCAGAGCCCTAAGGTTCTCGGAGTTGGGGGCGGAGCGATACACCTGGCAGAAATAGCAATCGCGAACCGAGACCACCGGGCAAGCGGAGCGGTTCGCCCAGCAGGGCTTGGAAGCGTCGGAGATCACCGGGCAGTTCCGCTTGCTCTCAAAACCGCAGTGGCGGATCTCCCAACAGGGTACAAGTGCCAACAAGTGACGGATCCCGGCGAAATTCAATCGTGCCTCGCGGACCAGCCGCAGGACCGTGCCGATCCATAGGTAGTCGTGTTCGGTGTAGTAGCGCGTGCCACGACTGGACTTCAGCGGGATGACCAGGCCTTCGCGTTCGTACAGACGAAGCAGATCCACCGAGATGCCGAAGTGCCGGGCGACCGCCCCGATCTTCAGGCTGCCGTCAGGCAGGTGTCCCTGCTTCTTTTCCATTCCTAAGCGCATAGTGGCCACCAAGAAAACACACAGATTTTCGTACAGCCGCTACTCAAGAAAGTGCAGGTTTTGAGCCAGTAAAGTTGACTTGCAAGTCAAGAGTAAGTAGCAGAAACGATGTCACTTATCGCTAAACCGCGGGACTGATTCGCTTGGAATCTGGATGACCATAGCGGGAATTGACGCAGAAAGCGTGAGTTTGCGCTCAGGAAACTGAAGCTGCTGTGATTTTCAGCACCGGTTGCCAGGCAGAGCGTGCCCGCAAAGCAGTTTAGAATGAAGCGCCATGCCGACGACCCTGTTCGAAGCTCTACCGTACGACCCGAAACGGGAGCGGCGGCGCAACGCCATCATCGTGACCGCGGTCGCGTTGCTGCTGGTGGTGGCGGCTCTGCTCTACCTTTTCCGCAATCTGCCCTACGAGCGCGTGGTGGACCGCTTCTTCACCGCCCTGGAGAAGAAGGACTTTGAGGCCGCATACGGCATCTGGCTGAACGATCCCGACTGGAAGCAGAACCAGGCCAAGCACACCAACTACACCTTTCACGATTTTTATGTGGACTGGGGACCGGGCGGAGAATGGGGCATCATCCGCCAGCACGAGATCGTCGGTTCCGCCGCCCCCAAGGGCGGCAGTGGGGTGGTGGTGGTGGTGAAGGTCAATGAACGGGCGGAAGAGGCCCGCATCTGGGTGGAGCGCAAAGACAAGACCCTGACATTCTCGCCTTACTGAGTGGTCTTGGTCGCGCTGAGTTGGCCGACGGTCTTGTGCAACGACGCCTCGTCTTCCACGTTCAAGCAGGTGCGCGTGCGGTCGATCTGACGCATCAGGCCGCAGAGCACCTTTCCCGGCCCGACTTCCACGAAGGTATCCACGCCCTGCGCGATCAAAGCGCGCATCGAAGCGTCCCATTGGACTGCGCCTGTGACCTGGCGCGCCAGCGCGCCGCGGGCTTCGTCGGGGTCGGTCGTCGGCGTGGCGTCCACGTTCTTCACCACCGGGACCTGCATGGGATGAAACGTGAGCGCGCGCAGGTCCTTCTCCAGGCGGTCCTGGGCGGGCTGCATCAGGGCACAGTGGAATGGGGCGCTGACCGGCAGCATAACAGCGCGCTTGGCGCCGCGCTGCTTGGCCAGCTCGGCGGCGCGCTCCACCGCCGCCCTGCTGCCGGAGATCACGATCTGGTCGGGAGAATTGATGTTGGCCGGGGAGCAGACCTGTGCCTGGGCCGCTTCGGCGCAGACGGCGCGCAGGTCCTGCAGCTTCATTCCCAGGACGGCGGCCATGGCGCCTTCACCCACCGGCACCGCCTCCTGCATGTAGAGGCCGCGATTGCGGACGGTGCGCACGGCATCGGCGAAGTCGAGGGTGCCGGCAGCGACGTGCGCCGAGTACTCGCCCAAGCTGTGCCCGGCAACGAAGCCGGGCGCGAAACCCTTGGAGCGCAGCACGCGGAAGGCGGCAACGGAAACCGTCAGGATGGCGGGCTGAGTGATCTCGGTGAGCTTGAGCTTGTCGTCCGGCCCCTCGAAGCAGATCTGCGACAGCTTGAACCCGAGCGCCTGGTCGGCTTCGTCGAAAGTCTGCCGCGCCGGAGGATACAGAGCGGCGAGTTCCCTGCCCATGCCCGCAGCCTGGGAGCCTTGTCCGGGGAACAGGAAGGCGATGGCCATGGGTCAGTCGGCTAGAGCGGGATCGGCTTTGCCGTTGAGGAGCGCCAGCTCGTGCTCGATCTTGGCGTTGATCCCGGAATTGGCGAACTCCGAGGCGACCCGCAGCGCGTTCTTGATGGCATTGGCATTGGAGGAGCCGTGGCCGACGATGCAGATGCCCTTGATGCCCAGCAGGGGCGCGCCCCCATACTCGGAGTAGTCGAGACGCTTCTTGAAATCGTTGAAGGCGCGCCGCGAGAGCAGGGCCCCGAGCTGTGAGCTGATGGTGGAAGCCAGGGTCTCCTTGAGCAGGTAGCGCACGGTCTCGACCATGCCCTCGGAGATCTTGAGGGCCACATTGCCGACGAAACCGTCGCACACGATGACGTCGAGCTTGCCGTTGTAAAGGTCGCGCCCTTCCACGTTGCCGACGAAATTCAAGGGCAGGCGCTTGAGCAGGTGGTAGGCGCTGCGGGTCAGCTCGTTGCCCTTGGATTCTTCTTCGCCCACCGAAAGCAAACCGACCTTGGGTTTGTGCGTCCCGAAGATGGCACGGGAGTAGATATCGCCCATGACCGCGAACTGTTCCAGGTTGTGGGGCTTGGAGTCGACGTTGGCGCCGACATCGATCATGATAGCGGCGGTGCCCTGCGAGGTGGGAAAGACGGCGGCCAGCCCGGGACGGTCCACGCCGGGCAGTGCCCCCAGCACCATCTTGGCGGTGGCCATGGCGGCGCCGGTGTTGCCGGCGGTGACGAAGCCGGCGGCCTTGCCCTCGCGCACCAGGCGGCAGCCGACGCGCATGGTGGAGTCGCGCTTGGCACGCACCGCCTGCGCCGCTTTCTCGTGCATGCCGATCACCTGGCTGGCGGGGACGACGCTGATGGGCAGCTCGGCGGCAGCCGGGTGGTGATCTAGTTCGGTGCGAAGGGCGTGCTCCGGGCCGACCAGCAGCACCTCGACGTCATGATGGCGAGCGGCAAAGATGGCGCCTTCGACCTCGGGCTTGGGGGCCCGGTCGGTACCCATCGCATCGAGCGCAATGACGGTCGGCATCGCCCTCCGTGCCGCTTACTTGGTCTCTTCGACTTCTACGATCTCGCGTCCCTTGTAGTAGCCGCACTTGGGACAGGCGCGGTGGGGCATCTTCCGCTCGTGACAGTTGGGACACTCAGAGAGCGAGTGGGCGGTGAGAAAGTCGTGAGCGCGGCGCCGGCTGGTGCGCGCTTTGGAGTGCCTGCGTTTCGGGTTTGCCATGAGTACCTCCGGGGACGAACCGCGAACCTGTGCGGTTCCCCGGTCGCCACTTCCTGATCAGACTTCTTTAACTCGGCAGATCCTTCTTCAGTTCCTTGAGAGCGTCCCAGCGGGGATCGGGCGGCGTCGCCGCGCAGTGGCAGCTCTCCTGGTTCAGGTTGCGCCCGCATTGCGGGCAGATCCCCTTACATTCCTCGCGACAGACGGCCTTGAGCGGGACCGCCAGCAGCACCTGCTCGCGCAGCACGTCCTGCAACTGCAGGCCCTCGCCCTCGTAATAGCCGATCTCGGTGTCGCCCTCGTGGACGGAGCGCTCGTGCGGCCCCGCGTCCACCCCCAGCGGCCGGTACAGCAGGTCGAAGTGCTGGGCCAGGTCGCGGACCACCGGCTCCAAGCAGCGGGCGCAGGACAGCTCCACCCGCGTCGAGTACTCGCCCACCAGGCGGATGTCCTTGACCGTCTGCCTGGCGCCGCGGTGTTCCTCGACCAACTGGGCCCGGCCCGAGCTCATCAAGTCCGTCTTCTGCCGCAGCTCGGGCCCAAAATCAATCATCTGCGGCCGAAAGCGCTCCGCAAACTCGACTTGGCGGAGCTCTAACTCTTGGATACTGATGAACATACGCGCGCTTTGCGGCCCGGCGGGTGAGTACGTGGTTTCCGCCAGCCGGCGCCAGAAACGGACTTCAACCTCGGGGCAAACATCAAGAATAGCGGCCCGGCGAAGAAGGTGTCAAGAACGGCTCATTCGATGGGTGTCGTGCAGTTGCTGCCGCCGTTGGGATCGTAGCGGATGATCGTGAGCTGACTGCCGCAGAAGCCGCGGATCCCAGTCGTCCCCGGGGTAACCGGCACACCCGTGCTGCCGTAGGCGCTGACCGGATTTCCGCTCGGATTGATGATGGCAAAGGTGTAGCCACTCTTCTGGCAAGGCTGAGTGGCACAACCTAGCACCCAGTCCAGCAGCGCGGCATTGTTCTGGCTCACCGGTGTCCCCGGCGCCGGAGCACCCAGCTTTGCCAGGTTGTCGGCGTATCCAAAAGTCGGATAGGTAATGGAGTAGGTAGTCTGAGCCGTGTTGATGGTGCGTAAAGACGAGACCGCCGAGGCTTCGTTGGCCGCCAGCCTGGACTTGATGAGATTGGGAATGGCCATAGCGGCGATGACCAAGATGATGGCCACGACGATCAAGAGCTCGATCAGAGAGAAGCCGGATTCTCGGCGCATAGCTACCCCTTTTGCTCTGGCATGCACGGTTGGAATCCTGGGGAGGGTACGAGTGCAGGAACTATAGCACACAGCATGGGCAGGTGAAAGCAACATCCGGACTAGCACGGGGGCTTGTCCAAAGGCTTGATCGGAACGGAGTGAGCGCGCCTGCGCCGGGGCGCCCACCTGCTAGACTGAACGGCCCATGATCCCGGGATTCGCGACCGCGGAAGGAACCGCGCGCTACCGTCAACGGTTTCCCCAGCTGGCCCAGGCGGGACACTTCCGCCGGCCCGAGCACGTGCCGGGCGCGGGAGAACTTTGGCTGCCCTCGATCGGGTTGGGCACCTACCTCGGCGAGCCGGATGACGCCGGGGACAAGCGTTACACCGAGGCCATCGCGGAGGCTTTGCGCTCCGGCATCAATCTGCTGGACACGGCCATCAATTACCGCCACCAGCGCTCGGAGCGGAACATTCGCGAGGCCCTGTCGAAGCTGATGGACGCGGGCGTCCGCCGCGACGAGATCGTGGTCTGTACCAAGGCGGGGTATCTCTCGTTCGACGGGGAGATGCCCGCCGACCCGCGCGCCTACTTCCTGAAGGAGTACGTCGAGCCAGGCACCCTGAAGCCCCAGGAAGTCGCCGGCGGGATGCATTGCATGGCGCCCAAATACCTGGCCGACCAGATCGAGCGCTCGCGCCGCAACCTGGGACTGGAAACCATCGATGTCTTTTACGTTCACAATCCTGAGTCGCAGTTGGGCGAAGTCCCGCACGAAGAATTCCGCAAGCGTCTGAAGGCCGCCTTCGAGATGCTGGAGAAAGCGGTCGCGGCCAACACCATCCGTTTTTACGGGACCGCCACGTGGAACGCATTCCGCGTGCCCATCACCGAGCACGAAGGGATGGAACTGGCGGAGGTGGTAGAGCTGGCGCGCCAGGCAGGAGGCGAGCAGCATCACTTCCGCTTCGTGCAGGCGCCTTTCAACCTGGGAATGCCGGAACTGTTCGCTCTGCGCAATCAACACCTGGCGAAAGAGCCGGGGACGTTGCTGGAGATCGCACGCCGGCTGGGGGTCGCCGTGGTCGGCAGCGCCAGTCTTTACCAGGGCCACCTGACGCGGGACCTGCCGCCCTTCCTGGGCGAGCGTCTGGGGATGACCAGCGATAGCGCCAACGCCATCCAGTTCGCCCGTTCGGCGCCCGGCATCGCCTGCGCCCTCATCGGGATGAGCCGCCGCGAGCATGTCATCAGGAACATCGAGGTCGGAGGCCACCCACCCACCCCTCCTGAGACCTGGGAAGGCCTGTTCGCTCCCCGCTAGAAAAACACTGCAAGAAGGTCCGGCGGCTCCGTTCTCCTCCCGACGGAGGGAGATTCCCCCGTTTGAACGGCGTCATCCTGAGGGGCTTCAGCCCCGAAGGATCTCGCGTGCGACACGCAAGATGCTTCGCGCCTAAAGGCCGCTCAGCATCGCGCCGGGACTTAGGAGGGCATATGCGAACTTCACTGAAAGTGGCGGCGGTGCTGGCGGTGGCGGCGTTCTTCAGCTTCGCCAGCTGGAACCGGGCCGACGCCGGGTATCCCGCTCCGGCGGGGAATCCGAAGCCGGCCGGAAGCTTCGGTGCAAGCGGATACAAGGTACTGGCGCCGATCTCCCACGGAAACCTGACAATCTTCCCGGTGGTCGCGGCCACCACCTACGACACCGGGCGATTTCTCACCCTGGACGAAGGACTGCGCACGGGCGAAGTAGTGATCACAGAGTGGAGCAACGTCCGCGGCATGGTGCGCCCGCGGCATGGCCGGCGCTGTCCACCGAACGCCGACTGCTACACCCCGCCAACCCGCAGCGCGCAGGTCAACAGCCTGGCGCTGATCAACAACTCCGACCGGCCGCTGCTGCTGCTGGCGGGCGAGATCGTCACCGGCGGCAAGCAGGACCGGGTGATCGGCAAGGACCGTATCGTGCCGCCCGACAGCGAGCCACTCGACCTGAACGTCTTCTGCGTGGAGCCGGGGCGCTGGACGGGCGCCACCGAGCAGTTCGGGACCGTCTCGAAGCTGGCCCCGATGGCCCAACCGGCGGTGCGCTCCAAAGCCATGGCCGACAAAGACCAGCAGAAAGTCTGGGACGCGGTCGGCAGTTCCAACAGCGCCGTAGCGGGAGCACTTTCGCCGTCCGCGCGGGCGGAAGTGGCGGGAAGGACTTCTTACGCCGGCGTCATGGCCAACGAGGAGGTCAAGAAGCAGGTGGATACGGTCGCGGCTCCGATGCAGAAGTCGTACGAGAGTGTGCTGCCGCAACTTCGCGCGCAGCGCGCGGTGGGCGTGGTGGTGGCGGTCAACGGCGAGATCATCTGGGCCGACCTGTTCGCCAGCACTTCCCTGCTGGAGAAGTACTGGCCCAAGCTGGTGCGCTCCTACGCCGCCGAGGCGGTCACCGCTCGCCGGGCGCGCTGGGGCACGCCGAGCGTCGCTGAAGCGCAGCAGTTCCTCGAAGATCTGGACGGCCGCAGGCAGTCGGTGGAGACCGAGCCGGGCGTGTTCCGTCACACCGAGATCTGGGGGAAAGGGTTCCGCGCATTCGAGCTGGCGTCGTTGCTGCCCAAGACCGGCTTCGACGTGCACATCAGCAAGATGGCGGAATGAGGGCCCAGTAAAGATTTGTCAACGGGCGAGGCAACCCATGGGACGCGCCAAGGTGAGTTTGGTTGCATGGGCCAGAAAAAATATTTGTCCGCAACTCTCGGGGTCTCGGTTGTGTCTAATCCGGCAGAGCAAGAAAGGGGCCAAGGGGTAGCAAGGGTCGGAGGTGAGGTGACATGGAAGACAGATTCTCCATCACGGAAATGGTGGTGTTGCGGGATACGATGCTCGCGGGGGCATTCGATTCCCAGCAGGTAGGGGAGATGCTCCAGGTGTTCCTGATGGGGCATGGATACGGGGTTTCGCCCGACGCGGCGCGTGCCGCCGCCAGCCGGGTCGAAGGCGCGCGGTGCTCGTTGGAGGTCATCCAGCAGGAGTTGGAAGGTCTTGCGCTCGTGATGTAACCGCATCCAGACGATCGCTGGAACCAAGAAGCCGGGCGAACCTGCCCGGCTCTTCCTTTTGCTTAGGGACGATCCCCTCGATGGCGTCATCCTGAGGGCCTTTAGGCCCGAAGGATCTCGCGTGCAGTTACTCGGAAGCTTCACGCGAGATGCTTCGCGGCTGAAGCCGTTCACCATGACGCCATCGATGAGTCAATCCTTGCTGTACTTGTTCCGCTTCTTGTCGGCGTGGCGTTCCAGGCCCAACTGGATGAGCCGGTCGATGAGCTTGGGATACTCCAGCCCGCTGGCCGCCCACAGCTTGGGATACATGCTGATGGAGGTGAAGCCGGGCATGGTGTTGATCTCGTTGACGTAGACCTTGCGGCTCTTCGGGTCCATGAGGAAATCGACGCGCGACAGGCCGGAGGCGTCCACCGCCTGGAAGGCGCCGACCGCCATCTGCTGCACCTGTTTCATCTGCCTCTTGCTGATCTTGGCGGGGATGTGGAGCTGCGAGCCTTCGCTCAGGTACTTGGCTTCGTAATCGTAGAACTCCTTGCCGGGCACCACCTCGCCGACGACCGAGGCCTCCGGGCGATCGTTGCCCAGCACCGAGCACTCCAGCTCGCGGGCCTTGTGCTTGGCGCCGCCGACGCCCTCCTCCACGATCAGCTTGCGGTCGAACTTGGCGGCTTCGTCGAGCGCGCCCGCGAGTTCGCTGCGGCCGTGCGCCTTGGTGATCCCCACGGAAGAGCCGAGGTTCGCCGGCTTCACGAATACCGGGTACTTGAGCTTCTTCTCTACCATCCTGCGGACGCCTTTGGGGTCGTCCTGCCACTGCGAGCGCAAGATGGTGATGTGTTTGACGATGGGGAGG
>Ga0335070_10003291_pt1 | contig 18837 bp, 17 predicted proteins | sample Lox_Sample_13_FD_206722 | JGI IMG/M metagenome (GOLD analysis project Ga0335070, IMG submission 206722) | Soil microbial communities from Loxahatchee National Wildlife Refuge, Florida, United States - Lox_Sample_1.3 | ecosystem: Environmental > Terrestrial > Soil > Wetlands | place: USA... | reverse complement strand
CCAAGAGAGCGCACCGACTGCCAGACAAAGCAGCATCTTACCGAGGATTGGATAGAATAGTGGCTAACGCTGCGAAAGTCAAAGCGAATATGGGTGTTTCGATCGTTTGACCCGCTTCCTACCCCTATGCTACGGTCGACAAGCGACCGAGGTTCCTTCCTCATGGCCACTTCCGATATTCCCTCGCGTATCACCGCCTTGCGTAAGGCAATCCAGCGGCATGATTACCTCTACTACGTTAAGGACCGACCGGAGATTTCCGACTCCGAGTACGATCGCCTATTTCGGGAGCTGACTGAACTTGAACAGGCCAATCCAGACCTCGTAACCCCCGACTCTCCCACGCGACGTGTCGGTGCCCCACCATTGGACGAACTCATCAAAATACCACACGAACAACCCATGTTGAGCCTGGACTCAATCATTGATTCAACCGAAGTCATCGCTTTTGATCAGCGCATGAAACGAGAACTACACGTTCCCTCGGTTGAGTACACCGCTGAACCAAAATTTGATGGCCTCTCTGTTGAACTCGTCTACGATCACGGTCTGTTCATACGAGGGGCGACACGAGGCGATGGGATCACCGGCGAAGATGTGACCGTAAATCTCCGAACGATCCGATCATTACCTCTCCAACTCCAACCCCACTCGGAGTTCCCCGCCCATCTGGTCGTGCGGGGAGAGGTCTATATGCGACTCGACGATTTTCAAGCATTGAACCGCCGCATGACCGAGCGAGAAGGCGAGGCGTTTGCTAATCCGCGCAATGCAGCGTCCGGTTCCTTACGGCAGCTGGATTCGAGTATGACAGCACAACGGCCTCTAGTTGTTACGTGTTATGAAGTGATGGTTTCGTCCGATTCTCAATTGCCGACACATTGGGATGAACTGGAAGCGTTGTCCCGTTGGGGGCTGCCTATTCCAACTCATCGACAACTGTGCCGGTCTATTGATGATGTCGTGGAGTTCCATCACAACACTGAGGCCATGCGCGACACTCTTTCTTATGAGATCGATGGCGTAGTGGTGAAGGTAAACCAACGAGATTGGCAGCGGCGATTGGGCGTGAAGTCCCGAAGTCCACGGTGGGCCATCGCGTACAAATTCACCCCTCGCAAAGAAGTCACGGTGATTCAGGACATCGTGGTGTCGGTCGGACGTACCGGAACTCTCACACCCATTGCCTTACTCAAACCGGTGGAAGTCGGTGGTGTGACGATCAGTCGAGCGACGCTTCACAACGCGGATGAAGTCGCACGAAAAGACATACGAATAGGCGACACTGTCAAGGTTGAGCGAGCCGGCGATGTGATTCCAGCGATCGCGGAACGCGTACCAGTCGATGGTGAGCGGCGTGCTAAACCATTTGCCATGCCGGCCCACTGTCCCGTTTGCGGATCGACCGTGGCGCGGGAAGGGGCCTATTACTATTGCACAGGCCAGACCGTCTGTCCGGCCCAGCTCAAAGGAGCAATTGAGCATTTCGCTTCGAAAGCTGCGATGAACATCGAAGGACTGGGGCACAAGACCGTGGCGCAATTCGTCGATCGAGGTCTGGTTCATTCACTGGCTGACCTCTATAACCTGACCAAAGAGCGGCTGATGGGACTCGACGGATTTGCCGACCGATCGGCCACACTTCTGCTCGAGGCAATTGAACGGAGTAAGGTCGTCACGCTGGATCGCTTCTTGATGGGGCTTGGTATCCGGCAAGTCGGCCAGCATGTGGCCAAGGTGCTGGCCCGCGAATTTCATACCTTGCCAGCCATCATGGCAGCTAAACAGGAACGTCTACAGAAGGTTCGTGAGATTGGCCCTGAAATCTCCGCAAGCCTTTTTTCATTTTTTCAGGAAGAGCACAACCGTCTCGTCATCGAACGCCTGCTCGCCCAGGGCGTCGCGATTCACTCTACACCGCAAGCGAGAATGGAAGGGACAGCGCCGTTGGAGGGAAAAACCTTCGTCTTCACGGGCGGACTGGATCAATTGACCCGTGATGAGGCCGCCAAGTTGGTAGAAGAGCGGGGTGGAACCATCTCCTCGACGGTAAGTCGAAAAACCTCCTATGTGGTGGCAGGACGAGAGCCGGGATCAAAATTGGATCAGGCCAAGAAGTTGGGAGTAGCCATCCTCTCGGAAGAAGATTTTTCGACTTTACTCGGGCAGGCCGGAAGCCGACCTAACTGACCAGATCAAGGTTGGGAGTCTCAATAGGGGTCGCGATTTTTTCTTCCCGGACTATTTGAACGCTGCGAATGGACCGTGGGTCTGCTTCATGGATTAGAATGCGGCAATTGCCGATCTTGAGCTCATCTCCGACTTTCGGTATGCGGCCCAATTGTTCCTGAATAAGACCGCTGATCGTTACCGCTTCGTCTCCTAGATCCACTTTCAAGAATTCGTTGATTTTGTGGACTTCGGTCCTTCCGTGAACCAGGATCTGATTTTTCCCAAGACGCTTGATCAGTTCTTCCGTAATGTCTGTCTCGTCCATGATCTCGCCGACCACCTCTTCCAGGAGATCTTCGAGCGTTACGATTCCCATGACGCCGCCGAATTCGTTCACGACTACCGCCATGTGACGTTTGTCCTGCTGGAACTGTTTCATGAGGTCGTCGGCAGTTTTTCCTGACGGGACGAACAAGGCCGGGTTGGCGATGTCTTTCAATTTTACGTCAACCCGGCCTTTCGACAATTCCGTGAGCGCACGCGTCTTATAGAGAATCCCGGTGATGTTATCCAAGGTTCCGTCATAAACGGGAACGCGCGAGTATTTTGAATTGTAGAGCAGCTCTTGGGCTTCCTTAAGGTGGAGATTCCCGTCCAAAGAAAACACGTACAAGCGTGGCGTCATGGCGTCTTCCGCCGTGATGTCTTTGAGCTGGAACACGTTCTTTATCATCTTAACTTTCTCGAACTCGATCGCCCCGGCTCTCCCTCCCTCATCCAACATGATCTTGAGCTCTTCTTCAGTCACCAGCGGTAAGGTCAGTCCCTTCCCTCCTGTCAGCTTGTAAATCAACGGCACCAGCACGGCCAGTATCGGTTTCAGCAGCAGCTGAACTCCATATACTGGGTAGGCCATACTGAGTGTGACAGGAACGGCAAATTTCGCCGCCAAGGTCTTTGGAATGACGTCCACGGTAACCAGGAGCACGAATGTCAATAAACCGACGGCTACGGCTACGGTATCACTAAAAAATGTACGCTCTTCCCCAAACATATTGAGCGTAAGGAAAGTGGCATACATTGGGGTTGCAGTCGCAATGAGTCGATCCCCGACTAAGATAGTCGATAGGAGCTTTTGAGGGTCACTCCGGAGCTGTAGAGCCATTTTGGCACGCTTGCTTCCGTTCTGGGCGATAGCACGCAGCTTCGTCTCGTTGACTGCGAAAAAGCCGATCTCGGCCGTCGAGATCACAGCGGAAAGAACAATAAGACCAAGGAGGATTAAGATATCAATCATATGAGTCTAGAATTAGAAACGCCCGACCGGTGAAACCGGTGAGAGGCATGTATGGCGTGGAAAACCCGATCCCCCAGCCATCTGAACATGCCGGAGAGCCAAAACCACCCGGTCACCTAGGAAGCGGCTTGGAGACCCAGCGCTGTACATAGGAGATTACATTTATCACAGGAGGGGGGAGCCAGCAAGCAGAACATCAAAACCGTCTAACAAATCAAATGGTTGTGTTACATCTCTCGATAAATTCAAGGGAAACTCCATCCCATATTCGACTAGGTATCGTCGCGCACGACAAAGGGCTGGATATCCAAGGAAGATTCGAGACGAGAAGCGGCAGCTTGGGCCTGAGCCTCAGTCATGAACTCCCCTACCTGAACACGGTAACGACGTCCCTCCGGAAGTTCGATTGTCACAATCCGCCCCCCCTTGTAATTGGTCTTTAGCCGTTCCAACAGACTCACGGCATTCTGACGATCGGCGAACGAACCGACTTGAATCCTCAGAACCCCCATATCAGCCGTACGGCCCTGGTATCCGACTACACGAAGTTCTATCTGATCGGTTCCTGTCCCGGTCATGCCCAATGCATGGGCGCCAGCAAGCGAAAGATCGACGATGCGCCCCCTGGCAAATGGACCCCGATCGTTGATACGAACCGTAACGTGCCTTCCCGTAGTCAAGGATCGGACTACAGCGACCGAGCCTAATGGAAGCGTGCGATGGGCGGCAGTTAGCTTGTACATGTCATACCGTTCACCATTGGCAGTTTTGTTTCCATGAAACCCCGGACCGTACCAGGATGCCACCCCTCTTTCGACATATCCAACGGGATAGCCGGGGAAATAGGTTGGACGGGGAGCCGCTCCTCCGCAGGAAGCCAGCAGGTAACTACTGCCAGCCAGGAGGGCTAGGACCAATGAGCGGGACCAGACCACTGCGAGCCCTTTCCACATGGTCAGAATTCATCAAGCGACTGATCCCGCAGAACGTTGAGGGCCTTTTCTGTATTGGAAACTGTGAGAACGACGATCGCCCGTTTGCCTTCGCGCGAGGGCGTGCAATAGCCACACTTAATATTAATCCGTGCTTTCGTTAGGAGATCGGCCACTTGCTTCAAGGCTCCCGGCTTGTTTTCCAAACTCAGCAGCAGTGCGGTTTCTTCAGAAAACCTGATTTTCGCAGCTTTTAATGCAGCCCTGGCTCCATCGAGATCCGCTACGAGGAGCCGTAATTTTCCGGTCCCAGTGACTTCGGGGGCAGAAAATGCCTTGATGTTCACACCGGCTTCACCCAGAACGGACGCCACTTGAGCAATGACACCAGGCTTGCTTTGTTCACTAATCAATAGCTGCGTTGTCGTTGGCATCGACAGCACTCCAGGTTATAAGGGTTTATCGAGTACGACGCGTCACGATTCCTGACATTTGTCAGTCTGTAATATGATCGACTGCAGTCAGAACCTGCAACGACGATTGATCGGTGGACAAGCAAGTCTTCTGTCGCGGTTTTACTCAAGATATCACCCACTCCCATTGATTTCATGGATGAGCCGCTAGTTTTCAGAAGCGCTCACTGAAATCTAGCGTACCTTTTCAGTTCAAAAGAGAATCTCAGCAGGGGGATTCAAGCTCGTCATAAAACATGACAGGCATCGTTGAGAAACGAGTACTCATAGATGCACGTGAACGATACCTCGGCTTCGTAGGCAATCTTCTGGGCCAGTTCCTTCTGCCCACGGGGCACCAAGAGGTAAATCGGAACCCCTCGGACTATCGTCTTGTGCCAGCGAGTCTTGGTTTCGGCACTCACAAGCGACTCAGCCGTTTCGACTTCAGCCATCCATTCCATACTATTTCCGCCGGAAGTCACATACCAACCGACGATGTCGCACTGCTGATTAGGATCGGCCCAGGGATTTTGTTCAAGACTCGTCTTAATGGTGACGCGGCAATGGAAAGCCTGCGCCCATCGTTGGGCCACCAGGCTGACAACCTGATCGTGGAGCGTTTCAATGCCCTGTTCCCGAAACGTCGTGCTCATGAGCAGCCTCTTAGCTACGCCGGTTGGTTATCTCACCTCAGGATTACTCGATTCCACCTGGTCCAGATACTTTCTCGAACTCCCATATGAAAAATCCTTCTCTTGGACGATTCCTAAGAGCATCCACTTGTGGCACCACAGGTATCGCATTTGAGACAGGTGCCATTCCGCACCATCGTGAACTGTTTACACTCTGAGCAAGGATCTCCCTCATATCCCTTTTGACGGGCAATTTGTACCGCTGTGAGCGTCACGGTCTCTCGCTTGATTTCGAACTTGTGTGCAACGCTCCCGTTCCCATGTCCATGGCCATTACCCTGGTGCCGGGAGGTCACATTCTGTCTGGACGGAAAAAGATCGGTGCTGATCGAGGCCGATGCCAGGGTTTCCGGAGTCGCTTCTTCTTCCATGCATTCCGGATCTTGGTCGTCCTTCTTCATCGAATCCATTCGCAGATCCTCTTCCTGAACTTGCGCCAGGTCGAATCGATCAAGATAGGTCACGGCCAGTTCACGGAAAATATAGTCGATGATCGAGGTCGACATCTTGATACGATCGTTGAGCTTCACCGGACCGTTGGGCTCAAATCTGGTGAACACGAAGGCTTCAACGAACTCTTCCAGCGGCACCCCATGTTGAAGTCCAAGGGAAATCGCGATGGCAAAGCAGTTCATCAAACTGCGGAAGGCAGCACCCTCTTTATGCATGTCCAAAAAGATTTCGCCCACGGTCCCATCTTCATATTCACCGGTACGGAGGTAGAGTTTATGTCCGCCGATGACCGCCTTCTGCGTATAGCCGTTGCGGCGTGTTGGAAGTGGCCGTCGTTTGGCCAAATATCGAACCAGAACCCGTTCCGTAATTTTTTCTGCAGCCGCGAGTACTTCAGGGACAGCTTCGGCGGTTTTCCCGCTATCGGTTGATGCGGACAAGGGCTGACTCAATTTTGACCCGTCGCGATACAACGCAACTGCCTTCACCATCGATTTCCAGGCAAAGAGGTATGCCGACTTGACGTCATCCAGCGTGGCATCTGCCGGCATGTTGATCGTCTTACTGATCGCGCCGCTGATGAACGGTTGCGCGGCAGCCATCATTCGGATATGGGCGTCGACGGAAATATATCGCTGGCCGATACGCCCACATCGATTGGCACAATCAAACACGGGCAGGTGCTCGGCTTTGAGATGCGGCGCGCCCTCGACCGTCATCGTTCCGCAACAATAGTCGTTCGCTGCAGCAACCTCTTCCTGCGTGAATCCCAGTGCCTTCAGCATGTTGAAGTTGGACTCATTCAGCTGTGCATCGGTCAATCCGAGCTTTACTCGGCAGAAATCCTCGCCCAGGGTATATTTATTGAACGCAAACTGAATCTCAAAAGCTTGCGCGAGTCCGCTTTCCAGGCGGGCCAGAGCGGCATCGTCAAATCCCTTTTGTCGGAGAGTCTCATGGTTGATGAATGGCGCGCCTTGCAAGGTCTGACGCCCAACACAATAGCTCACGATGTCGCGAATCTGAGACTCGTCATAACCCATGGACGCCAACGCCGGCGGCAGACTTTGATTGATGATCTTAAAATAGCCACCGCCCGCTAACTTTTTGAATTTCACCAGCGCAAAATCCGGTTCGATGCCGGTGGTATCACAGTCCATGACCAAGCCGATCGTGCCGGTGGGTGCAATGACCGTGACTTGCGCATTTCTGAACCCATACGCCGTGCCGAGTTCCAGGGCGCGGTCCCATGCTCGTCTGGCAGCAATCAATAATTCCGGCGGACAATGTTCGGCTTGAATACCCATTGGCTTGATCGCCAGATTTTCATATTCCTCATCAGGAGCATGATAGGCAGCTCGCCGATGATTCCGAATCACCCGGAGCATGGCATCGCGATTTTTCGCATAACCGGGAAACGGCCAGAGCTCAGCCGCCATTTCAGCCGACGCCGCGTACGATTCACCAGTCATGATCGCGGTCAAGGCGCCACAGATCGCCAACGCTCTAGGAGAATCGTAAGGAATTCCCTGTCGCATCAGAACGGTGCCCAAATTGGCATACCCCAGACCGAGAGTTCGGAAGTGGTAACTTTTCTCGGCGATCGAGCGGCTGGGAAACGATGCCATCAACACGCTGATTTCCAATACAATCGTCCAGAGACGAACGGCGTGCCGGAAATTATCCAGTTCAAAACGCCCATCAGAGGTAAAAAACTCCGCCAGATTCAGCGAAGCGAGATTGCATGCCGTATCATCGAGGAACATGTATTCCGAGCACGGATTCGAAGCATTGATTCGGCCATCCTCCGGACAGGTATGCCATTCGTTGATCGTGGTGTCGTATTGGGTGCCGGGATCCGCACAAATCCATGCCGCCCAGGCGATACGATCCCATAAATCACGTGCCTTCACTGTCTTGGACAGTTTGCCATCTGTCCGTCGTTTCAATTGCCAATCACTATCGGCGTCCAATGCCGCAAAAAACTCATTGGAAATGCGGACACTGTTGTTCGAGTTTTGACCCGATACCGTCTGATACGCCTTGCCGTCCCAATTGGTGTCGTATTCGTGGAACACGAAATGGGTAAACCCCTGCTGAGCATAGGCAAACATCCGCTGCACATAGGCCTCTGGAACCGCATCGCGCCTCGCTGCCGCCAGGGCTTCCTTGAGGATCGGGTTCTGCTTCGCGTTGATCTCAACTTTCATCTGTCCGGCACCGTCGACAACATGGCAGGCCTTAAGGACGGCATTCAGGCGTTCCGCGCAAATTTTGGATCCTGTCACCATGGCGGCCACTTTTTGCTCTTCGATTACCTTCCAATCGATAAACTCCTCGACATCTGGGTGATCAAGGTCCAAACAGACCATCTTGGCAGCACGCCTGGTCGTTCCGCCTGACTTGATGGCGCCAGCCGCGCGGTCCCCGATGCGGAGGAACGACATCAAACCTGATGAACGCCCCCCTCCAGATAGTGATTCACCGTCCCCGCGTAGTTTCGAAAAATTGGTTCCGGTTCCGGATCCGTACTTGAACAAGCGAGCTTCCCGAACCCAGAGATCCATGATGCCGTTTTCATTGACGAGATCGTCCTCGATTGACTGAATAAAGCAGGCGTGCGGCTGGGGATGTTCAAACGCATTTGTGGCTTTCACGACCTCGCGAGTTTTCGGATCGACATAATAGTGTCCCTGCGCTGGTCCACTTAACCCATAAGCATAGTGAAGACCAGTGTTGAACCATTGGGGCGAGTTGGGCGCGGCCATTTGATGCGCCAGCATGTAACAAAGTTCGTCATGGAAGGCGTCGCTGTCTTCCGGTGTCTTGAAATACCCGTAAGTTTTCCCCCAGTGAGTCCAACATCCTGCCAGTCGCTCGAACACCTGTCGCGCATCGCGCTCTCCTCCTGAGACCGGCTTGCCGTCTTGCCCAAGAATCGGGCTGCCGTGTTCATCACGGAGTGGAACACCGGCTTTCCGAAAGTACTTTTGGGCAAGAATGTCAATGGCCAGCTGAGACCAGGGTTCCGGAATATCGATCTGATCGAGCTTGAAGACAGTCGAGCCATCGGGATTCCGAATCTCCGAAGAACGTTTCACGAACTCTAGGCCTTCATAGGGGCTTTGTCCGCGACGCGTAAATCGTCGTTCTATTCTCACGATCGACCCTCCTCAAGCAGTATGGTTGACTTGCCCACTGCACCCTTTAGGATTGAAAACTGGATGAAGCAGTGTCTCCGTCATCTGGTCTCTTTGACTATGAGATTTATTGCAAACTCAGCTTAGATCCGGCAGCGGAGTAGCTACATATAGCTATTGGAATCAATTGTCAATACTAAATATTGTGGTTTATCTGTGGAAAGTGAGGAAAAGCTGTGGATAACTATAAGCCTAGAAACAGCGCCCTTCGACAAGAATTACATTCTACTTATCCACAAATTCGAGACCCTTCTTGGGGCGTTTTCCAGCCTGAGACGCCGAAGACCGAGCGGACAACACTCTTAAAAAGTTAACCGTCCAAGTCGCAACACTGCTTCGTCGACACCCTTGAGCGGAACAAAATGCCCGCCGATCCCAAGCACAACGATATGCACATCAAGAACCTTCGTTTCAAAACGAGAGAGTAGTCCCCAGTTTCGTCGAACTGTGTTCGGCCGTACCACGCTTTGAATCAGTTCCCGACCATGTGATCGAAAAATGTTCTGGACGACGGCCCGCTCTCTCTCGGGGGTCGAGGAATCCATATGCTCAACTGCCTGACTTAATTCTGACTGAACAAAAGAAAGATATTGCTCCATTGTCGGATTAGTCAGTGCAAGCGCGACGGCTATTGAAAGCCCTACGACAAGGCAGAGCAGTTGCAGAAGATTCATCGATCTGTCTCCAAAAACCACCCCTCCCTCTTGTAAATACTCCTATCTGTTTCCTGCCTGTCAAGCCAATCAGTTTGACAAAGTATTGTCGCATGATTAGCCTACCGCGCAACAAAGGGTCCTGTCAGATAACACGCCACATTGCCCCGAGCAGGAGGAATGGTTATGTTCGTATGGAGCAAGCGTCTCGTCACAGCACTCTTGGCAGTATTTGTGGTGTTCCTGGGCATATTCCTCGTGCACGGCGCTCCAGACACGGTCAGTGGCCTCAAAATTCACACGACGCGATGGATGGCACTCAATTATGTGGGGTTGGTGATCTGGGTGTTTGTGTGGATGATCGACCAAGCACGCATGCGAGCACAGAATATCTGGGTCTGGCTCGTCCCCTTCCTCCTCGCCCCTCTCCCAACACTGATGCTGTTCGTTCTCTATCTCCAGCGCAGGTTGAAACCGTCATAAGCTGCCTGACGTCGAAGGCTCATCTGCGTCTTGATGATCACGAGAACCCTGAAGTCTCGCTCTAAGGGTCCACACCAACCATACGCCAGGCAATGAGATCAGAAATGACAGGAAGAAAAATTGAATCCATCCGACCATCTCAACCAACTCTGCCGATGGACGTCCGGAAAAGACCCGCCCAAATGCTTCCAAAGACGAGAGCAAAGCGAACTGTGTCGCGGTGTAGCGATGGTCGCACAGCGACATGATCAATGCGACAAATGCAGCGGTGCCCATTCCTCCGGTCAAATTCTCCACAACGACCGATGTCATGAGGACCGCATAGCTCTTTCCTATCCATGCAAGCCACATAAAGCCCAAATTTGAGATGGCCTGCAGCAGACCAAAGAACAAAAGTGACCAAACCAGCCCCAATCTCGCCATTGCGATGCCTCCTGCCAACGCCCCTATCAGCGTCGCCGCGAGGCCAAGCCCTTTCACATATCCAACATCGCTAATTGAAAATCCGATGCCTTTAATAAGAAAAGCCGTCTGCAGAGACGCGGCAAAGGCATCGCCAATTTTATACAGCACAATGAGTGCAAGGAGATTCCCAACGGCTGGACGAGCGAAGAGTTCCTTCAGAGGGCCACCGATTGCCTCTCCGAGGGTAGCTGGTGCCCCACGAGTTTCCGACGGGTCAGGGCTGACCAGGATCGTTACAACCCCGGTAGCCATTAAGGCAGCGAGCAACAGATAGGTATTCTGCCAGCCAAGTCGATCGGCTAGTACCAATGCACCAGCACTGGCAACTAATAGAGCAAAGCGATATCCATTTACCCACACAGCGGCGCCGAATCCGCGCTCGTGGGGGCGAAGTACGTCAGTCCGGTACGCGTCGAACACGATATCGAGTGAAGCGGAGAGAAATGCCACCAGTACTGCAAGCACGCCCAGGAATTCGGGGCGATCACGAGGATCGATCAATGCCATGAAAGCGAGCCCAATGGCTACGCCTAACTGTGTGACCAACATCCAGCCCCGCCGCCGCCCCAGCCAGGGTAGCGTAACTCGATCCATGAGCGGGGCCCAAAGAAATTTCACCGTATACGGGAGACCAACGAGAGTAAAAATCCCGATGGTTTTCAGGTCAACACCGACGACCGTCAGCCAAGCCTGGAGCGTACCAGCTGTCAGCGCTAATGGAAGACCGGAAGCAAAGCCTAGAGGCAACATGATACCGATGCGCCGGTTCGCGAGAATTTGAACAAGAGAGGCTATGCTCATCAATTTCACCCAGAATGACTACGAGTCGAGCCTATCATCAGGGAAGAATCGACCATCAGACATTTCTTGAAATCTGACGCGAGGAGGGGCCGGCCAAAAATAGAACGAGTGATCAGATTCAGGCAGAGTGGTCTATAGCCTCAGCAAGGCTGTCCATTAAAAGTGCAGGGCTTATAGCGCAAGACGTCAAAATCGACGTTCTCTTGATAGATCCGTTCATTGCCGTTGACGCCGTCCTGCTCAGGATCATTCCACATGGTGTGATTCCACCAATAGAAGAGAGGATGGGCTTCTGTCTGGTAAACTGGATTCCCGAAATTACTGCGCGCGTACTCTTGCACCATCCGCCCTGTCACGTAATCGACTTGGCCGTTTCCCTGGAGAGAATAGAGCATGAGAAATAATCGCGCTTCATGATCATAGAGCTCGTCGACCCGCGTATTCAGATCGGGCTCAACAGGAAGGATGTCTTTGGTCCACCCACCTGATGCAGGGAACAGGAACAGTAGACTTAGGAAGAAGCTGACGCCGAACAGTTGCGGAGAATTCATGCTCGACACACCGTCCCGCTAAAGGCGACAACTGAGCCGATCGTATCATGAGATGACACTGTCTTCAACCATCGTACGCCTTGCCGTAACCTGAAGAACCTCTCTATAATGCCCACCCAATCAGCGTATGAAACGAGCCTCTTTCCATACTCTCGGTTGCCGGTTGAATCAGGCCGAGACGGCCGTTCTGGAGTCGCGCCTCCGGCGAGACGGATATCGTGTCGTCGAATTTGGTGAACCGACGGATTTACTCGTAGTGAATACCTGTTCCGTGACTGAGGATGCGGAACGCGCCTGCCGCTATGTTATCCGAAAGACATTACGACATTCTCCTGAAGCGTTCGTTGCCGTCACCGGTTGTTACGCCCAAACCGGGATTAACGAATTGCGCAGAGTTCGCGGTATCGATCTCATCGTCGGAAATCAATTCAAGTGGGATCTACCTTCGTTTCTTCCATCCCCCCAGGCATTGAAAAAATATGCACAGGCGGACGTGATTCATACCAAAACGATCGATCGTGAAGACTTCGTCCTGCCTGAATTCGGCAAGCCAGACTCCACGAGAGCGTTGCTCAAAATTCAAGACGGCTGCAACGTCATGTGCAGCTTCTGTCTGATCCCGTTCGCACGAGGCCATGAACGAAGTCGCCTCGTGGAGGACGTGATCCGGGAGGCCACTATCCTCGTTGAGGGCGGCTATCGAGAAATTGTTCTTACGGGCGTAAATATCGGGCAATACTGTCAGGGGAACGTGGATCTGGTGGGATTAATCGAGCGACTGGAGACGATAGCCGGACTTGAACGAATCAGAATTTCATCGATTGAGCCGACGACGATCACGGGAACCCTCCTCAATCGTATGACCACGTCGTCAAAGCTCTGCCCCTATCTCCATGTGCCGATGCAAAGCGGAGATGATGAGATTCTGGATGCCATGAATCGTCCGTACGATGTGGCGGAGTTTATCGACTTGATCGAGCGCGCAGTTTCGTTGATTCCCCGCCTCGGACTGGGCACCGATCTTATGATAGGGTTCCCGGGGGAAAGCGAGGCCGCCTTCACGAACACGCTCCGCGTTGCAGAGACCCTTCCCTTCTCCTACTTTCACATCTTCATCTATTCACCACGGCCAGGAACTGCTGCCACGAAGCTTCCCCAGCCGGTATCAGCTCACGTCGCGCGGGAAAGAGCCCAAAGGATAGCAGAGCTATCACGACGCAAGCGGTTGATTTTCGCGGAACAGTACATTGGTTCCATCTTGCCCGTGCTTTTTGAATCGGGAAAGATCGATGGCCTGAGGATTGGAACGACAGCCAATTTCCTAAAGGTGGCAGTGGCTTCAGAAATCGATCTCACAAATAATCTGAGGCAGGTGTTGATTACCGGAGTGTCAGATCGTTGGGCCATCGGCCAATTGGCGGAAGAACATCGAAAGGTCCGAACGGTGCCCCTACTATGACCATCGATTCCTCACCACCTCGCATACATCTTGAAACGTTCGGATGTCAGATGAATGAGTATGATTCTGAACTCGTTCGCTCACTCCTGAAGCGTGAAGGCTTTGTGTTCACCGAAGATCGCGAGCGCGCCGACGTGATCCTTATGAATACCTGTGCCATTCGCGAGAATGCCCATAACAAAGTCTATAGTCATCTCGCCGACCTGAAGGCCATCAAGAAACAGCGTCCATTGGTGGTGGGAGTCTTGGGGTGCATGGCGCAGAACCTGAAGGAGGAACTCACGGAGCATCAACCGCTGGTCGACGTCCTCGCCGGTCCTGACGCCTACCGCCAGTTGCCCATGCTGCTAACCAGCGCGATTCAATCCCAGGAACAAGGATTAGACCGGAAGGGGTTGGCTGTCGATCTCTCAGAATACGAAACCTACGACGACGTCGTGCCAGAACGGAACGATGGTGTGAATGCCTGGGTCGCCGTCATGCGGGGATGCGACAATTTCTGCAGCTTTTGCGTCGTGCCCTATACGAGGGGACGGGAGCGGTCACGCGATCCGGATGGAATCATTCGAGAAGCTCAACAGATTGCCGCGCAAGGGTTTAAGCAGGTCACCCTCCTGGGGCAAAACGTCAATTCATATCGTCATGGCAGTTGGGACTTTGCACGGTTGCTCACGGCGGTCGCAGACGTGTCCGGTATTGAGCGTGTGCGTTTCACATCTCCACACCCGAAAGATTTCCCCACTGCCCTGCTCGAAGCTGTTGCGGGACATCCTCACGTATGCAAACATATTCATCTTCCAATGCAGTCTGGCAGCGATCGCATTCTTGGTCTGATGAACCGTAGTTATACGAATCGGGAATATCGTGCCTTGGTCAACCGCATTCGCTCGCTCCGCTCGGATATCGTGTTGACCACAGATATTATTTCTGGATTCTGCTCGGAGACCGATGCCGAGTTTGCTGAAACCTACAGGCTGACCGAAGAAATCCGATTTCACAACGCCTTTATCTTCAAGTACTCCGAGCGGAAGCATACGATTGCGGCCAGGAAATTCCCCGATGACATCGCTGAACCAGTGAAGGCAGAACGTGTCACCAAACTTGTCGACCTCCAACGTCGGATTTCTCATGAACACAACCGATCATATATCGGCACTACGGTCGCGGTCTTAGTTGAAGGGAGTTCCAAACGCTCTGACTCTCAGTCTACGGGAAAAACCGATGGCAATATTACCGTTGTCTGGGATAATTCTCTGATTCAGAGTCAGCCGGGAGATTTCGTACCAGTTCCAATCCTTGATGCCTCAGCATCGACGTTGTTCGCTCATAGACGCCCACAAGGCCAAGAAATCCTTTTCTGAAGTAAGCTGTCGCCATAATCCTTCACCGGACAATTCTGAACAGCGAAGCTCACCTAATGTCCGTCCGGTATCGGCTTTCGAGTACACCCTCATCTATCAAGCTCTCGTCCATTTAGACAGTTCGGACCCAAGGTGCGAGATCTCCTAGAACGGACCATCACCTTGATTGGCAAGGAAGATATGTCATATCAACGCGTTAGAAACGGTTCTTTAAATGTTAGGGCTTGTGGTCGTCGGTTCTCCTCCAGCACAGGTCTCTTCATAACCCCACCCTCTCCGCGAACCCTCGTATAAGCGCCTCACACCTTCAAAAGGCATGGACTTTGCTTGATAAATTCACCACTTCATGATTCTGCACTGTTCACCCTGGAGATTCTCATGAACGAGAACCAGACTATAAACCGGAAGTCCCAGTCGTCGCTCAGTCTTGAAACCATCATCGCGCTGGGCCTCTTCGGATGGTTGACGATCAGTATGATTCTGATGGGCTTCGGCATCTGGTGATTGGCGCCGGCTCATCAATCGTGCGAACCCTACACACACCCACCTATTTTCATTTCAGAATGAGAAGGAGAAATCCCATGCGGATCCATACAGCCTTTCGACCACTGACTCAACCGGTCTTATACGCTTTCATCGGACTGGCAGCATTCAGTCTGATCGCGGCAGGATGTGCGAGCGAGTCGAAAATCGCACAGAACTCAAAAGGGAGCGTGTATCTCGAAGAAGTCCCCGATTGGTCCTTTGAAGCCTCCCATCCTGCAGTAATTGACCAGGTCACCATGGCGAAAGCCCTTCGTGGACTCTACACAGACAGCACTCAAGGCGGATCCTCACAAATGTCCGCTGGCGGCGGCAAGCCGATGAGAATATTCAGCGATGAAGATGTTGACTTCTTGACTCCCCTGCTCACTCACGCTTTATCCAAGGCGAAACCCGAGCAACTCGTGAGTTTTCGCACATCTTCATCGGCAGGGTCAGGTTCTGAACCCGCCGCGGGCAGCATCTATCTGCAAAAAGGAGCGTTGCATGTGACGATCGCCCAGGGACGATCTGTCAAGGGATTCATGCCTGAGTCAGTCGCTCGTATCGAGCAGGCCCCCGCCTATGCAGCGGGTGGCGGCAAAGGATCCATGGCTGCAGTAATCGATTATCAGGCGCTCGCCATTGCCCCTGCTGTTGCGCCTTTGCCTGTTGCGCAGGCTGCGCCTAAGGCCATTCCGGTTCCGGCTACAGCCGCCGCCACAACGCAGACAAAACCGCAGCCGGCTACAAACCTTGCTGTGCAAGACAACAAGGACAGCTCAGCCACGACCCGGGAACAATACGAACTCAAGAAGGCAAAGGATGCCCTCGCCAAGAAGGACACTGAGATCAACATGCTGCGCAGAGAGTCGGAATGGATGAAGCGGGAATTGCGGGAGCGTGACCTGGAACTCAAAGCAATAAAGGCAAGCAAGGTCTCGGCCAAACCGGCGACGAAGAAGAAAACGGCAGAGGCGACCCAGACACGTTAGTTGATCTCAACCGACGTTCACTAACTCCGGCTGAAGCAGCACGACTTCCCGGGACAGCGGCTGTCGGAAATTCATTCGGCAAAAACAAGCATACGTCACATACGTGTCTTGAAGACAGTAATGGGCTAACTCAGGCCCCTGTCCCTTCTCCCACATCTCGGCCACCTGTTCGCCGCTTCCTGATTTTGTTTCGACATTCAAAGCTCTCGCCAGGACATCCAGTTTCACCCATCCCCGCATATCCCAATTACTCCAGACCGCCATTGTGTCGTACACCGGTTCCGTACGGAACTTTGCCAAATTGATGTCCAAGCTGGGCCTCACTTGATGGATTATGGATCGTTTCTTAATGAACGGCAGATCAAAACCCAGCCCGTTATGGGTGATGAAAAGTGCGGGACGATCCTGTGCGAGTCGGCTCCAGAATTGCCGCAAGAGTTCTCGTTCATTCGCCCCATACCAGGCCACCGCCCCCCGCGGCTCCATTTGATCAGAGAACTCAAGTACACCGATGCAGACAATGCGGCTATAGGTGCCGTCGAAAGCCGATTTTGCATACGATTCATCCTCAGCCCGTTGTTGTGCTTCTGTCTCTCCCGCAGCAAAGAGATCATATTCTTGGCCGACGGACTCGGCTCCGGTGCTTGCCGACACAACGCCAGTTAGCCGTGCCCATTCCTCTCTCGGAGCTTGAATCGTTTCGATATCGAGCACCACCTTCATTGCTGTAACTCCCGCACCTGTTCCTGCAGCGCGTCAAGCACCGACCGATCGGCCGGGGGAAATTCAAAGTCTTCGAATTGATGGGGATAGACCCATCGGATTTCAGCGCAGTCGACGGGACTCGGTTGCCCGCTCTCGATCACGCAACGGAAAAAATGGAGTTCCACGGTCTTCTCGGGATATTCATGCCGGATCATATGAAACGGACTCACGAGGCCGACGCGGACGTGCAGTTCTTCCCACAGTTCTCTCCGGAGACATTCCTCCAACGTTTCTCCCGCCTCACGTTTTCCACCAGGAAATTCCCATAGCCCTGCCAAATGGACGCCCGACTTGCGCCGCGCGATCAAGTAACGGCCATCGCGGTTGATCAGACCCGCGGCGACTTCGATCGTCCGCACGGCCTCCATTTAATCCTCCCGACCGGAGTCCCAGGGATAGGATTTACAAAATGTTTTCATGGGGCACAGCAGACAATAGGGATTCCTCGCCGTGCAACACATGGCTCCAAAGTCCATCATCGCCTGATTAAAATCGTATCCCCTGCCGCGCGGAATTAATGCCTCGGATAATTCCCACAGCTTTTTCTTCTTCGATTTGGGGGTTCCTTCACCCACAAAAACGCGATGCAGCACGCGCATAACGTTCGTATCAAGAATCGGTGCGTCTTCATTGAAGGCAAACGTCCGAATGGCACCTGCCGTATAGCGGCCAATTCCCTTGAACGACATCAACTCCTCATGACCACTTGGAAGTTTCCCCCCATACCGAGCGACCGTCTCACAGGCGATGCCGTGCAATCGCTCGGGACGAATATTGTAGCCTAACGGAAACCAGGTCTTCTTTACATCCCCGACCGGTGCTTCCGCCAAGTCTTCAAAACTGGGATAGCGGTCGAGGAACTCATGATACTTCGGAATCACCCGATCCACTTGGGTTTGCTGGAGCATCACTTCGGACACGAGGATGTGGTAGGGGTCTGATGTTTTCCGCCAAGGTAAATCTCGTCCATGTTCCTTGTACCATTTGAGAAGCCTCTGCTGAAATCGTCGCTTGAGCGAGGCATGGAGCTTGGAGGGGTGTGATGGCTTCCTATGTTTCTGAGGTGTGACCGCCCGAGGTTGTGTCTTGCGAGGCATCCCGAGTCACCGCGTCAGGCGGCATTGTAGGAGGGTCCTCGTTGAAAAGCAACGACGCACGGCTGTTAGGAATCGTCGTTTTTCTAGCCATCGATTGAGACCTCTGCCACAATTCTCCTCAGTCCTACGGACTGGTCCTCAGTCCAATGTAGCCAGACTTGATCGCATGAGAACACTTATGGTTGTTCGTAAATATCCTCGATTTCCGGTGTCTTTTTCCAGTACGCTCGTGCAGCGGGATGCCTTCCGGCACAAGGGATCGCTGCGGGATCTCTCTCTGCGAGGTTGCCGCGTTCAAACGGTTATTCAGCCCTTTACCGGCATGCAAGTGGAGCTTCATCTTCACATTCCGGGGGATCCGACCCCGATCACGATCACAAACGCGACGGTGCGCTGGTCCGGTTCCCACGGTGTCGGCATGGAGTTTTTGAACGTCGCCCCGCCCCAACAAGAACGTCTCACACGTGTGATTCAGCAACTTGCA
>Ga0335070_10003289_pt1 | contig 18837 bp, 15 predicted proteins | sample Lox_Sample_13_FD_206722 | JGI IMG/M metagenome (GOLD analysis project Ga0335070, IMG submission 206722) | Soil microbial communities from Loxahatchee National Wildlife Refuge, Florida, United States - Lox_Sample_1.3 | ecosystem: Environmental > Terrestrial > Soil > Wetlands | place: USA... | reverse complement strand
CCGGCGATCGCGCGCAGCCGGCGCTGCACCTTCACGGCGTCAGCCACAGTTCACCTCCATCCCTCGGAATGCGGGTGTCGAGGACGATGAGACGTCGATTCGCGAGGCCCTTCTCGAGCGTTTCCAGACGCCGCCGGAACGCGAATTCCCGCGGGTCGGCTCGAAATTGAGATTCGAGAGTCCGGAAACTCCAGGCCTCGCCCGCCGCGCGAGCGCGCAGCTCCGCGGCATCCGCCTGGGCGGTGTCGAGGCGCTGGACGACCTCGGCCTGCGCGGCCGGCACGGTACGGTTTCGGTAGGCCTCGGCGTTGACCTCGGCCGTGACCTTGCCGAGCTCGGCGGAGGAGACGGACTGATACTCGGCCGCCACCGTGACCGGGGGATGCATTCCGCCGACGGTGAAGGCCACGACCTCGACTCCGAGTCCCAGGTCGTCGGCGTCCCGCTGGACCGCAGCGAGCATGCGGCCGGTCAACAGCGACACGTTCTCCGACAGGGCCTCGTCGAGGGTTCGGTTCACGGTGGCGCGCATGACGGCCCGGTAGGCGACGGCGCGAAGGGCGTCGGTCGGGTTCCGGACGCGATACTGCCAGGCGCGCGCGTCGCGCACGCGGAACTGAACGACGGCGTCGATCGTGATCAGGTCCCGGCCATTACCGAGCAGCAAGGTGTATTCGTTTTCGGCGTGCTGACGGGCCCAGAGGACGTCTTCCGGCCCGGGCGCCTCCTTGCCCTCGTGCCCGATCTCGAGCGCCTGAATCCTTCGAACGGGCAGGCGGAAGACGCGGTCCACGGGCCAGGGCCAGTGACCGTGCAGACCGGGCTCGAGTGGGGGACCTCCGATGGGCACCCCGAGGCGCTCGACCAGTCCCTGTTCGCCGAGGTGAACCACCGTCAGCGAACTGGAGAGCCAGCCCAGGACGAGGAGTCCGGCCAGGAGCGGCTCGACGCTGCGCCGTACGACCGAGAGGGCCCAGGTCGAGCGCAGATCGATTCCGAGCTGACGCTCGGCGCTGTCGAGAAGGCTGCCAATCGGGTTGGCCCGGCTGCCCAGGGCGGAAAGGATCGGGGAGTCGACCGGGAACTCGGCCGCGGCTCTCTTCGCCCTCGGTCGAACCTTCAACAGGCTCCACGAAATCGAGGCGACCAGCCCGAGGATCGCGAAGTGCACCAGACGCGCGGCGGTCTCCTGCGCGAAGGCCGCCGACAGCGTCCCGAGCGCGGCCAGGACGAGGCCCCACGCGACGAGGCGCGCGCCGCGAGCGAGTCCGAGGGCCTCCGGAAGCGCCGACTCGGAAAGCGACGCGAAGTAGCGGGTCGCGATCGCCGCCAGGGCAGCCGCAGCCAGGCAGAGCGCGCCGACCACACCCCCGATCGACACCGGAAGTGGAGCGGGAGGCGCCGCGAAGACGAGAGGGACAACTCCAACGGCCGCGGCGAGCCCGGCGATCCACCGGATGGTCTCGACCACTCCAAGCCCGCGGATCCAGCGGGCGATCGCCCTGGCGCGCCTCGAGCTCACGACGCCCGGCGGCCGTCGGGGCTCCGTCGCGGAAGCATCCTCCGCCGCGGACGTCTCGCGCGCTCCGGGCTCGGGTGGGGCCGCCGGAAGCTCCACGGATTCGTCGGGGCGCGGGCCGTTCTCCGCTTCGCCGGTGACCGGCTCGTCTGCAGCCGGCGAGGTCGTCCGCGATCGGGCATGAGCGGCTGCGGCCACTCCGACGAGAACGAAGGACGCGACGCCGAGGAGCAGGGCGACGGCCAGGAGCTGCGGCTGTCGGAGCGCAGCTCCGCCGTAGGCCGCCGCGACCGCTCCGGCAAGAGCGATACCGGCGAGCAGGAGAACGACTCCCCGATAGGGGTCGACGTCTGATTTCGGGACCTGGTCTCGCATCAGAACACCTGAAACGCGTCGGGACGGGTGCGACGACGCACCCGGCGGTCGACGAGTCGAAAACGCCTCGCCCCGCAGAGCGGGTCGTGGCGTGAGACTTCGGCGTCTGTGGCTTAGGCGGTGGGTGGAGCTCGCCCGAAGGAAACGGTGGGGGCGGACTCTTCGGGACAGCAGACCGGGACGATTTCGAGGAAGGTTGCGGGCGGCTCGGTTGTCGGGCTCGTGACGGCCACGAGCGAAAGAACGGGAGCGTGGCAGGCAAGGGCGCAGAGGTCGCAGGAACCGCGCATCTCGTCCTGGGAGGCCGAGTGCGCATGAGCTGCCCACGCGAGCGGCAGGAGCGCCAGGGCAACGAGCAGGGCCCCTTTCGCCCACCCGCCTGCGCTGCGCCGCCGCGGTTTCATTTCGGTCGCATCATACTGCCAAGGGCCGTGCCCAGCGCGAACTCTGAGGAGCGTATCCGGGGATACATTTTTGGGGAACGTTCACCGGGCGTTCCGCCACGGCGTTCTCGAGACGCGACCACGCTCGCGGGTGTGCAGCACCTCGGCGAGCCGCCCTGAACCGGCACCGGATCGGCCTCCCGCTCAGCGAAAGAGCCGCGGCAGGACGCGCGAGAGCTGGTCGCGCCAGGTGCTCCAGTCATGGCCACCCGGCGTCTCGGTCCACTCCGCCGCCACGCCGAAACTCCGGAACACGGCCTCCGCCTGGCGCGCCTCGAGGAGGAACGAATCGTCGCGGCCGCAGAGCAGGAGAACGCGGACCGCGGGCGACCGGGCCGGGCGGCGCTGCCAGGCCTCCTTCAGAGTGTCGCCTCCCGGCACGTCCGGCGGAGCGCTGAGCCCGACGACCGTCCCGAACAGGTCCGGCGCCGCCGCCGCGAGGTGAAGGGCCTGTGCTCCGCCCATCGACGCCCCGACGACCGCGCGGCGCGTCGCGCCCGGGCCGGGGTGGTACTGCCGCTCGAGCAGAGGCGCGATCACCTCGACGATCTCGCGCCGCAGCCAGCGGAGATTCTCGGCGCGCGTCGAGACGTCGAGCGAGGGGTAAGGGTGTCCGTCCGGCATCACGAGCAGCATCGGAGACGCCGTCCCCTCGCGCACCGCCCGCTCGAGCAGCGGCCCGGCCTGACCCAGCGCGAGCCAGTCCCGGTCGGAGTCCGTCGAACCGTGGAGCAGGTACACCACAGGCAGGCGGGATCGCGGCGTGAAGCTGGCGGGCGTATAGACCCGGACGGTGCGCACGCGTCCGGAGTCGGGGCTTCGAAACTCGTGGACATGCGTCACGCCCAGGGGCAAGCCCGAGAGGGACGGGTCTGGGATGTCCACGATGCTGGAGAGACCGGGATAGCCGTTCTTCACCCGACGATTCTCCGGGTCGGGGACACGCAACCCGTCGACGAGGAAGACGTAGAGGTGCGGACCCGGCGAGAGACTTCCGGTTGTCAGTGTCCATGCGCCGCCGTCCAGACGGCGCATCGGCTCGCCCGCATCCCCGCCCTGCCAGTCCGCCCACAGACGGACCGACGAGGCGGAGGGAGCGCTCAGCGTTACCGTGACCGAACGGTCGTCGTGCACGATCGGCGAGTCCGGCGACATCGCCGGGAGCAGGCGGAGCAGCGCCAGCCCGATCACGTTTTCCCCTCCGGACGGCCCATCAGGCGAAATTCCCCGCTTCGCTTCGCAGGGCCGCGACGAGCCGATCCAGCTCCTGGCGGGTGTTGTAGAGCGCGGGCGTCACGCGGATCGCGCTACCCCGCGCGATCCCCCGGCGCGCCACGGTCAGAACCTGGTGCTTCTCGAGGAGCACCCGCGCCAGCGTCTGCGCCCGGGCATAGTCCTTCGTGGCCGGAAGCCGGAAGCTCGTGACCGCGCCGTACCGGGCGGGGTCGTCGGGCGTCAGGATCTCCATGCCCCGGACGTCACGCACGCGCTCGACCCAGTAGTCGCGAAGCGATCGAAGATGAGCCGCCTTGCGCGGGCCTCCAATGCTCCGATGGAACGATATGGCGGCCGGCACGGTCAACGCCGCGGCGAAGTTGATGGTGCCCACGCTCGTGCGGCTCCGGGTGTCGTCGGCCGGGAACATCGTGCTGCCCATGCACGGCTCGACGTCTTTCAGACGGGACGCTCGAACCCACAGGGCGCCGGTCCCGATCGGCGCGCCGAGCCACTTGTGGAGGGAGAACCCCACGAAATCCGCGTCCAGATCCGCGAGCGTGAAATCGAGATGGCCGATCGTCTGGGCGGCATCGACGATCGTGTCGACGCCGCGCGCCCGGGCCATCGCGATGATGTCCCTGACCGGCATCACGACGCCGGTCCGATTCGACAGGTGGGTCACCAGCAGCAACTTGAGGTTGGGCGGGGAGTCCCGGAGCTCCCGTTCGTAGGCGGCCAGGATGTTAGCCGTGGTCGCGGGCTCCGGAATCGCGAACTTCCGCACGTTCGCTCCACGCGACAGGCGCAGGGACTCCATCGCCTGCTGCATCTCGTCGTAGTCGAGATCCGCATAGAGGACGGCGTCGCCGGGCTTCAGGCATCCATACTGCAGGATCAGATTCTGGAGCGCCTCGGTCCCGTTGCGGGCCAGCGCGAACTCTTCCGCGGGAGCCTGCAGCAGCCGCGCCAGATCCGCCCGCACCCGCTCCATCGCCACGGTCAGTTCGCGGCCGGGGATCCCGTCGCGCACGAAGACGGTGTTCCGCCGATTCAGAAAGCGGGTCTGCGCGATGTAATCGTCGTAGACCACTCGGGGCATCACGCCCCAGTACGCGTTCTCGAGGTTGCTGATGCTGCGGTCGACGTCCCATTGCTGAGGCAGGGAATCGAGATCGAGAGGACCCGCCGGGACATCGGAGCGCGCGGCAACGAGAGCGCCGATCGAGCTCATCAGGAGCGCCCGCCGATCCACGCCGGGTCCGGTCTGCCGCTTCATTCCGCGATCCGGAATTGTACCGAGGGTCGCTTTCCGGGCTCGCCACTTCGGATCCAGGATGTCGATCCTCCCTTCATCGCTTCTCCGGCCGAGCCCTATTCCCCTCGGAGAGCGGACGCCGGCGCAATCCGGAGCGCGCGCGCCGCCGGCGCGGCCGACGAGAGGAGCGCCAGCCCCACGGCCGACGCAAGCAGACCGAGATCCGCGCCCACGGTCCGGTCGGACAACTGCGGTAGCGCGGCCGCGAGGACGGAGTGGATGCCGAGTCCAATCCCAAACCCGATGGCGCCACCGGCGGCGGCCAGGGCGAGCGCCTCGCCCAGAATCCCCGCCAGCACCCTCCCCGGCGAGGCGCCAATCGCCATCCGCACCGCGATCTCCCTTTGTCGGCTGGCGACCGACTGCGAGAGCAGCCCGTAGACGCCGACCGCCGCCAGCGCGAACGCGAGGAGCGCAAAGAGTCGGAAGGCTCCGCGCGCGAGCTCGAGCTGCCAGATCGTGTTCCGGATCCGCCGAGGCATGGACGCGGCGTCGAAGATGGACTGATCCGGATCCACTTCCCTGACGGCGAGGCCGACGGCCCGGGCCAGGGCCTCGGGATCGAGTCGTGTGCGGGCGATCAGAAACGTCTCGGGAACGATTGCCTGCTGATCCGAGAGATACACGTCGAGGTTGGCTTCCGGCGATGCCAGGGACGAGGCCGTGTCGCCGGCCACACCGACCACCTCGAGCCACGGGCCCGCCTCGGCCCGGGGACCCTGAGCCCCTCCCGAGCCCGGCCGGTAGTTGGCGCCCCGCGGCCCCAGCCGAATCCGTCTGCCGATCGGGTCCTGACCCGGCCAGAACCGGCGCGCGAAAGCCTCGCTCACGATCGCAGTCCGCGGGGCGGACTCGTGGTCGCGGGCGTCGAAGGCTCGCCCGCTCCGAACGGGAACGCGGACCGTCGTGAAGTAGCTCGCGCTGACCATCTGCACGTTGACGAAGGGATTCTCCGAGGCGCGTGAGTCATCCTCGCCTTCGATGTCGACGGCGACGAGGTTCGTGCCCTGCTCCGCGCCGGCCCACGCCAGCGGGGGCGCGTCGTTCGCCGCGGCGGACTCGACCCCGGGGATCCTCTCGAGCCGCTCGATGACTCGCCGGTAGAAGGCAGCCGAGAGTTCCACGCTGGAGTACTTCGCTCCCGGCGGATCGACGCGCACCGTCAGCAGGCCGCTCGGGTCGAAGCCGAGCGGCGCCGAGAGGCGCTGTTCGAATGTGGCCGCGACACGGCCCGAAGTCGCGAGCAGCGATACGGCCAGGGCGATCTCGGCGACGACGAGCGCCCGGCGAAGCCGGGAGCCGGCACGGCCGCTCCCCGCCGACCGCCTGCCCTCGGCCAGCGCCGCGCGCCCGTCCGGCCGCGAGGCCGCCAGGGCCGGCGCCACGGCGGCGAGCGCGACGACCGCCGCGGAGACGAAAACGGAGAAAGCGAAGAGCGAGAGATCGGGCTCGAGACGCATCCAGCCCGGAAGCTCGAGCCGAAGCAGGCGCCGGGCGAGCGGGATCAGGCCCGCGGCGAGGGCGGCGCCGAGAGCGGCCCCCGCGAGGCTCACCAGACCGGCCTCCACCAGAAGGTCGCGCACGATCCGGCCGCGAGTCGCGCCGAGAGCGCTCCTCACGGCGACCTCGCGCTGCCGCGCGATTCCCCGAACGAGAAGGAGGTTGAAGAGGTTGACGCACGCGATCAGGAGGACGAGTGCGACCGCGCCGCTGACGAGGAGGAGGTACGGCCGGACGTCGCCCGTCCAGAGCCGCCGCAGAGGAACGGCCCGAAATCCGAGGCCCCGATTCGTGTCGGGATTGGCGGCGGCGAGCGCCCCCGCGACGGCGTCGAGCTCCGCCTGCGCGGCCTCCAGGCTCGCCCCGGGGCGCAGGCGCGCGACGAGGGAGGAATTCCGGATCCGGCGAGACTCGTAGTCGCCGGGCGGCGTGCGCCGCCACATGTCCGCGCGCGACGGGAACCGGAACCCGGGAGGCATGACACCGAGGATCGTGAAGGGCGTCGTATCGAAAACTACCGTCTTTCCGACGATTGCGGGATCCTCGCCCAGCCGCCTCCGCCACAGGTCGTCGGACACGACGACCTCGAAGACCTGGGCGCGGTCGTGCACGGCCGGCCAGGTCGCGCCGAGCTTCGGCTCGACGCCGAGGAGGTGGAAGAGATTCCAGGTGTTGACGCACCCGACGATCGCCTCGGGGGGCGCGTCGGTTGTCGTCAGGTTGTATTGCGTCGGCCGGATGGAAGCGATGTCCTCGAGAAGCCGCGCCCGCTCGCGGAGGTCCTCGAGCTCGAGAAGCGACACGAGTCCCGGCCGTCCACCCCGGACGCTCGTGATCGAGACCAGCCGGTCGGCGTCGCGAAACGGGAGCGGGGTGAGGAGAATCCCGCGGACGAAGCTCGCGACGGCGGTCGACACGCCCACGCCGAGGGCCAGCGTGACGATCAGAACGATGGAGGCCGCGGGGCGGCGCGTGAGAGAACGGGCGGCCAGCCGGAGCGCGCGGAACGGCGTCATCGTGCCTCCCGGACGGCATCCAGCGGCGCCAGCCGGGCCGCTCTCCACGCCGGAAGCGCGGCCGCACCCACGGCCACCGCGCCCAGGATCGCGAGGACCGCGGCATAGACCAGCGGATCGGCGAGGCTCACCCCGTAGAGCACGTGGCCGAGGGTCCGAACGAGCGCGGCGGCGCCGGCGGTCCCGAGCACCGCCCCGATCCCCGCCAGGGTCAAGGCCTCCCCGAGCACCATTCCGAGAATTCGCCCGGGGGACGCTCCGAGCGTCATCCGCACGCCGATCTCCCGGACGCGCTGGCTCACCGCCTGCGAGATGACGCCGTAGATCCCGACAGCCGAAAAAAGCAGGGCCAGCGCCGCGAACGCGAGCAGGAGGGAGGCGGAGACTCTTTGCCGCCACAGATGCCTCTCGACGCGGTCCTCCATCGACACGCTGTCGAAGATCGACTGATGCGGATCGACCGACCACAGCGCCCGAGTGGCGGCAGCGGCGACGGCCTCAGGCGCCACACGAGTTCGGAGGACATAAAACACGTTCGGCGGCGCCCCCTGGAGGTACGACGTGTAGAGATCCAGGTCCGCTTCGCCCGTCAGGTGCTCGCGCGGCAAATCCGCGACGACACCGACGACCGTCATCCACGGGGATGCGTCGTCCGGTCCTGCCGGTTCCGGAGCCGAAGGACCCCCTTCGCGAATCCGCCGGCCGATCGCCTCCTCGCCCGGCCACAGGCGCCGGGCGAGCGAGTCGCTGACGACTGCGACGCGCGGTCGGTCCGCCCTGTCGTCGGGACTGAGCGCCCGACCTCGGAGCACGGGAAGACCCATCACGGGGAAGAACTCGGAGTCGACGTCCTGGATCCGAACATAAGGATTGCGGGTCTGGAGCTTGTCGTCACGGCCTTCCACGTAAACGGTCGAGAGCGCCGAATCCTCGGCGCCGCCGAGGTGCAGGTCGCTGTCGAGCGCCGCTCCCGACACTCCCGGCACTTCGCGGAGTCTCTCGAGAGCGCGTCGATGGAATCCCGAGATTTGCTCCGGCCTTTCGTACGTCTTCCAGGCGAGGGCCACGCGGAACGTGAGGAGCCGGCGCGGATCGAAGCCCAGGCTGGCGTCGCTGAGCCGGACGAAGCTCTTCGCCATCAGGCCGGCGCCGACCAGCAAGATCATGGCGAGCGCCACCTCCCCGACCACGAATGCTCCGCGGCGAAGGCGGCTCGCCGGTCCGGCAGTGCTGCCGCGCTCGGACTCGCGGAGAGCGGCGGAGAGGTCGGTCCGGCGGGCCTTCCAGGCCGGAGCCAGGCCCGCGAGAACTCCGGAGACGATGGCGACCAGGGCCGCAAAGACGAGAACCCTGCCCTCGATCGCGATCCTGACCCAGGCCGGCAGGTCGACCCGGATCATCTTCCGCAGAAGCGAGACCCACCAGAACGCCAGAGCCGTGCCGACGACACCGCCGGCGGCGGCGATGGTCAGACTCTGGGCAAGGCGCTGCCGCGCCAGCCGGAAAGGACTTGCGCCGAGCGCGGCCCGGATCGCCGTCGACTTCCATTCCGCGAAGGCGCGGGCCAGCAGGAGACTCGTCACGTTCGTGCACGCGATCAGGAGCACGAATCCCACCGCCCCGAAGAGCAGCACGATGTATGGCCGGGCCGGACCGGCCGTGAGCTCGGTCACAGGGGTCATCCCGAGGCCGACGCCGGCGTTGGTCGACGGGAAGTCCCGGGCCAGCCGCTCGCCGATGCCGCGCAGGGCGGCCTCGGCCTCCGCGAACGACACGCCCTTCGCGAGCCTCGCCACCGCGAGCACGTCGCGCGCGTCCCGGTCCTTCAGGTTGGGGGTGAAGCGCGTACCGATCGAGCGAAAGAGCTGCGCCCGCGCCGGGAAGTGGAGCCCCGCGGGCAGGACCCCATAAATCGTGTAGCCCGGGTATCCGTCGAGCGTGATCGTCTTTCCGAGAACCGAAGAGTCGCCGCCGAAACGGTTCCGCCAGAGGTCGTGGGAAAGGACCACCCCGAAGCTCCGACTCCGGTCGAATGCGGCCGGCCAGCTCCCGCCCAGCAGGAAGCGAACGCCGAGGACTTCGAAAAGGTTGTGATCGGACATGGTCGCGGGGATCTCTTCCGGAACACCCCCCTCGCTCACGTTGTACTGGGCGCCCGGCATGTAGCTCGCCACGCCCTCGAACAGCCTGAGCTCGGCGCGAACATCGTCGAGATCCCGGATCGAGACTCGCCCTCGTTCGCCTCCGCGAACCGACTCGATGCGCACCAGCCGTTCCGGCTCGGCGTACGGCAGCGCCTTGAGGAGGAGGGCGTGGACGAAGCTGAAGATGGCCGTGTTGGCGCCGATCGCCACCGAGAGCGTCGCGATCGCGAGCAGGGTGATGCCCGGCGTCCGCCGAAGGGAGCGCCAAGCGTGGAGAACGTCAGAACGCAGGCCCGTCATCTCGTCCTCCTCACTCGTCCCGAAGCGCGCGCACCGGGTCGAGGCCGCTCGCGCGCCGGGCCGGCACCCAGCAGGCGACCAGAGCAACCGCGACGAGCATCAGACAGGCCGTCAGGAAGTTCCACTGGTCCGTGGGCTTCACGCCAAACACCAGGCTGCCGAGGAGCCGCGATACCGCCAGACCAGCGACGAGGCCCAAGCCCACGCCGCTCCCAACCAACACGGCCCCCTGCCGGAGGATCAGCGCCAGGATGTTCCTCGGCTGCGCGCCGAGGGCCACCCGAACACCGATCTCCCGTCGGCGCCGGCTCACGATGTGCGAAAGCAGCCCGTAGAGACCGACCGCCGCGAGCGCGAGGGAGAGCACACCGAAGCCCGTAAGCAGTACGCTCCAGAGCCGCTGCTGCCAAAGTGACTTGCGCATCAGCGAGTCCATCGAGTCAACGAAAACGACCGCGGCGTCCTCGTCGACAGATGCAATCGCTCTTCGCGCCGAGGCCGCCAGGGCCAACGGCTCTCCGCGCGTCCGCAACACGTAGTAGACGTTGTGGATCGGCCACTGGGTGTAGGGGTAGTAGAGCTCGAACCCGTCGTCCCGTTCTCCCGCGAGGTGCCGAACGTTCTCGACCACGCCGACCACCCGGCAGTACGGGTTTTCGGAGGACGGATCGTCGATGCCCCAGTACAGCTCTTGCCCGACGGCATCCCGGCCCGGCCACAACCGCTCCGCGGCGCGCCGGTTGACGACCACGACCATCGGCGAACCCACCGTGTCGCGTTCGTCGAACCCTCGGCCTCCCGCGAGGCGGATCCCCATCGCTTTGAAATAGTCCTGGCTGACGTCGGACCCAGCCGTTGGAACCTGGAGCCGTTTCTCCGCTCCCGACTCTCCCCGAACGCGCAGCGTCACAGCCGAACGCTCCGGCTCCGAGCGCGTGTAAGGGAGAGCGTTCGAAGCACCGACCGCCTCGACGCCCGGAAGCGCGCGCAGCTTCTCGACGACGGCTCCGTGAAATCGAGCCAAGGCCACCGCGCGCTCTTCGCGTAGGCCGCCGTGGTAATAGCTGGCATGCGCCACGAGCAGGTTCTCCGGACGAAACCCGGTCTCCTGGGAACGCAGGTGGAGGAAGCTCCGTGTCAGCAGCCCCGCCGCGATGACGAGTAACAGCGACAGGCAGATCTGCGCGACGACGAAGCCGCTGCGAAGCCGGGCGCCGCCACCCGTCGTCGTCCGGGAGGACTCCTTGAGAGCCTGGCCCAAGTTCGTCCGGGTGGCGAAGACGGCGGCAGCCAGCCCGCAGAGAAGCGTGGCGAGCAGGGCCGCGAGAAGAGCGAAGCCGAGCACGGGGAGATCGACACGGATTCGTATCCAGCGCGGCAGCTCATCCGGGAGGAGGCGGAGCAGCATCGCGACCAAGCCCCAGGCCAGTCCGACCCCGGCAATCCCTCCGGCAAGGCTCAGTAGGAAGGTATCCATCACGGACACGCGAATCTGGCGGGCACGGCTGGCGCCGAGCGCCGAGCGCACGGCGAAATCGCGGGCGCCGGATACCGCCTTGGACAGGAGGATCGCCGCGACGTTGAAACAACAGATCAACAGCGCCGCTCCCGCTGCCGCGATCATCATGCGGAGGTACGGCGCGATCGGCCCGGTCTCGGCCTCTCGCAGCGGGCGCACGCGTGTCCGGATACCGGCGTTGTCCGACGGGTAGAGCGTCTCGAGCTGCGCGGCGGCGCGATCGAGTTCGATTTGGGCGGACAGCAGCGAAACGCCGGGCTTCAGGCGCGCGATGACGGGGTAGAGGCGCCAGTGGCGGCTCTTCGTCCTCATGTCACCGGTCTGGAGCGCGTACCAGCTCTCCATTGGAACCCACAGATCGGCCCGGGACGGAAACGCGAAGCCCGGCGGCATGACCCCCAAGACGGAAAACGTGCCCCGCGACGTGCGGAGCGCCTGTCCCAGAACGTCGCCGCGCCCCGAGAATCGGTTCTGCCAGAGGTCGTGGCTGATGAGAGCCTGGAAGACGTCGCCTCCGGGCTGATCCTCTTCGGCACGAAAGAGCCGCCCGAGCTCCGGGGAGACGCCGAGAGCAGCGAGCGCTCCTGCGTTCAGGTGACACATCCGCGCAGGACGCGCCGGGCCGTCTCCCCGGATGTCGGCGTCGAATTCGACATACGCTCCCGCGGCCTTCAGTGAGCTGGCCAGTCGCGCCCAGTCCTGGGCGTCGAGAATGGAGCTCTTGCCCTCTCGACCTCCGTCGCGGGTTGAGATGGAGGAGATCGAGATCAGCCGGTTTGGATCCGGATACGGGAACGGGCGCAGCAATATTCCATAAACGAAGCTGAATATGGCGGTGCTCGCGCCGATTCCGAGCGCCAGCGTCGCGACGACCACCAACGACACAGCGGGCTGCCTGCGCAACGACCGCGCGGATTGAACGAGCTCGGCTCCAAGTGTCCACACCACAGCACCTCGAGGAAAGAAGAGCCACCGGCTGCCCTGAGGCAGCCGGCCGGTCCGGCCTCGCAGCCGGTATGAGGGGTGCGTCTAGGAAGCGGGCGGTGCGCGCGAGGAGCGTGGAGCCGGGGCGTGCTGAGAGGCGGGCGCGGAGTCGAAGATCTCCGTGGCCGCCTGAGGCTTGAGCGGAAGTGCGGTTGGCGGCGCCGCCGGCAGGGCCGCGCCGACGAAAGCACTCGCCCAGTGACAGACAGGGCAGTGGCGGTCGTGCTGCGCCCCGGTCTCACCGGAGAGATGGGTCAGGCCCGCGAGAACTCCGCTGGCGGCGATTGCGGCGAGCAACAGCGTCGCGAGGATCGTCCGCGCCCGACCGAGACGGACCGGCATCACGCCGTGATGGTAGGCGGCGGTCGAGGCCCGCGTCAAGCTCGGCGCCTTGACATGGCGGAACCGCCGGGCGGATGTGTCAGATCGCGCCGACGAGGTTCTCTGCGCCGCCGCGGTTTCATTTTGGTCGCATCATGCCGCCAAGGGCCGTGACCGGCGCGAACCATACGCCTCACCGGCTTCGGATCCGCGACGCTCGTACCGCCTCCTCGATCCCGAGCTCGCGCAGCGTAGTGAGCCCTCGCGACCACACTCTTGGTTGCCCGACGCCCGATCCGAATTTCGTACCTGCCGCGCTCGGCAGTCAGGTCCAGACGCCGCGGCCACGCGACGAGTGCGAGCCCGGTTCCCAGACACCGGCGGCCTCCCGCGTCGGTGTGCTTCTCTTCGACGACGACGGCACCGGTCGAGCAGCGATCGCCGAACCTTGCGACCAGCGTCCGCCCGAAGCCGTCGCAGCTCCACTCGGAGCTGCCTGACGGTGTCGTTGAGGGCGGAGCGGTCCGTCATCGGGCGGTCGGATTCTGAGTTGGGACGACGCTCACGATCCTCCCGTGGAGCTTTCGCTGCACCTCGAGAACGATGGATTTCCCGCACGCGCACGCGCTCCATGCCGGCCCCCAGCGGTGGCAGCTGCCAACCCGACGCCAGGGAAGCTCCGCCGAAGCCGTGACTATGCCGCTCTCGTGCGCGTGGTTTTTCCTTTGCTGAGATGCCACGATGACAGTCGGAGGTCCAAATCCTTCCCCGCAACCAAGCCGATCAATCGCCGGGAAGCAACTCACGCCGATTCTGTTCTAAACGGCCCGAATCGAACCTCCGATTGAGCAGCACGGCGCGGATGTTCGGGACCCGCACGCGCCGGTACGCGTGGCGGGCGCCAACGCCGGCCGCAGGCCGGCGGTCAATCCTCCCCCTCAACCAAGTACCTTCGTCGCCGGGTTCCTGTCCGGCGATCTCGTTGGCTTTCGGCGGGGCCCGCTGCGGTGGGCCTGCCTTCGGTTGACCGAGCGGCCCGGCCCGGCTCGGCTCAAACCGCGGCGTCTCGAGGAGGAGCTCCGTCGAGGAGTTTTCCCCGACGGACACGGGCCGGGTCCGGGACCAGCGCTCGACGCGCCTCGAGCGCCATCTGCCGGGCTTGTGCGGGACTGGAAGCCAGGGCCGTGAGGTGGCCCATCTTGCGCCGCGGGCGCGGCTCGTCCTTGCCGTAGAGATGCACCTTGACGGCGGGGAAGGCGGCGGCCGCCGTCCAGTCCGGTTCGCCGCCGGCCCAGAGGTCACCGAGGAGGTTGACCATGGCCGCGGGCCGGAGCAGCTCCGTGTCCCCGAGGGGAAGGCCGCAGACCGCCCGAAGCTGTTGCTCGAACTGGCTCGTGACCGAGGCGTCGAAGGTGAGGTGGCCGGAGTTGTGCGGCCGCGGCGCGATCTCGTTGATGAGCAGCCGACCGTCCGACGTCAGAAACATCTCGACGCAGAGGACGCCGATGACGTCGAGGCCCTCGAGTACCGCGCGGGCGATCTCGGTCGCCTCGCGGACCGTCTCGCCCGGCAGGTCCGCCGGCGCCACCGAGACGTCGAGGATGTGCGCCTCGTGTCGGTTCTCGATCGCGCCGTAGTGCCGGAACTCGCCCCCGACGCCCCGCGCCGCGACGACCGAGAGCTCGCTCCGGAAGTCGATGAGCTTCTCGAGGATCGCTTCGCCGGAGCCCATCTCGCGCCACGTGCGCTCGAGCGCCGCCGCGCTCTCGACGCGGCTCTGGCCCTTGCCGTCGTATCCGAAGGAAGCCGACTTCAGCACGGCCGGCAGTCCGACGCGGGCGGCCGCCGCTTCGAGATCGGCGGGCTCGCGGATCGGGCAGAAGGGGGTCACGGGCAGGCCCATGCGCGACAGCGTCTCCTTCTCGCGGACGCGCTGCTGCGCGACGTGAAGGACCGAGCCGGCGGGCCGCACCGGGCAGAACCGCGCCGCGGCGTCGGCGGTGGCGGCCGGCACGTTCTCGAACTCGAACGTCACGACGCTGACGCCGCGCGCGAAGCGGCTCACGGCATCGAGGTCCTCGTAGGGCGCCGTGACCTCGACGTCGGACACCTGTCCGGCGGGCGTCTCGCGCTCGGGCGAGAGCGTGTGGACGCGGTAGCCCATGCGGCGCGCCGCGATCGCGAACATGCGGCCGAGCTGTCCGCCGCCGAGAACGCCGATGGCCGCGCCGGGCACGATGGGCCGATTCATCGCCCTGTCCTCGTCTTTCGTGGTCGCGAGCGGAAGGGACCGGCGGGTTTGCGCTGCGCCTGGAGCTTCGCGCGGATCCCGGGCCGTTCCGCGGCCACGAGCGAGGCGGCGAAGAGAGCGGCGTTGACGGCGCCGTCCTTGCCGATCGGAAACGTGCCGACGGGCACGCCGCCGGGCATCTGAGCGATCGAGAGAAGGGAGTCGAGTCCCTTCAACGCGGCCGATTCGACCGGCACCCCGAGGACCGGCAGCGTCGTCTGGGCGGCCACCATGCCGGGCAGGTGCGCGGCGCCGCCGGCGCCGGCGATGATGACGCGCAGGCCCCGGCGGCGGGCCGTGGCGGCATACCGCGTCATCCAGGCGGGCGTCCGGTGCGCGGAGACGACGCGGCGCTCGTGGGGCACTCCGAGGCCGGCGAGGGTCTCGGAGGCGTGGCGCATCGTCTCCCAGTCCGACCGCGAGCCCATGATGACGCCGACGAGGGGGCGGGGAGGCCGCCGGCGCACGGGCGGCCGGAGTGCGGCGCCGGTCACGACCTTCTCCGCGGACGGGCCGCGCCCGCGGACGCGGGGCGCGCCAGGAGCTTGACGAGGACGCCGACCTGGTTCTCCTTCTCGACCGGGTGGCGCAGCGGCATTCCCGTGCAGATCTCGTAGCGATTGCGCCGGCCGACCCGGGAGTGCTCGAGGTAGCCGTCGGCGATCAGGTCGGCCACGATCCGTTGCGTCGAGCGCTCCGTGATGCCCACGCGGGTGGCGACGTCCTTCAGGCGGATGTCGGGGTCCGCCGCGATGCACAGCAGGACGTGGCCGTAGTTGGTCAGGAAGGTCCAGCGCTCCATCCAGACATTCTGCCATATTTGTCACGACTTAAAAAACACGAAATGCGAATCGTCTATTTGCCTGCGAGGAGGGAACCTTCGAAGGAAAACACCGATTGCGGTCGCCCACGGCGACGGCATCGGCCCGGAAATCATGCGCACCACGCGGCGCGTGCTCGAGGCGGCGGGAGCGCCCCTCGAGATCGAGACGATCGAGATCGGGGAAAGCGTTTACCGGCGGGGATCGAGGCCGGGCAGCCACCGAACGTGGTAACCTCGCGGTCTCCGATTCCTCCGACGAGCGACTCGCCCATCGAGCTGAGTGCCCGCTGCCGGTTTCGGCAAGGAAGTGCGGGTTCCTCATGGAAAACACCTTACGAGACTGGACGTGCGGTAAGTGCAGTCGCTCGAACACGACGATTGCGGCTCTGGATGGCAGGGCGAAGTGCCCGCATTGCGCGCAATTGACGAGCATTCAGCCCGACCAGGATTACCTCTCGGCATTTTCGACGCATCGGCCCGAACTTCCGACCCGGTCGAGAGGACATTGGTCCTGTCTTCCTGTGTGACCGATCCCCCCGGGCTGACATCTCCGACACTCCTCTGCGGGAGGCCCCCCGAGCAGACGACCAGACCGACATGCCGATGGGGAGGATCGACCCCCGGTGACAACTGGTTCGCCTTCGAGTTCTGGCGCTTCGTTGACGTCCAGCAGGAAGTCGCGAAGGCCGCGCAGACGTTCCTCGGGTTTCCCCCGATGCAGAAGGGCCCGAGCTTCAACCCGCAGGCGCTGAAGGAAGAGCTCGAGAAGAGGAGAGCGAACCAGCAGGCGCAGTAAAGACCATCGCCGCCGGAGGCGCAGAGGAGTCGGGGCTCCCGGGACGAGCGTGGTGCCGGATCGTGATACCATCCCGTTCTCCGATTTCCTCCTTCGACGGCAGGTCTGCAATCTCGCGGCTGCTCGTCGCCGGCCATTTCGGCGAGAAAGCAGGTGCCCGATGAAGACCGGCCAGCGCAAGCGGACGTGTCCCCATTGCGGACAGCGCGGCGCGCCCGCGGTCGGCGCTGGGGACCTGCAACGGTGCGAGTCCTGCGCCGGGGTGTTCGCCGCGGGACCCGACGTGCGCTCGGTTCGAGCGGTCGACGACGAGACTCGCAAGCGCGACGTCGTCGCCCGGCTCCGCGAGCAGTATCGCCACGCTTGCGGGTTCCTATCGTCGGAACCGACGGCGGATTCCCCTTCCTTTGCTCACCTCGAGTGGATTCTCGGCAAGCAGCGCAACCCCGACGAAGACGGAGCGGCGTTGGGCGCCGAGGTCTCCCAGCTCGTCGTGCTGTGGTTGGAGGATCTCGTTCTGGAGCTCGACAACCGGACCTTCCCGGACTCGGCCAGTTCCGATGGCGACGTCGCCTCGAGCGGGAATTCCCGTCAGGCGGCGGCGGAAGGGCTCCGGACGGCGGCGCGCACCTTTGCCGAGGCGTTCCTGAGTCCCGGCACGGTCTCAGGGCCATGAAGACGCAGCAGATCTTCGCCCTCCAGTTCCGGCGGCTCCCCAGGGTGGACGACGCACCCGGGCTCGTTCTTTTGACCATCGACGTTTCCAACGGAGTCGAGCCCTTGCGCCGGGTCGGGCTCCTCACCGACGTCGCCCTGCGCGGAAGGCTCGGGCACTACGACCTGCACTCGGCCAACGAGCTCGCCGCGATCCGCCAGGCTCTTCAGACTGCCGGCGGCAAGGTCACCGTTCTCGAGGGCTGGTCCGGACTGAGCAGCTGCCTGAAGTTCTGGCAGGGATTCACGGGCTCGCAGATCCGGCCGGTCGAGTGGACGTGCGACCGATGCTCGGTTCTCCATCGCGACGACGTCGGCGCAAGCGTTGGCGAGACCTATTCCCGCGCGTGCCGGTGCGGCAAGATCGAGCGGGTGACGGCGACTTCGCGGCCGCCGGATTCGCCGGCGGCGGCTGTCGCGGCGAAGAAGCCGGGAGAGCGGGACGCGTTGGTCCGGTGAACTCGAATGCCGATTGATGGGCGAGTGGAGCTGACATGGCCCTGACGGTGATGCAGGCGGAGTCGGAGGCTCAATGGAGGTGGGGAGGTCTCATCGTCCGGGGCTGGGCTCACCATTCCAATGGGGCCCGAAATCCGTTCGAGGTCGGCACCCGGCGATTCGGATCCGTCACCATTCGGGGGACCGGCAACTCCTGGGAGGACGCCTTTCGCAACGCTGCCGAGCGGACGAATGGAGAACGCGCCCGGAAGAAGCCGGGCGACCCGAAAAGAGGGGCGAGAACCTAGTCCGGGACCCCTCGACCGTCCGGTCGGTCTGAGGTCGGCATCCCTGGCGAGCAGTAAACCCGGGGCTCGCGGCAGCGTCTCACCATCCGTGCGCCTCGAGCCATTGCGCCACGTGCTCCCGACGGCGCCGGTGCGTGTCCTCGAGGTGGATGATCGCGACCTCGAGCGTCCTCGATCTTCTTGGAGGCCACTCGGAACACGGTGCCTCCGTTCCGAAAGGACACGAAGCGCCCGGGTCGGCGAGCAGCTCCGGGTATCGCTCTTCGAGCCGAGCCGTCACGTAGCCGTCCGGATGGTCCCTTTCGAACTCCGCGATCCACGCCGCATGGAGAGAGCTGCGGCCGAAGCGGCCGCCGGCCGGATCGTGTGAATCGCGCCGCGGCAGCGGGTAGAGCGCGCAGCCAGCGCGCACGGCTTCCGAAAGGGTCTTGAAACGCCGCGGCGAGGAAGCCTCGGGCACCCGAGAAGGCTATCACCCGGAAAGCGCGATCCCGGGACCCCGACGTGTCGGAAAAGGAGCGAACCTGCAACGAGCCGCGTTCCCTGTCCCGCCGCCGAGCGGGACGCGACACGAGGTCGAGGACCTCGTGATCAAAGAGTTCGAGGGTTGGAGAAGTTCCCCGAGGTGACGGGGCTACCGGGCGATCGCCGGGGAATGAAGGTGCTGCCGGCCGGGCGGGGGCTCGACGCTAGAGCTTCACGCGCCGCTCGCCCAACGGCGTGCCGTTCGCCTCACCCTCGGCGGTCTGCGACGGGAGCGGGCCTGGCAACAGGTTCGACGCTCTTTTCGGGGGCGGCTTGGGCGCGGGCCGGA
>Ga0335070_10003288_pt1 | contig 18843 bp, 17 predicted proteins | sample Lox_Sample_13_FD_206722 | JGI IMG/M metagenome (GOLD analysis project Ga0335070, IMG submission 206722) | Soil microbial communities from Loxahatchee National Wildlife Refuge, Florida, United States - Lox_Sample_1.3 | ecosystem: Environmental > Terrestrial > Soil > Wetlands | place: USA... | reverse complement strand
ATGCGGCGCCGTGAACAAATAGTTGCCGTGACCCCCGAGGCACTGACGCGCACGGTGCAGGAGTTCCTGAGCGAAGCCTCGGGAGCGGTCGTCCTGGAAGATGGGGCGGTCGCCTTCGACCTGGCGCAGTCGAAGTATTCCATCTCGGGCGAGCACAATAAGTGCCTGCTGCATTTGTGGTCGGCGGAGCGCAACACGGTGCGGCGCGTGCTGGAGGCCGAAGTGAAGAGCGGCACGCTTCGGTTGGCGGTGCAACGCCTGGGGCAGGCGCGGCCGACCAAGCTGGAGATTTGCCGCGAGCGCGACCGGCGCTCGCCTTCCGCCAAGCGAGCCTGCCGAGCCAGCTATGAACAGAAGCTGCGGCGCGCCTTGGAACGCCACTTCCCCGGATTCCACATCGCGCGGCTTACCAGCAACGTTGACCTGGAAAAATCGTTCGGCCCGATCTACGCGCGCGGACTGATCTGCAAAGGACAGTCTGCCTTCGCCATTTTTGGAGTGAATGCGCGAGAGACTCAGGCTTCGATCGACGCGGCGCTGACATTCGCCATCCTGTGGCTTGATGGGTGCCGCGAATCGCAATCCAGAACGCTGGTCGAGGGCCTGCATCTGTTCATTCCCGCCGGATGTTCAGCGCTGATTCGCGAGCGTATGGCGCACCTGAATCGGGCGGTGGCCAAGTGGACGCTGTTCGAGTTCAACGAGAAGGACGATTCGGTCGTGGAGATGGACTGCTCCGACCGCGGAAATGTGGCTACGCGGCTGGTGCACGCGCCTAACGAGATGGCGGCTTTGGAACGATTCCGGGATTCGATCGCGCGGGTTCAAGCTATCTTGCCGAATTGCGAGGTTGCCGTGCTTTCGGCTGCGGAGCTGGCCTTTCGCTGGCGCGGGTTGGAGTTTGCGCGCGCGCGGTTGGGAGCGGAAGCGGCAACTTTCCGCACGCGGCAGGAAATTGTATTTGGGGTTGGCGCCGAGGAGCGGGTGCTCGAAGACCGCAACTTTGCGTTCTTTGTGGAATTGTTGTCGGCACTGCGCGATACGCGCCATCCGTATGGACCGCGGCAACATCCTCTGTTTCGGATGCACTCGGAACGCTGGCTGGAGTCACTGGTGATCAGCGACGTGAGCGTGATCAATGAGCAGTTGGAATCTGCTCCGCCGTATTCGCAGGTCCCGGCCTTTACTGCGGCGGACCGCGCCATGCTGGATGTGCTGACGATTACAAATGGAGGCAGGCTGGCCGTCATCGAACTCAAGGCCGACGAGGACATTCACCTGCCGCTGCAGGGCCTCGACTACTGGTCGCGTGTGGAGTGGCACCACGTGCGAGGAGAGTTTCCGCGGTTTGGCTACTTCCCCGGACGTGAGTTGTCGCCGGATCCCGCGCTGCTGTTCCTGGTGGCTCCGGCCTTGCACGTCCATCCGGCGACGGATACCGTCTTGCGCTATATCGATCCCGCCATTGCGTGGGAATTTGTGGGCATTGACGAGCGCTGGCGGGAGGGAGTGAGGGTGGTTTTCCGCAAACATCCGAAAACGGCAGCCGCCGCCTAGGTTGAAGGGCGCGCCTCGCTTTTCACGGGATTAGCGATTTTGGAGTGGGTATTTTGGGTAATAGTACAGGTTGATTTTGATGGCGTCATCCCGAAGACCCACGGGTCGAAGTATCGCTCCTCAGCAGCAGAGGATCGGGAGATCCTTCGCTCCGCCTGAAATGCGGCTACGCTCAGGATGACGCCACCCTAAAGATCAAATTGCACCCCCTACCGGCTCTTGCCGTTGCTCGGTACTCGGTACTCAAGACTCGGGACTAACTACTCCCAATCTCCCAGCAGTCTTCGCACATCCACAATCTGCGCCACGTGGTACGCGTTGTGATCGGCCACCAGCAAGGCTTCGCGCAAAATCGTCTGACCGTTGCCCCAGGGAATCTTGGCGAACAGATCTGTCTTTGGATCCGCGACCAGGTCTTCCATTGCCTTCAGATCACGGCGGAATTCCTTGACGCTGTTGTCCCAGGCGGCAGCATTGGGCGGAGCCTCGGTCTTCGGCCAGTAGCCCTCGGGCCATTTCGGCGACTCGTGCTTTTTGTTGCGGCTGAATTCCAGGATGTCCCATTGCGCGAGGCGCAGGTGCTCGAGCAGCATCCAGGGGGTGTGCGGAAATTTGTCAGGCTTGGCGCCGCGAAGTTTCGGCGTCAAGTCTTTCATCGCGTCCTCGAATTTCGCGTGTGCACCACCTCCGGCCAGTAGTTCTAGAAGATGCTGCCGCAGAACCTGCTCGTGATCGTTGGTCATGCGTAACCTCCGCCGCATTAGATGACGGGAACGCTGCCGGAGCACCGGAGAAATCGGATCTCGCATTGTTGAGGTCAGAAAGTTGCGTGTCAACGACTGACTCGCACACGATTTGCGCGGAGCATATAACAGCTAGTTCCCCAGGCTAGGATGGCCAGTCCCAGAACAACTGGAGCGAATAGCACGTCAAAAGGCCCTATCCACATCCATGTTGCCATCGCCCCCACGACGAGAGCAAACGTAGGGGTCTTCCACGAAGCCCCTCCATGTAGGTGCGACAGGAGCGTCAGTCCCACAACAAAGAAAGGGAGAACAATGTTGGGTATAAGGATGATGACTGCAACGCCTGCGGCTGGTCCCGAAATGTCGAGTTGGTTAAGAACTTTTGAAATTGCAAATTCACAGGCTGCGGTGATCGCCAAACTGGTCGCGGAAGCCACGACAGTAGCGAGAACGAACGCTGGCAGCGCCGGAATCCTGCGGTAAAGGCGGAGAAGTGCAGCCATCAACTTGAAGGTACTCTATAACTTCCTTGATCAGCATATAACGCCAGATCGCCGGGCCTACTACTCGAGTTCCCTTTCGAGAGGAATATTCTGATGCCGCTACTTCACCGCCGTGTTTGCCGAGGCCGGGGGGCCGTCGTACATTTTCCCGATTGCGTCGCCGGAGAGAATCAGCTCGACGCGGCGATTCTGCTGACGTCCTTCAGAAGTATCGTTGGACGCGATCGGTTCGGTCTTGCCGAAGCCATGGGCTTCGACCGATGCCGACTGCACTCCCTGGGCAACGAAATAGTCTCGGACTGATTGGGCGCGATGCTCCGATAAATTCTGGTTATATTCGTCGCCGCCCACACTGTCGGTGTGTCCTTCGACCGACACGTGCAGCGACGGATATGCGAGTAGAATGCCTGACACCTTCGCCAGCGTCTCGCGCGCTCCCGACGCCAGCTCGTAACTGCCGCTGCGGAATAAAACGTCGGACATGTTGGCGATCAGGCCGCGCGCCGAATCTCGTGTAGCCAGAATGGAATTCAACTGCTGCAGCAAGCGTGCGCGCAGTTCCTGCTTTTCGTTCTCAGCTTGCTGGCGCAAACTCTCGGACTGCGCCGCGGCGGCCTTGGCTTTGTCCGTCTCAGCCGCTAAAACTTGCTGCTGGGCGATCGCTTCGGCTTTCGCTTTCTCTGCTTCTTCTTTCTGGCGAGCCGCTTCCTGCGCTGCCGCCAGAGCTTCCTGACGGGCCTTCTCGGCTTCGGCTTTGGCTTGTTCCGCCTGGATGCGGGCTTGCTCCGCTTGGGCACGAGCGGCTTCGGCGTCGGCGCGACGTTTGGCTTCGGCTTCCGCATCGGCACGAGCTTTCGCTTCGCGCGCGGCTGCGGCGGCCTGGGCTTCTTCTTCCGCCTTCTGCTTCACGGCCATCACGCGCGCTTCTTCGGCGGTTTCGGTCGCCTCTTTTGCGGCGATGGCGACGGCTTCTTTCTTCTGCTTCTGGCGGTAGAGTTCTTCGGCGTGCATCAGCTGCTGGCCAGCCTTGGAGAGAATGGACGCCGCATATTTATCGGCTGCGGCGATGTGCGCGATGCGCACCGCGTTGCGCGCTTCGAACAACTCCAGCGGAGTCTTGGAGTCGATTCCGAAAATCGCATCCTGAATGTGCGCGTTGGTCGAGGAATAGGTTCCGCGTGTGACCAGTTCATATTTCGCTTCGATGGTCTCGCCACCGCCGCCCAGGGCAGCGCTCTCCATCACCACCATGTTGCCCGGCTGGCTCACGGCAAAATACGGCTCGGCGGTCACGATCATGCCGAAGGTTTGCAGGTCGGTGTAGGCCTTCACTTGCGCATTGCCGTGATGATCGAGCGACAACTCGCCGAGATTCACGGGCCGGCCTTGCGGCGAGACGGCCCACAGCACGTAGGTCAGATATTCGAGCCCAAACTTGGTTGCGTCCTCGAGCCCGGTGAACTTCACGTCGATTTCGAAGTTCGTCTTCTTGCCCTCGACCTTGGCTTCGCCCGAAGCGCGCTGCAGCAGATCGGTTCCCGTGAAGTCGACCTTCGCCGATCCGCCCTGCAGGCGGTAATGTACGGCCCGCGTGGTGCGCGAAACCGTGGCGACATTCGCGGTCGCCGTCGGGAAAGCGGAAGTGGAGGAAGGCTGCGTCTGCGCCAAAGCCGCCGACGCGCATAAAAGGAGGGCCAGAGTTAAGTTTTTCACCGTCAGTCTCGGTCGAAAAGGATTTAGAGATTTCTAATCCTTTATATGGTGAGCGATTGCGAGGCGAATAGAAAGACAAGGAAGGCGTAGCACTTTCGTCACTTAAGCGGTGAGGGATTGTACGACGCGCGGACGCGTGACCGACGCCTACAGAGCGCGACTGGCTGCCGGCGTCGGCAAAGGGTCCGGTATGCTGCCGTGGTGGTTTCAGTCCTCGTAGGGTCACTCGGTCCGCGTTTCACGCCGACCTCAGGATGACAAGCGTGTATGCTCTGCCGGGGAAACGGAGCCCGAGGATCACGGAACCAGCACAATCGCACCCTTCGGACCGACCACCAATGCGCCGCCTTGGGGAAACGCGGCCACGGCATTGAAGGTCAATCCGAAGCCCTTACCGCCGCCAACTCTTCGCGGATTCGCCGGCGGCCGGAAATCGAATAAAAAGTCCTGGCCGACGATGAACAACCTCTGAAGATCTACCGGCGTTGCTTTCTTCTTCTCCGGGACCGATGAGGCTTGCGCCTCAGCCTCCGCGTTCACGCGACGGTCGTATGCTACGGCCGAAAAATAAGCCTGGGGATGAATCTCCGACAGCTTCCAGGTCTTGCCGCCGTCGTCGGTGAATGCGAGATTCGGGCCGTCGTCGCGGGGGCGCTTATAGTCGCCGCCCGCAATTACGCCATGCAGGGAGTCGCGAAACGCGATGGAGAAGATTCCCGCCGACTCGGGCCCGTGCACGACTGGAGCATCGAAGACCTCCCACGACTGGCCGCGGTCCGGCGAGTGGAAGACGCGGGCCACTTTTCCGCCACTGGCAAACCAAAGGTTCGAATTCGAGCCGGGCAGGATTGCGATGCAGGAATTCGAGGCGGCGAATGCGCCCTCGCCGTCCATTGCGGCGGGCATCTTCGCATCCGGCAGGACGCGCCAATTCTGCCCGTCATCGGTCATTAGGACTTCGAAAGCGAGTTTGCCGGATTCGTCCGCGACCGGATCGCCGAGGACTACCCCGTGCGTGGCGTCCCAAAAGGCGATGGAGTCGAAAAATCCTTTCGGATTCTTGTTGGTGAATTGGAGATCCCAATGCTTGCCGGCGTCGGAGGTGTGATAGATGCGCGACTGCTCGCCCGGCCCGGACGACATCAGGAAGGCCTCATCTGCAGAGAACGCGACAACACCGCGAAAATCCAGTGTTCCTGCGTCAGGCACCTGCGCTGCAGTCCAGGTCACGCCGGCGTCGACCGTGCGCAAATACGTGCCGTGCGTACCGCTGGCCCAGACCACGTCCCGCGAAACAGCACTGACGCCGCGCAGGCCTTCGGTGGTGTGAGAAATCGCTACCTGCGGGGAAGGTTGCGCCACAGCGGTAGAGAGCAGCAGGAGAATCAGCAATGAACGCATGGAAAGGGCAAAAAACAGAAGGCGCCCCATTCTAGAATCGCGACGGTTGCGATTCAGAAACTTGGGGATGTTGATTCACTCACTTCGCGGTAAAGTCCGCGAACGAAGCAAATTTCCCGATGTAAACCCGCAGCGTGCAGCGCGCCCCAACATGGGCAAAAGCGACTTCCAATGTATCCGAAGGCTGAGTGACCTGGGCGGTCTCCATCTGGGCCCGGGCGATGTCCTGCTTCTCATCGTAGGCTGCGCCGGGGGTCACATTCTTGTTCACGACTAGCGTCCAATTCTTGCCTGGAATCGGATACACCGTGTACGCGCCGATGGGAATCATCGAACTGCCCAGAGTCAACTGGGCTTCGGTGAACAGGGTCATTGGCGTACCGCCGGGCGCCCACGGCTTGCCGTTGCTAAACCTTTCGTTCTTGGTCGACACCGCGTTGTAGCGCACGTACACCTGGCGTCCGTCGTCGAGGTTGCAGGTGGTAGTGGAGTTGGGCGTACTACCCGATTGCGCAACAGCCCAGGGACTCAACAATAACGATATGAGTACTGCCCTCCAAACTTGGGTGGCGGACATGGGTTCGGAATTCCTCCGCGCAGAAGTGTATCGCCCCGCGACCTGAAAATGAAGGACTTTCGACATTCCCTCGCGGCTTGTTCCGGCGCTGTGCTGCGTTTCCTCGCTGGTGGCCGGGAAATTTGGACTCCGATGCCGCAATGCGGGCGAGCTTTAGGGCCTGTCAGTCTCCTTCGTCATGGCCCTTCGGTACCGTTTCCCGGGCCCCAGGTGGTTGCTACCGTCATCGGCAGGTGCCCGTGTGGAAAGGCGCCGGACGAGGAAATCAATGGCGAAGTCAAAACTGAAAATTCTTTATGGCGAAGGGGTAGAGGAGAGCATTCTGAAAGAGCAAGCGGAGGCCATCGAAAAGGCCGGACACTCCGTGCAGCAGGCTGCTGGACGCAAGGCGGTGCAGGAAGCTCTGAATAAGTCGTCTTTCGATCTGGTTGTGCTGGGCGCAACCCTGACCCGCAATGATCGGCATCATCTGCCGTACATGGCCAAGAAGACCAACGCACAGACCAAGGTTCTGGTGCTGCATTTCGACGGCAGCCGTCATCCGTACGTGGATGCCTGCACCGATACCGGGGCGGATATCGATCACGTGCTCAGCAGCATTGAGGCAATGAACATCGTGAGCAGCGCACCAGCCTCGAAAGGTGCTGCAGCCGGGCGATAGAGCGTCACGCTCTCGCTTCGCTCTTCTTTCCAAGGGCATCCCTTGCTTCGTGTTCACGCGCGAGGCAAGGGATCTCGCCTCGAATTCTTTCTTTTCGAACTCTCACCCCTGACCTTCGTTTCCTTAGACCAGCCGCGGCGTGAGCGCACGCACAGCCAGGCATCCGCACAATTGAAAGAATCGACTGTGGTTCGGAAAATAGCGGAGGCCCTATGGAACTCGTCGTCCGTCATCTGGGAGCAGTGCAGTTCGAGATTCAGGCGCGGGAGCACATTATTGTCAGCGACCAACCCCCGGAGAATGGCGGTCACGATGAAGGCATGACTCCGCCCGAACTCCTGCTCGCATCGCTGGGATCGTGTGCCGCTTTCTACGCTGCCCAATACTTGCGCAAGTACAAACTCGCTACGGAAGGCACACGCGTGCGCGTCACTGCCGATAAGGTGAAGGATACCGCCGCCCGCATCGACAATTTCCGCATCGAAGTCGAAACGCCGATCGAACTGACCGAGGAACAGCGCGCCGGAGTCGAAAGATCAGTGCATCACTGCCTGATTCATAACACGCTGCTGCACCCACCGAAGATTACGATCGATATCAAGCAGCCAGAACTGGCGCATCAGTGATCATTTCGCCGCGGTGGTGAAGCTGAGGTTCTCGATCAGCTCATCGACTTCGTCGTCCGTCCCGCCGATCACCGTGATCGAGATGGCATAACCGTGCGAGAGCAAGGCCAGGGTGGATTGGTGCATGACGCGGGTACCGACATTCTTGTGGTAGTCGGCGCGGATCAGAGTCTTGCCATCGACCTCGAGTTCTGATGGCTCATTGTCTTCGGTGAAGCCCTGTGCCTTGGCCACTTCGCCGAGAGGGCCAAGGTACTGCACCGCCTCTTTCAGTCCCGAATACGCCGCCTGGCTCTCCGCGGCAATCAACACAGAAGAGTTGACATCTTCTCCGCGCGCCGCCGGGGGACGCGAGAATGCCGCCAGCAGCACTTGCGCTACTGACGAGCCGGGCGCGGTCTCTTCCTCATGCTCATTAATCTCATCGGTGCGTAGGACCCAGCCTTCGGGAATCTTGTAGGAAAGCCCCAGAGTCTTGTTGCGATAGACATTGCCCGACATGCTGCCGGGGTCGAGCGCCTTCCGGGCTGGAGCCGCTGGCTTCTTGACGTGCTTCTGAGAAGTGGAAGAAGAGTCTTGTGCGGAAAAACCGATGGCAGCAGCCGTAATGAGTATTGCTAAAAGAGAGATGCGGCGAAACAGCATGCATCCATGTTACCGGAGATCGCGTAACGAAATGGGGCGGGAAAACGATGTGTCGGGGTTCCCCACCCTGGTCGCAGTCTGTGCAACAGGGTGGGGACTTTGATCTTACTCGGGACTCAGGGCTCGCGACTCGGGACTACTAAGCTGCTCTTCCCATCTGCGGCTGGGAGCAATACATGCAACGCCGCGCGTCGATCGGAATCTCGCTCAGGCATTCCGGACACTTCTTGGTCGTAGGATCCGCGGGAGCCGGCTCCTTGCGCATGCGCGCTACCAACGCATTCACCGGGACAACGACAAAGAAGTAGATTGCCGCCGCAATCAGCAGAAAGTTAATCACTGCCGTCAGGAATGCGCCCCACGGAACCAAGACTGGGCCATGCGCTCCGGTGATCGTGGTGCCGACCGCGTTGAAGTCAGGCTTTCCAACCGTGAGGGCAATCAGCGGCTCAATGAATGACTTTACCAGCGCTGTTACGACGCCTCCGAATGACGCGCCGATCACAATGCCCACGGCCATATCCACAACATTTCCACGCAGGATGAATTTCTTGAAGCCACTTAACATAACGATGCCCCTCCGAAATTGAAGTGGGGCCAATGTAAGACAGGGAAGGCGGCAGGTCAAGCGTCTGTCGTATCCGGAAAGCGCAATGAACGTTTTACGAAGGCAATAAAGGTGGTCAAGCTTTTGCTTCCGATTTTTCTGCAACCGGCAAACAGAATAAACAACTCTAATAATTTAGGTATTCAATTTGGTACTGCAGCTTCAAGTAGCGCAAAATTTGTCGTTATTTTTTGTCTTTACACAGCATATTGTTGTAGAGTTACAAATCGACGAGTGGAGGTTTAGTTGTTTATGGCGAGATTTGGCTACATTAAGTGTCAAGTTTCATTAGGTTTTTTTGAATCAGAGTTTTACGTCGTAGTAAACGACTCGTCTGCATTCGTTGACAGAAAAAATGTACTAGTTGATCATGTTCCTACACGAAGCCACGAAGTAGAGGGCAAGGTTTTAGCCTACGTGGTAGACGAGAAGGCAGATAAGGCTCTCGTAGAAATCCCGGGCCAAGCAGTTGTAGGCGGCCTACGCACTTGGGTTCCAACAAAATCCTTCGAGCCCGCCAGGGCCACAGCTTAGGTTCGTACTCCCTCATTTTCCAGCTGGCTTTGTCTGGTGCTGAAATTCTGTTTTGATGTCTCCTGCCGGGTCGCTATCCAGTTTTTCGACAATTAATTGGCAAATGCGCGTTGTTCCGGGAACGAGCCTAAGATAGAACGGCCCGTGGTTGATGATCTCGAGAGTTATCGGTGCGTTGAAATTTGCGTGAATCGTTGGAGCGGTGAGGTGAACCATCAGCCCGAGACGCGCTAGAGAACTTCTACCCTCTACCCTCGCAGCCAGTCTTGAGCCAGGCTTGAGATGTACTCTTTCCTTCGTCATCGCGAGGATAGGGAGAGGAGACTTTGAGTATGGGGCAAGTACGAAGCTCCCATCTTTATCCAACGGTAGATCCCTTAAAAATCCAGCTGCAGTAGCTTGGAACTTCTGCTCCGCTAAGTTTAGCTCTATCCTAGTGCCCGGCACACGGAAGGGGGTTTCGTCCCACCCCTGGAAAAAACCTCCGAGAAAAAGATCTACTGCCGATGTTGTGTACTGATCCTCCTTAGGTATGGGCGATATCTCCAGAAGGCCATCTTCGATTGCTCTCTGAATACCCGCATCGCTTAAAATCATTGTCCAACCTTAAAGTTTGTTTAAAGTTCAGATGCGCATCGGCATCACGATGTAGCGGTACTTGTAATCGTCGCCCTCGGCTGGACGCAGTTGGCCGGCGGACTGCGGATCCTTCAACTCGAGCCGTACTTCGGCCGTACCCGCGGCCTTCAGGAAGTCGACCAAATACTGGGCATTGAATCCGATCGTCAAGGTCTCGCCGGTATATGGAGCCTCGATTGAATCCTCGGACTCTCCGGCTTCGGTCGATGATGCGGAAATCTTGAGCTCGCCCTTCTCCAGCCGCAACCGCACCGCGCGCGAACGTTCATCGGCAAACTGGGCTACGCGCAGAATCGCGGCATTCAGTTCGTCGGCGTTGAGAGGAACAATCTTGCTGTTGTCTTTGGGCAGGACAGCTTCGAAGTTGGGGAATTGTCCGGTGAGTTGGCGGGAAGTCAGGAGACGCGATCCAATGCGGAAGAACAGCGTCGACTCGTCTTTCGCGAACTCGATAGTGTCTGCATCGGTTGAATCCAGCAGTGACTTCAGTTCGTCCATCGCCTTCTTCGGAACCAGCGTCTTCAGTTCGCCGGAAACGCCTTCAAACTTCTCTCCGGGCCGCTCGCAATGCGCCAGGCGATGCCCATCGGTTGCCACCATCGTGATCGACTCGGGCTTTAGCAGCATCAACGCGCCGTTGAGCGTGTAGCGCGATTCTTCGTTGGAGATGGCAAAACCCGTGCGCGCGATCAAGCCGCGCAAGATTTGCGCTGGGATCGTCACCACTCCGGCTGTCGGAAACGCCGGCAGGCTGGGGAAGTTCGATTTTGCCATCCCGACCATTTTGGTGTTCGAGCGCCCGCAGCGAATGCTGACCCAGTGATTTTCCAGCAGCTTGATGGTGATATCGGCGTCGGGCAGCAGCTTTACGTAGTCGTATAGCTTGCGGGCCGGGATAGTGCACGAGCCTTCCTTCTTCACTTTCACAGTGCACGAAGTTCGCAGGCTCAGATCGAGATCGGTTGCGGTTAGCGATAACCGGTCACCCGCGGCCTCGAACAAATAATTGGAAAGGATGGGAATCGTGGTCTTGCGCTCGACCACTCCCTGCGTGGCGGTTAATTCGCGCAGCAACTCGAACTTGCTGACCGTGATCTCCATGGTTCCCGCGGCAACAGCGGCCTCCACCGGCATAAAGTTCGTCTCCCCCTACTTCGCTACTTGCCCGTGCGACTTTTAGTACTACCCTTATATCAAATGCAAAACCTATAAAACCAGCAGTAACAGTAGGCGCGTTGGAGAAGTGGAAATCCCGCCCAACTACCCTGTTCTCACCACGTTCCGTTTGAACCCTTCATGTGAGAAATCGGTCTGGAATTCCGCGGAGCCCCTAGTGAATCTCATCCCCAATTTCGTTTCCGCCCCGGGCTTGCACAACTTCCACATCTCATTCACAGCCATGCGCAAGGAAGACCTGCTCACAAAGTGGAAAACGCCAAACGGAGGCGATTTATCCGCCTAATTGCTCGGTGAGTTTATTGATGAGCCTGTTCAAATCTTTATCGTTCTTGCGCAGCTCTTCAATTTTCTCGACTGAGTGCAGGACTGTGGTGTGATGCTTGCCGCCAAACTGCCGACCGATTTCGGGGAGCGACGCTTCCGTCATCTGCTTAGCGAGATACATGGCCACCTGGCGCGGATACACGATCGCGCGCGAGTTGTTCTTGGCCTTGATCTCAACCAGGCGCAGACCGAACTGCTCGGCGACCATCTTCTGGATGGACTCGATGGTGACCTTGCGAGCCTGCGAGTCAATGAAGTTCTTCAGCACCTGCTGCGCGTAGGGAAGCGTGATCTCGGCGCCGATGAGCGAAGAGTGCGCGACCAGGCGAATGAGAGCGCCTTCTAACTCGCGGACGTTGGAGCGAATGTTTTGCGCCACATAGAGGGCGACGTCGGTGGGCAGCGTGACTTTTTCCTGCTCGGCTTTCTTCTGCAGGATGGCGACCTTGGTTTCAAGGTCGGGTGGCTGGATGTCGGCGATCAAGCCCCACTCAAAGCGGCTGCGCAGGCGATCTTCGATCTCCGCCAGTTCCTTTGGGGAGCGGTCGCTGGCGATCACGATCTGCTTCATCGACTCGTGCAGCGCATTGAAGGTGTGGAAGAACTCTTCCTGGGTGCGTTCCTTCTGCGCGAGGAACTGGATGTCATCGATCAACAGGACGTCGACATTGCGGAACTTGTCGCGGAACGACGTCATCTTGTCGTAGCGCAGCGAGTTGATCATGTCGTTGGTAAACTTCTCGCTCGATACGTAGCAGATGGCCGCGTGCGGCATGCGCCGCTTAATCTCATGTCCGATGGCCTGCATCAGGTGGGTTTTGCCCATACCGACGCCGCCGTACAGGAACAGCGGGTTGTAAGCCTTGGAAGGGCGCTCGGCCACGGCCTGGCAGGCGGCGTGGGCGAACTGGTTGCCGCTGCCGATCACAAACGCGTCGAAGGTGTAACGCGGATTGAGCTGGGCCGCACCGTCCCAATCGAAGCGCGACTGCGAAGGACCCGCAACAGAAGAAGACGAGGAGGAAGGAACAGGAGCGGAACTCAGGCCGCCATCATGCCGGATCGGCGTTGCCGCCGGATCGTCATCCGGCGTAACGAACTTAACTTCCTTGAAATCGAACCCGAGATTGTCGACTGCTTCCTGAATGAGGTCGGCATACTTGTCGCCGGCGTGACGGAATTCGTTGGTGGGGACACGCACGAACAACACTCCACCACTGGAGTGGCTGTAACGCGTTGGCTTCAACCAGGTGTCGTACGAGTGCCGGTTGATTTTCTTTTCCAGCGCGTCCAAAATTCGCGCCCACGGATTGGGGGAAACTGTTGTGCTAGGAACTGACATATATGAAATATTTCACCGCATGCGCTCTGGCGGCTGGGTAAGAGCGCTGGTTAGCATTGCCGTTTTTTATGAAGTAGCGGAACCGTTAATTGTACTGCGGAAAGCGCCTGATCTTCCTTGTGCCGCGCCTCATTCCGACATCGCTGAAAAGCAGGACCACGGCGCATACTAGCACAAATTTTTTTGTTGTGTGGAAAACTTTCTGCGAGAAATTTTCGTGAAGTTCTATTCATCACTCGAATCCATCGCGCTGTCAAGTGCCGCGATGGTAACTGTCGCGAACTCGGTGCAAGAAACAAGAAAATTGCGCTGTCCATTTTCGCGAGTGTCCGAAAAAACGTTTGTGTGTTCACACCAGATGATGGGTGCGTCCAGACATTGACCCAACCTGGGCCGCGTGCTAGCAGACCTGCGGGAAGAAAAAATTGAAGACTGGTGTTCCACGCGCCGCTGCGGTTCTTGCCAGTGCGTGCCACGGGAGATCGCTGGAAAAAATGCGGGCTCTTCGGGATGTCGCCTTGTGAGATTCAGAGTTCAAACTGTCCCACTACCGTCACGAGAGGTAGCGTCCTGTCCAAACTTGGCGCTTATTCGTTTCCTCATTTATACTTATAGTTTGTCCCAAGGCTGTTGAACCTATCAGGAGCACGTAACTTTTCATGCCCAAACGTACATTCCAACCCAACCGGCGCAAGCGAAGCAAGAAGCACGGATTTCGCACGCGCATGAAGACCCAGGGCGGCCAGAAGGTGTTATCCCGCCGCCGCGCCAAGGGGCGCAAGCGGGTCTCCGTGAAACCAGGATTCCGCGAATAGTGTGGCGCACGTGTGGCGTGGGCACTCCTGCCCGCGACTGCCGAAAGTGGCACAATCGATCTGGAATTGAGCAGGCACCGTGACCGCAAGTGTGCCCGAAGCATCGAATCAGGATAGAACGCCGCCCCGCGTCAAGCGGAACTTGCCGCGCCCGGCTCGCCTTTTGAAGCATGCCGACTTTGAACGGGTTTACAAGCAGGGACGGCGGCACTTCTCGACTTCGATGACTGTGTTTTATTTGGCCAGGCCGGAGACCGAAGGTGCGGCAGGACTGCGGATCGGCTTCACTGTAGGACGGGCTCTGGGCGGAGCGGTGCAGCGCAACCGCATGAAGCGCCGACTGCGCGAAGCGGTTCGACTGATCCGGCCAGCGACGGCTCCCAGTGCAGACGTCGTGATTAATCCGAAGAAGTCCTTGCTGACCACGGACTTCGAGGCGGTGCAGAACGAAATCCGCCGCGCTTTCGTAGTCATAGAAGGGAAGCTGGGATCGCGTTAGAGAAACTCCCATGCGCCACTACTCCAAACTCGTCGCTGTGCAACTGCTTCGCGGATACAAGTGGGCCATCTCGCCCTTGTTCCCGCCAGCATGCCGCTATGTGCCAACCTGTTCGGAATATGCGATGGAAGCCATTGACCGCTACGGAGTGGTTCGCGGCACATGGATGGGGCTGAAACGCCTATTGCGCTGCCATCCGTTTGTCAAAGGCGGCTATGACCCCGTGGTAAAGCACGCGCACGATTGCAGTACTCACTGAGGAATACGAAACTTTGGCCGAATATCAAAATCCGCAACACGAACCCGGCAGCGAACGCCGCCTGCTGCTCGTTTTCCTAGCCACCTTCGTGTTGATGCTGCTCATGCAGCCGCTGCTCAAGAAGTATTTTCCGCAGCCGCCGTCCTCGCCGCAGAACCAGGCCACGCAAACCCACAGCGCGCCGAATCAACCGGCACAGCTGACGCCACCGTCGCCACCTGAGCCGGTGTCCACGGCGACCAAACAGGCCGCCGCTGAGTCGGACATTGTCATCGAGAACGATCTCTACAAGATCACCTTCACCAACAAGGGCGCGCAGGTGAAGTCGTGGATCCTGAAGAAGTACGACAATGACGCCGAGAAGGGGCCGCTCGACTTAGTCAATCCGCAAGCCGCGGCACAATTTGGATATCCGCTTTCCTTGTGGGCCTACGACGAGACTCTGCGGAACAAGCTGAATTCGGCCCTGTATGTCTCCTCCGAGCAGGGCAATCTATCGACGCCGGCGACCATCACGTTTGAATATGCTGGCGACGATCTCTCAGTGCGCAAGAGTTTCACCTTCGACAACACCTACGTGGTGAAGGTGGAAACCTCGGTCACAAGCAAGGGCAGCAACGTCACCGCGATTCCCGCTTGGCCCTCCGCGTTCGGAGATCAAGCCACGCCAGCCTTCTACGCTGCCGGCCTGATCGACTACCAGTACAACAAGAACATCGAGCGGACTCCGGTCAAGAAGATCAGCAGCGGCAACACGCGTCCGGGACCCTTTCATTGGGCGGGACCGACGGACCAATACTTCGCGGCGATCTTCATCCCGGACGAACCCGCTTCCGTCTCGATGGTCGAGATGCACAACACGATGTCGATCGCGAAGGACCCGGGCAACGCGAACTCGAAAGACGTTACGCCGGTCGACGTGGTCGGCGCGGCCGTGGGCAATGTGCATGGCCCTACAACGCTGCGCCTGTTTGTCGGCCCGAAAGAACTCGAAGTCCTGCAGAAAGTTTCGATCCCCGGCATCGCGGGCGCCGACAACGATCTCAACGGCCTGGTCGACTACGGCTGGTGGGGCATCATCGCCAAGCCGCTGTTCCTGTGGCTCAAGTGGACCTATCGCCACATCGTTCCGAACTGGGGATGGGCGATCATCATCCAGACCATCATCATCAGCGTCGCGCTGCTGCCGCTGCGCATTACGCAGATGAAGTCGATGCTGAAGATGCAACGCATCGCGCCGCAGATCAAATCCATCCAGGAGAAGTACAAAAAGTACAGCCTGCGCGATCCGCGCAAGGCGGCGATGAACGAAGAGATCGGGGCACTCTATAAGAAAGAGGGTGTCAATCCCGCGGGCGGATGCCTGCCTATGCTGATCCAGTTCCCGTTCCTGATCGCGTACTACCGCATGTTGGGGACGGCACTTGACCTGCGCCACGCGCACTTTCTATGGATTAAGGATCTCTCGGCCGCCGATCCGATTTATCTGCTGCCGATCTTCATGGTGCTGAGCAGCCTGCTGAACCAGCGCATGACGCCGCAGGCCGGCATGGATCCGGCGCAGCAGAGAATGATGAACGTGATGATGCCGCTGATGATGGGCTTCATCTTCTTCCGCCTGCAGGCCGGACTGAACTTGTATTACGCCGTGAGCAACCTGATTATGATCGCGCAGCAGTCGGTGATGAACCGCACGCAGCTGGGCCGCGAAATGCGCGAGATCATGGAGAAGCGCGCGCGGAAGAAAGACAAGTAGCGTGTCCGCGTAACGGCGACATGTGAAAGCCAAGCACGGCAGTACCTGGGTAAGCCGGATAAGATTGCAAGAGTCCCGTAGGGACGACACGAGTTCTCAGAGCGCTCCTGCCCCAAGGGGAATAGCGACCTGCCGATAGCGCGGCAGCAAGCTAAAAGCCAGGAGCTAAGAGCCAGGAGCTGATTTTTTCCATGCCTATTCCCGATAAAGTCGCCGCCGCCAAAAAGATCAACGAATTCCTGCAATCCGTCGTGACCAATGGCGGCCTCCGCCTGAAATACCGCATCACGGTCGACCCGCCGCTTCCCGAGAACCGGGACTGGGAGAGGCCGGAAATTCTAGTCGACTTTACCGGGCCAGACGCCGCCATGTTGCTCGATCGCGGGGGAGAGCTGCTGCGATCGCTCGAACTCATCGCCATCGAGATGTTGCATCTGCCCTCGGGCGAGCACGAAAAAGTCAGCTTCGATTGCCAGAACCAGCGCTCGGTCCGCATTCAGGAACTGCGCATGGCGGCGACGGTGGCTGCGGAAAAAGTCCGCCGGACCGGCGCGCCCTACGAATTCACGCCCATGTCCTCGCGGGAACGCCGGATCGTCCACCTCGCCCTGCGCGAAGAAGCTGATCTGCACACGGAGTCGGAAGGCGAAGGCCCGCGTCGCCACCTGATCGTCTACCCGAAAGACCACAAGCCAGCAGGCAAGCAAGGCCCACGCATCATCTAGTAAGAAGGATTCCACCACGACCTTCGTCAGTGGGAACTTTTGATGTCCTCTGTGTACCTCCGTGCCCTCTGTGGTGAAAGAACAGGGTCGAAACTGCAAGAAAATCCCACTATTACTAATGAGATTCCTACAGAACTGATAGAAGAAATTTCCCACACGAACCCATCGAAGGACAGCGTTCGGACTCAACCAAGCCCAAGAAACGCCCAGCGGTCCCACCTGTTTACTTTCATGATTCGTAAGGAAGGAACAACAGCGGGAAACTACTCCAGCTCGTCGGCGTAAAGGCTCAAGTCCTTCTCGCCACGTGCTTTCTTTTCGGCATACTTCTTCATCCAGGCTTCCCAACTCTTGCCGGCGGCAGTATCGCGCCCGGTGAAGGCTAAGGCGCCAATCTCGGCATATGAAATGGATACCTTCTCATTTGAATTCTTCGGATAGAGCCGGACCAGCGAGTCTTTCAAAGACGTCCCGGAACGGCGGTCAAAAAGATATCCCTCAACCTTCGATCCATCTTTTCGGGTGATGGTCACATCGCCGCGGTAGTCGAAGGCTTTCTCCAGCGCCACGCGGATCTCTTCTTCGGATGCCAGTTGTGGAATCCATCCTTCGAGCTGCTCGCGCTCGACACCGGGCGCGACTTCCATCGCCTCCGGATTGGCGCTCACATGCGGAGAGGCTTGCCCCGCCGCATGATCGAGATGTCCTGCTTCTTTACCTGTCATTTATGTAATGCCATCCTGAGCGAAGCGAGCCCGAATGAGCTTGCGCAGTCGAAGGATCCCTAACAGTTCTATTGCCACCGGTCTCTCAAGAAGTTTCTACTAACGCCCCAGATCCCTTTTCGTCCGCTTCTCTCACCCAGATTTCTGTTCCAGGAGGTACGTCTCCAGAGACTTCCGGCGGTAAGCATATGCCTACCTTGTTTTTGTCCGGCGGTGGACCTAGTAGCTGATACTTCAAATGCTCAATCGCCGCAACGTAGGTCTCCATAACGCGCTGGTCCGGAGTCCGAAGCTGAATCTCGTCTTTCGGTCGAATGCGCCCGTCCGCTGCCAAGAAACGAAACACGATTACACACCGATACTGACTGATATTGGTTGGAAGAGGGAAGACCTCTTCGACTTTCGCAAGAAGCTTCACAGAAGCCTACGCTCGTGTTCCCTGCATCTGTTCCGAAGGCGCAATCTGCACCAGCGGATGTACAGGCGACACGTGCTCCTCCAGCATGCGTTCGGCCTCGGGATCGCGATACCGGGTGAACAAGGTCGCGCGAACGGTCGCCAAAAATCCGCTCAGGGAGCTGAAGGTCGCGTTCACCGCCGAGGCCTCATATCCGCTGTGCACCATGCAGTTCGCGCACGCGGGATTGCCCGACTCTGTCCCGTAATTTCCCCACGCAGTCGTCTTCATTAACTCATCAAACGATTCCGCGTAGCCATCCTGCAGCAGATAACAAGGCTTCTGCCATCCGAACACGTTGTAAGTCGGCATGCCCCAAGGCGTGCAAGGGAACGTGCGCTTGCCCATCAGGAATTCCAGGAAAAGCGGCGACAGGTTGAATTGCCAGCGTTTCTTCCGGTTCGACAGGATCGCGCGAAACATGCGGCGCGTGCGCGCGCGTCCCAAAAAGTGCTTCTGGTCCGGCGCCTTGTCGTACGAATATCCGGGCGAGAGCATCATGCCCTCGATACCCAAGTCCATCATCTCGTCGAAGAATGCCCGCACCGACTTG
>Ga0335070_10003287_pt1 | contig 18844 bp, 15 predicted proteins | sample Lox_Sample_13_FD_206722 | JGI IMG/M metagenome (GOLD analysis project Ga0335070, IMG submission 206722) | Soil microbial communities from Loxahatchee National Wildlife Refuge, Florida, United States - Lox_Sample_1.3 | ecosystem: Environmental > Terrestrial > Soil > Wetlands | place: USA... | reverse complement strand
TTTCTGCTGCAGCGGGGACGCGATTTCGATCCGCAGCGGGGCGCGCTGGGCGCGTACCTGTTTGGCGTGGCGAGAAATTACGTTCGGCGGGCGATGGAGAAGAATTATACGGACGCGACGACGCTGACGCCTGCCGAGGATGACGATCCGGTGCTGGTGACCGAGTTCGATCCGATGCGGGACATTGCGCGAAGCCAGACGTCGCAGGCGGTGTGGAAGGCGGTGCTGTCGTTACCGGAGCACTACCGGGAGGTAGTCGTGTTGTGCGATTTGCAGGAGCAGACCTATGCCGATGCGGCGCAGGCACTGGGCTGCGCGTTAGGCACGGTCCGGTCGCGGCTGCATCGCGCCCACGAAATGCTGGCGAGGAAGCTGAAGAACACGGCTCCGATGTTGGCCGGGTTCCCCGGAGATGCTGCGAGGTGCTTATCATGACATGCCGTGAATTCATGGACGCAGCGGCAGAGCTGACGCCGTCGCAACTGTTGCGGATACAGACTAGCGGGCAGTCGTTGGCGGCGCACGCAGGCGACTGCCGCGGGTGTGCGGAATGGCTGAAGTCGCACCGGTTGCTGGGCAACGCGCTGCAGACGCTGAGTGCGGCGACGGCCAACGCCGGCGCGAGCCCGGCGGTGGAAGCCAGTGTTTTACGGGCGTTCCGGGCGCAGAAGTCTGCGCCGAAGATCGTAGCGATGCCGGAGCCAGCGGTGCGGCGTTGGTGGCAGTTGAGCCGCGCATTCGAGATTGGCGCGTATGCGGCGGTGGCTGCGGCGCTGATTGTGGGAGCATTTCTTGGGTCGAGGCTGCTCCATGGTCGGCGGGCGCCGCAGCAGGAAGAACAGGCGAAGGTGGTGGTGGCTCCGGTTGTTCCGAACAGCGTCCCGCAGGCCGCACCCATCGCGGCGGAGATTCCAACTCGAGCCGCGGAGAATGCAGCTGAGCCGGCGGTGCGAGAAGTCTCGGAGCGTGAAAGGAAAAGAGCGCCGGTGAGCTCCGCGGCGAAGGCTGCCGGTGCGACGACGGACCGTTTGGATTACGTCGCCATGATGCTGTGCGATCCGCTGATGTGCTCGGGTGAAGAGCACGTAGTGCGGATGGAGCTGCCGGCGACCACGGATGGCAGTACGCAACAGACGGTGCTGGCGGATGTGGTGATTGGAGACGACGGGTTAATTCGCGGGATGCGAATTGTGAACTGATGACAGGGCAAAGGGAAAAGCTATGACGTCGAAGAAGCTGCAAGTTCGAGTTCGAACGCTGCTGTGTTTGGCAGCCATTGCAGTTCTGGCTGCGAGCGTTGTGGTCGCGCAGGAGCCACCACCTCCGCCGCCGCATGGACACAATGTAATGTTTATGGGCGGACCAGGCCCGATGGGTGGAGAGTTCGGCGAGGGCAAGACGGTGAAGGGCTTGCCGCTGAGCGCGGACGTAATCGTGGTGCGCGAGATGACTCTGGCTGACGGTAATCGCATCCACAACGAATCGCAAATCAAGGTGTACCGGGATGCCGAAGGCCGCGTGCGCCGCGAGATGGGCCTCGGCCTGGCAACTCCGACGGTCGGCCCGGTGAAGCATAACCTTATCTTCATCAATGATCCGGTGGCGGGGACGCGCTACGTGTTGAATCCGGACAACAAGACGGCACGCGAAACGCCTGCTCACGGTCCGGAAGGACTAACGGGTGAGCGCGCGGCCCACATGAAGGAAATGATGGGCGGCGAGGGCAATGTCACCAAAGAAGAGCTTGGCACGAAGACGGTGAATGGATTCCAGGCGGAAGGAATTCGCATCACGCGAACCATTCCTGCTGGTGCCATGGGCAACGAAAAGGCGATTGCGGTGACCACGGAGCGGTGGTACTCGCCTGACCTGCAGATGGTGGTGATGACGGTGCACACCGACCCGATGATGGGAACGGTTACGGCGAAGCTGGCGAATGTAGTGCAGGGCGCTCAGGATGCGTCGCTGTTCCAGGTGCCGTCCGATTACACGGTGCAGTCCGGCAAGCCGGGCGACCCGATGTTTGTGCCGATGAAGCCGCAGCCGTAGGGATTTGACAAACATCACACCGGGACTGGCGTACAATTCTGCCACGGAGTCCCCCTCCGACCTGAGGCAGTATGTTCCGGCCGGGCAGTGCGGTCATTGCGGCGTTCGTTGTAAGTCTCCTGACTGTGACGTGTGCAGCTCAGGGCGTGTCGAACAACCGTGGGACCAGCTGCTCCATCCTTGTAAAAGTGGTATTCGAGAACGAGGGGGCTGCGGGCCAGAGCATCCGCGTGAAGTTGACGACCGAGGCCGGCGTGCCGGTTGCAGACCAATTCACGGATGAAGAAGGCAGGGTCACCTTTCGCGTAACGTTTCCCGATCAGTTCCGCGTGGAGGTATCGGGAACGCCGATTGTGGGTACAACGACAGTGACCTTTCGCGTTGAAGATCAGGACAAGAGCAAGACGATTTTTGTTAAGGTGAAGCCCAAGGTCGAAGAGATGGCCGCGACCTCCAGACCGGCTTCGCCTAATATCACTTCAGCGGCGGATCTGCGCGTTCCTTCCGACGCGCGCAAAGTCTTCCATAAGGGCATGGTGGCCTGGGAACAGCATGACTACGCCAAGGCCGCCGAGCAGTTTGAAAAGGCGGTGGCGATTTATCCGGAGTATGACACCGCGTTCAACAATCTGGGCGTGATGTATACGCAAATGAACCAGGTTGAGAAGGCGCGAGCGGCGTTCGAACGCTCGGTTGCACTGAATGACAAGAATGCGGATGCCGATCGCAATCTCGCGCGCATACTGCTCCGCGACGGAAATAACAGACGCGCCGCGGAATTGCTAAAGAAGTCGCTGGTCGTGGAGCCACTCAATCCCATCACATTGACGCTGTTATGCGTAGCCGATATCCAAGCGGGCGATAACGATGGTGCGCTGCAAAGCGCACGCAAAGTTCATCAGCTACCGCACGAAGGGTATTCCCTGGTGCATTACATCGCAGGCCAGGCGTACGAACACAAGGGCGAGTTGCAGAACGCTTACGTGGAGTACCAAACCTATCTGCAAGAGACGCCTGCCGGCCCAGAAGCGCAGCAAGTGAGAGCCGCCCTCGCCCACCTGACCCCTTCCAACGAGCCAAAATCCCAGTAGTCGCGAAGGGCGATTCGCTCGCTGCTGTATCCTAGACAGACTGCCATGATGATCAAGTTCTGCCTGGCTCTCCTCGTCCTTTCTGTCGCCGTCAATCTGAGCGCCGCTGACAACTCCGAATTGATACACGGAGGCAACGGCGTCACCTTGCCGCCTCCGCCGCCTACCAAGGTCGAAGCTGTAACGGAGACCTTGCACGGCGCCACCAACACGGACAACTATCGCTGGCTGGAGGACTCGCAGAGTCCGGAGACGCGCGCGTGGATCAAAGCGCAAATGGCCTATACGGACGACTACCTCAAGCAGGTGAAGATCCGGCCGGAGATCGTGAAGCGACTCTCGGAACTCGTGCGAGTGGAGAGCTACAGCATTCCGGTGGAGCGCGGGGGAAAGTTCTTCTTCAAGAAGCGTCTGCCGGAGGAGAACCAGGGATCGATCTTTGTGCGCGAAGGGCTGCACGGCAGCGATGTGAAGCTGGTGGATGCGACCAAACTCAGCGCCGACCAAAATACGTCGGTCAGCATCTCGGACATATCGAAGGACGGCGGACTGCTGGTGTATGACATACGCGAGGGCGGAGCGGATGAGCAAACGGTACACCTGCTCGATGTGAAGTCGCGCAAGGAACTCTCGGATACGCTTCCGCTGGCGCGATATGCGGGAATATCACTGAGCCCGGACGGCAAGGGAATCTACTACGCGAAGTTCGAGAAGACGGGTTCGCTGGTGTACTACCACGAGCTTGGAACACTTGTTTCGTCGGACAAGCTGCTGTTTGGGAAGTCTTTCGGCGACGAGACCTTCGGACCGATGGATCTGATCTCTGTCGAGGTGACAGCGAATGGCCGCTACCTGACGATTTATGTCGGCCACGGTGTACCGCCGAAGCGCGTCGACATCTATGTGAAGGATTTGCGTTCGGCAGACGCGCCGATAAGGCCCATTATCCATGGCATCGACAGCCGGTTCCGGCCTGTGAACTACGGCGACGACCTGTACGTGATGACAGATTACCAAGCGGAGAATTACCGCGTTATTAAGGTGCAGATCGCCGATCCCGCTCCCGAGAAATGGCAGACGATTGTGCCAGAAGCGAAGGACGTGGTCTCGACCATCGGAATTGTCGGCGGGAAGCTGTTTGTCACGGGCTTGCATGACGTCATCACGCAGACGAATGTCTATACGCTCGACGGGAAGCTGGTTGGGAAGATCACCTATCCGACGCTGGGCGCTGCGTCAGGGATGTATGGGCTGGAGTCGTCGAACAATGGCTTCTTTAATTTCGAGTCGTTCACGATTCCGCCTGCGATCTACCGCTACGATGTCGCGACCGGGAAGACAGAGGTCTTCGCGAAGCCGCAAGTGCCTTTCGATTCGAGCCAATACGAGGTATCGCAGGTCTTCTACCACTCAAAGGACGGCACGCGGATTCCGATGTTCATCTCAGGCAAGAAAGGATTGGCGCGTAATGGACAGGCCCCGGCGCTGATGTTCGCCTATGGAGGATTCAACGTGGACCTGCCGCCGCATTGGGACCCGGAATATGCCTGGTGGATAGAGCAGGGCGGGTTCTATGCGCAGCCGAACCTGCGCGGCGGCGGCGAGTATGGCGAGGCATGGCACAAGGCGGGAATGTTCGAGAAGAAGCAGAACGTGTTTGATGACTTCTTTGCGGCTGCGGAGTATCTGATCCAGAACAAGTACACCTCGACCCCGCGGCTGGCGATTCGCGGGCGATCGAACGGCGGACTGCTGATGGGTGTGGCGATGACGCAGCGTCCGGATTTGTTTGGGGCGATCTGGTGCGGGTATCCGCTGCTCGACATGTTGCGGTATCAGAATTTTCTCGTGGGGCGCTGGTGGACGGCGGAATACGGCTCGGCGGAGAACGCGGAGCAGTTCCCTTACCTGCTAAAGTATTCGCCGTATCAAAACGTGAAGAAGGGGACGAAGTATCCGGCGATTGTGTTCAACACGGGAGACTCGGATACGCGCGTCGATCCTCTGCACGCGCGGAAGATGACGGCGCTGATGCAGGCAGACTCGGGAAGCGACAGGCCGATCATCTTGCATTACGAGTTGAAAGCCGGGCATAGCTCAGGCGTGTCGATTACGCAACTGGTGAACGACACGGCGGATGAGCTGGCGTTTTTGTGGAATGAAACTGGGGGTAAGCCGTAGTACAGGCTCGCTTTTCGCTTTCCATCACAGCTGCGAACTTTCGGGCGAAGGTCGAACTGTAACATTTGTTCCAGATCAGGACTTGGTTTCAAACCACAACTCGTGTGGGGAATATCACGACTCAACGTGACCCGTCTCACAGAGTTCCTTACCAAAATAGAACAAGCTGACGATAACAGGAGAATGTAAGTTCGCTGCGAACTTGTGAATCGTCCTGAAGCCGTTGCTTGGGCCGGCGGAATGGCCCAGAGTGCTGGCCCTCACGAAAGGAGCGCCTACGCACATGTCAGCTTTGTCGACACTCCCTGATGCTGCGGAACTCGCGTTTATCGATCAGACCATCGCAGGTCACCGAGGCCGTCCCGGCGCGTTGCTGGGCATCCTGGAAGCAGTTCAGGAACACAATCCGAACAAGTACCTGTCGCAGGAGGCGCTGAAACAAGTTGCCGCCAAGCTGGACCTGCCTTTGGCGCGAGTGTACAGTTTCGCGACGTTTTATGCGCTGTTCAACCTGGAGCCCCAAGGCGAGCACACGATCTGCATCTGCCGCGGCACGGCCTGCCACACGCGCAACTCGCGCAATTTGCTAGAAAGCTTGCGACTGGAACTGGGGCTGGGCTTGAACGATCAAGTCGATGCCGGCGAAGCTGACAAGCTTGCGCTGACGACCAGAGACGGCAAGTTCACGGTGCGGACGGTCGCGTGTTTTGGCCAGTGCGCGCTAGCGCCGGTGGTCGAGGTGGATCACCGCATTTGTGGCCACGTCAACGAGCGCACCCTGCAGCGCGAAGTGCGGGCGCTGGAACGGGATGGTGACTGATGGCGCGGATTGAAGACATCGGCGTATTCAACACCGTTCGCGAAGCCGGAATGAGCAAGCTGTTGCCGCCGTATCCACGTCTCGCGGTGGGCATGGGGACGTGCGGGCGGGGTAACGGCGCCGAAGGACTATACCACGCGTTTGCCGAAGCCATCGACAATAGCGGGGCGGACTTTTATCTGACCCACGTTGGATGCTTTGGCGCATGCTGCCAGGAGCCACTGGTAAATGTTCACGTGCCGGGGCAGCCGTTGCTGATTCTTCACCAGGTGCAGGCGAACGATGCGGCGCGGATCATCCGCGACGTGAACGGCGGCACGATGACCCCGGACCTGGTGTACTGCAAGATCGAAGAGTGGGACCACATCACGGCATCGATTCGTTATGGGCACGGATACCCAGAGGTACCGCTGTGGAGCGAAGTTCCATTCTTCAAGGGCCAGAAGAAGATCGTGCTGCGCAACTGCGGCATCATCAACCCGGACGACATTGAAGAGTACATCGCGATCGGCGGGTATCAGGCACTGTACAAAGCGCTCATTGACGCCAAGCCGGAACTCATCATCGAGCAGGTGAAGGCAGCCAAGCTGCGGGGTCGCGGCGGAGCCGGGTACCTCACCGGTAACAAGTGGGAGTTCCTACGCAAGGCGGTGGCTGAGCGGAAGTTCATGATTTGCAATGCCGACGAGGGCGATCCCGGCGCGTACATGAACCGCAACGAGATCGAGAGCGATCCGCACGCGATGCTCGAGGGCATGATCATCGGCGGATACGTGACCGGCGCGACGCAGGGCATCATTTACGTTCGCGCGGAGTATCCGCTGGCAGTCCACCGGCTGCGCAAGGCGATTGAGCAGGCGCATGAATACGGGGTGTTGGGCGATAACATTCTGGGGCGCGGCTTCAAGTTCGACATCGAGTTGGTGGAAGGAGCGGGGGCGTTTGTCTGCGGCGAAGAAACCGCGCTAATCGCTTCGCTGGAAGGCGAGGCGGGACGCCCGCGTCCGCGGCCGCCGTTCCCGGCGCAAAAAGGCCTGTGGGGGATGCCCAGCAACATCAATAACGTGGAAACCTGGTACAACATTGCGCCGATCGTGACCAAAGGCCCGGCCTGGTTCACCGAGACGGGCAGCGCCAAGAGCGCGGGAACGAAAGTGTTTTCTCTGGTTGGCAAGGTACACAGCACGGGATTGGTGGAGATGCCGCTGGGAACGCCGCTGAAGATGTTCGTGTACGACATTGGCGAAGGCGGCGTAGGAGGACGCGCCATCAAGTCCGTGCAGACGGGCGGGCCATCGGGCGGATGCATTCCGCACGAGATGTTCGATACGCCGGTGGATTACGAAAGCCTAGCGCAGTTGGGTTCCATCATGGGCTCCGGCGGCATGGTTGTGATGGATGAAGACAATTGCATGGTCGATGTGGCGCGGTACTTCATCGAGTTCACCAACTCGGAATCGTGCGGCAAGTGTGTGCCCTGCCGGGTGGGGTTGGACAAGTCGCTACGAATCCTGAACAGAATCACGACTGGTGCGGGCCGCATGTCGCACATGGAAACAATGGACGAGCTGAGCCGCTTCATCCGCGAGTGCTCGTTGTGCGGGCTGGGGCAGTCGGCTCCGAATCCTGTGCTCACGACCATGCGGCATTTTCGCCACGAGTTCGAGGACCACATCGTGGCGCGGCGCTGCCAGGCAGGTGTGTGCACAGAGCTGGCGCTTTCTCCGTGCGAGAACAGTTGCCCGTTGCACATGAATATCCCGCGCTTCCTGCAGTTGTTCAAGGAAAACCGGCTCGACGACGCTTTCCATTCGGTGATCTTCGACAATCCGCTGCCGGCGTCGACCGGACGGGTCTGCCAGCATCCGTGCGATGAACGCTGCCGGCGAATTACTGTCGATCAGTCGGTGAACATGCGCGAAGTGCATCGGTTCATTGCCGACAGTGTTCTGCTGACCGACCGTTTTGAAGGCGCGGTGCAGCGAGTGGCCGGCCGCATGCTGGAGCACACTGGCCGCAAGGTAGCGGTAGCAGGAGCAGGACCGGCGGGCCTGACGGCGGCGTTTTATCTCGCACTCCTAGGGCACGATGTAACGGTGTTCGATCCGCTGCCCGAGGCGGGCGGCATGCTTCGCTTCGCGCTGCCCGAATATCGGCTGCCGAAGCCGGTTCTACGGCGGGAGATCGAGTTGATCGAACGGCTGGGCGTGAAGTTTGCAATGAATACACGCATCGGCACCGATGTGTCGCTCAACGAACTCGATGAGCGCTTCGACTCAGTTTTCCTGGCCATCGGTACCTGGAAAGAGTCGTGGGTGTATCTGCCGGGCACCGAATTGAAGGGTGTCTATCCTGCGCTGCCGCTACTGGAGTCCGTGGCGAAGGGTGAAGAGGTTTACCTTGGCCGTAAGGTCGTGGTCATCGGCGGCGGGAATGCGGCGATCGACTCGGCCAGAACGGCGCTGCGTAAGGGGTCCGAAGTGGTCATTGTGTATCGCCGCGAGCGCAAAGACATGCCGGCAATTGAAGAAGAAACCGAAGCCGCCGAAAAAGAAGGTGCGCGGATCATCTTCCTGGCGGCGCCGCATCGCATCGTGGGCGACACCAAAGGCAACGTAAAGGCTGTGGAAGTGGTGAAGACCCGACTGGGCGAGTACGACAAGTCAGGTCGCCGCAAACCGATACTGACCGATGAAGTACAGCGTATTGAATGCGACTCGGTGGTGCTGGCTGTGGGCGAAACCGTAGACCTCGACTTCTGCAAGGCCTCAGGACTCGAGGTCAAACCGAACGGGACGATCGAAGTGGACCGCTATCGGCTGGAGTCCAGCCGGCCCAGGTTTTACGCGGGTGGCGACCTCGTCACCGGCGCGTCTAACGTCTCCAATGCGATGGCTTTCGGCAAGCGCGCGGCGCGAGCCATCGATGAACAACTCATGGACGCACATCGCTGGGACTCGATCTTCCCGTCGGTGGATTACGACCAGGCGCCGCCAAAAGATGTCAGCGAGTGCAACCGCCATTCGCCACGCGAGCTGACGGTGCGCGAGCGGGTGCATTCGTGCGCCGAAGTTGTACTAGGACTTTCGGAAGAAGACGCATGTGAGGAAGCCTGCCGCTGCCTGCGGTGCGACATCAAGGTCGTGGCGGCGCGCTAGAGAGGAAGGTTGCACTTTGCCGCAGAAGAAAATATCACTCCGCATCGACGGTGAACTGGTAAATGCCGTGGAAGGCCAAACGATCCTGGAGGCCGCGCGCGCCAGCGGGAAGAACATTCCGACGCTCTGTTATCTGGAGGGTCTCAGCTCGGTGGGAGCGTGCCGGCTGTGCATGGTTGAGGTCTCAGGGATCGACCGCATGTTCCCCGCCTGCACGACACCAGTACAGGACGGCATGTCGGTTACTACGACTTCTCCGAAGCTCACGCGTTACCGCAGGATCACGACTGAGCTCCTGCTGGTGGAGCGCAACCACGTATGCGCCGTATGCGTGGCCAACGGACATTGCGAGCTGCAGGACATGGCGTATTCGCTCGGAATTACCAGCGTACGGTTTGCCTATAACTTCCCCAAGCTGAAGGTCGATGCTACGCACCCTCGTTACGTACTGGATCACAATCGCTGCATCCTGTGCACGCGCTGCGTGCGGGTGTGTGCCGAAATCGAAGGGGCGCACGTGTGGGACGTGAGTGCCCGCGGCATCCATGCGCGCATCGCATCGGAGTTGAACCAGAACTGGGGCGACGCAAAGTCCTGCACGAGCTGCGGGAAGTGCGTTCAGGTTTGTCCGACGGGCGCACTGGCCGAGAAGGGCAAGGCGGTTGAGGAGATGGTGCGCACGGTGAAGCCCATCAGCGCCATCGCGCGCCGCAAGACAGGAGTGCTCGCATGAGGAAGCTCAGGCTGGCAACGGTATGGCTGGATGGCTGCTCCGGTTGCCACATGTCGCTGCTCGATCTGGATGCAGCCATTATCCCGATCCTGCGCAAGGTGGATATTGTGTACGGCCCGCTGGTCGATGCACAGGAATTCCCGGAGGACGTGGACGTAACGCTGGTGGAAGGTGCGGTTAGCTCGCAAGCGGATGCCGATCACATTCAAGTCATCCGGCAACGCACCAAGACGCTTGTTTCGCTGGGCGACTGCGCGGTGACGGGAAATGTTGCAGCGATGCGCAATACCGTGCCAGTGAGCAAGCTATTGCAGCGCGTCTACGTGGAAGGCTCCGACGCCAACAAATGCGTGCCTGGGAACGGTCTGCCGCCGCTGCTGAAGCTGGCGCGGCCTGCGCAGGATTTCGTCAAGGTGGATTACAGCGTTCCCGGCTGCCCGCCGGCCAGCAAGACGATTGCCACCGTGTTAAACGCACTGATTGAAGGGCGTAAGACCGAAACACCAAGCAAGATCAAGTTCGGATAGGAACACCCATGAAGCGACTCACGATCGAACCGGTCAGCCGTATCGAAGGCCATGCGAAGGTCGTCATCCAACTTGACGACGCGGGCAATGTCGCCGATACGCAGTTCCAGGTTACGCAAGTCCGCGGCTTCGAGAAATTCACCGAAGGCCGGCCATTCTATGAGATGCCCGGCATCACGTCGCGCATCTGTGGGATCTGCCCTATAAGCCATCAGCTCGCGGCGTCGAAAGCGTGCGACGCGATTATGGCGGTGCGGGTGCCCAAAGCTGCGGTCCTGTTGCGCGAAATCATTCATTGCGGCCAGTTCGTTCAATCGCATGCACTGAGCTTCTTCTATCTTTCCGGGCCGGACCTGCTGCTCGGCATGGACGCCGATCCCGCCACCCGCAATGTCGCGGGATTGATCGAGGCCGATCCCCAGCTGGCGCGTGCGGGAATCGAGCTTCGCAAGTTCGGATTGCAGGTCATCGAGGGCCTGGCCGAAGAACGGGTACATGCTTCGTGGATCGTCCCCGGCGGCGTCAAGACGCCGATGTCGGAGCAGACGCGCGACCGGCTACTTTCCGGCATTCCCGCGGCGATCGACACCGCCAAGCTGGCGCTCGAGTTGTTCAAGAGCAAGCTGGACGGCTTCCGTGAAGAAATCGAAAACTTCGGCTCTGCACCGACGATGTACGCCGGTCTGGTGGACAGTATCGGCAACCTGCAGCTTTATGACGGCCTCATCCGTTGGCGCAGCGCCGAAGGAGAAATTGTCGAGGCGGGCGTCGCACCCGAGGACTATGCCGTCTGCGTGGGCGAAGCCTCACTGCACGAGTCATACCTGAAAGCGCCGTACTACAAACCACTCGGCTATCCGGAGGGCGTATACCGTGTCGGCCCGCTGGGCCGCCTCAATGTAGCCGGAGAGTGCGGAACTCCTGCTGCCGACAGCGAGCTGCACGAATTCCGCACCCGCTTCGGACGGGTGCCGCACAGCGCGTTTCTGTATCACTACGCGCGGCTCATCGAGTTGATCTACGCGCTGGAACGCATGAACATCCTGCTGGAAAGGCCAGCGGTACTGGACACGCACGTGCGCGCCAATGCCGGGGTCAATGCGCTCGAAGGCGTTGGCGTCATCGAGGCGCCGCGCGGTACGTTGATCCACCATTACAAGGTTGACGAGAACGGCTCAATCCTGTGGGCCAACTTGATCGTGGCTACGGGCCACAATAATTCTGCGATCGGCAAGAGTGTTCGGCAGGTGAGTGAGCATTTTGTGAAAGGCGCGCATCTCGAAGAGGGAATGTTGAATCGAGTTTCGGCGGTAGTACGCGCCTACGACCCTTGTTTGAGTTGCTCGACCCATGCGATCGGAATGCCGGCGGTTACAATCTCGTTGCTCGGTCCGGACGGAGTGTTGTTAGACAAGATAAGCAGTTAGGCAACTGCACGAACAGCGCTTCATTGCGCTGAGGACAAATTACGGAGCACCGCACTCATCTCGCCAGAGTCCGCCGGCGGACACCATTGCGTCTGCCTCTTGGGAGCCAATTCATAACCGAATGTCAAACTGCCTTACTAGCCCGAGGAGAAATAGTCATGTCTTATGTAGTGCATGTCACAATGACTGAAGAAGAGGAGAAGCAGCCGCCGAGCAGGAAGAAAGGCAAAGTCCACGTGCAAGGGAAGTACGAGTACGACAATCTCGAGATCGCTCGCGAAGCGGCTGAGGTGGCCTGTCACGCGGTGGCCAAACTGCATCCGGCGCACGCCACATCCGTCGATGACGACGATTGGACTGGCCACCCCGATCGCTCGGATACATAGGCGCCGGCGTCAGCGTCGTTGGTTAGGCCGTTGGTTTTGGCGCGCAGAACCTCGTACATGACGTAATTTCAGGAATCCTGCTTCTTCTCGTGGACCAGATCCGCGTTAGCGATGTCGCCATCATCAGAGGCACGGGAGGACTGGTAGAACAGATCAACCTCCGCACCGCCGTGGTGCGCGGTCATGACGGAACGGTGTACGTCTTTCCCAACGGGACTATCACGACATTGGCCAACATGACACACGGATTCTCCTGTTAACTATTCGACATCGGCGTTGCCTACAAAGAGGGTACTGACCATGTAATAGAAGTGCTGAAGCAGATCGCCGACGCCATGATCGGGCCAGCACAGCCAATCGATAGAACCTCGATCGATTACCAGAGCAGCCGTCACGCAGCCTTCAATCAGCGCATAATCTTCGGTGCGATCTGCCATATCGCCGTCAATATTAGACCTGGCGTCGTCCATCTGGGGGATGAGCCTAAGAGTTACGACTGAGCTAAAGTCTTTCGAGCGTCGCTCGGATGCTTACTTCTGCCAGGTACAGCGGAGTGCCTGGTGGGACTGCAGGAATTGTCCGAGACCGGCAGAATCTTGGTGGCTTCTTGATCTATCACTTCACCCGAAAGGCAACCATGGTGATGTCGTCGTCGAGGTCGACGCCCTCGGGGCGAGCCGACCAGTTCGCGACTTCAGCAAGCAGGGCGTCCGCAAATTGATTGACTGTCACCTCTTTCTGCGATGCAAGGAATGGGCGGAAGCGTTCCGCGCCAAACTCCACCCCATCAGGATTGTTAGTTTCGGCGATACCGTCGGTGTAGAGCAATCCGAACTCATCCACCAAGAGCGGAAGCTCGACTGACGAATAAGTCGCGAAGTCGAACTTACCGAGGAAGAGCCCGTTCTCTTCCACGTCGCGCACACCGTCAGCCGAGGCTCCCCACACCAGCATCGGCGGATGCCCGGCACCCGCGTAGGTCATTGTGCGCTTCTGCATGTCGAGGAACACATACGCCGCCGTAACGTAGTGGTACTGGAACTTGCCGCACAGCGCATGGTTAAGCCCCTGCAGCACACGGGTTGGATCGGTGGCATGATCGGCCTGCGCAGCGAGCGCGATCTTTAGCATCGAGGCGATCAGCGCGGCCGGCATGCCATGGCCAGAGACATCGGCGACAAGAATTCCTACGCGCTTGTCGTCCACCACGAGAAAGTCGTAGAAGTCACCGGCGACAGAGGCCATAGGGACATAACGCGCCGCGATATCGAGCCCAGCGATCTGCGGCACCGCCTCCGGCAGGATCGACTGCTGAATCAGCCGCGCCGTCTCCAGTTCTTTTTGGATAGCCATCAACTGCTGCGCGAGCTTCTCTCGCGTGTCGCGGAGCGCAAGATGGGTGGCCACGCGCGCCTTCATTACCGCAGGCGAGAACGGCTTGTGCACGTAATCGACCGCGCCTGCCTCGAAACCGCGTGTCTCGTCCTCCGCCTCGGTCTGTGCGGTTAGAAAGATTACTGGAATGTCGCGCGTCGTGGGGTCGGCCTTGAGCCGGCGGCACACTTCGTAACCGTCCATCTCCGGCATCATCACGTCGAGCAGGATGAGATCCGGCTTCTCTTCGCTGCTGGCAATAGCCAGCGCTTTGGGCCCGTTGGTGGCAATCTTGGTCCGGTATGTGTCTTTCAGCGCGCCGGTGATAACGCTGATGTTGAGTGGCGTGTCGTCAACAACCAAGATAAGCTTCTGATCCGATGCCATGAGTTCCTATTCCAGATTCAGTGAAAGCCGCCTGGCAATCTTCGCGACGGTCTGCAGCGCGCCGTCATAATTGAAGTCGCGGACCATGCGCTCCAGCGATTCGACCTCGCTCGCAGCCAGCGCGGATGAGAGTGTTGCGCGCGCTTCGACGATAAATTCGGCCGCCTCGCTGTCATCCGATTCGAGCAACTTCTTCAGCCGCCAGAGGGCGGGCACCGCTGCTGCCGAATCTCCATTTCTCGGGCTGGTTGCAGGCGGGTTGACGTTCGACGGCAGCGCCCGCTGAATTGCCGCAACTGTCGCCGCCAGCAATTTCTCCACTTCTACAAGCGCTGCGCTAGCATCGCTACCGGTTTTGATGGCGATCTCGACGGTGGCGAATGCCGTGGATAAGTCATTCGCTCCGAGGTTCGCCGCAGCGCCCTTCAACGAGTGCGCCGTGCGTTGTGCGGTTTCGATGTCCTTCGCCGCGATGGCGGCGCGAATCTCCCGTACCGCACCTGTCTGCGACGCGGCGAAACGCTGCAAGAGCGACTCGTATCGCTGGCGGTTGCCGCCCGTCCGCTTCAGAGCGGTTTGCGTGTTAATGCCAGCTATATCCAGTGGCGCTACTTCAGCCGCCGCCTTAGGCTTCGGTGCCTCCGCTATAGTCACCGCACCTGACGATTCCGACCGCGCCTGGATCCAGCGCAACAGCGCCTCAAAGAGCTTGTCGGGATCAATGGGCTTAGCCAGGTGGTCGTTCATTCCTGCTTCGAGGCACTTCTCGCGATCGCCCGCCATGGCATTCGCCGTCATGGCAACGATGGGCAGGTCCGTGAATTTTGGGTCCTTGCGCAATTGGCGTGTGGCGGTGAGTCCATCCATCACCGGCATCTGCATATCCATCAGCACAAGGTCGTAGGCACCTTCACCCAGCAGGCGAATTGCTTCCTCGCCGTTGTCCGCGGTGCTTACGGAAACTGGCGCATCCTCAAGCAGTCCGATCGCGACCTCCCGGTTCAGTTCGTTGTCTTCCACCAGCAGCACGTGAGCGCCGCGAATGCGATCAAAGTTGAAGCCCGCGGTTGCGGGCTCTCGCGGTTCCGATTCTTTGTGCTCGTCCGTGCTCAGCGCCTGTACCACGGAATCAAAGAGCATTGACGGCGTGACCGGTTTGATCAGCACACTCTCGAACTTCGTATCTTCCGCCTGCCGCATCACTTCTTCGCGGCCGTAGGCGGTCACCATCACCAAATGCGGCGGCGACGAAAGCTCCTTCAATCCGCGAATGCGGCGACCGGTCTCGATGCCGTCCATACCGGGCATCTGCCAGTCGATGAAGACCACGTCGTACGGTTCGCCGCGCACCGCCGCCTGCCGGACCAATTCGATGCCTTCCTGCCCGGACGGAGCCTCATGCACATCGAAGCTCATGCTTTGCAGCATGCTCGCTAAAACTTCACGGGCTTGCGCATTGTCGTCGATGGTCAGGACGTGGCGGCCCTGCAACTCGGGTCGCGACAGGCGCCGCGCAACCCCTTCGCCTTTTTCCAGGTATGCCGTGAACCAGAAGGTGCTGCCTTTGCCCAGGTCGCTGCTGACACCCACGTCGCCGCCCATCAATTGCGCCAGACGCTTGGAAATGGCTAAGCCCAAGCCGGTGCCGCCATGCTGGCGTGTCGTGGAGACATCTGCCTGCTCGAACGCCTGGAACAGTCTTCCCATCTGTTCTTCCGTGAGTCCGATGCCGGTATCGCGCACGGCAAAACGGACGAGTTGGCCTTTTTCGTCCGACTCCTGCACTCGCGCTGTTACGACAATCTCACCCTTCTCCGTAAATTTCACAGCGTTGTTGCAGAAGTTGATGAGGATTTGCCCCAGCCGCAGCGGATCGCCCTTAGGATGCATTTCCACTGCCGGATCAATATCAAAGATCAGCTCAAGTCCCTTCGATGACGCTTTCTCGGAAATCAGGTCGCTAACGTTTTGCAGCACCTTCTCCATTTCGAAGTTGATGTGTTCGATCGCCAGCTTGCCAGCCTCAACCTTCGAGAAGTCAAGAATGTCGTTGATGATCCCGAGCAGGTGCTGTCCCGACTGCTGGATCTTGCGCAAGTAGCCGCGCTGCCGCGAATCGAGGTCGGTCTTCAGTGCGAGATGCGACATGCCGATGATGGCATTCATCGGTGTGCGGATTTCATGGCTCATGTTGGCGAGAAAGTCCGACTTCGCCCGTGTTGCCGCCTCAGCCGCTTCTTTCGCAACCTCCAGTTCGGCAGCTTGCGTCTGCGTGTGCGCCAGCAGCGCCTTGGTTGCCAACTCTCCCGAGAGGATCGTCGTATTCAGCGCTACCGTGGGCAGCAGTGCATCCAGCAGCAACTGTTGCTTCTCGCTGATGGGCGCTGCCGTCGCCAGCTCGAGAACAGCCAACACCTCATCCTGATGAATTACCGGCAGGTATTGCACGCTCTCCGGTTCCACGGTTCCCACGCCGGTCGCAATGCGCAGCGGCTTGTCGGCAGACCCGAGAATCTTCAAACTTCGCTTCTCTTCCGCCGCCTGGCCCACCAGTCCTTCGCCGATCGCATACTCACGCGGCTCTGCCTTTACATCCGTCGCGAACGCTCCCGTTCTCGTAAACCGCTTCTGCTTCTCGTCTGCCAGGTAGAATGCGCCGTACAGCAGGTCCAGGTTCTCCGAAAGCCGCGACAGCAACGCACCGGCGAACGCCGGAAAATCCTCCGCCGACTGCAATCGCTGCGTCATGACCGCCACCTCCGCCTTCACCCAAGCTTGTGTTTCGCGTTCTTTCGCCGCTGCCTGCAAGGCCTGCAGCGCACGGCTCATCTCGCCAATTTCGTTCGGACGGTTCAGGTTTGATACCGGCTGATCAAGCCTCCCCTCAGCGACATCAAGAATGCGCGTGCGGAATGCCAGCACCACCTTCACCACTTCGACATGCACGATCGAGAGTGCAATCGCGAAGGAAACCAGCAGGCCCACAAGGATCACAGTCCACGTGGCACGAATCGTGTGCACGGTGTCCGCCGAAAGTTGGTCGCTGAGCTGGGCAACGCGCTGATGCAACGTCTCCTGCAGCCCAATGATAGCCTGCCGGGCACTGGCCCATTGCGGGTCATACGAATCGTGCATCAGTTGCAAGGCCCTGCCCGTTTCGTGTGACTGCTTCGCTGCTCGTACCGGCCTCGACATGACAACTGTGCGTTCAAATTGCGCTTTCGCTGCGTCGATTTCGGGAGCAAGCTCCTGTATCGCGCGCCTGGCGTCTCCCATATTCGTGCGGAAGTCGTTTGCTGCCAGGTCGATTTCACCGTCAATTACTCGTATGGTGTCGGCATCGGTTTCGGCGACTTCTTCGTATAAGTACAGTCCGAACTTGTTGTTGTGGGCCTGTGCTTGCGTCAGGTTGTAGAGGGCCGTTACGTCGCGATCGAGGAGACGACTGTAATGCGCATCGATCGTGCTCATCCGGTCCGACGAGTACAGCATCGCAACGATGACCATGACGGCCAGAGGCAGCAAAGCCAGCAAAACCTTCGTCCGGATTTTGAAATTTGCCAGGATTCCCATGATTTCGGCGATCCACAACATCCGGTTCATGGCGCAAGCAGGAACCGGGTCGCTCCCTAGCAGTCTAGTGAGGAATTCCTGGAATTGGAATCTGGAATTATTGCTAGGCCGGGCTCTAGAACAGAATTCGTGAAATTCGGCGTGTAATTTGCCCGCAGGCCGCCGCAAGTCTCCCTATTCGGCCGTACGCGGCAATAAATCGTGGCGCGCGAGTAAGTGCCGCTCTTGTCGTGGAACGGCAAATGGATACCAGTTTGAGTATCCGAATGACAGAGAATTTCCTGCAGTGGAGGAGTCTCTCTTCTGTTCGACGAAGTCCCGGTTCAGCGCTTGCAGCTCAGGGCAGCGGGGAGATGCGTCGAGTAGGATTTCGATTGCCTGGAACATTCGATTAACCTGTTCCAGCTCGCCCTGGACAGAGATTGCATCGTTCAAGAGCGCCTCAGACACCTCCAGAGACCCATCCAGCAATGCCAACACTGTTGCGCTCGTCGTCCTGCCTTCTCCTGAAACATCGCCCCCACCGTCAGTACCGGATTCGACTTGCAGCGCGCCCAGATGCATCCGCGCGATGACAACTTCGTCATCGAGCTGAATCCGAGCTGACCGCTGTCCCACGACGTGGCACACACGGCCATAGGCGTCGGGATCGCAGTGCCGCAGGGCTTCCAGGAGCGCGATGATGTAGTTCGCAAGCGTCATGGTGCTCAGACTACGTATTCAAAAACAGCATAGCCTAAAGTTTCGAAGACCTTACCTCCAAGGCGTCCGAAGCAGGAGTACTTCCCCATTAACTCGTGAATAAACCCGTAACCACGAAGCACCGGGTCCGCGGTTATGAATTGGGCTGCTGCGCGCGCCTCGAACGAAATCTCTATTCTGTCCGTGCCACGACTCGCGACCAGTGTCAGACCAGTAGGCAGATCGGGCTGGGCCATCTCCTGGTGCAATGCAGCCAACGCACCGTGTACTCGATGCACTACGCCATCAAAGCGACCGGCTAGTCGAATGGCAACGCTGTCGGCCGAAAATCGCTTTCGAGTGCCTCCCCAGTCTGCGAGTAGGAAGGCATCTCCGTAGCGTTGATGCCTGCGGTCGCAAGTACGCGCAAACACAAAGCTCGGATTCCCCGGCGGCA
>Ga0335070_10003285_pt1 | contig 18849 bp, 17 predicted proteins | sample Lox_Sample_13_FD_206722 | JGI IMG/M metagenome (GOLD analysis project Ga0335070, IMG submission 206722) | Soil microbial communities from Loxahatchee National Wildlife Refuge, Florida, United States - Lox_Sample_1.3 | ecosystem: Environmental > Terrestrial > Soil > Wetlands | place: USA... | reverse complement strand
CCTGCCCAGCGGCCCACGTCCAGCCCGGCCTGGTAGTTGTCGACCGCCACGACCGGCTCCTCGGCGTTCACCACCAGCGATTCGGCGATGATCGGGATGCGCTTTCTGGTGATACTCTCGAGCAGGCGGCTATCGTAAGCCGGGTTCACCGAAGTGGCAATCAGCACATCCACCCGATCGACCAGGAAGCTGACTGGGCGGGCCGCGGGCTGGAGCTTTTCCCCTTCCTCCGCCGTCTCGCCATTCTCCGCTGCACCACCCAGCGGCGCCCCCCCGCCGTACGTACGCTTGACCCGCCCACTTTTTTCCAGCCGGTCCAGGTCCCGGCGGATGGTCATCTCGGACACCTGGCATAGCTGGCTCAACTCGCCCACCGAGTGGTATCCGCTCTCATTGAGCAGGGCAACGATTTGTTCCAGGCGCTCTTTGGATGACATGTTCTCTCACCAATGTTAATTTTATGAATTGTGTTAGTTCATTATAGCCAGTTCTTTGCTCGAAGTCAACCATTATTGTGATTCTGTTTGCGATTTCGAACAATTAATACTTGACAACTATGTTCGACCGTGCTAAGATGTTGTCAAGTTGATTCAACCTGAACAAGTTCCGGGTAACTATTCCAACATAATTAGCGCCTTTTAACGGTAAAACCAGGGGATTTGATTGCAAATCTTATCGGTTGTCTGGCATTCGCCTGCTTCGAGGTTGCATCATTTCTACCTGCTCATCATCTGTCCGATCCATTCAGATTACCGGGTTCGGAAAGGAGGATAACCGGCAAAACCTGAGAAGTTCCAGACGAAGTTTCGATCATCCAGAAACGCGTTTTGCGTCCATCCAGTCGTAACGATCGCCTCAGTTCAGATCTAACCATTCAGGAGGAATATTGAGATGAGTACGAAGAAGTCGTTTTCCTTACTGAGCATCCTGGTGCTGCTGACCCTGGTGCTCACCGCCTGCGCAACGCCCACCGCCGCGCCCACCACGGCCCCGGCTGCGCCTGCCACCCAGGCACCGGCGGCTCCGGCTGCCCTGACCCCCGACAAGATCACCATCGCGGGGGTGGTCTTCCAGGATGACCAGTTCATGAACACCCTCACCAAGGGCTACACCGACGCCGGCGCCAAGTACGGGGTCAAGGTCCTCACCGCCAACACCAACAACGACCAGGCCAAAGAGGCCGAGCTGATCCAGACCTACATCTCCCAGGGCGTCAACGGCATCGCTATCGCTCCCCTCTCCAAGGACGCCTCCATCGCCAACCTCAAGGAAGCCGACGCCAAGGGGATCAAGGTCGCCATCACCAACATGTCCATCACCGACCCCTCCTTCCTGGTCGGCGGCTTCACCTCTGACGACGCCACCAACGCCAAGATCGTCGGCGACAACGCGGCCAAGTTCATCAAAGATACCCTCAAGCTGACCTCGGTCAGCGTCGCCCGCGTCGACTTTGACGACCAACTCCCCGAGCAGTCCAAGGCCCGCTGGGATGGCTTCTACTCCGGTCTGAAAGCCGCTGGCATCGAGTACAAGGAAGTCGCCAAGACATCCGCCCACGCTCAGGACACCGCCCTGGCGCAGACCACCGACATGCTCACCGCTCACCCCGAGATCCAGGTCATCTGGGCCTGCAATGAGGGCGGCACCATCGGCGCCACCCAGGCCGTCAAGCAGGCTGGCAAGGCCGGCAAAGTCTTCGTCTTCGGCTACGATGGCTCCGACCAGCTCACCTCCATGATCCTCAGCTCCGACAACATCCTCCAGGGCACCGTCGCCCAGGATCCCTATAACATGGGGTATAAGGCTGTCGAAGCCCTGGTGATGCAACTCACGGGCAAAGAAGTTGCCGACAAGGGCAAGATCACCGTCGTCAACGGCACCTACCTCGGCCGCTCCGATCCCGACGGGGTCAAGAAGTGGCGCACCGACAATGGCCTGAAGTAATCCTTGTCTTTGGCCTGAATCCCGGTACAATACAAATACCCAGTAGCAACACTGGCAAACAGAACAGGGATGTTTCTCGAGGAACATCCCTGTTCCTCCAGGAATCGAAAGTTCGGAGGCCGCCAAGGTGAGCAGTTTAGAGATCCGCACGGAACACATCACCAAAGATTACCCCGGAACCCGCGCGCTGGACGATGTCAGCCTGGGCTTTGACAATGGGCGCGTCCATGCCCTGGTCGGCAAAAACGGGTCCGGGAAATCGACCCTGGTCAAGATTTTTGCCGGGGTGATCAAGCCCACCGCCGGAGATTTTTTTCTCAACGATGAAAAACTCCACTTCAACACCACCTCGGAAGCCTATGAAAAAGGGATCGTCACCGTTTACCAGGAAATGAGCCTGGTCCCCGGCCTTTCCGTGGCGGAAAATATCTTTCTCGGCCGCCTTCCCAAACGCAATAACATGGTCGACTGGCGCCGGACGTATCAGATGGCCGCCGAGCTGCTGGCGCGCATGAAAGTCGACATCAACCCGCGCGAGATGGTCTCCCGCCTGAGCATGTGGCAGAGCCAGGTGATCGAAATCACCAAGGCGCTCAGTTTCAATCCGAAGGTGATCATGCTCGATGAGCCCACCTCGGCCCTGGCACAGCACGAGGTCCAGAGCCTCTTCGAGGCAGTCCGCGCCCTGCGCGACCAGGGCGTGATCGTCATTTATATCACTCACAAGCTGCAGGAGCTCCCCCAGATTGCCGACACGGTCACCGTGTTGCGCGATGGCCGGCTGATCGGCTGCGTCAACATGAGCGAGGTGCAACACAAAGACATTATCAACATGATGTTTGGCGAGGTCAAAGTCAAGAGCCGGCCCAAAGATATCCAGCCCACCAGCGAAGTGGTGATGGAAGTCAATGGGTTGAGCCGCGAGGGTTGGTACCAGAACGTCAGCTTCAAGCTCTACCGCGGTGAAATTCTCGGGATCGCCGGGATGCTCGGCTCGGGCCGCACCGAGCTGTTGAAAGGCATCTTTGGCGCCGATCCACCCCAACAAGGCGAAGTGATCGTCGAAGGCCATTCCTTCAAAAAAACCAATTTAATCAAAATGAAATCTGCGGGGGTTGGGCTGACCCCCGAAAACCGAAAAAAAGAAGGCCTGATCCTTGTTCACACCATTGAGGATAATCTCTGCTACGCCAGTATGAACAAGACTGCTGATGGCTGGGTGGAAAACAAGCGCCGGCGCGCCGAGTTCGCCGAGAGACAGGTGGAAGAGCTGCAGATCAAGGTCCCCAGAATCGATGCTCTAGCCAGCTCGCTCTCGGGCGGCAACCAGCAAAAAGTCGTCGTGGGCAACTGGCTGAACACCAGCCCGAAAATCATGCTCTTCGACGAGCCCTCACGGGGTATCGATGTCAATTCCAAACAGCAGATCTTCGAGATCATGTGGGCCCAGGCTCGTAAGGGCATCTCGACCGTTTTTGTCTCGACTGAGTTGGAAGAGCTGCTCGAAGTTTGCCACCGCATCCTCATCATCCGCCACGGCCGGATCGTGGATGAGGTTGACCCGGACGCCCTGAACGTCAACGAACTGTACGAACTTTGCATGCAAGGAGATTGAGAGAGATGGAGAACACAGCCGCACGTGGTGTAGCGATCAACCGGAAAAGGGTCGGGATTTTCTTACTGGACCACGTTATGGAGGTTTTCCTGGTCATCCTGATCGTTGGACTGACCTTTGGCGCGCACGGTTTCATGACCTGGGATAACTGGATGAATATCCTGCGCAGCAATTCTCTGCGTGGGGTCATCGCCCTGGGAATGACCATGGTCATCATCGGCTGGCAGATTGATCTCTCGATAGGCTCGACCGTCGCCCTGGCCGGGGTGATCGTAGCCCGTTTCTGCCGCGACCTCACTCCCCTGGGTGTAGACCTCAACGTAGCCTGTGTTCTGGGAATGGCCCTTTCTTTTGTAGTCGCCATCCTGATTGGCTGGATGCATGGCACGCTGATCACCAAAACCGGAATACCCCCCTTCATCATCACCCTGGCCAGCAAATTCGGCCTCTACGGCCTGGCGGGGATCGTCTCCGGCGGCTACCCCATCGCGAACCAGTTCCCCGATTGGTTCAACCAGATTGGCGGTGGGCGCATCGGCGGGCAGAGTGGTGTCCCCATCCCGGCCATCATCATGATCGTCGCCTTCCTGATTGTTTTGTTCATCATGAATTACACCACGACCGGCCGGGCGGTCTACGCGGTGGGCGGCAACCCTGAATCGGCCCGCCTGAGCGGTATCGACGTGGGTAAGACGATCATCATCATCCTCGTTGCGGTGCAGATCCTGTCCGTCGTCTCCGGCTTTATGACCTCCGGCCAGGTGATGGCCGGCTCATATACCTTCGGCAACGGCTGGGAACTGGACGTCATCGCCGCGGTGATCATCGGCGGGACCAGCTTCAATGGCGGCATCGGCACTGTCTGGGGCACCCTGCTCGGGATCATCTTCATGGGCGTGATCTCCAATGGGATGACCCTCCTGAACTTCGACATCTACACCCAGTACATCGTCCGCGCTGTGATCATGGCCCTGGCGGTGATGATCAGCTCCTACCGCGCTAAGGTCAAGGCCTGAACCGGTGATGAACCCGGTCGAGCGCGTCGACCTCGTGGTGCAGGGCAAGATCCCCGACCGGGTGCCGGTTGACCTGCACAACTTCCTCATGACCGCTGAGGCCTCGGGCATGCCCTTCCCCGCCTTCCTGCAGGACGGAGAAGCCATGGCCGAGGCCCAGATCGCCGCCTGGCGCGAGTTCGGCCACGACCTGGTCATCCTCGAAAATGGCACCGTCGCCCTGGCCGAGGCTTGCGGCTGCGAGATCGAGTACCTGCCCGGCAGTGCACCGGTTCTGGCCAGGCCCGTCCTGCGCAGCCTGGACGACCTCGACCGCCTCGAAATCCCCGATCCTTACCGCGCTCATCTGCTCTCGCAAAACCTGAAAACCACCGCCATCGTCTCCAGCGAGATCGGCGAGCAGGCCTTCATCATGGGCCGCGCCGACCAGGGTCCCTTCTCGCTGGCCGCCATGCTACTGGGTGTCGAGACCTTCCTGATGGCCCTCTCCGACCAGGAGCAGCACGAACGCCTTCACCGCCTGCTGGCGTTCTGCCTCGAGGTGGTCTTTCGCTACGCCGTCGCCCAGCGCGACCAGGGCGCGCGGATCACCTCGATCGGCGAATCGCTCTCCGGGCCAGACGTCACCTCGCCGCGCATGTACAAAGAATTTGAGTGGGGCTATGCGCAGCGGCTCGCCGCGCGGCTGAAAGCGGAGCACATCCCCCTCGCCTATCACATCTGCGGCAACGCCACCCGCATCGCCGCCGATATGGCCGCCACCGGCGCAGCGGTCCTCGAGCTGGATTACAAGTGCGACCTGCCCAGGATCAAGGAAGCTGTGCAGGGCAAAGCCGCTATCCTGGGCGTGATCGACCCTAGCGGCGTCCTGGCCCGCGGAACACCCGAGCTGGTGGCCGAGAAAGTCCGCGAAGAACTGGCCATCCTGGCCCCCGGCGGCGGGCTCATCCTCGGCCCAGGCTGCGCCTTACCCCCAAAAACTCCCCCTGAAAACATCCACGTCTTGATCGAAACGGCGCATCGACATGGCTGCTATCATCAAGATGGTAGCTTAGTTGAATAGTTGCTTAGTAGCTCAGGCGACTGGTTAATGTGGTTCAAGTTTTTAAGCGCGACCGAAAAGGAGAACCATTACCATGGACTGCTGCACAATTTCGACTGCGAAGCTGTGTTACCTCCTGACCGGTGCTCCATCGAAGCCCTTCGTCGTCATCGAGCAAATGCTGGCTGGCTGCAGCGCAGAGTGGTGGCATTTGGCCGAACGCTGGTCGCGGGATTATCGTATCCTGGTCTATGACCGCGCTGGCTACGGCGAGAGCTCCCCATCCAGCACGGCACGCTCCCCGGCCCATATCGCGAAAGAGCTTTACGAACTGCTCGACGCATTAGGCCTGAAATCACCAGCCATCCTGATCGGCCACTCGATGGGCGGTCTCTACGTTCAGCAATTTGCCCGCCTCTACCCTCAGCGCGTTCGCGGCCTGATCCTCCTCGACCCAGTATCAGCCAAGAATTACACCTTCCGCCAGCGAATGAGCAAGCAAGAATATTCCCGCAGTGGGTTCGACAAGAGCGCCAGCTACCGTCTTGGCCTGCTCTTCACCCAACTGGGGCTGAGTTTCCTGCTCAAGCCGCTCCTCAAGAAAGCCCTTCCTTTCAATTATTTTCAGGGCCTGTCCAGCGAAGCGGAAGGCTACGTGTTGAAGCACCTGACCCAGGCGAGAACCTACCGCACCGCCCTGGCTGAGTACGCTTATATTGACCCCGACCGCCGCCTGGACGATCTTGAAGAGCCGGCGGGTTTTCCCGCGGTCCCTCTCCGCCTGGTATGCCATGCACCGGAGATTGTCAGCGCGGAGATCGAGAAGTACGGCCGGGTGGACCAGGCCACCGCCGCTCGCCTGGACCAGATATGGATCGAATTGATGAAGGAGTACCTGGCTTTCTCACCTCAGGCCAGCTATGCCCAGTCCACGAAAAGCGGGCATCACTTTCACCTCAGTGACCCGGAGATCATTGAGGAAGCGATGTCCACGTTTTGATGAAATTGTGAGCCAGCCGAAGGAGCGCGGAAGACGTTCTGTAACAAGACCGATGGACTTGATTCCAATCCATAATACATCAAGCTGGATTGATGTATAATTAATGCATGGATGAAGCAAAAGCGCCTGAAATACTTGGTTTGCTTTCAAACGATCTGCGCTGGAATATTCTAAAGGAATTAGCGGCCAGCGACCTGCGCGTCCAGGAGATCTGCCAGCGCCTGGGCCAGCCCCAGAACCTGGTCTCCTATCACCTGCAAAAATTGCGCGACCATTCTCTGGTTCGCGAGCACCAATCCATCGCCGATGGCCGCGAGACGTATTACGGGATCAACTTGAGCGAGGTCCGTGAGCAGATCAAAGCAGCGGGTGATTTGCTCCATGCGAGTATTTTTTCCAGCTCAACTGCGAAATTCCCCACGGCTCCTCTGCGGGTATTGTTCATCTGCACGCATAACAGCGCTCGATCGCAAATGGCGGAGGGGCTGCTCCGCTCCAGAAGCCGCAATCAAATCCAGGCCTTCAGCGCTGGCGTGGATCCGCTGCCGGTCAACACTCTTGCGGCTCGCGTGATGGCGGAGATGAACGTCGATATTCGCTACCAGCGCTCGAAAAGCCTGGAACAGTTCCTCGACCAGCGCTTCGATTACATCATCACGGTCTGCGACCGTGCCCGGGAGAATTGCCCTGCCTTTCCCGCCAACCCTACGCGGATTCACTGGAGCATTGCCGATCCTGTGACTGATCAAGAAACCACCGGCGACCCACTCCAACCCTTTCGGGATGCAGCGGGCGAAATTTCGGAACGCGTCGACCATTTCTTGAGCACGATCTCTCGCTGATCCTCCCCCTTAATCAAATGTTTACAGGAAATACTTGGGCTCTTTGGGATCCGCCGTGGTATGTCCCCTCTTCACGCGTATTCCCAATGAACCAATACTTGATTATATCTATTTGGATTGATATAATTTTTTAATACACTTATTCGAAAGGATTGTATAAGAGAATGGTTCCCAAAAGCATTCTGATCCTGTGTACTGGAAACTCCGCTCGCTCGCAAATGGCAGAAGCGATCGTCAACCACGACCTGACCGGGCGGTGGAAAGCCTCCAGCGCGGGCACCCACCCGGCGGGCTATGTCCATCCCATGGCCTTGCAGGCCCTGGAAGAGATCGGGATCCACCACAAAGGAACTTCCAAATCAGTGGATCAATTCCGCGGCGTCCCCTTCGACCTGGTCCTCACCGTTTGCGACGACGCCGCCGAGAACTGCCCGGTCTGGCTGGGGCCGGGGAAGAAAGTGCATATCAGCTTCCCGGATCCCGCCAAGGTCCAGGGTTCTCAAGAAGAGATCCTGGCAGCTTTTCGACATGTCCGCGACGAGATACGCCAGCAAGTAATTGCACTTTTAGAGCAAGAAACAGAGCAAGTTTCCTAATTTTTGGGCAGGGAGACAAAAATGAATCCGAAAGAGCGTGTCTTATTCCTGTGCACCGGCAATTCCGCTCGTAGCCAAATGGCCGAAGCTTTCATGCGCAAGTATGCTGGAGAATATTTCGATGTTTACAGCGCAGGTTTGGAACCCAAAGCAATCCATCCCTTCACGATTCAGGTCATGGAAGAAAAAGGCTATGACCTCTCCGGACAGGCATCCAAAGGGATCGACCAGTTTTTGGGAAAAATCTTGATCCAGACTCTAATCACTGTTTGCGATCATGCTGAAAAAAACTGCCCTCGAATCTGGCCAGGAGTGAATAACAAACTACACTGGTCCTTTGAAGATCCGGCTGCCTTTGAAGGTCCTGAACCAGAAAAGCTGATGAAGTTCCGCGAAATTCGCGATCAGATCGAAGATAAGGTAAAGGACTGGCTGGTCGAGCGGGGTCTTCATGTGACTTACTAATACGACAGGCTTTTCGAGGATGGGATGAGGTTGCACTTGTAGCCAATTATAAACAATGGATACATCGCTGACATGAACAAAGGAAAATACCTCTCGGGCTGCCTGATTTGCGGGCAGGAACTGGTCTATTTGCCCCAGGCTCTGGCGCAAACCTGTGTGTACTGCGGGAAGACATTCGATTCGGACGCCCACTGTTCGCAGGGCCACTATGTTTGCGATCACTGCCACAGCGCGGACGCGGGCGATCTGATCGAACAGTACTGCTTTCAAACCCGGCTGACTGATCCGGTCGAGATGGCCATCATCCTGATGAGCCACCCATCCGTAGCGATGCACGGCCCCGAGCACCACTTTCTGGTCCCGGCGGTGCTGCTGGCGGCTTATTACAACCACCAGGGTGATGGAGACAAAGCGGTCAAGATCCAGCAAGCGCGCAAACGAGCCGAAGGAGTCCCGGGCGGGTCTTGTGGTACCTGTGGGAACTGCGGCGCTGCGGTCGGGACCGGTATTTTCGTCAGCCTGATCACCGGCGCCAATCCCCTCTCCAAACAAGAGTGGCGCTTGAGCAACCAGATGACTGCACAAAGCCTGGTTGCCATTGCCGAGCACGGCGGGCCGCGCTGCTGCAAGCGGGATACTTTTCTAGCGCTGCAATCCGCGCAGTCTTTTTTGCAGAGTGAGATGGGGACGGTCATGGAGATCACCTCTCCCATCCGCTGCGACTTTCATGCGCTGAACCGGGAATGCCTGCAAACTGACTGCCCCTTCTTTCTCTGAATGGGGTTATTGGGATTCTAGGCCGGAATGCGCTCCTGACTGCCAGCAGCCCGTGAGGTCAGGCTTCCCACCACATAAGTAGAGATCAAGATCAGGCCGAAAGGAATCCAGGTTCCCAGGATGCTGGTGAACATCACGTAGCTTTTTTCCGCCAAGGGTGCGATAATCCCGGCATCCAGCAAAATGGCCAGGCCGGTGAAAATCAAGGCAGTATACAGCGGCCGGGTGTAGTGAAAGAAGCGGTGATAGAAAAAGGAAAGAATGCTAAAGACGATAGGCACCGCGATCGCATGTACGATCAAGGTCGCGTCCACCCCGATGGTCTTCCGGCCGATGTTGATGATTGCTCCACAAATTCCCCAGCCGATGAGTGCAAAGACAGCAATGACAAGCATTTTCTTGAACATGGCGTCCCTCCCAATTAGAACTGCAAAGCCTGATGGAGTTTCTTGAGCAGCGCGCTCAATTGCATGGTTTCATCGGGTTCCAGATCGAAACAGCAGGAAACGACTTCAACAGCAGCCGCTTGAGCCGCAACCACACGAGCCGGACGTGTCGTCTTCGCCGGAAAGAATGCGCAGCGTCCCCTTCGAATCTCCTTTTTTGGCCGCCACAATCGCGCTGTAGAGCTGCACCCCGCCGATCTCGCCGGAAACTGCGCTCCGCCGCAAAGCGACGTTTCCGAAGCCAGCCTCGGCGATCAGGCCGAGATATTCCTGCTCGGGCAGCGCCCCGGTGACGCATTCCGACCAACCGGCCGCATCTCCACGCAGATCCATGGGCACCGGCCCGGACGTAACGATGTCACTGACCTCCAGCCGTCCGCCCGGCTTCAACGCCCGGAAAGCCTCGCGGAAGACCTGGCCTTTGTCTTCGGTCAGGTTGATCACGCAATTGGAGATGATCACGTCGACCGTCCCGTCTTCCACCGGTAGCAGCTCCGCGTAGCCCTGGCGGAACTCCACGTTGCCGATGCCATTTTTCTCGGCCGAGGCGCGCGCCCGCTCCAGCATCGCCGGGGTCATGTCCACCCCGATCACTTTTCCGCGAGGCCCCACTTTGCCGGCCGCGATGAAGGCATCCAACCCGCCCCCGCTGCCGATATCCAGCACCACCTCACCCGGCTTCAACCCTGCCAGCCCGGTGGGGTTGCCGCAGCCCAGCGAGATCTCCGCGGCCTCCCTGGGCGCGGTAGACAGCTCCTCGAATGAATACCCGGTCGAGTTGACCGAGACTTCCTCGTACGGAGTCCCGCTGCAGCAGCTCTCCTGAGCTTGTGCTTCGCCGGAGCTGCACCCGCACGAAGATCCGGACCGCGCGATCGCAGCGTAATTTTCCTGGACCGCGTCGCGCATCGCCATCCGCCGCGTGCCGGTGGCGACGAAGATGCTGATCCGCACTTCGCGCCCCTGCGAGTCTTTATAAGCAGCACTGACCGGCTCGGCGCAGCATGACTGCCCGGTGGAGCTAACGATGATATTCACGAAACCCGTTTCCCGGAACCAGCCGCGGACCTGCTCTCGCTCGAACCCCTGCCAGACGTCGGCCATCTCCTCTTTCAGCCAGGCATAGGGGTGGGCGTCCATGTCCGTGATCACCAGCCGGCCGCCGGGGCGCAGGACCCGCACCATCTCGCGGATCGCCGCCAGCGGATCGAGGACGTGGTGCAGGTACATGTTCGCGAAGACGGCGTCCAGGCTCTCTTCAGGAAAGGGCAGGTTGGCGCCATCCGCTTCATGGAATTCCACATTCGTAAACTGGCTCAGTTTTTTCTTCGCCATTTCCAGCATTGCCGCCGACCCGTCGACCGCGTACACCCGCTTCACCAGCGGGGCCAGCCCGGCCGCCACAAAACCAGTTCCAGCGCCCACGTCCGCCACGGCCATTTCGGGGCGCAGGTACGCGTTGGCGATCGCTGCCTCGCGCACCGCCTCAGTAAAGTACCCGGCGCGAATCTCGTCCCATTGGCCGGCCACTTTCTCAAAATACTCCGCCGAAGCATCCGTCATCGCCATAGGATCTTTCCCTTTCTCAGAGTTTCATCGCAAAAATACGATGAAACCTGGTAAAAAAAGTGCTGCGTTCTAACAGCAGGGTTTTCTGCCCATCCTGGCCAGGATCGTCGCGGGTTCCTCGCAGCAGTCCGGCAGCAGGGTGCTGATCTGATCTTTGAGCCAGCGGATGCCCTCGGGATTGAGGCAATAGCACGTCGCCGGCCCCTCGATCTCCCCCTGGATCAGTCCAGCTTCACGCAGCACTTTCAGATGCTGGCTGACCGTCGACTGCGCCAGGGTGGTGAATTCGACGATCTCCCCGGTGATGCACACCTGTTTTTCGGCCAGGATCTTCAGGATCTGGAAGCGCACCGGGTTCCCCAGCGCCTTGAGCATGGTTGCCAGGCGCTGCTCGTCAGTAGATAATGTTCGAATCGTGGCGTTCGGTTTGGTCATCGTCACTATATCGTAATTATACGATATAGTGACTTAAAAATCAAGCGGTTTTCGGCGAAAAAGAGGCCAGGAAGAGAAGAATTCTTCCTGGCCTGGCAGCCCAAGGGATCAGGCCTGTTCGATGATCACCGCCGTCCCGTATGCAAGAACCTCGGTAACTCCATCCATCACTTCATTGGCGTCGTAGCGCACCCCCACAATCGCGTTGGCGCCCATCTGGTCGCCATGCTGGAGCATGATGTCGAAGGCTTCCTGGCGGGCATGCTCGCACAGCTCGGTGTAAATGCTGATATTGCCGCCCAGCATGGTCTGCAGCCCGCCGACAAAATTACCTACCACGCTTCGCGAGCGGACAGTGATCCCGCGCACGACGCCCAGATTGCGGGCGATGCGACAGTTCGGAAGATCAAAAGTCGTGGTCACAAAGGCCGGATTCATGGTTTTCTCCTTAAAATATAGACGATTTGCATTTACTGTATCATAACCAACCCTGAGAAGATACTCGGATTCTCTGGGTGCAACTCAGAATCACACGATTCCCCTTTGTCAATATGTCTCTCGGTTCTCGATCCTATCGGCTATAATCAGACACATTACATCTTTTTTGGGCAGGCGGTCATGCGAGACAGGCTGGAATTTCAAAAACGATATGGACCCTGGGCTGTGGTATGCGGCGCATCTGAAGGGTTGGGGGCAGCATACGCTGGGCAGCTTGCCCAAAAAAGGCTCAATCTGCTCCTCGTCGCCCGCCGGGCAGAGCTGCTCGCCGACCTCTCCAGGCGCCTTTGCGACCAGTACCAGGTAGAAGTTCGCACCCTGGCGCTGGACCTGTCTGCTCCCGGCTCCCCGGCCCAGATCGTCGCGGCGGCGGCCAATCTGGAGGTGGGCCTGCTCGTCTATAATGCCGCCCTCTCGGCGGTAGGGCCTCTGCACGATCACCCCCTGGAAGACCACCTGCGCGAGATCGACACCAACATCCGCACCCCCCTTAGGCTGGTCTACCAGTTCAGCCAGGCAATGCTCTCCCGCCGTCGGGGAGGGATCATCCTCATGTCCTCCTTGAGCTCCTTCTGGGGGTCGGCCTACATCTCCAACTACGCTGCGACCAAGGCCTATAACACCGTCCTCGCCGAGGGCCTTTGGGAAGAGTGGCGTGAGCGCGGCGTCGATGTGCTGGCCTGCATCGCCGGATCCATCCGGACGTCCAACTACATCGCCAGCCAGCCACAGCAGACCCGGCGCTTTCCCGGCGCCACCCTCGAACCGGAGCAGGTTGCCCGCGAAGCATTGGCTGCCCTCGGCCGCCAGCCGCGGGTCATCCCCGGGCGGATCAACCGCCTGGCCAGTTTTTTCATGCGCCGCCTGTTCCCCCGCACGGCGGCGGTGCGGATGATGGGCCGGATTTTACGCGGTTAATGGGTCTCGAATCGATCCATCATCCTCACCCGGTCACGGCCTGCGTTTTTCGCTTCGTACAGGGCGATATCTGCGCAGCGGAGCAGCGTTTCGGCTGTGGCCCCATGATCCGGGAATATGGATACCCCGATCGAGAAGGTGATTGCCCCCAGCACCTGATCATGGAAGCGAATGTCCAACTGCTTCACCTGGAGGCACAATTCCTCGGCGCGCTGGAACACCGCTTCTCTGCTTGATTCGGGAAGGATCAGCACAAACTCTTCACCCCCATAGCGGCAGGCGATATCTTCTTTGCGAATATGCCCGGTGAAAAACAGGCCCAATTCCCGCAAAACCTGGTCGCCCGCATCGTGCCCAAACGTATCATTGTAGCGCTTGAAGTGGTCGATATCCGCAAAAATGATCCCCAGCGAAGTATGTTTCCGCCGCGAGCGGGCCAGCTCGCGCTCCAGGGTCTCTTCCATATACCGCCGGTTGAACAGGTTGGTCAACGGGTCCCGAATCGCTTGCTGGCGCAGCGACTCGCCCAGCCACAGGTTGTCCAGTGCCAGGGCAATGTGCTCGACCACTGTCAGCGCGAGCTTCTGCTGGTGCTCGCTAAAAACTTGCTCGGCCTCGATCATCCTCCCAGCGGATTTCGGGAAAGCCAGGGTGACCAGCCCTAACGCATTTCCCTTGGCCATCATCGGCAGGCATAGGTGCGTCCCCACTTGAGAATAATGAATATGGCTACACAACATCCCCGGCGACTGATCCAGAACGAGATTGGGCCGGCCCCGGCGCAGCGCCCAACAGCGATCTGGCTCGAAAACTTCAACCGAGATCTCGCTATCTCCCCAGGCGCTCACGGTTTCCACCAGGTGTTTTGCCGGGTTCACCACCTGCACCACCCCGCCGACCATGGGAAAAAGCCGCTGCAGGTAGGCGGATAGGATCGGGTAGGTCTCCTCGCGGTTTCGGCAGGCTTGCAGCACGTCGCCCATTTCGTTGAGCATACCGATCTCCCGGTTGTGCTCTTCCAATTGCCTGACCCGCTCCGCCAGCTCCTCCTGGTCGTGTACGCGCCGGGTGATATCCCGGGCCACCCCTTCTACAGCAATCAACTGGCCTGTTTCTGAGTAGATCGGAACTTGATGCAGCTCAATCCAGACCAGAGTCCCATTCTTATGGACCCAGCGAATGACTCGCGGCTCTTTCATGCTGGATACTTCGACGGTACCGGGCTGGACTATCTGAGCGAGCAATTCGCGGTCAGCCGGGAAAACGATCTGGCTCCCCAGCGCCGGATCCCGGTAAAAGTCCTTTGGAACATAACCCAGGATCTCTCTCACCGCGGGGCCGATAAACTCGAACCGTCCGTCAGGGAGCATGCGGTAGATGAGATCGGGGGCGTTCTCGGCCAGGCGGCGGTACCGCTGCTCACTCTCTTTCAAGGCCTTTTCGGCCCGCTGCCGCTCTGCCAGTTCCGCTTGAATGGCAGTGTTCAAAAATTGCATCTCCACGGTCCGCTCTTTCGCTTCGGCAAACAACCGTGCGTTTTCCAATGCAACTGCCGTCTGGTTTGCCAGGGCATCCAGGGTAGCCTGGTCCTCCGTGGAGAAAGTCTCCTCTGAGCGTTTTACGCCCACCAACAGAATCCCGATGAGAGTGCCTTTCTCCTGAATGGGAACGAATAATTCTGCCTTTAATTGTTCCAGGTCCTGGCGTTCCTGCCCCAACAAAGACAAAAACTGCGGATGGATCTCGATATCTTTGCGGCTCAAAACCGCATGATGAATTTCGAGCCAGCGTACGACCGGGTGATCCGGGCGGAGTAACAGGTTCTGATCTACCTCCAGGCCCGTTTGCGCGGACAGGCGGAAATTATCACTGCCGGCTTTCTTCAGAAAGATCGCCGAGTTGACCAAGTGAAAACGCCCGGTCACTTCGGCCAGGATCATCCTGGTCAAATCATTGATGTCCAGGACCGATGCGGCCGTCTGGCTGATCCGCTGGAGCATCATCCCCAAATCATATTTTTCGCGAAATAAAGCCTGGTCCAGCCACAACTGGGCCCGATCGCGCATCGGTTGAACGACCAGCACGCCCAGCGTAGCGACTACCAGGCTCAAAAGGATGATCGTGATATCGTTAGAGTTCTTAAGGTAATGAAAGAGCAGGGAAAAGAGGAAGAAATAGACCACCCCAAGCACGACCGTCGGAATGGAGTACAACAGGCTTTTTCGCAATACCACCGACATGTCCAGCAGGTGAAATCTGAAGATGGCATACGAGGTTACCAGGGCCGAAACGATATTGAACGCGATATCGATCGGGTAGACCCCCAACCGGGGGGTAGCGTTGGTAACGCTCCCAGCGAAAATCACGATAATCACAGCCAGGAGGTATTTGATCCGGTTCCGAAAAGTAAGATCCTTGGTCCCCCTGTATGCGGTGATCAGGCCCCAGGTTGACAGGCCGATAAACAGCACCCAGGCCAGGCTTGGGAGTACTACACCCGGGCCGTAGCTGTTGATCAATCTTCCCTCGTAGACATATGCAGATTGGACCACCAGACCAGACAGGTTCGCAGCCTGAATGGCAAGATAAACGATGACCCCGAAGACGGTCCATCTCGTCCGTTGGATCCCTACAAAGTATTGGACGAATATGAAAAACGCCAGCGGCATTCCTGAAGAACCGATGATCATCAGCCGGTTCCACAAGAGCGTATTCAGGGGTGGATGGTCGAGGTGCGCAAAAAAGGAGCACAGGCTCCACACGATCATCGAGATGAGGAAAAAGTTAAAGGATGTGTTGACCCTGCTCCTTTGCCCAAACCAAAAATTCACCCCTAGCAGGACGGTGTAGCAAACTAAAGAAGCCAGCGGGACAATGATCCACGTATTCATGGTTGATTTTGGCTGGGGCGCATCAGGATCGCCAGAGTATCGTCAGAAATGTTCATGTGGGCCGGTTTCAGGTGGGCCAGGTCGGCGCCGCGAGCCTGCATCTCTTTGCCGTAAGCGCCAAACGTACCCGGGGATAGCAGCGTGACCAGCAGGGGCTGCACCTCAATCAGGGTAGCGTAGTCCGCGTAGAACGAGTTCAGCTTTTTTAGCTCCAGGTCGATCCGGTTCTGAAGCCTCGCGCAGTCCAGACTCTCCAACGGCTCCAGGTACAGGTGGAGGAAGGGATGGCCTTGAGATACCTCTTTGCGGATCGTCCAATCTTCAAAACGCACGCCCGAGTTCAGGATCGCCTGCCAGACCAGTTTTTCGTCGATCAGCCCGGTAAACCCGGCCAGGTCAATGAAATCGCTCGAACGGCCGGCAAAGACCATCTGCGGTAGTTTGATCCCCGTCTCCTGGTCTTCTAACCCGACAAAGCGGATCAGGTCGTGCATGCGATAGCGCACGAGGGGCTTGGCGAAGAAATTCGTGACCACCACCTCGTACCGTTCACCACTCACCACCTCGTTGAACAGCACCGTTTTAGGGACATAGGCCGGGTTTTGCCGCCATTTGGCCCATTCCGCTTCGGGAATGAATTCGAGGAAAGATGCATCAGGGAAGAAAGTCATCCCTTTTTTGTTCCAGGCCTGCGTCGCAATGGCGCCTTCTTCCGTAGCGCCGTACTGCTCGTAGGGATTTACCCCCCAATAATGGGCGATTTGCTCGCGGTAGAGAGAGGTGTCCATTCCGCCGCAGGGCATTCCTTTGATCTGCCAAAGGTCTTTGGGGAGCATTTTTCTTCCCGCCAGCTTGCTGCGCAGCAGGCCGCGCGCCATGCGCGCCAGCGCCCATGGGTGGAACATATTCCTCGACAATTTTGTCGTTCGCGCCCCTTCCGCAAAGCGCTCGCCCATCTTCACCAGAACGACAGAAAGCGAACCGAGCACGTCAATCCCCGTGATCAGACCAGTGTCAAAGCCCTTTTGAATGCGTTCCTGAAAACTCAGCGATTCCGTTTCATCCAGGCCGGGGATAAAGCGGAAGTTGAACTCTTCCGCCAGCGCCTGCAGCGTCACTCCGCTGATAAAAGGCCGCGGCGGGGTGTTGGTTACCAATATATCCCCTTCCTCGAGGCGTACCTCACCTTTTTCACGGGCCATCGAAAGGATCACCCCTGCCAGCACCCTTTCGCCCAGGCGCTGGTAGGCATAGCGAGTATAGGGAATCCACTTCAAGCGGCCAGAACGCCCTGAGGTGTGCGCCCACAAATACGCTTTTTGGGGAAGCATGTCATCCCGCTGCCCCGCGAAATACGGCTCGTAATCCTCGTAGGTAGTGACCGGGGCAATCTGGCGGAATTCCTCGACGGTCTGGGGATGCTCATGGTGAAATAGCTGCGCTCCGAGCGGTGATTGGGCAATCAGCTTGATCTGTTCGGCCAGCAGGCGTTCCTGGATGCGCATGAACTCATCCATTTCGAGATCCAGGAAACCGCAGTACTTCGACCACACTTCGCTTTTTCGTCCGTATCGCAACAGTTCAGCAGCTTTTGTCATTCAGGTCTCCCATGGAGTTAAGGCCAGATTTTCCTGGCAATCATGAACATCCCTGAAGGCGACCATGTCTTTTGGACCGCAAGAGGACGGGTACGAATCGAGGTGAAACCCAATTTTTCCAGGCAAACCGCCCATTGGGCAGCCGTATACACGTGAGAGACAGCATCGGCTTCAATCCACGCTCTGGACGGCGACTCCTTCACAAGAAAGTAAGCATAGGCGGCAAAGCGCAGGAGCAGTTTTACTCCTGGGAGCTGCCAGGCGGGAGAGGCAGCCACATCCGCGAGAAGAAATCGCCCGCCCGGTTTCAACACTGCATGCACCTGGGCCAGGAGCTGCGCCTGGTCGATATGGTGGCTCGCCAGCGCGCAAATGACCCAGTCGAACGTGTCTCGCTCGAACGGCAGGAATACCGCCGACCCGCATACCAGATCGATGGCTGTGCTGATCTTCATGCCAGATTCCAGGACCGGATAGGTCATATCCAGCCCGACCACCCGGCCGGAATGGTTTCCCTTTTGCCTGATCGTCCGCGGAATCAGGCCGCTTCCGGTAGCGAGATCGAGGACTGCTTCCGTTTCTCGAATCTGGGCGCATTCGAGGAGATCTCTGACCAGAACCGGATAGCTGAGTCCCCAGAATTTGTGAAGCTCAGCATCAACGGTATTCTCGTAATCCAAAGCAAGATCCAGAAAGGCAGCCGCAAATGGGTCCGAAGGTTTCATCAGCAATAAAAGGTTATCCCGGGTTGTGGATGACGATATCTTCCTGGTGCGCGAGGAACGTCTCGACGACCTTTGGGTCGAAATGGCATCCTGACTGCGAGCGAATATACTCCACGATCTCCGCGGCCGGCCATCCTTTGCGGTAGGGCCGGTCCGACTGGAGCGCATCCCATACGTCCACCACGGCAAAAATTCTGGCCGCCAGGGGGATCTCATCTCCCTTGAGCCCGCGCGGATACCCGGATCCATCCCATTTTTCGTGGTGACAATATGGTATATCGAGCGCGAGTTTCAGATATTCGATGGGAACGAGCAGGTTGTAAGCCGATTGGGGATGTTGTTTCATGATTTGCCATTCTTCGGCGGTCAATCCACCCGGTTTAAAGAGGATATTATCCGGTACGCCAACTTTACCAATGTCGTGCAGCAATGCCCCCCGGCGGATCTGCTCATACTCCGCCTGGGGAACTCC
>Ga0335070_10003284_pt1 | contig 18852 bp, 17 predicted proteins | sample Lox_Sample_13_FD_206722 | JGI IMG/M metagenome (GOLD analysis project Ga0335070, IMG submission 206722) | Soil microbial communities from Loxahatchee National Wildlife Refuge, Florida, United States - Lox_Sample_1.3 | ecosystem: Environmental > Terrestrial > Soil > Wetlands | place: USA... | reverse complement strand
CCGAAATGGCTAGACTCGAACTTGTTGCGGCGACCAAAGAAGCAAGGGCGCCTCGCGTCCGGACTTCGGCGAAGACCGTTCGTGAAGTCGTTGCCCCTCCGGTCAACGACGATCAAAAAGACCACTTCATCACCCGCAATGGTCTGACCTACGCGGGCAGTCACCTGATCATCGACCTGTGGGAAGCGGAAGGTCTGAATGACCGCGACCGTATCGAAACGGCATTGATCGACGCGGTGAAGGCAGCGGGAGCGACGCTCCTGCACATTCACCTGCACACGTTCTCGGAAGGTGGCGGCATCTCCGGTGTCGCCGTTCTCGCCGAGAGCCACATCAGCGTCCACACCTGGCCGGAAAAGGGCTATGCGGCGTTCGATGTGTTCATGTGCGGCGACGCGGAGCCCCGCAAGGCGCTCGGCGTGTTCAAGACGGCCTTCAATCCGGGCCGTATCGTCATCGGCGAGCATAAGCGCGGCGTGCTGTAATCAGCCTCAAGGCGTGAATTGGACAGGGGCGGAAGCGGCCGACGCCGTTTCCGCCCCTGGCGTTTTCAGCACTTGCCCTTGAGGACGATTCCCGTTCCAATTTGGCCATGAAGCATGCTGGCGCCGAGGCGCTGAAGCGGCTCGGGCCGTTTCTCGCCGAACTCCGCAAGCGGGACGGACTGAAGGAAAAGTCGCCCGGTACGTTCTATCGCGGCAGCCGGGCGTTCCTGCATTTTCACGAGCACGAAGGCGGATTCGTCGCGGACGTGCGCCTGAAGGGCGACGCGTTCGATCGCATGCCCGCCTCGTCGAAGGCGCAGCGTGAAATCCTGCTCGGTCTGATCGACAAATCGCTCGCCGACGGAAATAAGAAGGCGCGGCGTTGAACCGGGCGCACGTGGCGGGAATGTTTGGTCCGGAATGATGATTGATCCGGACGCCGAACTGGTGGCACGTGTCGGCAACGGCGACCGCGCCGCCGCGCAGCAGCTCATGGCCCGCCACTTGCCGAAGATGCTCGCGCTCGCCCGCCGCATGCTCTCGGATCCGGTCGAAGCGGAGGACGCGGTTCAGGACGCCTTCATGCGTCTTTGGACCCACGCCGCGCGATGGCAGCCGGGCCGGGCGAAATTCGAGACCTGGCTTTATCGGGTCACGTTGAACAAGTGCTACGACCGCCTGCGGAAGCGCCCGACGGCAAACCTCGACGAGGCACTCGATGTCGCCGATCCGGCGCCCGGTCCGGCGCTAAGTCTCGAATCCGCGACGCTTTCCCAGCAGATCGAGGCGGCTCTTCAGTCCCTTCCGGAGCGTCAGCGGGCTGCAATTCAGCTTTGCCATTACCAAGAGTGCGGCAATATTGAAGCGGCGGAGATCCTGGGGATCAGCGTTGAAGCATTGGAGTCGTTGCTGGCGCGCGGCCGCCGCACGCTCCGGGCGAAATTGGTTCACCTGAAAGATGAATAGGAATTCGTGGGGCAATTCGGTGGTTAACGCTTCGGAGATGGATGAAGGCAGGTTTGCCGAGCTGGTCGGCGCTTACGGCGCTAACCCGGACCGGTGGCCCGGTTCGGAGCGTGCCGCTGCCCAGGGCTATCTCGCCTCGAGCGCAACCGCCCGGCAGCTGGTCGCCGCCGCCGCCGGCGTCGATCACGTGCTGGCGATGGCCGGCGCGACGCCGATCCCGACGGCGCTTCAGGCGCGAATGCTCGCCGACTTCGATCGCGTCGCCCGGCGTCCAAGCGCGCGGCGCATTCTTCGGGCAGCCGCGGAATTCGTCTGGCCGGGCGCTCCTGCCTGGCAGCCGGCATTTGCGCTCGGCATGGCGCTCGCGATCGGCATCGGCATCGCGGTCCTGACGCCCCTGGACGGACACCCCGGCGAAGGGACAGGCAACAACATGTTCGCGCTGGACGGTTCGCCCGACCTCGATTCCGGACAGGGCATCTGAAATGAGCGATGCACCCGCGCCGCGCCGCCGCAGCGCCCTGCTCATCATATCCCTGTGCCTCAACGTCGTGCTGGTACCGCTCGTCGCCGTGATCATCTACCGCGCCGCGTACCTTGTCGCCGAGATCGGATCGGGCGGCGTCCTGGCTCCACGCTCCGTCATGGCGGCCGTTCCGGCCGAACGCGAGCGGATTCAGCACGTCCTCGACATTTACACGCCGAAGATTCGCGACCTGCGCGCGGCGGCGGTACTGGCGCGCCGGAACGCATTCCAGGTTCTCGGCAGTTCGGACTACACTGCGGAGAAATTCGCCAGGGCTCTGGACGCCGTCACGGCCGCCGATGCCGCGCTCGAACGCGAAAACATCCAGATGATGTCGGAAAGTCTCGCCACGCTCACGCGGGATGAGCGCCAGAAGATGACCGAACTGGCGCGCGCCCGCGCCCGGTCCTGGTTCTGGAGACTTTTCGGTCCGCGCGCTCGGCGCGGCTAGAGCCCCGAGCGGATTTCCGTCCAGTCGTTGACGATCTTGTCCTTGTCCTTCAAGCGCCGCTGAAAAATGCCGCGCTTGAGAAAAGTCTCGACATCGCGGGTCAGGCCGAGATTCGCGAACGTAGTATCGGGGACGTCCTTCAAGCCGTTCTCGTTGGCCGGTTCGTCCCCGATATGCTCGATGGTGTAGCTTGCCGCGCCGTCGGAAATCGACGAGTCGATGAGCGCGAGCGCTTTTGCTTCATCGGACGGATCCTTGTGCATCACAAGGCCGCAAACGTAAGTGAACATGCCGCCGGGCGGGTTCATGTAGGCGACCGGCTTTCCTTCCCTGTGCAGCGTCGAGTAGACGATGCGCCAGGACATCGCCGCGACGATTTCGCCGGACGCGAGTCCTTGCGTCAGCGCGGTATCTTCGCTGGAGATGAGGCGCGACTGCTTCACGACTTCCCTCAGCTTTGCCTTTAACCGCTCATATTGTTCGGGCGTCATGTTGTACGCGTCGACTCCGATCATGTGCGCGATGAAAGGCACCGTATCGTCGACACCGTCGAGTACGGACACGCGGCCCTTGTATTTCGGGTCGAAGAGTATGTTCCAGCTCTGCGACCTGACGTATTCCGGCGCCAGGTCCGTGCGGAAGGTGATCGAGGTGTTTCCCCAATAGTGCGGCACGAACCAGACCTTGTTCGGTCCTGCGCCGATGCCGGGCAGGTTGCGCAGCGTCGGCGAGATCTTGTTCCAGTTCTTCAGCTTCGTCGTGTCGATGGGCGCGAGCAGGCCGGCCTGCTTCCAGCGGGGGAACTCGTAATAGCAGGGTCCCATCACGTCGGGTTTGTAGCCCGCGCGCATCTTGGCGAAGGCCTCGTCCTCATCCGCGAACATCACGACGTCGGGTTTCTCGCCGAACTTCTTTTCGTAGTCGGCGAAGAAGGGAGGATTCATGTAATCCTCCCACTGGAACAGCGCGACCGGCCTGTCTCCGCCGTGCGACTTGTCGGAATTCTGGCCGCAAGAGGCCGCGAACAAGGCAGCCGATACGGACATGGCCAGCCGGTACGACAATTTCATAGTGTGCTCTGCGACAATTCACGCAAAAATAGGCGCCGCGCGCGCGAGACGCAATCTGCACGGCTGCGAGGCCGTTAGCTTTCTGGCAAGCACGGGGCGGCGTATACTTCCGCGATGAACAAGGCCGCGTCCATTCCGAGTTTTGCCCGGCCCGCCTTCGTCGAACGCGCGCGGGCGGAATTCGAGTCGCTGGTACAGCGCTTTCCCGATCTCGAATTCGCCGATGCGATCCTCGTCGACATCTGCGGCACGCTTCGCGGCAAGCGGCTGCCCATTTCCGACGCGCACCGCCTGTTCGAGACCGGCATGCAGTTGCCGAAATCCGTTTATCTCATGGACGCCAAGGGCGAGATGGTGAACCCGTTCGGACGCGGTTTCGGCGACGGCGATCCGGATGGAACCGCCTGGCCCGTTCCAGGCTCGTTGGCCCGCGTCTGGGGCGAGGGTCCTCGCCGCCTCCAGATGTTCACGACCATGCGCAACGAGGATGGGACGCCGACGGCCGGCGAACCACGCGGCGCACTCGAACAGACACTGAATCGCTTCGCCGAACTCAGATTGACGCCCGTCGTGGCGCTCGAGCTCGAATTCTACCTGATCGACCCGATACGCGGCGCCGGCGGAGCGCCGCAGCCGCCTCTCGATCCCCGCACCGGCACGCGAGATCACGACAACGCCGTCTACAGCATCGACGACCTCAATCGTTATCGTGGCTTCCTGGCGGCGCTGAACGAGGCGGCAGATGTGCAGGGCGTGCCCGTCAGCGCCGCGAGTTCGGAATATGCGCCGGGGCAGTTCGAGATCAACCTGCATCATCAAAGCGATGCGCTCATGGCCGCCGACCATGCAATTCTCCTCAAGCAGATCGTACGCGCGGCCGCCCGCGCCGCGGGCTATGACGCGACGTTCATGGCCAAGCCCTACCCCGAACGCATCGGCAGCGGAATGCACGTCCACGCCAGCATTCTGGACGAAGGCGGAAACAACATCTTCGACGACGGTTCGGCCGAGGGGTCGAATCTCCTGCGCCACGCCATCGGCGGCTTGCAGTCATTGATGCCGGACTCCATGGCGCTCTTCGCTCCCTCGATCAACTCTTATCGGCGTTTCCAGCCCGACATGTTTGCGCCCGTGAACCGCCGATGGGGACTGAACAACCGCTCCGCCGGACTGCGCATTCCCATCAGCCCCGGCAGTGCGCGCCGGGTCGAGCATCGCGCCAGTGGCGCCGACGCCAATCCGTATTTCGTGATGGCCGCCGTCCTCGCCGGACTTCACCATGGGCTCGTCAACAAGCTGGATCCGGGTCCGGCCGCGACGGACAATGTTTCGCGAGAGCCGGATTTCGCTTTGCCGTTCACGCTGGACGAAGCGCTTATGAGGCTCGCGAACTCGCAGCTACTGGGCGACTATCTCGGCCAGGAGACCGTCGCGCTGTACAGTGAAACCAAACGGCTCGAGGCCGCGCGATTTCGCAAGATCGTCTCGCCCGCCGAGTACGACTGGTATCTCTAGAAACGCAGCTGGTCGTCTAGATCTTCGGCAGCCGAAGTTCGGCAACGGTACCCTCGCCGGCAACGCTACCGATGCGCACGACTCCGCCCATGCGCCGCGCCAGCGCCATGGCGATGGTGAGGCCCATCCCGACCCCCGTCATCGATCCCGGCCGGTCATAGCGGCGGAACGGTATGCCGAGTGCGGCCGCTTCGGCTTTGGTGAAGCCTAGCCCGTTGTCGGTGACGGATACGACGACCGCGCCTTCCTCTTCACGGACTTCGATGCGCACGTGCCCGCCTTCCTGCGTGTAGAGCAGGGCGTTCGAGAGCAGGTTGGTGATGATGCGCTTGACTGCGCGCGGATCCGCCAGCGCCTCCACCGCCGCGGCGAACCCGACATGCAAGGTGATCCGGCGCGAAAAGGCACGGCCGACGCCCTCGCTGGCGCATTCCGCCGCGATCAGAGCAACATCGACGACCTCGGGTCGCACCGGATACCGGCCTGCCTCGATGTTCGCGAATTCGAGTATGTCGCCGATCTTGTTGTGCAGGCTGCGGCCGGCTTCGTTGATGTCGTGGGCGTATTCGACATATTTCGCGTGACCGACGGCGCCGTAGAAGCCGCGCTCGATCACTTCCGAAAAGCCGATGATCGCATTGAGCGGCGTCCGCAGCTCGTGGCTCATATGCGCGATGAATTCCGACTTGGCGCGCGCATCCTCGGCCGACCGGCGCTCGGCCGCGGCAAGCCGGACGAGCAGCTTGGCTTCGACCGGCCGCGTCATCTTCAGCGCGCGGATCGCGTCGCTGGCGCGTGCGCGGCGCTCGAACTCGCGAACGAAGATCGAGGCGAGGCCCGCGCCAACCAGCGCCGGCCCCATGATCAGCAGCAGGTAGAGCGGCAGCGATCCGGTCCAGGCGGCGAGCGCAGCGTCCTCGTCGACGGACGTCCGGACAGAAAGCGGCCAGCCGGGCACGCGGATCGCCTGACCGCTGCCGGACCAGGCCGAGTCCTGGATCAGCACGCTGCCGCCGTCGGTCGTCAGCGCCACGCGTTCGAGCATGCGGGTCGGAACGAGGACGTGCGGATCGAATGCGATGACGACGATCTTGCCCCGGTACGGGAATGTCATCGTCGCCGGCGCGTGAATCTCGCGCGTCCGCGTGTCGAGGGCGCCGAACGGAAGCGCCAGTGCCGGAAGATTGCCGAGCGTGGCGCGCGCCTGACCCGAGCGATCGAACACGGTCATGTTCCGGATGCCGCCGGCCGCGGCGACCTCCGCAACCTCCTGGCCGTCGACGAGCGCACGGCCGAGCCCTTCGATCCGGTCGAGACTGGTCCCGGCTGCAACGGCGACGTCGCCGGAGCGGCGCGCCTCGAAATACTCCGCCTGCGCAAGCGCGTGCGTCCGGTCGTTGCGCATCTGCAGGGCCGCGGCGGCGGCAAAGCTGCCGCAAATCAGCACGACGCTGACGAGAACGGTCAGGCGGATGTTGCGCGCCTTGGCCCTGCCCAAGGCCATTGTGACGTTCACCGCGGCGTGGCTGTGCGCCATCGCATTCCCCAAGGCGAGTGATTCGCCCTATGCGATTATGCGAATCGCCGAGTCCGTGTCACGAAAGTTAATGAAATCTTACTCAAGCATCTTCGTGACGACTTCGAACAGGTTCGAGGAGAGTCCGTCGATCCTCGCGAGCGTCTCGAGTTCGGCGCGCATCAGCGCCTGGCGGGAAGGATCGTATCGCCGCCACGCTTCGAAGGCGCCGGCCATGCGGGCCGCAACCTGCGGGTTGATCTTGTCGAGCTGCGCAATCACCTCGCCGACGAGTCTGTAGCCCGCGCCGTCCGGTCCATGGAAACGCAGGTGATTGCCGGAGAATGCACCGACGAGCGAGCGGACGCGGTTCGGATTTCGGATGTCGAACGCAGGATGCCGCATGAGGCCGCGTACCGCCTCTACCGTGTCCGCCCGGCTCGAGCCGGCCTGCAGGCTCAGCCACTTGTCGAGCACGAGCGGATCGTTCCTGAAGCGGGCGTGGAAGTCGTCGAACGCAGCCGCGCGGCGCGAAGACTCCATGCGGGTCAACGCCGCCAGACCGGCGATCATGTCGGTCATGTTGGTGGCGGTGCGGTAGTGCGCGTCCGCGAGCTCCGCGGCCTTCTCGTCATCGGATGCCGTAAGGTAGCGAAGGCACGCATTGCGCAAGGCGCGACGGCCGGCCGACTTGGCGTCGAGCCCGAAGGCGCGCTCGCCCCCGAGCTTGCGGTACACCGCCGCGAAGCGGTCCATGTGGGCACTGGCCACCGCGCGGATCAGGCCGCAACGGGCGGCGTGGATGGCGTCCGGGTCGGGCGGCGTGATCGCCAGCGCCAACTCGTTCTCGAGCGGCGGGACCAGCATCTGAGCGGCAAAGGCGTGGTCTTCGTCGGCCCGGGCGAGCGCCTGTCCGACGGCCTCGACATAGGTAGCGTCCGTTCGGGGCGCGGTGCCCGACATCGCAGCCTTCGTCATCTCCTTCAGCACGTCCGTCGCCAGCGTCTGCCCCGCTTCCCAGCGGTTGAAGGAATCCGTGTCGCGGGCCATCAGCGCGGCAAGCGATCCGCGATCGACCGGAACCTTGAAATGCACCGGAGCGGAGAAGTGGCGGCCGAGCGAAAGAAGCGGCGGCTCCTCCACGCCCACGAAGGTGAAGGTCTTCTCGGCGCTGTCGAGCTCCAGCACCCGCTCGTCGGGACCGGTGGCATTCTCGCCCTCCAGCGTGAGCGCCTGCGGCCCTCTGCTGCCCAAGAGACCGAGCCGCACGGGAATGACCATCGGCTGCTTCGTCGGCTGTCCGGGCGTCGGGCCGAGGCTCTGTTTGAGCGTCAACGCGTAGGTCTTCCGGGCGGCATCGTAGGTCCCGTTCGCTTCGAGCGTCGGCGTCCCCGACTGGCGATACCAGAGTCGGAACTGTTTGAGATCGCGTCCGCAGGCGTCTTCGAAGCACTTGACCCAATCCTCGACCGTCGCAGCCTGGCCGTCATGGCGCTTGAAGTAGAGATCGGTCGCCTTGCGATAACCCTCCGGCCCGACAAGGGTCTGCAGCATGCGTATGACCTCGGAACCCTTCTCGTAGATCGTCGCCGTGTAGAAATTGTCGATCGTGATGTAGCTCTCCGGTTGCACCGGGTGGGCGAGCGGGCCCGCATCCTCGACGAACTGGCGCATGCGCAGCGCTTTCACGTCGTTGATGCGGCAAACGGCGTGACTGCGCATGTCGCCGGAGAAACTCTGGTCGCGGAAGACGGTGAGGCCTTCCTTGAGCGAGAGCTGGAACCAGTCGCGGCAGGTGATGCGATCGCCCGTCCAGTTGTGAAAGTACTCGTGCGCCACGACGCTTTCGATGCGCGCATAGTCGTCGTCCGTCGCGGTCTCCGGTGAGGCAAGCAGCAGCTTGTCGTTGAAGATGTTGAGACCCTTGTTCTCCATGGCGCCGAAATTGAACGCGCTGACCGCAACGATCATGAAGATGTCGAGATCGTACTCGCAGCCGTACTTTTCCTCGTCCCAGCGCATGGCCCGCTTCAGCGAGTCCATGGCATAGGTGACCTTCTGTTCGTTGCCGTGTTCGACATAGATGGCGAGCGCGACTTTGCGCCCCGACATAGTCGTGAAGGTGTCGCGCAGGACGCCGAGGTCGCCCGCGACGAGCGCGAAAAGGTAACTCGGTTTGGGGAACGGATCGCTCCAGGTGACGTAATGCCTGCCGCTGCCCAGGTCGCCGCGCGCGATCGGATTGCCATTCGAGAGCAGAACCGGATAGGCGCTCTTAGCAGCCTCGATCCGCGTCGTGTAGACGGCGAGATTGTCGGGACGGTCGAGGAAATAGGTGATGCGGCGAAAACCTTCGGCTTCGCATTGCGTGCAGAACATGCCGTTCGATGTGTAAAGCCCGGAGAGAGTCGTGTTCTTCTCGGGCACGATTTCGGTCACGATCTCGAGCGCGAAGTTCGCGGGCGGCGCGTGGATCGTCAGCCGCTCCGGACCGACGCTGAACGCGCTGTCGTCGAGCGCGCGACCGTCGATGGCGACGGAAACCAGCTTCATCTGCTCGCCGTCGAGTACGAGCGGCGCGGCCGCGCCGGTGCGCGTTACCTTCGACGTCGCCCTCACGCGCGTCGCCAGCGGCTCGAGCGCGAAGTCGAGACTGACGGTTTCGATGCGATAGTCCGGCGCGCGATAGTCCTTCAGGGCGATGGCCTGTGGCTCTTCGGTACGCATGGCGGCTTCCTTGTTATGGCGTCTGCGAGCGGAGCGCTTGTATAGGCTCCGGCCTGTCGAAAGTCATCGCGACCTGAAAAATAGGGGCCATGCGCGGACAGATTCTCCGTGCGGATCGCGACGGTACTTTTCGAAAATGTCCGCCGGCCGACAAACCGGCAACGCCGCACAGCGGCCGCGCAGGACGGCGGTCGCGGCATTCAGGACCGTGTCGAACGCACCTGTGGGGATTTAACGCAAATGGCGATTTGACCGACTCGGTTCAAGAGCGGGCTGGTTTTTTCGGCCGTAATTCTTCGCGCGCTTTGCTGCGTATTGAGATCGAACGCCGCAACAAAGTTTTCCAGACGCCCGATTAGGTATCGCCGTTGATCGCGGTGAGCACGTCCTGCGCTTCATGCGCCAGTTCGACGAGCGCGTTCGGCATGTCCTCGCCGGACTTGCGCGCCCAATCGATGAGACCGTTGGCGAACTGCACGAGCTTGGGCGCGTTGGCGATCATGCGGGCCTGTCGTTCGATCTTCACCGGATCGAGATCGTATTCCGCACCCGGCACGCGCCAGCCGCCCCACTCGGCGGGGCCGGTCACGACGACGGGATAACTTCCGGGCACGGGATGCCGCGCACAATCTTCCGCCGGCTGCCACTTGTTGCGCTGACGGATGACCCGCCAATGTTCGCCGTCATGCTTGTTGCCCTCGGGCAGAGGTTCTTCCGCTTGCAACTCGTCGGCCGTGAATTCGCGACCGAGACCGACGTCGTAGTGAACGCGGATCGGTTCCTCGAGTCCTTTCGCCCAGTGCGGTACGACTCTCTCGATCAGCGCCCAGGTGCCGACCGGCTTCACGTAGACGCGTTGGCTTTTGTGAAATGTTGCTTTGGCCATGGTTCGAACCTGCCCTTACCCAGGGTAAGGCTATCAAAGCCGCATTAAGTCGGCGTTAAGACGACGGACTCGCTTTGAACCATTTGCGTGTTCTATCGTCCGGTTAAGCAAAACTAATCGAGGCAGGGAGCCGATGAATTTCGACTTTTCAGACGACCAGAAGATGCTCAAGGACCAGGCGCACAAATTCCTGTCCGAAAAGAGCACGACGAAAATCGTGCGCAAGGTCTTCGAGGGCAAGGAACATTACGACGCCGCCCTGTGGAAGCAGGTCGGCGAAATGGGTTGGACGGGAACCGCGATTCCCGAAAGCTACGGCGGGCTTGGCCTCGGCTATCTCGAACTCTGCGTCATCGCCGAAGAAATGGGACGCGCGCTCGCGCCGGTGCCGTTCTCCTCGACGGTCTATCTGTTCGCGGAAGCGCTCCTCATCGCCGGCAGCGAGGACCAGAAGAAGCGCCTGCTGCCCAAAGTCGCGTCCGGCGAACTGATCGGGACGTTTGCGCGCGCCGAAGCGCCTGGCGCCGTCCTGCCCAAGAACATCCGCACCACGCTCAAGGGCGGCAAGCTCAATGGCAAGAAGATCGCCGTCGTCGACGGACCGATCGCGGATTACTGCATCGTGCTGGCGCGCGCCTCCGACGAAGCGGGCGAGCGCGGACTGCAGCTCGCGCTGGTCGATCTCAAGTCGGCCGGCGTCAAACGCACGGACTGCGAAACGCTCGACGCCTCGCGCGGCCATTCCGACATCACCTTCGAGAATGCTGCCGCCGAACCGCTCGGCGCCGTGGGCGAAGGCTGGGCCAACCAGAACCGCGTCCTCGACCGTGCCGCCATCCTGATGGCGTTCGAGCAGGTGGGCGGATCGGATGTGTGCCTCGCCATGGCCAAGGACTACGCGCTCAACCGTTACGCCTTCGGCCGCCCGATCGCATCGTTCCAGGCGATCAAGCACAAGCTCGCGGACATGTACGTGTTCAACGAGCTGGCGCGTTCGAACGCCTATTACGGCGCCTGGGCGCTGCACACCGGCGCGCGCGAGCTGCCGCTGGCGGCCGCTTCGGCGCGCGTCTCGGCGACGCAGGCGTTCGACTATGCGTCCAAGGAAAACATCCAGACGCATGGTGGCATCGGCTTCACCTGGCAGATGGATTGTCACTTCTACTACAAGCGCTCCAAGGAACTGGGCCTCGCGCTCGGGCCGCAGCGCGCCTGGAAAGACAAGCTCGTCAACGAACTCGAAGTCACCAACGCGGCCTAAGGCGCGCGAACCGAACAACGGAGAAGAACGATGGATTTTGAAGACAGCCCGGAAGAAGCGGCATTCCGCAAAGAAGTGCGCGCCTGGCTCGACGCCAATGCGAAGAAGCGCAGCGGCAAGCGCGATGTGAGCGCCGAGGACATGGAGAACGGTGCCGCCAACCAGATGGCGGCGTCCAAGGCCTGGCAGAAGACCAAGGCCAAGGCCGGTTACGCCCGCATCACCTGGCCCAAGGGCATGGGCGGCATCGGCGGCACGCCCATGCAGAGCATCATCTTCGGCCAGGAAGAGGCGAAGTACGACGTCGCCAATGGCGGCCCGTTCGCCATCGGCCTCGGCATGTGCATCCCGACGCTGATGACCTACGGCTCGGAAGAGGCGAAGAAGCGCTATGTCTGGCCGGCGGTGCAGGGCGACGAGATCTGGTGCCAGCTCTTTTCAGAACCGGCGGGCGGATCCGACGTCGCCAACCTGCGTACGCGCGCGGAAAAGAACGGCGACACCTGGACCATCAACGGTTCCAAGATCTGGACGACCGGCGCCCAGTTCTCGGACTACGGCATCATCCTGACGCGGACGGACCCCAACGTGCCCAAGCACAAGGGTCTGACCATGTTCTACATCAACATGAAGCAGCCGGCGGTCGACATCCGCCCGATCAAGCAGGCGTCAGGCGGTTCGGGCTTCAACGAAATCTTCTTCACCGACGTGAAGGTTTCCGACAGCCAGCGCCTCGGCGAAGTCGGCCAGGGCTGGACCGTCGCGCTCACCACGCTCATGCATGAGCGTCTGGCGGTCGGCGGCGGACAGGGCGGCGGCCTCGACGTGCCGCAGCTCATGCAGCTGGCGCGCGAGCTCGAGCTCGAGGACGGACCGGCGATCAAGAACGCCGCCGTGCGCGAGAAGATCGCGGACTGGTACGTGCGTTCCGCGGGCCTCAAATACACCACCTTCCGCACGATGACCGCGTTGTCGCAGGGCAAGCAGCCGGGACCGGAGGCCTCGATCGCCAAGATCGTGGTGGCGTCCAAGCTGCAGGACCTGTCCGCCTTCGCGATGGAACTGGAAGGCGAGGCCGGAATCCTGCAGGGCGATGCCGCGCCGATGAGCGGCATGTTCCAGGGCGGCTGGCTGTCGTCGCCGGGCCTGCGCATCGCCGGCGGCACGGACGAAATCCTGCGCAACATCATCGCCGAGCGCGTGCTCGGCCTGCCGCAAGACGTCCGCGTCGACAAGGACGTTCCCTTCAACAAGATCCCGACGGGGCGCTGAACATGATCGGATATGCGACAATCGGAACCAACGACTTCGAGAAGTCGAGGGCGTTCTACGACAAGGTGCTGACCGCTCTCGGCGGCAAGCGCAGCTTCGCCAGCGACCGCATGCAGGGTTTCAGCGGCAAGGGCGGCGCGATGCTCGCCGTGTGCAAGCCCTATGACGGCGGCAAGGCCGCGCCCGGCAACGGCAACATGCTGGCGCTCGCCGCGCCGTCGCGCGAGGTCGTCGACAAGACCTATGCCGACGCGCTCGCCAACGGCGCGACGGATGAAGGCGCGCCGGGACTTCGCGGCGACACGTTCTACGGCGCCTATTTCCGCGATCTCGATGGCAACAAGATCTGCGTCTTCAAGTCGGGCTGACGGCGTGCCGGCGCCGTCGCGCGGACCGGCGGCGGCGCGCGGATGATCTCATCGCCCTGCATCAAGGTGTGCGTCGTGGACGGCCGGACCGGACTCTGTTTCGGTTGCGGCCGCACGCTGCCCGAGATCGCGCAATGGGGGAGCCTCGGCGAGGCGGAGCGACTCGCGATCATGGCGACGCTGGCGCAGCGCCTGCGCGACAACGGCATCGAGCCGCCGCGCGCGCCGGGCTGAGTTTTCGCGAGGCCCTGCCGTTCAGATCGCGTCGCTGAGATCGTCCCGACCGAGCGGATGCGGCTCGAGGACGCGACCGGCCATCGCGCCGATCCAGTCGAGACCTTCGCGCAGCTTCACATTCTCGCCGATGACGATGATCGCGGGCGCGCTGCTGGCGGCCGCGGCCTCACCGAGCCTGGCGAGCGTGGTGACGACGACGTTCTGGCGTCCGGTCGTCGCGTCGCTGACGATCGCGGCCGGCTCTTGTGCGCGGCGGCCGGCGGCGATGAGCTTCGCCGCGATTTCGCCGGCGTGTTTGCGGGCCATGAACAGAACGATGGTGGGCGATGATTTGCCGAGCGCGGTCCAGTCCAGCTTCGGCAGCTTGCCGTCGGCGCCGTGCCCCGTGACGAACGTCACGGCATGGTTGGTGTCGCGATGCGTGACCGGAATGCCGGCATAGGCGAGCCCGCCGATGCCTGAGGTGACGCCGGGCACCACGCGGAACGGCACCCCGCCGCGGGTGAGCGCCAGCGCCTCTTCGCCGCCGCGCCCGAAGACGAACGGATCGCCGCCCTTGAGCCGCAGCACGCGCTTGCCCTTCTTCGCGAGCGATACCAGCGTGCGCGAAATGTCGGACTGTTTGCAGGATTTCACGCCCGCGCGTTTGCCGGCGAACACCAGCTCGGCGCCGGGCCGCGCCAGCGTCAGAAGCGTCTCGTTGATCAGCGCGTCATAGAGGATGACGTCCGCGTTCTGGATCGCGTGGATGCCGAGCGCCGTGATGAGCCCCGGATCGCCGGGCCCCGCACCGGTGAGCCACACCCAGCCCTTCTCGAAGACCGGCAGGTTCAGCGCGTCGGCCAGCTGGACGCGGCGGGGAAGGTTCAGGGGCCTATTCGGCAAAATACACAAACTCCGACGTTATTATAAGTATACCACAGAGCGACGCTGGAAAACCATCCCGCCCAAACCGGGCGCTCACTGGAACGAAGGTGGAAACTTGCACACTGGCGGCGGACCGGCCAAACACGCGCCGGCACAGAACAGCGAGCATCCATGTCCGAAAAACCGCGCTCCGACCTCAAGCCCAACACGTTCGAATACGAAAATCATCCGCTCGTCACCGCGAACGGATTTCGCGAGTACGACGCGCGCTGGATGTTCGGCACGGAACTCAATCTCCTCGGCGTGCAGGCGCTCGGCCTGGGGCTGGGCACGTTCCTGCACGAAGCAGGCGTGAAGCCGAGCGTCGCCGTCGGCCACGACTTCCGCTCCTATTCGCTGTCGATCAAACAGGCGCTGACCATCGGGTTGATGAACGCCGGTTGCGAAGTGCACGACATCGGCCTGGCGCTGACCCCGGTCGCCTATTTCGCGCAGTTCGCGCTCGACTGCCCGGCGGTCGCGATGGTGACCGCGAGCCATAACGAAAACGGCTGGACGGGCGTGAAGATGGGCGCCCAGCGCCCGCTGACCTTCGGTCCCGACGAGATGACGCGCCTGAAGGAAATCGTCCTCGGCGGCGCGGGCAAGACGCGCGGCGGCGGCTCCTACGTGCCGGTTCCGGATTTCCGCGAGGTCTATCTCGACGCAGTCACCCGCGGCCACAGATTGTCGCGGCCGATCCGCGTCGTCGCAGCCTGCGGAAACGGCACCGCCGGGGCGTTCGCACCCGAAGCGCTGCGCCGGATCGGGGCCGACGTCGTCGCGATGGACGCAGAGCTCGACTTCACGTTCCCGAAATACAATCCGAACCCCGAGGACATGCACATGCTGCATGCCATGGCCGACGCGGTGAAAGCCCACAAGGCGGAGATCTGCCTCGGCTTCGACGGCGACGGCGATCGCTGCGGCGTCGTCGACGATGAGGGCGGCGAGATCTTCGCCGACAAGATCGGCGTCCTTCTGGCGCGCGACATGTCCACGCTCAAGCCCGGCGCCACGTTCGTCGTCGACGTGAAATCGACCGGCATCTACGAAATCGATCCCGTCCTGAAGAAGAACGGCGTGAAGGTCGATTACTGGAAGACGGGTCATTCCTACATGAAGCGCCGCACGCACGAGCTCGGTGCGCTCGCCGGATTCGAGAAGAGCGGGCATTACTTCTTCAACCCGCCCGCCGGGCACGGCTATGACGATGGCATCGTCTCCGCCATCGCCATCCTGGAGATGCTGGATCGCGCCGGCGGGACGAAAATGTCGAAGCTGGTCGAAGCTCTGCCGAAAACCTGGGGCTCGCCGACGATGGCGCCGTTCGCGCCGGACGACAAGAAGTACGGCATCGTCGAGGCGATCACGAAGGAGTTCGAAATCCTCAAGGCCGGCGGCGGAAAGGTTCTCGGCCAGTCGATCGCGAGACTCGTCACGGTGAACGGCGTCCGCGTGACGCTGGAGGACGGCACCTGGGGTCTGGTGCGCGCCTCGTCGAACAAACCTTCGCTCGTGGTCGTCGTCGAGAGTCCGGTTTCAGAGGCCAATATGCGTGCAATGTTCCACGATATCGACGCTCGGCTGAAGAAGCATCCGGAAGTCGGCGAATACGATCAGAAGATCTAGGTCAGCGCGTCGTACAGCATCCGCGCCGCGGTCACGGCGATGAAGAAGGCGAACAGCATGCGCAGGCGCTTCACGTCGGTCATGTGGGCGATCTGCGCGCCGTAGGGCGCGACGATGTACGACGCCGGCGCGATCAGGATGAAGCCCAGAAGGTTCACATAGCCGATGGAGTAGGGCGGCAGGTGCGCCGCATGCCAGCCTGCGATCATCGCGCCGATCGTGCCTGGAATGGAGATGATCGTGCCGAACGCGCTGGCCGTTCCCACGGCGCGGTGGATCGGCACGCCGAACAGCGTCATCGCGGGAACGCCCACCGTGCCGCCGCCGATGCCCATCATCGTCGAAACGCCGGAAATCCCCGCGGGCAGCAGAATTCCGCCGAGGCCGGTCGGCAGATGATCCGCGATGCGCCGGGTCTCGCTCGCGAATGCGAGGTGCACTGCGACCGGCAGCGCGACGCACGCGAAGAACAGAGCGAGCCACTGGCCGCGCGCCCAGCCGGCAAGCACGCTGCCGATAAGCACGCCGACGACGAGCGGCACGATCCAGCGCCGCAGAATGTCCCAGTCGACGGCACCCTTGGCGTTGTGCGATCGCGCGGACGAGAACGATGTCGGGATGATCGTCGCGAGCGAAGTGCCGATCGCGATATGCATGCGCACGTCGGGGTCGACGCCCATCAGCGCGAGCACGTGATAGAGCACCGGCACGATGACGATGCCGCCACCGACGCCGAGCATGCCCGCGACCAGTCCGCCCGCCACGCCGGCAATGATGAGGCCCAGAGCGAACGTGCCGAGTTCGCCGCCGGATGCGCTTGCGAAGAATTCCATGGATCACCGAGAAAGACGGCTGGAGTGAACTTGCATTTGCGCGCCGGCGCAAGGAGCCGGGTCCGATTCTTCGGCGGCGTGCGGCGCAATACGTCCGCGCGAGCGCCACTTACGACGCCGTGGAACGGCGTACACCTGGCGCATCGGGCCGATCGTGCGGCCTCATCATGCCGCGACGGCGTCTTCGCGTCTGAGATGGGCCAGCGCGTCGCGCAGGGTCTGCACATCGGCGCCGCTGCGCATGGCGTTTTCGCTGAGATGGCGGCGAAAGAGGCGCGCGCCGGGCTTGCCGTTGAACAGCCCGAGCATGTGCCTGGTCATGGCGTGAAGCGGAACGCCCTCGGAGAGCTTGCGTCCGACATAGGCGAGGTAGGCGTCGACCGCCGCCTCCACATCGCAGCCCTCTCCGGCGAAGAACCGCGTATCGACGCCGGCCAGCATCGCGGGCGACTGATAGGCGGCACGCCCGAGCATCACGCCGTCCACGCGTGCGAGATGCGCTTCGCATTCGTCGAGCGTCGCGATGCCGCCGTTCATGACGATGGTCAGGTGCGGCTTCTCGCGCTTCAACTGGTAGACCAGGTCATAGTCGAGCGGCGGGACATCGCGGTTTTCCTTCGGCGACAATCCTTCCAGCCACGCCTTTCGGGCATGGACGATGAACGTCGTTACGACGGCGGCTTCGCAGCGCTCGACCAGCCGGCGCAGGGACTCGTGCGGGTCCTGGTCGTCGACGCCAAGGCGGCACTTGACCGTCACCGGCGCGCGCACCGCCTGCCGCATGGCGGCCACGCACTCGGCGACCAGATCGGGCTCGCGCATCAGGCAGGCGCCGAAGCGTCCGGACTGGACCCGGTCCGACGGGCAGCCGACATTGAGATTGATCTCGTCATAGCCCGCCTGTTCGGCGATGGCGGCGGCTTCGGCCAGGCGGCGCGGCTCCGAACCGCCGAGTTGGAGGGCAACGGGATGCTCGCTCGCGTCGAAGCCCAGCAGCCGGGCGCGATTGCCGCGTATCACCGCCTCCGCGGTCACCATCTCGGTATAAAGCCGCGCGCGGCGCGTGAGCAGGCGGTGGAGCACGCGGCAATGCGTGTCCGTCCACTCCATCATCGGGGCGACGCAGAAGCGATGGCTGTTCATCGGGGCCTTTTAGCCGATTTTCGCCGGCCTGCATCCTTCAGGATTTCGCGCGCCGCATTGTGGCCCGGCGCCCCTGTGACGCCGCCGCCGGGGTGGGTGCCGGCGCCGCACATATACAGGCCTGGGATAGGGCTTCGATAGTTCCCGTGACCGAGGACGGGTCTGGCCGAGAACATCTGATCGAGTTCCAGCCGGCCGTGCATGATGTCGCCGCCGACCAGGCCGAACGTCCGTTCCAGGTCGAGCGGGGTCAGCGCCTTCATGCCGAGAATGGAATTTCGGAAACCGGGTGCGAAACCGTCGACCGTGTCGATCATCAGCGCCGCCACCGCCTCCCGATGATCGTCCCAGGAACGCCCGCCGGACAATTCCGGCGCGACGTGCTGGCAGAACAGGCTCGCGACGTGTCGTCCCGCCGGCGCCAGCGAGTCGTCGAGCGTGGAGGGGATCAGCATCTCGACGATCGGCTGCCTGGACCAGCCGGCGGCGCGCGCGTCCGCATAGGCGCGGTCCATATAGGCAAGGCTCGGCGCCAGGATGATGCCCGCCGTGAGGTGCGGACCGGCGTCCGGCAAACAGGTGAAGCGCGGCAGCTCGGACAGCGCGACATTCATGCGGAACGTGCCGGAGCCGTTGCGGTAGCGGGACATTCTTTCGTTGAAGTCGGCGGGCAGTAGCGCGGCGTCGACGAGTTTGCCGAACAGGAGTTTGGGATTGAGGTTCGAAACGACCCGGGCGGCGCGCAGAACGTCGCCGCCTTCGGTGACGACGCCGGCGGCGGTGCCGTCCTTCACGATCACCTCGCGCACCGCGCAATCCGTGCGGATGTCGACGCCGACGCCGCGGCAGGCTTGCGCCATCGCCTGGGTGATCGCGCCCATGCCGCCGATCGCGTGTCCCCACGCGCCCTTTGCGCCGTTCACTTCTCCGAAGACGTGATGCAGGAGCACATAAGCCGAACCCGGCGTGTAGGGACTGGCGTAGTTTCCGACGATGGAATCGAAGCCGAGCACGGCCTTGATCGGATCGCTCTCGAACCAGCCGTCGAGCCAGTCGCC
>Ga0335070_10003283_pt1 | contig 18856 bp, 17 predicted proteins | sample Lox_Sample_13_FD_206722 | JGI IMG/M metagenome (GOLD analysis project Ga0335070, IMG submission 206722) | Soil microbial communities from Loxahatchee National Wildlife Refuge, Florida, United States - Lox_Sample_1.3 | ecosystem: Environmental > Terrestrial > Soil > Wetlands | place: USA... | reverse complement strand
CCGAGGATCAGGCGGCGGTCGCGCGGATCAGAGGTTCCTACGATGCCTTCCAGCACGCCACCGCTGCTTCGCAGCATCGGACGCTCGTGCCCGACCGGCTCGTGAACCTCATGGCCCTGGCCGGAACTCCGGAGGACGTCAGAGCACAGGTAGAACGCGTGGCGAGTGTCAAGGGAATAGACCGGATTGCCATCCTCCCTCAAGTGCCGGGTGAAGGCTTCCAGCAGCGCGAGCAGATCCTCAGGATGTTCGCGGAAAGCGTGATGGCGCAGTGAGGGCAGCGATCTGTTCGAGCGACGGAGGCGGCCCGGATGTTCGTGCCGTGGGCGTGGCCGCTCATCCAGATCGCGGTCAGCGCTGCCCCTGAGCCCGGTTGGCGACCTCGACGGTCTTCTTGTCGACGTCGAAGCGCAGCGTCTCCTTGGTCTCCACATCGCCGCCGGTGACCCGGATGAAGAAGGTGTCGTCGCCGAACTCGATGGAATGGATGTCTCCCACCGCGAACGCCACCGCGTGGCCTGGCTCGTTCAAGAACTCACGCTGGAGCTCCAGCTCCGCATAGCCCGGCCGGGTGCCGTCGTCGAGACGACGCCAGCGCCTCATCCGGGTGGGATTCTTGTAGTTGCCGTAGACCACCCAGCACGGCCCGTGGTCGTGCACCGACGACTTGCTCGCCTTCTCCCGGCCGTGGACGAGGACATGGACGTCCGTGACCGGATCGTGGCCGATGGTCGTGAGCTGCGTGTAGGGCGGCGGGTCGCCGAGATGCTTCTTCAGGAGCTGAGGATTGTGGAGCAGCTTCTCCAGGTGGTCGCGGATCTCCGCGAGTCCCGAGGGAATGCCCCTCGTCTTGATGGTGGCGCGCGTGTCGGCAAGAAACTGATCGAGCGTGTACGTGGTTTCCGTGGTCATCGCGGTCTCCCTCCTGGAAGGTTCTCGGTTGGTCTCCTGGTCGCCGGACCCGGTAGCGACCGCCGCGCCAGCGTACACGCCTGGAGAGCCGGAGAACAGGCGCGCACACTCACTCGAGCAGAAGCGGTAGGTCACCCCCGCATGGGCGATGACCGCGGCGGCACCATCGACCGCCACCTGCATGCGACAGACGGGATCCGTGACGGTCGCCGCCCGTCCCTCGGTCACCCGGACGAGCTCGAAGAGCCTCACGGTGTACGGCACGTTCTTGAAGCGTCGTTCTCCGAGCCGACGGGCGGCCAGGCGGGCAGTCGGTCCGATGGACTGCGCGATCGGCTCCGTGCAAAGAATCTGGCCGCCGAGCGCGTGGGCCGCCAGCCGAGCCGTCAGGTTGATCGGCGCCCCGAAGATCCGCCCCTCGCGCTCGACGATCGGCCCGCGGTGGATGCCCATGCTCACGCGGAGGAAATCCGGTTCGCGCTCGACGGCATCGCGCAGGCGGAGGGCGGTTCGCACGACGGCGAGGGTGTCCGCGCCCGCGCAGAACACCTCATCCCCGATGCTGTCGACAATCGCCACGCCCGGCTCGAGGCATGATTCCGCAAGGCGCACAAAGCGGAGCACGGTTTCCGAAGCCGTCAGGGCCCCATGGGTCTCGGTCAACGCCGTGTATCCGCAGAGGTCGGCGATCAGCAGGGCGAGGTCGGCTTCGCGCGCGTCACTCATTCACGGCCTGTCCCTCCGGTCTCGCCACCGTCCCGCCACCACGGTAACAGATCCACGACGTCCAAGGGTACGCCTCCGCCTGAGCTCCGGCTCCAATCAGCACGCCCAGCATGCCACGGAACGGGCCGTCGGGGCGACCCTCGCCGAGGACGCCCGCACAGGTCCCGGCTCACCCAGGGGGAGCATGCTCGCACTGAAGATGGGTTCGTCAGGCCCCACCTGAGGCGGTCTCTCCCCTCGTCGGCCAGGTGGGGCACGCGGAAATCCCAGCGCTTGCGCGGCCGGGAATCTGGCATTCGGGCTGCACGCCACCGAGAGGGAGGATCAGCGATATGGCGAGCCGGCCCTCGGAGCATCGGAGCAGCAAGCGGGTCCTGATCGTCGGTGGCGTTGCGGGCGGCGCATCGTGCGCGGCGCGACTCCGGCGGCTCGACGAATCGCTGGAAATCGTGCTGTTCGACCGTGGTCCGTATGTCTCGTTTGCCAACTGCGGCCTGCCCTACCACGTGGGGAACGTGATCGGCGACGAGCGGGCGCTGCTCGTCGCCTCCCGCCAGAGCTTCCGCGAACGCTTCAACATCGACGTGCATACGGACACGGAGGCGACTGCGATCGACCCCGTTGCTCGCACGCTCACCGTGGTGGACCTGCACGCGGGCGCCGCGCGCGTCGAGCCCTACGACGTGCTCGTCCTCTCACCCGGGGCCGCCCCGATCCGGCCACCGCTTCCCGGGGTCGCGCTGCCCGGCGTGTTCGCGGTGCGGAGCATTCCGGACACCCGGCGCATCCGTGCATGGATCGAGGAGCGGCGGGCCAGGCAGGCGGTCGTCGTGGGCGGCGGCTTCATCGGCCTCGAGATGGCCGAGAATCTCGTTCGCCGCGAGCTGGCGGTAGCGATCGTCGAAAAACTCCATCAGGTCATGCCCCCGCTCGACCCGGAGATGGCGGCACCGGTGGCCCGGCACCTCGTCCGACATGGGATCGAGCTGCACCTGGGCGACGGCCTCGCGGGTATCGAGGCGGACCCAGACGGCCGGCTCCTCGTCGTGGCAGAGAGCGGCGCGCGCATCCCGGCTGATCTCGTGATCCTGGCCCTCGGCGTTCGTCCCGAGGTCGATCTGGCGCGGCAGGCGGGTCTTGCCATCGGCCCGCGGGGCGGCATCGTCGTCGATGAGTACATGCGGACCTCTGCTCCGCATATCTGGGCGGTCGGCGATGCCGTGGAGGTGCATGACATCGTCACCGGGCAGGAGACGGTGCTCCCGCTGGCCGGCCCGGCGAACCGGCAGGGCCGCGCGGCGGCCGACTCGATCGCCGGCCGGGGCAAGCCCTTCCGGGGCGTCCAGGCGACGGCGGTGGTCGGCGTGCTCGGGCTGACCGTGGCCTCGACAGGGGCCAGCGAGAAGGGGCTGCGTCGCGCCGGAGTCACCGGATTCGAGACGATTCATCTGCACCCCGGCCACCATGCCGGCTACTACCCCGGCGCCCAGCCCATCCATCTCAAGCTGCTCTTCTCCGTGCCGGACGGGCGCATTCTGGGCGCCCAGGCCATTGGCACCGAGGGCGTCGAGAAGCGGATCGATGTGATTGCCACCGCCATCCAGTTCGGCGGCACCGTCCACGATCTGGCGGCGGCCGAGCTCTGCTATGCGCCGCAGTACGGCGCCGCCAAGGACCCCGTGAACGTCGCGGGCATGATCGCCGAGAACGTGCTCTCCGGAGACATGCCGATGGCCGACTGGGAGAAGATCGGCGAGACGGCCGCGCTCATCGTGGATGTCCGCGAGCCGGCAGAGTTCGACGCCGGTCACGTCCCGCGCGCGATCAACCTGCCGCTCTCTCAGCTCCGCGCGCGTTTCCCGGAGCTGCCGCCGGATCGCGAGCTCTGGATCTGCTGCGCCGCCGGCCAGCGCGCCTACTTCGCGGCTCGCTTCCTGATCCAGCAGGGATACCGCGCACGGAACCTCTCCGGAGGCTACACCACGTACGAGGCATGGCGAGCCGCGCATCGCCTGCCCTGAATGCTCCCGGGCCTCGCATCCGCGCCAGGCTCCGCGGCGCCCGTCGCGGGCGGGCTCGTTCGGATTGACGGGCTACATGGCTTCGAAGTATCGTCGTGCATCCGACCGCGCGGCGTCGACCGATAGCATGGACAGAGCACTTCTCGTCGAGACGACGGTGTCGGGGCGCCTCGGGACTGACATCCGTTAGAGGCTCAAGGACAACATGACGATGCATGCGCTCCCGGCGCCGACCGGCGCCGCCTGCGGCAGGATCACCGGGGCTCATCGTGGCTGAGTCGCGCCCGCCCTTTCGCGCCGATCACGTGGGCAGCCTGCTGCGTCCGGCCTCCCTGAAGGCACTCCGGCTGGAGAAGGAAGCCGGCAGGGCGACCGCCGCCCAGCTCGCGGCCGCCGAGGACACCTCGATACGGGAAGCCGTGAAGCTGCAGGAGGAGGTCGGCCTCGAGGGGATCACCGACGGCGAGATGCGGCGGAAGTCGTGGCACATGGACTTCCTCATGCAGCTCTCGGGGCTCACCAGCGAGGGCAAGGCGCTGCCCGTCACGTTCCACGGCCGCGAGGGAGACCGGTTCTTCACGCGCCCGGATCTCCGGCTGGCCGCCCGGGTGACGCGGCCGCGGCCCATCTTCGTCGAGCCCTTCTCGTTCCTCAAGTCTGCAGCGACGCGAACACCCAAGCTGACCATGCCGTCGCCGTCCATGTTCTACACGCAGGTGGGCGGCCCGAACATCGATCGCACGGTCTATCCCGATCTCGACCGCTTCGTCGAGGATCTCTCCGCGGCCTATCGCGCGGAGATCGCCGATCTCTACGCCGCGGGCTGCCGGTACCTCCAGCTCGACGACGTGAGCCTCGCCTATCTCTGCGACGAGGACATGCGGGCGCGGGGGCGGGAGGCGGGCGAGGACCCCGATGCCCAGCTCGCGCTGTCAGTGAAGCTGATCCGGGCCACCCTGCGCGATCGCCCCAAGGACCTGACCGTCTGCACGCACCTCTGTCGCGGGAACTTCCGCTCCTCGTGGCGCGCCCAGGGCGGCTATGCCAAGGTGGCCGAGACGATCTTCACCCAGCTGCCGTACGACGGCTTCTTCCTCGAATTCGACGACGCCCGCTCGGGGGACTTCTCGCCCCTCCGCCACGTGCCGAAGCACGTGCGGGTCGTCCTCGGGCTCCTCACGTCGAAGGTGGGCGCGCTCGAGAAGAAGGACGATCTCAAGCGTCGCCTCGACGAGGCGACGCGCTACATCGCACTCGATCAGCTCTGCGTGAGCCCGCAGTGCGGGTTCTCCTCGACCATGGAGGGCAACGACGTCACCGTGGCGGAGCAGCGGGCCAAGCTCGCCCTGTGCGTCGACCTGGCCCGCGAGGTCTGGGGCGGTCTCTAGTCCGCCGCCGCGGAAAGATTCTGGGGTAGACTGCTAGCCAACGCTATGAGCACCCACGTTGAGTAGGCGACGGCATCGGCGCGGCCCGGGCGGGCGACCGCCCCAGGGCGGACCGCGGGGGCCGGGTCAGCAGCAACACGGGCAGCATGGGCAGTATGGCGGCGGGCCGTCGAGGCTGCCGCCTCCCCCCTCCGCCACGGCCGGTTTCGAGAGCCTCACGGCGGTCCAGCCCCACGAGCGGCTCCGCCTCGAGACCACGGCGGACGAGCTGTCCATGCGGGCGATGGACCTGATCACGCCCATCGGCAAGGGCCAGCGCGGGCTCATCGTGGCGCCGCCGCGCACGGGCAAGACCATCCTGCTCCAGCAGATCGCCAAGGCCGTGCTCAAGAACCACCCGGAGGTGGCCGTCATCGTGCTGCTCGTGGACGAGCGGCCCGAGGAGGTCACGGACTTCCGCATGACCATCGGCAAGTCGGCGGAGATCGTCGCGTCGAGCAACGACAATCCCTACCGCCGGCACATCGAGGTCACGGAGCAGGTTCTCGAGAAGGCCAAGCGCATGGTGCTCGAGAAGCGCGACGTGCTCCTTCTCTTCGACTCGCTCACGCGCATGACCCGCGCCTACAACAACGAGCTCTCCTCCCGCGGCCGCACCATGTCGGGCGGCATCGACAGCCGCGCCTTCCTGATGCCGCGCGCCTTCTTCGGCGCCGCGCGCAAGGTCGAGGAGGGTGGCTCGCTCACGATCGTGGGCACGGTGCTCGTGGACACGGGCTCCCGGATGGACGACATCATCTTCGAGGAGTTCAAAGGCACCGGGAACATGGAGCTGCATCTGTCCCGGGAGCTGGCCGACCGGCGCGTGTTCCCGTCCTTCGACATCCTGAAGTCGGGTACGCGGCGGGAGGAGCTGCTCTTCACGGAGGAGGAGCTGAAGCGGATCCACCTCCTGCGCCGGGCGCTGGCCGGCACCAAGCCCGCTCAGGCCATGGAAGCCGTGCTCGAGCGGCTGCGCCTCACCCACACCAACGCGGAGTTCCTCAAGTCCCTGGGGTAGGCGCAGGAAGGGTCGGGCGCTACGCGGCTTGCAGCACGCTGCGGACCAGCTCGATCAGGTCGTTGACGTTGAAGGGCTTCAGCAGCATCGGCGCCCCGCTCTCCATCACGGCCTTGTGCTCGGGCGATCCTCCCGTCGTGCCCGACAGGAAGATGATCTTCTTCAGCGGGTGCGCCTGCCGCTCGCGCAGCTCGCGATAGAAGGCGGCGCCGTCCAGCTTGGGCATGTGGAGGTCCGTCACGATGAGATCGAAGCGCTGGCCCTGGAGGCGCTCGAGCGCCTCCAGGCCGTCCGACGCCGTCTCGACGTCATAGCCCTCCATGGCGAGCATGTCGACGACGAGGTCGGTGATCAGCGGATCGTCGTCGACGAGCAGGATGCGGGCGCGGACGGGCGCGGCAGGCGACGGGCCTTCGGGAGTAGACATCGCATGCGTCTCCTGCGCTCACAGGAGAGCAATCCCCGGGCCACGGGTGTCAGGACAGGCGAATCGTGTACTTACCGAACGTCAGCGGGCCGACGCCGACTGAAATTGTCAACCGTCGGCCCCAAACCGGGAGCGCGGCTTTTACGACTCCATCCGGCGCGGCGCCGCGTTCTTCGTAGGTCCGATGAACTCCACCATGTTGCCGTCGGGGTCCTTGATGAAGATCTGGCGGAGGCCCGTGGGACCCGACACCACGTCGCGGATGGGCAGGCCCAGCTCCGCGATCTTGCCGGCGCACTGATCGGCGTCCTCGGTCCAGAGCGCGAAGTGCGCGTAGCGCGCCTGGATCTTCTCCCGCTCCACGGCGGGCCGCACGAGCTGGTCGTTGAGGATGATGTGCAGCGACAGCCCGTTGCCGAGGCTGTACCAGATGCCGGGGAAGTCGAAGGCCGGCCGCGAAATCTCCTGGAGCCCGAGCAGCCCCGTGTAGAACTCCCGCGCCTTGGCGACGTCGGTGACGGTGATGCTCACGTGGTTCAGTTCCTTGAACAGGGCCATGTCGACCTCCTCGACGGCGTATCAGGTGTGGCAGCATCCTAGCACGGATGATCGCGCCCCGGATTCTCACGGCCACCGTGGAAGGAGGACGGCTCGCGGCACACGAGCCGGAGGCTCCACCCGTGCCCTGGTGGAGCCTCACGAAGGCGGCGCTCGCGGCGGCGGCGCTCGCGCTCGTGGACCGTAGCCGGCTCGCGCTCGACGACCCGCTCGACGCCGGTCGCTTCAGCCTGCGGCAGCTCCTCCAGCACACGGCAGGCGTCCCGGAATACGGAGGTCTCGCGGCCTATCACGAGGCCGTGCGGCGGGGCGAGACTCCGTGGAGCGTGGATGAGCTCCTCCGGCGCGTCGAGGCGGACCGCCTCGTCTTCCCGCCCGGCCAGGGATGGGCCTACTCCAACGTGGGCTATCTGCGGGTGCGCCGGCTCATCGAGGCCACGATGGACACGACGCTCGACGAGGCCCTCCGCACGCTCGTCTTCGAGCCGCTCGGCGTCCCCGGCGTTCGCATTGCGCACGAGCCGGGCGACCTCGATGGCACGGCCTGGGGCAACCGCGCGCGCTATCACCCCGGCTGGGTCTATCACGGGCTCGCGGTCGGCACGGCCGCGGACGCCGCGCTCTTCGTGCATCGTCTGCTCGCCGGCCCATTCCTGTCGCCGCCTCTGGCCGAGGCCATGAGGCAGCCGTACCCGCTCGGCGGGCCGATCGAAGGTCGGCCCTGGCGGACCGCCGGCTACGGGCTGGGTCTCATGGTCGATGTTGACTCTCCACGTGGCCTCGCCATGGGTCACTCCGGGCAGGGGCCGGGCAGCGTCTCCGCGGCCTATCACTTCCCGGGTCTGGCGAGAACGGTCTCGGCCTTCGCGGCGGTGGAGGACCAGGGCGTGGTGGAGCGGGCCGTGCTGGAAGGCTGAGGCTTTCCGCGCGCCCGGGCTTCGCACTACTTTACACTCGACACATACGCGCTTGACACGCTCGACGGAGATTGGAAACGGAGCGGGCCGGTCATACCCGCGTAACCGATAGGACACCAGGAGGACGCGATGAAGACGCTAGCGACACTCGGAGCATTGGCACTGGTCCTCGGCCTGACGCTGCCGGTGGCGGCACAGTCCGCGGAGAGCACGGAGGCGGTGCAGGCGCAGATGGGCCCCGGCGGAGGCGGTCCGGGCGGGCCGGGCATGGGCGGGCCCGGCATGCAGAGAGGCAAGGGCCCCGGCGGCTGGGAGCGGCACGCCGGCCATGGCCACATGCGCCGCGGCGGCCGCTCGATCATCTTCATGGCCCTGCGCTACCAGAAGGAGCTGGGCCTCTCCCCGCAGCAGGTGAGCTCGCTCCAGCAGCTCGGCATGGACGCAGCCCGCGCGGGGATCCAGCGGCAAGCCAACGCGAAGCTCGCCCGGCTCGACCTGATGGCCATGCTGCGGACGTCGCCGGTCGACATGGCGAAGGTGGAGGCGAAGGTGCGTGACATGGAGCGGCTCCGGGCCGACGGCATGATCGCCCGCATCCGCACCAACGAGGCCGCCAAGGCGCAGCTGAGCGCCGATCAGCAGGAGAAGCTGAAGAGTCTCCGCATGTCTCAGTGGCAGCGCCGCGGCGGCGGTGAGGGCGGCGGCGACGGCCAGCCGTCGGCGTTCGAGGAGCACTCGTAGCGCCGCGGGGCTCCCAGGTTGCCTATCGGGCGGGGGCTCTCTATGATGTGCCGCGCGCGGAGCCGGTAACCCGGCTCCGCGCGTGACCCTGCCCCCAGCCCGAGAGGAGAGCGTCATGGGAGCGCGCATCGAGCAGGCTGCCCCGCATCTCTCCGTTCCCGCCGCGACGGCGTAGCCCGCGATGGCCGCCTCCGCCCCGAGCAAGGACCAGCTTCGGCGGCGCGTCTACGCCGCAATCGATCGCCGCGCCGAGGAGATCATCGGCCTGGGCGAGCGCATCGCCGCCAACGCGGAGATGGGATTCAAGGAACTCAAGACCGCGGAGCTCGTGCGGGAGACGCTCCAGAAGCTCGGCCTCGAGCCACGCACGGGTCTCGCCATGACCGGCGTGCGCGCCGATGCGCGCGGGCGCGGCGGCGACGGACCGACCTTCGCCCTCATCGGCGAGCTCGACGGGCTCCGCGTCACCGGGCATCCCAACGCCGATCCCGCGACGGGCGCCGCGCATGCCTGCGGCCACAACGCGCAGATCGCCGGGATGCTGGGCGCGGCCATGGGCCTCGTCGAGGCCCAGGCGTTCGACCACCTGGCCGGCCGCATCGCCTTCTTCGCGGTGCCGGCGGAGGAGGGCGGCGACATCGAGTGGCGGCAGGGACAGATCCAGGCGGGCGCGCTCGAATTTCCCTGCGGCAAGCAGGAGCTGATTCGCCTCGGCCACTTCGACGACGTCGATCTCGCGATGATGATCCATACCAACTGGCGCCCCCAGGACGGCAAGGCCGGAGTGCCCGCGTCGAACAACGGCCGCGTGGGCAAGACCGCGCGGTTCCTCGGCCGCGCCGCGCACGCGGGGAGCGCGCCGCATCTCGGCGTCAACGCGCTCTACGCCGCGCAGGTGGCGCTGGCCGGCATCAACGCGGTGAGGGAGACGTTCCGCGACGAGGACTCGATCCGCGTCCACCCGGTCCTCACGCACGGGGGCTCGCAGGTGAACGTCATCCCGGGTGAGGCACGCCTCGAGATGTACGTCCGCGGCAAGAGTGCGGACGGCGTGGCCGATGCGAGCGCGAAGGTGGATCGCGCGCTCCGCGCGGGCGCTCTCGCGCTCGGCGCGCAGGTGGAGATCGAGACGCTGCCCGGTCCGATGCCGCTCCTCTGCGATCCCGTCATGGCGCAGCTCTTCGAGCGGGAGGCTCGCCACCTGGTGGGCGACGAGCACTACCGCAACCTCCCGCATCGCTCAGGCTCCACCGACATGGGCGATCTGAGCCAGATCATGCCCATCCTCCACCCGTACATGGGCGGGGCGACGGGGGCGGGGCACTCCGCGGAGTTCCGGATCGTGGACGCGGAGCTGGGCTACGTGCTGCCCGCGAAGGCGCTGGCCAGCATGGCCATCGACCTGCTGTTCGAGAGCGGCGCGGGTGCGCGCGAGGTGCTACGCGCGGCGAAGCCGCCCATGACGCGCGAAGGCTACCTCACGTTCCAGCGCGGCATCGCCCGCCGCGAGCTCTTCGACGGCGCCGCCTGAGCGCTGCTAGGCGCTCCTTGCGAGCGGCCCGCGCAGCAGGCGCCCGGGCAGGGCGCCGGTGTGCTTGCCGTCGCGCAGCAGCACCTCGCCGTTCACGACCGTGGCCGCGATGCCCCGGCAGCGCTGCGTGAGCCGCTTGGCGCCCGCCGGCAGGTCATTGACCACCTCGGGCATCTCGGGCCCGATCGTCTCCGGGTCGAAGACCACCAGATCGGCCGCGAAGCCCTCGCGGACGAGCCCGCGATCCGCGAAGCCCCAGTGGGTGGCCGTGTCGTAGGTCAGCATGCGCACGGCCTGCTCGAGCGGGAACGCCTGCTTGGTCCGCACCCAGTGGCTCAGAAGATGGCTCTGCAGGGAGGCGTCCATGAGCTGCGAGACGTGGGCGCCCGAGTCCGAGAACGTGACCACGGTGCGCGGGTGCTTGATGAGCTCGAGGGCGTGGTCCTGATTTTCATTCGCGATGGGCTGGAGGAAGAAGAGGTCGAAGTCCTTCTCGAGGGCGAGATCGATCATGGCCTCGACCGGATCCACGCCCCGGCGCCCGGCCACCTCGGCCACGGACTGATGCGGCCCTTCCACCGTGTCCATGACGAAGATCCAGTCGTAGATGGGCGGGCGCGCCTCGGTGCCCAAGGCCTTGCGGGTGTCCCGCTCCTTGGCCGCTTCGACCAGACGGCGGCGGAGCTCCGGGTCGCGGAGCCGCTGCTTCTGCTCGGCGAGCGGCAGCGCGCGCAGGTCCTTCCACACGGGAAGCCTATCGAACGGCAGCTGCGTCTTGAACGACAGGATGGCCGAGAGCCACCGGCTGTGCACCTGCGCGAACATGCGACCGCCAGCGGCGGCCGTGTCGTCGATCATCCTGATGTACTTGCGCCAGATGTCCGGCGCATCCTTGCGGCTGAACACGCCGAAGGTGATGGGACGCCCGGTCTCGACGGCGAGCTCGCGGAGGCGGCGATGATAGTCCTCGAGCTTGGGGTTGCCCGGCTCGCGGTCCACGCCTTCGCCGGCGATCTCGAAGATGCCCGTGTTCATGTCACCCATCACGCCGACGAGGCGGCGCACCTCGCTCCACTCGGCCACGCGGCTCGCCACCGGCCGGCGGTCGGGCGTCTCGTGGCTGGGCGACCGCGAGGTGGTGAAGCCCATGGCGCCGGCGGTGAGCGCGCTCCGGAGCTCCTTCTCCATGGCCTTGAGGTCGTCCTCGGTCGCGGCCTGATCGAAGGCGCGCTCGCCCATCACGTAGGTGCGCAGCGCGGAGTGCCCCATGTAGCCGGAGTAGTTGATGCCCTTGGGCAGGGACTCGAGCGTGTCGAGGAACTCCGCGTAGGTGGTCCAGCTCCACTCGATGCCGGCCTCCATCGCTTCCGCGGAGATGTCCTCGGCGCGCTGGAGGTTGCGGATGACCATGGCCCGGTCGGCCTTGGCGCACGGAGCCAGCGTGAAGCCACAGTTGCCCATCACGACGCTGGTGATGCCGTGCCAGCAGGACGAGGTGCCTAGCGGATCCCAGAAGATCTGGGCGTCCATGTGGGTGTGGCCGTCCACGAAGCCTGGGGACACCACCCGCCCCTCGGCGTCGATGACCTCGCGCGCGGACTCGCGGATGCGGCCGATCGTGGCGATGCGTCCGGCCCTCACGCCAACGTCGGCGCGATACCGGGGCAGCCCGGAGCCATCCACCACCCAGCCGTTCTTGATCACGAGGTCGTAGGACATTCACCGTTCCTCCTGTCCGAAGCCCGAGGCACCGCAACGCTCCGAGGTGCGCCTATGGTACCTCAGCCGGAGGTGTACTCAAGGGCCTGGATTTCCGGCTTTGACATGGCCCCGGGGCACGCCTAGACTCCGTGGGCGCGCCCATGGATATCGGGATCTTCGACCATCTCGACCGGCGGGACATGCCGCTCGACGAGTTCTACGAGAGCCGGCTGCGCCTGCTCGAACGCTACGACGCCGCGGGCTTCTACTCCTACCATCTCGCCGAGCACCACGCGACGCCCCTCGGCCTGGCGCCGGCCCCGGGCATCTTCCTCGCCGCTGCCACCCAGCGCACCCGCCAGATCCGGCTGGGCCCCTGCGTGTACTGCCTGCCGCTCTACGACCCGCTCCGGCTCATCGAGGAAGTGTGCATGCTCGATCAGCTCTCGCGGGGCCGCTTCGACTTCGGCGTGGGGCGCGGCATCGTGCCGTACGAGATGGCGTACTTCAATCTCCATCACCTCGAGACGGAGGAGATCTACAAGGAAGGTCTCGAGGTGATCCTGCAGGGGCTGCAGGGGGACGTGCTCGAGCACCGGGGCCGGCACTACACGTACCGCAGGGTGCCCATGATCCTGCGGCCCTTCCAGAAGCCGCACCCGCCCCTCTGGTACGGCTTGAGCCACCTCGCGGGCGCGGAGTGGGCCGCCTCGAACAAGGTGCACGTGCTGGCCAACGGGCCGAGCGACGCCACGCAGGCGCTCTTCCAGCGGTACCGCGAGGTGTGGCAGCGCAGCCACGGCGGCGCGCCCATGCCGAAGATGGGCATCGGCCGCCACGTGGTGGTGGCGCCGTCCGACGAGCAGGCGGAAGCGCTCGCGCGCCCGGCCTACGCCGCGTGGTACGCGAACCTCACCAAGCTGTGGCGGGACTTCGGCTCGCTCCCCATCCGCTTCGCCCGCGACTTCGACGAAGCGCGGGAGCGCGGCATCGCGGTGGCGGGCACGCCGCGCCGCGTGCGCGAGGAGCTGGAGGCGCAGATCCCGGCCAGTGGCTGCACCTATCTGGTCTGCCGGTTGATGTTCGGCGGCATGAGCGAGGCCGACGCGGCTGCGTCGATCGATCTCTTCGTCGCGGACGTCATGCCTCACCTCGCCAAGCTGTCGCCGCGCTGACGCCGGCGTGATCGACCTCGACGGCGCGTACGACCTGCACGTGCACTCCGCCCCGGATCTCTTCCCGCGCATCGCGGACGATCGGCAGATGGTTGCCGATGCCGCCCGCAAGGGCTTCGCCGGCGTCGTGATGAAGAACCACTTCGAAGGCACGGCCTCCCGCGCGAAGCTGGCCGCCGAGGCGGCAGGCTCGCTCAAGGTCTATGGATCGCTGGTGCTCAACCGCTACGTCGGCGGCGTCAACCCGCGCGCCGTCGAGGCCGCGCTGGCGATGGGCGCGCGCATCATCTGGATGCCCACGCTCGATGCCGCCTGCCACCGGCGCGCCTTCGGCTTCGGCGGCGGCTTCGCCGCGCAGTCGAGCGGGCTCGAGACGCAATCGGAAGGCCTGAGCCTGCTCCACGCCGGTCACCTGATTCCCGAGGCGAGGGAGGTCATGGCGCTCGCGAAGGAGCGGGGCGCCGCCGTCGCCACCGGCCACGTCTCCTTCGAGGAGATCCAGGCGCTGGTGACCGAGGCCCAGGCGCAGGGATTCCGGAAGCTCATCCTCACGCACCCGTACGACAAGGCGCCGGGCCTCACGCTCGAGCAGGTGCAGTCCCTGGCCCGGCCGTGGGTGACCGTGGAGTTCGTCTTCTGCTCGATCACGCCCCACTGGGCTTTCACCGACGCCGCCACCATCGCGCACTGCCTCAAGACCATCGGCGCCGAGCGCTTCGTCATCTCCTCGGACGGCGGGCAGGCCCACAATCCCATGCCGGCCGACGGCTACCGGCGCTTCGTGGACCTTCTGCACGCGGAGGGCATAGGCCCGGACGACTTCCGCGTGATGTGCCGCGACAACGGCGACTTCCTCCTGCACGGTTGAAGACGCCGCGCCCCTTCGGTACGTTCGGAGCCTCCATGAGGAAGATCTTCGTCCTGCTCGCGCTCGTCGCCCTCGCGCTGGCCGGACCGCTCGCGGCCGAGGGGCAGTCGCTGGCGCCGGTCCCGCGCATCGGCGTGCTCCGCTTTGCCGGGATGCGCGAGGACGACGCCTCCTTCAACGACTCCTTCCGCCAGGGCCTCCGCGAGCTCGGGTACATCGAGGGCAAGAACATCGCCATCGAGTGGAGGTTCGCGGAGGGCAAGAGCGATCGCGTGGCTGGTTTCGCGCGCGAGCTGGTCCGCCTCCGCGTGGACCTGATCGTGGCCTCGGGCACGTCGGCCGTGGAGGCGGCGCGGGCCGCCACGGGGAAGATTCCCATCGTGATGGCCGGCGTCGCCGATGCGGTGGGATCCGGGCTCGTCACCGATCTCGCCCATCCCGGCGGCAACATCACCGGGATGTCGCTCAACCTGCCGGGCATGGCCGGCCGCCAGCTCGAGTGGGTCAAGCAGCTCCTGCCCGGCGTCTCGCGAGCGGCGTTCCTCGCCTCGCGGCGCGATCCGGCCGGGCGGCTCCTGGCCGAAGCGACCGAGCGGGCGGCCGGGCGGCTCGGTATTCGCATCCAGGTCCTGCCGATCGACGGCGCCGCGGATCTGGACGCCGCCTTCGCGACCATGCGGCGCGAGCAGGTGGGCGTCCTGATCATTCAACCCTTCGTCACAGACGGCCTCGACCGCGTCGTGGAGCTGGCCGGCCGGAGCCGCCTCCCCAGCGTGTCGTGGCTCCGGGGTTTCGCGGAAGCGGGCGTGCTGATGACTTATGGACCGGACCAGCGCGAGATCTGGCGCCATGCGGCCATCTACGTCGAGAGGATCCTGAAGGGCGCCAAGCCGCGCGATCTGGCCGTCACCGAGCCCACCAAGCATGTGCTCGTCGTCAATCTCAAGACGGCGAAGACGCTCGGCCTCACCGTCCCACCGGTCGTGCTGAACCGGGCCGACGAGGTCATCCACTGATGGATCGCCGCGGCTTCATCGCCGCGATGGCGGGTGGAGTCGCCGCCCGGCCCTTCGCCGCCTTGGCACAGCAGCCAAGCAAGATCGCCCGTGTGGGATTCCTGGGTCCGACCTCGCTCTCCCCGGCGGCGAGCCGACTGAACGGGCTCAGAGCCGGGCTGGCCGAGCTTGGCTGGGTGGAAGGCAAGAACCTCGTCATCGAATTTCGGTGGGCCGGTGGCCACTACGATCGCCTGGCGGATCTGGCCGTGGAGCTCGTCCGCAGCCGGGTGGACGTGCTCGTGACCCAGGGCACCGCGGCGGCGCAGGCGGCCAAACGGGCGACCCCGACCATTCCCATCGTCATGGCCATCGCGGTCGATGCTGTCGCCACCGGCATCATCGAGAGCCTCGCCCGTCCGGGTGGAAACGTGACTGGCCTGACCTTCTTCGGGCCGGAGCTCTATGCGAAGCGGCTCGAGCTGCTCAAGCACGCGATGCCGCGCCTGGCTCGCCTTGCCGTGGTGTTCAATCCTACGAATCCTTCCTTCCGGACGTGGTTCGCGGAGGTCGATGCTGCTGCCAAGGCCATGAAGGTCGAGCTGACACGACTGGAGATCCGCAAGGTCGAGGAGTTCGAGATCGCCTTCGAGGACATGGCTCGGCGGCGCGTCCCGGCGTTCGCCATCACGGACGATGCGTTCTTCAATGCCAACCTCGCAAGGATTGCCGACCTTGCTGCGCGGAAGCGTCTCCTCTCGGCCGGCAGCCGAGAGTTTGCGGAGGCGGGCGGGGTGATCGGCTATGGCCACGACTCTGTCGCGCTCTTTCATCGTGCCGCATTCTTCGTGGACAGGATTCTCAAAGGTGCCCGCCCGGCCGACCTGCCCGTCGAGCGGCCAACCAAGTTCGAGCTGATCGTGAACCTCTGGAGTGCTCGCGCGATTGGCGTCACGATCCCCCAGGCGCTCATCGGGCGCGCCGACGAGGTCCTCCGGTGATCGAGCGACGCCGGCTGCTCGTCGGGGCCGGGGCGATCCTCATCGCAGCGCCGCCGGGGACCTCCGCGCAGCCGTCCGCGAAGCTCACACGCATCGGGCTGCTCGGCCCTGGCTCGGCCGCCGGCTCCGCAAGCCAGGTCGAGGCGTTGCGCTCGGGGCTGCGCGATCTCGGCTACGTCGAGGGCAAGAGCTTCGCGCTGGAGGCCAGGTGGGGCGAGGGGAACCATCGCCAGCTCGCCGATCTCGCGGACGAGCTGGTGCAGGCCAACCTCGACGTCCTCGTCACGCAGGGCACGGCCGCGACGCGCGCGGCGAAGCGGGCGACCACCGAGATTCCCATCGTCATGACCGCGGCCGTGGACGCCGTGGCGGCGCGGCTCGTCTCGAGCATGGCGCGGCCGGGGGGCAACATCACCGGGACCACGATCTTCAGCCTGGAGACCAGCGCGCATCGCCTCGAGACCCTGAGGGAAGCCACGCCCCGGATCACGCAGGTCGGCGTCCTCGTGAACCCGGAGAGCCCCGAGGCCGAGATCGTACGCCAGTCGTCCGAGCTGGCCGCGCAGTCGCTCAAGCTCGGCGTGCAGGGCTTCGACGCCCGCCGGCCCGACCGCCTCGAGGCCATCTTCGCGGTCATGGCGAGGCGGAACGTCGACGCGCTCGTGGTCCAGCCGGATCCCATGTTCGACGCGAATGCCGCCGAGATCGCCCGTCTCGCCATCCGGCAGCGGTTCGCCTCGGTGGGCGACCGGGAGTTCGTGGTGGCGGGCGGTCTCGTCGGATACGAGCTGGACGTGGCCGACGTCTGGCGCCGCGCCGCATACTTCGTGGATCGGATCCTCAAGGGCACGCGGCCCGCCGATCTGCCCGTCGAGCGCGTGCGAAAGTTCGCGGTGATCCTGAATCTCAGGACGGCCAGGGCGCTCAAGCTCACGATCCCGCCTGCGGCGGTATCGCGGGCGGACGAAGTGATCCGCTAGCTGCCGGGGGAGGAAGGCGCCCCCGGGCTTGCCAAGTGGAGTACTATTGGCCCCTGTCGGCCGCCCCCAGTCGGCGGCGGCCGTAGCGAACCCCCTACCAGAGGAGAGGACGAACATGGCTCAGCTGACGATCCCGCTCGATTCGGCCCGCTTCGCGAAGGGCATGACCTGGAAGGACTACATGGCCCAGATGGGTGACACGCGCGCCCGCACCGAGGAGAACTACAGCAAGGCATCGCTCACCGAGGACGAGCGCAAGTTCTTCAGCGGCATCACCCAGGTCAAGTACGTGCTCATGCTCGGCGAGAACTGGTGCGGCGACGTGCATCGCAACTCCCCCATGATCGCCCGCATCGTCGAGGCCATGCCGAACGCCGAGCTGCGCATGTTCCTCCGCGACCAGAACGTGGATCTCACGGACTGCTTCCTCAACAACGGCTATCGTTCCATCCCCATCGTGGTCTTCTTCGACAAGGACTGGAACGAGATCGGCCGCTGGATCGAGCGGGCGGGCGCGGCCACCCAGAAGTCGTTCGCCATCCGCGCCGTCACGCTGGATGTGGCCACCGAGGACAAGAAGGACGCGGCCATGGCCGAGTTCCGGAAGCAGGTGCAGGGGACGTACGACGGGCCGGCCGACAAGAGCATGTGGCGCGAGACGGCGAAGGAAGTCCGCGCCGTCCTCGAGCAGCGCCTGGGTCTGGTCGGCAAGAAGTAGAGCTAGCTGATCATCGCGTACGTGCGCTCGACGTTGCGGGCGAGCCCCGCGCGCCAGGGCCGGTACTCTCCGTACGCGGAGAAGGGCTTCTCGTAGGTCGGGGCGAGCTTGTCCGTGACGCGGCGCTGGGTCTCCTCCAGCGTCGCGCCGCGGGCGGCCTCCTCGCGCACGGCCTCCACCATGTCGTGCACGTACCCGCGGAAGGTGGCGAGCCACTCGCGGCCGGTGGGCGCGCCGTGACCCATGATGATCTGGTTGAAGTCGAGGGCGGCCAGCCTGTCCAGCGTGCCCGCCCAGTCCTCCGGGTAACCGTCGCCCATGTACGGCGTCCAGCCGATCAGCGCATCGCCCGTGATCACGACCTTTTCCTTGGGCAGGTAGACGAAGACGTCGCCCGCGGTGTGGGCCCGCCCGAGGAAGAGCAGGTGGATCTCCCGGTCGCGCCGGTAGAGCTTCATCGTCCCCTCGAAGGCCATGGTGGGCAGCGCGGGCCTGAGCGCCGCGACCTCGGCGAGGTAGGACTGGGCCAGCTCGAGCTCGCCGCGAAGCCGCTCGCGCTCGCCGTCCCCCGTGGCCTTGGCCACCGCGGCCTCGAGCTGGGCGATCTCGTCGGGCATCTGCCGCACGTGATCCTGGATGCGCTTGAGCCCCTTTCGCACCATGGCCTCGCGCGTGAGCTGGTTGGTCACGATCTCCGCGTGCGGGTAGACGTCCGGGTAGACCTCGTTGCCGTGCCAGTGGTCCCAGTGGAAGTGGGTGTTGACCACGTAGCGCACGGGCTTCGACGTCATCTCGCGGAGCTGCGCCACGATCACGCGCGCGGCCGAGGGCTTCGAGTGCGTGTCCACCACCATGAGCCCGTCGTCGCTCTCGATGATGGCGGTGTTGGAGTTGACCTTGTAGGCCGGCGCGGCCACGGCGGCGTGCACGCCGTCCGCGACCTTCTGGAACTCGAACTTCGCATCGCCCTTCGCGGGCCCCTCGTGGCTACAGCAGTCCATGCGAAAAGACCCTCCTAGGGCTTGAGGCCGTACAGGCGGCGCGTGTTGTCCGCGAGGATCTTCCGCTTCTGGGCGTCGGTGATGTCGCCCCGCTCCTTGATCTCGTCGATGGAGCCGGGGAAGCTGTGATCCCAGT
>Ga0335070_10003282_pt1 | contig 18859 bp, 12 predicted proteins | sample Lox_Sample_13_FD_206722 | JGI IMG/M metagenome (GOLD analysis project Ga0335070, IMG submission 206722) | Soil microbial communities from Loxahatchee National Wildlife Refuge, Florida, United States - Lox_Sample_1.3 | ecosystem: Environmental > Terrestrial > Soil > Wetlands | place: USA... | reverse complement strand
GGACAGGTACCTTCCCATACCCGAGAGGAACGTGGGCGATCAGGTCGCTGAAGACGCGTTTCTGGTGACGTAGCGTCTCGAACACGGGAAGGGAAAAAGAAGTGTTCCCGTGTCCGGTGCCATCGGTATTTGGCGGCTGCGTGCCGCCGTTCACGAGAGTGACCTCATAGACGTGATCGGGTTCGTGCACGGGGAGCATCTTCAGCAGAAGCGCATTGAGCGTGCTGAATACAGCCGTGTTCGCTCCGATGCCGAGGGCGAGAGTCAGGACAGCCGCTGAGGTGAATCCGGGAGACTTGAGCAACTGCCGCAACGCATGCCGGAGATCTTGTACTAATCCGTTCATTTCAGGCCGTTTCTCCTCGTCGCACGGGGATATCGAATGCTGAGCAAAGACAACGGAAGGCGATCGGATCCCTTGTTCCCCATTCCCCAAAAGCCTGAAGCAAGCGTCTTACCAATCCGTTACCAAGGATAAGCCTTTGATAGCAAAGCGCAAGAGATCGACACTGCTGGCTAGAGATTGCGTTGGAGGCGTTCACCGACGGGCTGCGATGTCCGGAAACGAACAGGCAAGGGTTGTCTCGTTACTTCATATTGCCAGGCTGTGAACTACTCGGGGTGCGAAGCCGCACGAAGGAAATGTGCGTTCGCGTAAGATAGGAGGCTGTTTTCGACTGAGCAATTCCCAATGACCGGAATTTTCGGGAGCAGACTTCGTTGACCGCCACACTGATCGCCTGGCTTGGACCGCGTCTATTGTCACTCAGTCCCGTTGACCTGGCCATTATCATCATCTACTTCGTGCTGGTGCTGGGTCTGGGAGTGTACTTCAGCAAGTTTGCGCACACGGGCGAAGAATTCTTCATGGCCGGACGCCAGATGACGGCCTGGATTGCCGGCCTGGCGTTCATCTCCGCCAATCTGGGTTCACTCGAGATGATGGGATACGCGGCGGCGACATATCAATACGGGATCATCGTCGGCCATGCGTACTGGATCGCGGCGATCCCCGCGATTCTGTTTCTGTCCCTGGTGATGCTGCCGTTTTACTACGTCTGCAAGACTCACTCCGTGCCGGGATACCTGCAGCTGCGCTATGGGGAAGGCGCGCGTTCGTTGTCGGCATTATCGTTTGCGGTCATGACCATCCTGATGAGCGGCATCAATATGTACTCGATGGCCGTGATCATGAAAGTAATCCTGGGATGGAACTTGCATTTCAGCATCTGGGTTTCCTCGCTCACCGTCGCGGTCTACGTGATGGCGGGCGGCTTGCTGGCAGCCATTTTCAACGAGGTTCTTCAGTTCATGCTGATTTGGCTGGGCTGCCTCGTGATCCCCGTGGCGGGGCTGATAGAGACCGGGGGATGGAATGGCATGGTGGCACGCATCCAGGCGAATTTCCCTGGCCAGGACTTCACCCACATGTGGCGCACCCTGGGATCGTTCAGCGCGAACCCCATGGGGATTCACTGGACCGGCGTGGTTTTCGGTTGGGGGCTGGCGATCTCCTTCGGCTATTGGACAACCGACTTCCTGGTCGTGCAGCGCGTCATGGCTGCCAAAGACCTGCGCTCGGCCCAACTGGGAACCATCATCGGTTCCTTCTTCAAGATGATGGTCCCGCTGATCGTGATCGTTCCGGGACTTCTCGCGCTGGCAGTTTTGCCCTTCAAGCTGGTTCCGGAGACGATGGCAACTACGCCCGGCGTCCACACGTACAACGAAGCTTTGCCGCTCATGCTGGCACGCTACTGTGGACCGGGCTTGCTCGGCCTTGGGGTGACCGCCCTCATCGCAGGATTCATGAGCGGCATGGCCGGAAACGTAAGCGCCTTCGCCACCGTGTGGACCTATGACATCTACAAGCCGCTGATCCGGAAACAAGCCAGCGACGCACACTATCTGGCCATGGGCCGCTGGTGCTCGCTGATCGGCGTCTTCGTCAGCATCGGCACGGCATATCTCGTCATGGATTTTTCCAGCATCATCGTTTACGCGCAGGTGATCTTCGTTTTCTTCATTGTCCCGATGTTTGGCACGGTGATTCTTGGAATGCTTTGGAAGCGCACCACTCCCGCGGCGGGTTTCTGGGGGCTGCTGGCCGGCATCCTGGTCGCCTTCCTGCTTTGGCTGTGGGTGAAACTGGATCCGGCGGCGGTTCGCTATGTCGCCTTTTCACCAGACGCGAAAGATATGGCGGAGAACATTTACCGCGCCATGTGGTCGCTTCTGGCGAATGTAGCTGTCACGGTAGGCGTCAGCTTGTTTACAACTCCGAAGCCCGAGCACGAATTGAAGGGGCTGGTCTACGGCTACACTTCGATCCCGTCCAAGGAGCACGTCTCATTCTTTCAGCGGCCGATCGTTTGGGCGGCTGCGGTAGCGATCGGCTTCGTGATACTCAACCTGATCTTCTGGTAGAAGAAAATGGCGCATACACCCACGATTTCAATCTGGTTCTTCATCGGAATTCTGCTGACGATCTACGGGGTGCTGATTCTGGGCGCGGGCATTCACAGCTATGGTTCTTCCGCGAACGCAACGTGGGCGATGGCTTCCTTGCATCTGCAGATTTGGTGGGGATTGCTCCTGATTGCCTTGGGATTGATCTACGTCATTTCGTTCCGCAGGAAACAAAGCGGAAACTGACGCCATAAAATGTCACGCTTGCCTTCCCCCAAAAGCAACCCACTCAGGTCTGCCGCATGTAGGTAGTGTAGGTTTCGCTTTGAACCTTGTAGAACGGCTTAAATGTGACGCTGCCCGCTGGCCTGATCAATTCGAATTCCGATGCGCGATACGGACGAGCCTTCATCGCGCCCGCAGATGACAGGATCGCATTTCTGGGAATCTCCAAAGGAGCATCGATCGCAACCAGCATGAGTGGGCCCCACATCAGGGCGATGATATCCGGATGGCGATCATCCACTGGATCGGTCCGAAGGGTGAAGGGCAAAGCAATCTGCACGGTGTCGTTGTTTTTCCACTTGCGCCGAATCGCCGCGAAACTGCCTCGTTCCGCGGGAATTTCGAGCGGCTTATCATTCACTGAGATCTGCGCGTGGGACTCCAGCCATCCCGGAATACGAACGAACAGCGAGAATTCCGCATCCGAGTCGAGCGTAAACCGGAGTTCGCTCGAATCTGCATCCGGATACCGCGTGTTCTGGGCCAGCCTGATCTCCTGCCCCCGTAAATTCCAACGAACCTGCGAAGGGGCGAAGAGGTTTACATACAGCCCGCTCTCATCGTGGAAATAGCAGTTGATGGCATAGTCTGCGACGACCTGGGGTAGAGTTCCCGAGCAGCAGGGGTATTTGTCGGAGTGATAGGTCTTCTGCGCCCCGGCGTGATAGTCAGAGTAATAAAAGAACTGGCCGGTTCCGCTCGGGTCCTTCGCTCCTAAAACCGTGTTGTAGATGACCCCCTCCATTCCGTCCCCATACCGCGATTCGCCCGTGAATCCCATGAGGTACCGGGCAAGTTTGCAGTGCGCATAGCTACCGCACGGAGTTTCGAAGCTGGCATGCGTGTTTAGGAGGCTCTCGCCCAGCAGCCCCTTGCCGGGTTCGACGAATTTCTCATTCGGGCCCCACCCGCCCGAAGCGAATTGCTGCGTTCGCTCGATCATCTCCCAGGCGTTGAGCGCGGCGAGCAGATACTTGTTGTCGCCCAAAACAGCGTAAGCTTTGCACGCGGAACTCAAGGCGTTCACGTGGCTGTATGCATGCAGACCGGGCAAAACATTCGTCCCGCGGGCGAGCGGGTCGAAGTAGCTCCCATCGAGAAAGAACCGTCGCGCCACTGCCAGGAAGTACGCGTCCCCGGTGAGTTCATAGGTGTTTAGAAGATTTTCCGGAAGCGTATAGCTCTCATCGACGGGGCTCTGCCGCGGATTCTCGTACTGATCGAACGCGCGTGACGGCAAGTAGGGAACAGCTCCCCTGACGATCCTTGGGAGCAGATCCTTCGCCTCCGCCAGCCCGGCACACTGATAGGCGTCGATCAGCCCGATCTGGTTCTTATCGATATCATAGGCAGGCGCAAACGTCGCAGCCTGCTTATCGGCATACGAGAATCCGTCAGGCGCTACAGTCTGACCAAAGCCAGCAACCAAGTTCCGTACTTTCGCGTACGTTGAGGCATCTCGGGTCACGCCGGCAAAGCGGGACAAACCCGAAAGATACTGCCCGAAGCATTGCCCCGGATTGTTCGCATCAGGGCCCTGATACCAGCCCCCCAGTTCCTCTCCGGGATCCGGCAACCCGGCGCGATGCCGGAACGGTTTCAACAGTCGGTCATTATCAAGCGCCACATAAGCGCGATGGATCCGATCGAATTGATTGCCGAGAGGCCCTCCGAGAAGCCGGACCTCTCCATACCGGAACGGCAGCAGCTTCGTGGGTCCAGCGAGTTTTTCATTCGCCCGAAATCGTAAATGTGGGGCCAGGCTCAGAGCAGCGATCGACGCGGAAGCGCCCTTCAAGAACGCTCGGCGCGAAACAGGCTCCAAGTTCCAGTTCCTCACGGGTCTCTCCAACGGCCAGTCGCCAGCCACGAACGGTTAGGTCCGGACCCGTCCCCTAAAGACTAGGCGATCGATCATGGAAATGAGATTGTGGAGGCGCGGGTCGGAATCGAACCGACGCATAAAGGTTTTGCAGACCTCTCCCTTACCACTTGGGTACCGCGCCCCGATCAACGTTGGCGGCAAGAAGCTCAAAACGGAGCACGAGCCAACGGGGACAGAAATCTGGAGCGGGAGACGGGATTTGAACCCGCGACTTCGACCTTGGCAAGGTCGCACTCTACCACTGAGTTACTCCCGCTCGTCGAACCTCATTGTAAAGGACCCCCCTGCTTCCCGCAAACTGCCCGAAAGTGCTGCATCCCTCGCTTAGGATTGGGCTTTTCGCGACGGGAGACCGCCGCGGACGAATGCGTCCGCGGCTCCAAGAGGGTTCATTCGCCCGGTCCCTCCGGATATGCAGGTAGGTCCGGGGGTGGTGGCGGGTTCTTCACTGGATGCTCCTGGATTTCTTTCATGACCAGTTCGATCGCCTTCTCCAGTTGCGGATCGCGTCCGTCGCGCACTAGGTCCGGACGGTTGTCGACCTCGATGTCCGGCGCCACACCGCGGTTCTCGATCAGCCACTTGCTGTCCAGGCTGTACAACGAAAACTCCGGACGCGTGATGTAGCCGCCATCCATCAGCGGGATCTCGCCCCGAATGCCGCGCACTCCGCCCCATGTGCGTTCGCCGATGAGCGGGCCCAGTTTGTAGGCCTTGAAGAAGTAGCTGAAGAAGTCGCCGTCGGATGCGGCGTAATGATTTGTGACGCAGGCCATGTGCCCGTGGAACACCAGGCTGGGTTCGGTATCGGGGGCCCAGTTGCGGGCCGACTCCATGCCGGCCAGTATGCGGCGCAGCCGTTCGAAGATGATCTGGTCGACGAATCCGCCGCCGTTGTAGCGTACGTCGAAGATCATTCCTTCCTTGCGGATCTGCGGGAAGTATTGCTTCACGAATTCGTTCAGGCCGCTCGCCCCCATGTCAGGCAGGTAGACGTAGCCGATGCGGCCTCCGCTGGCCTTCTCGACCTTGCGGCGGTTGGTCTCGATCCAGTTCAGTTCGTGCAGGCTGAACTCGCTGGGAATCGGACGGACGATCACGTTATGCGCGCCTTCCTGTGTGGGCTTGCTGTTGACGGTCAGCGCTGTGGTCTGATTGACCGTATTGACGAGAGCCTGGTACGGATCCTGGGGCGCGCGCAGCGGGCGCCCGTTGATGGCCAGCAGGTAATCGCCCTCCTTCACCATGACGCCAGGTTCCGTCAGGGGTGAGCGGAGCGCATTGTTCCAGTTCTCTCCGTGATAGATCTTCGCCATGCGGTACACGCCGCTGGCCGAGTCGAGTTGGAAGTCCGCTCCCAGCAATCCCACATCGACCTTGGGGATGTCAGGATATTCGCCGCCGCCCACGTAGGTATGCGAGTTGGATAACTCGCCAATCAGTTCACCCATGATGTAGGTAAGGCTCAAACGGTCGGCAACGTAGGGCAGCAGTTGTGCATACTTGTCGTGTTCCGCCTGCCAGTTGACGCCGTTCATGGCGGGCTCAAAGAAGTAGTCGCGCTCTTGTCGCCAGACTTCGTTGTAAATCTGCTTCCACTCCGCCGGAGGGTCGACCTCGGTGCGCATCGTTTCAAGCTTTAGCGCGCCGTCTCCGGCATGGGCGAGCGCTTTGTGTTCGTCTTCTTTAGGATCCGCCTCCTCCGGAACTTTGACGTCCACAATGCCGAACGTGTGCTCGGTCGGACCGCCTTCTCCTCCTCCGCCGTCTTCCTTCGGCACGCCGTAAAGGATTTTCTTGCCATCGAACGAGAGCGCATATTCGTCCGCGCCCTCGAGTAAGGTGTAGTCCTTGCGGGCTTTCAACCCGTAGGCATGAATCGTCGGCTTATCGCCGGGCAAGGGCCCGGAGAGTCCCTGAATCGGAGTCGAAACGTAAAAGACGACGCCCTTGGCCGCAGTCAGATTCTGCAGGTTGCCGGGAGGAATAGGCAGCGCCACAATGCGATCCTGAATCCCATCCACATCGATGCGGAAATTCTTGAGAGCAGGTCGAGTGCCCGGCTTCGCTTCTTTGTCCTCAGCACTTCCTTCTTGCGTGCTAGCCGGTGGTTTTGTGGCAGGCACCGAAGGAGTTTGCGGCTTTTTTGTCGGGGTCTCGGGTGGCTTCTGGGCCGGCGCCTGCGTTCCCGGTGTAGGCGCAAGCAGCACATCCGGCGAGGTGGGACCCATCACTTCATCGCTGAGCACGGGAAACGGCGAAGGCTCATCCGCGCGCAGGGTCGCGATGTAGACTCGCCCCGCGAGTGGATTCGCAAATTCGATGTCATAGACTCCCAGAACTTCATTGAAGTCGCGATTCGAAAGGAAGTAGAGGTACTTTCCCTCAGGATCGAAATAAGGAGCCGTGCTGTTGCTCGAATCATTGGTCACCGGCGAGATCTTCCGATCGGCAAGGTTGTACAGGTAGATCACGCCATTGCGATTCTCTCCGGCCTTCGCGTAAGCCACCCAATTGCTGTCCGGCGACCAGTTGTAGTCCGTGAGATCAAAGTACTTTCCTTGGTCGATCTGAACCGGTGTCTTGTCGTTGATGTCGACATAGAACAGCCGGAGGTTTTTGTCGGCGAATAGTAGCTTCTTGCTATCCGGAGCCCAGACCGGCGCCAACCGAAATACTTTGCCATTGCTGGTGATTCTTTGCGCCGCACCCATGCCGTCCTGCGGAGACAGATAAAGTTCGTCTTCCCCGGTTTGATCGGACATGTACGCCACCCACTTTCCATCGGGCGACCATGCCGCGTATTTCTCTCGCGAGCCGGAACTCTGGGTGAGATTGCGGATGCTTCCCTCTTTCGCCGGCACGGTGTAAATATCGCCGCGCGCCGAAAAGGCCGCGCGCTTGCCGTCAGGCGAGATGTCAAAGTCTGTGATCAGCCTGCTCACATTGACCCAGTGCTTGCGCGCGAAGTCGCGGTCTCCGGGGAGATAGATCGTGAGTTTCTGTTCCTTCTGTGTAGCCAGATCGAAGAGGTACAGATACCCGCCGTTCTCAAAAACGATGGCATCCGAGCCCAAGCTGGGCCAGTTCACGTCGAACTCGGTGAAGTGCGTGAGCTGCTTGATCTCCTTCGAAGTCAGGCTGTAGCTGTAGAGATTCAGTCGATGTTCCGGGCCGCGGTCGGAATCGAAATAGATCGTGTCGCCATGCCACATCGGGAACGTGTCCGTCCAGTCCGTGTGCGGCATCTGCTCGATGTGGTTGTTCTTGAGATCGTAGATCCAGATGTCTTGCGCCATGCCGCCGGTATAACGCTTCCAGGTGCGGAAGTTTCGGAAGATGCGGTTGTAGGCAATGCTGTTTCCATCGGCAGAGAAGGATGTCAGCCCGCCCTTATCAAGCGGCAACCTCTCCGCGAGTCCGCCGTCAATGCTCACGCTGTAGAGCTGCCCGAACCAGTCATTGAAGGTGTCCCGGCGGCTTAGGAAAACGATGCGCTTGCTGTCGGGAGTCCACGTGATGACCTCATTGTGGATGCCCATGCGCTCGCTCAGATGGTCACCGCCGGGATGATAGGTCAGTTGTTTTGGTTCGCCGCCCTGAGACGGCATGATGTAGACGTTGTGGTTGCCGTCATACTCGCCGGTGAAGGCGATCCACTTCCCATCGGGAGAGAACTTTCCGAACAGTTCCTGGCCGGGATGCGAGGTGATGCGCTCGGCCGTGCCGCCTTGCCGCGAAACCAGCCATAAATCTCCGCCGTAGCTGAAAACAATGTGATCCTTCGAAACATCCGGGAAACGCAGCAATCGGCCTTCCGGCGGGTTCTGCGCGATTGCAGCTGTGACGATGAGCAGAAAACTACAGAGCATCCAACGAGAGCGCATCAGAATTTCCTCCTCGAAGATCTGAGGGACAGCTCAGAATAAACCGGGGTGCATCCGAATGTGCGGGGCCGAGATCCAAGCGGACTATCAATTTTACGACCATACATCTGTAACTCACGCCTGCCCACGAAAGCAAATACATTTACATGCGCTTCCCTGTAGAATTGCAATTCTTCTGTTGTCGCCCTTGCGGATTTCAGTTCACATAACAATTGCGTCACACAGCGGAGATCAGATGCGTCTTGTTACGTTCAAAGTTGGTACCGGATCCAATCAACTTGGAGTGGTCGTAGACAAAGAGGTCTTTGCTCTTGAGGGGCAGGACATGCGGGCGTTCCTGGCTGCGGGCGCGTCGGCGATGCAGCAGGCCAAGAAGGTCGAGCGCGGTGAAGTCCAGCCAAAGGCGAAGTATCCGCTCGATGCAGTCACCCTGCTCGCTCCGGTGCTCAATCCCGGGAAAATCATCGCCATCGGACTGAACTATATCGATCACGCCCGCGAAACCAAGATGGAGATCCCGCAAGCCCCGATTCTCTTCGCCAAGTTCACCACCAGCATCACCGGGCCGAACGCTCCCGTCGTGATTCCGGGCGATGATCCCCAGGTCGATTACGAAGCCGAACTGGCAGTCGTCATCGGCCGCCGCGCGAAAGGCGTTTCCGAGGCCGACGCGATGGACTACGTAGCCGGATACATGCCGCTGAACGACGTATCCGCGCGCCGCTGGCAGTTCGCGGATAAGCAGTGGGTGCGCGGAAAATCGCCCGACACCTTCTGTCCCACAGGTCCCTGGCTTACAACGCGGGACGCGGTGGCTGATCCGCACTCGCTTGCCATCCGCATGCGGGTCAACGGCAACACGTTGCAGGATTCGAACACGTCGAACCTGATCTTCAAAATTCCCTTTCTGATCCACTACATCTCAGCCTCGATCACGCTCGAGCCGGGAGACATCATCGCCACCGGCACGCCTGACGGAGTAGGAGTGTTTCGCAAGCCGCCGATCTTCATGAAGGCCGGCGACGTGATGGAAGTGGATATTGAAGGACTGGGTGTGCTACGGAATCATCTGATCTGACTGCGGACATCGCGTGAACTAGGCCCGCGCCACTTCCAGCATCATCTTGAGCGCGACTCCCGGAGCGTGGCTCATCCGCTCCATGGCCTGCTGTCCCTCCTCGAGCGGCAGTCGGACTGTCCACGGAGTCAGATCGACTTCGTTCGCGATCAGCAGATCCAGAGACCGTTTGAAGTCCACCGGCGTATAAGCAAACGACATCACCACGCGATGTTCCTTGCGGATGCTGGGGACGAAGTTAATCGCGCTGCTTTGCGTTCCCATGCCCAGCAGAACGACCTGCCCGCCGGCACGACAGAGATCAAATGCCATCTGTCGGGCCGGAGCGCTGCCGGAAGCATCCAGCACAACATCGAATCCACGCGGCGCCAGTCGCTGCGCTTCCACGAGCGCCTCAGGATTTCCAGCATTGATCGTAGCCGCGGCACCCATCTGACGCAGTGTTTCGAGCCTCTGGTCATTGACGTCCGTGACCAGGATGTCGCGCGCGCCGATGCGTCGGGCTACCGAGATGGCGAGCGCTCCCATGGTGCCCGCGCCAACGATAGCAAGGCGAAAGAACGGCAACGGCGCCGTGATCCGGAATAGGTGGACGATATTGGCCAGCGGCTCCGCAAGGATCGCCCGCTCCGACGGGAGCGAATCGGGAATCTCATACACCTGGTGCGAAGGGAGCGCCACGAACTCCGCATAGCATCCGGGAGTTGTCCCCAAGCCCAGCAGCGTCCACCGCTCGCACAGGTTCTGTGCTCCTGACACACAGGCGTCACAGCGCCCGCAACTGACGAGAGGATTCGCAACCACGCGCCGTCCATCAGCACGGCGTCCGACGAGTTCGTGGCCGAGAACCAGCGGCGGCTTGCGCAATGCGCTGTGCCCGAGAAATCCAGAGATGTCGGAGCCGCAAATGCCGGCCACCTCTACCGCGATCTCTTCCTCTCCACGCTGAGCTTTCGGCCGGGGCTGGTCCTGCATTTCAACTTTATTGGGAGCGGTATAGACCAATGCGCGCATGGCCAAAAGTATAAGACACTCGCCTTGTCCCACTGATCGCTTTATTGATATTGCAAGCGGATTAGGCAAACTCCAGGATGACGATTTCCGGATTCGATCCCAGCCGCAGCGGCGGGCCCCAAGTGCCCGCTCCGCAGGAGGTGAAGACCTGCATGTTTCCAATCCGGCTCAGTCCATACGCGAATTGCCCATACATCCTCCGCACCACCCAGCTCCAGGGAATGAACTGCCCCAGATGCGTGTGCCCGGAAAGCTGGAGAGAATAGCCGGCAGCCTCGGCCACCTGCGGATGGTCGGGCGCGTGCGTCAGGAAGATGCTCGCGCGGCTCCGGTCTAAATGCATGACTTCCAGCAGCGACGCCAAGCCTCGGCCGGATGTGGCATTCCGGAAGGGCACTCCAACAATCTGCAGACCGTCAACTTCCACTTTTTCATTGCGGAGGACGCGTACCCCGGCACTCTCAACGGCTCGCAGGTAGTGCGTATCATCTCCAAATTGCTCATGATTGCCGGCGACAAAGTAAACGCCGTATGGCGCTTTCAGCTGACTAAGAGGTTCGGCCGCCCGCTGGGCGTCGATGGCTTGCCCGTCATAAAGATCGCCCGGGATGAAAACAATGTCCGGCTTTCCCCGCATGATCTTCGCCACCATCCGCCGCAGGAAACCACCATTCCGCACGTGCCCCAGATGCAGATCGCTGATCAGCGCCGCTCGCCGCCCGCGCCACGAAGCAGGCAAGTTTGCAAGATTGATTTTGACGCGAGTGGTTCGGGTCCTGTTTGCATTGATCACGGCGTACAGGCCGGAGGCAATCGCAATCCCGAATAGAACCTCAACCACCAGATGGAAATCGAGGGACCATCCCGCCAGCCGAGCCAGGGCCAGAATGATCCAACTGAAAAGGGAAGCGAACACGAGGAAGTTGACTAACCCCAGCCATACGGCTGCGACCGTATAGAACACCCGCACCAACCCGTTCGTATAGCGGAAAGCCAGCACGGAAGCGGCCACGAAACTCACGGAAAGCAACCCCAAGGCCAGTTTCTCACCCAGGGTTGGATCAAGATCGGGGCCTGCCGGTGAAAAAGTCCATGTCTTGTACAGCAAAAAGTGCGTCAAAAACAGAATGCACTGGATGACGAGAACGAAGCCAATCAGGCGTTTGGGAAAGCGCATGTTCCATTGGATTCCTCAGCCCGCCATTCGGATTTTTACTCGTACTCAACCGAACCGGGGGCAGGAGAAAGGCCGGGGCAACAGTTATCCACACATCAGTTGCGGGCTAGCCGGCAAAAAGATGCCCACAATCATTCTGACGTTTGTTTTGGGCGGGTTGCTTTTCGCGCAGAGTTCAAAGCTGCCGCAAAACCCCAAGACAACGCATGGTTCCGAGACTGAAACACCTTCCGCTGGAAAAAAGGCCAAACCTGCGTCCGAAGCGAGTCCGAAGGCACCCCCCGCCGCCAGTACCCTGCCGCCGGTTCAACTCGACGGCTCTGCCGTGCTGCATCACCTTAACCAGATCATCAACTGGTACCGGCATTCGACCACCGTGATCAAGCCAGTAGGTCTTCCGACCGACGCCATTTACGAGCAGAATGCCAAAGAGTACGGCGAGCAGGTAGTCAAGCTCGGCTTTCAATCGGCCAAGGCCGAAACTGCCCTGATTGGCTCTCAACAGAAGCCCGGCACCGCGCAGTCCTCTGGAAACACGACCCAGGCCCAGAATCTGGCGCAGATCAAGGACAAAACCCAATCGCAGATGGATCAGATTGAATCGCAGATCCATGCTCTGGATACCGAGATTCCGAAAAGTCGAGTCTCGAAACGCAGAGGGCTGGTCGCGCAGCGGGACGCCCTGCAGAGCGAACTCGACCTGCAGAAATCGCTTCTCGGCGCGATTGAGAAGATGCGGGGCTTCGTCGTGAGCAACGGCGAAGCCAGCGGCGGCATGGAGGGCGGCGTCAATCAATTGGCCAAATCCATCCCCGAGGTGCTGGGAACCACGGCGAACAATCAAAAGCCAGTCGCGACTCCGCAGCCTGCAAAGCCGACCCTGGCCAACTCAGGTGGGCTCATCGGAGAGGCCATGACGCTCTATGACTACATGAGTATCATGCGGCAGATTGACAAGATCATCCGTGAAACCGACGACACCGCCAATGTAGCTACCCAGTTGCGAACGCCGCTGCGCAACGCCATGCGAGCGACGATTCAGGAGAGCCAGAGATTAGCCAATGAGCCTGCAGTGACGGATGCGCAACAGATCCAGGCCGAACGGCAGGAATTTCAAGACCTGACGGAGCGCTTCAAGCAGCTTTCGGATGCGGTCCTGCCGCTCAGTCAGGAAACCATCATATTGAACGATGCCAAGACGAACCTCACCGAGTGGCGGGAGTCGATCGGCCGCGAGTCGCACTACGTGTTGCGGTCGGTTTTGCTCCGGGTACTGGGCATTGTTTTCGCGCTGGCCGTCATTTTCGGACTCTCGGAGATCTGGCGCCGCATCACCTTCCGTTACGTGCACGATGCCCGGCGCCGCCGCCAGTTCCTGGTCATGCGGCGTGTCGTGATTGGATTCCTGTTCGTCATCGTGCTCATCCTGGGATTTGTCAGCGAGTTCAGTTCGCTCGCCACGTTTGCCGGATTCATTACGGCGGGCATTGCCGTGGGATTGCAGGCGGTGCTTCTGTCGGTCGCGGCGTACTTCTTCATCATCGGACGATACGGGATTCGTGTGGGCGACCGCATTAGTGTTGCCGGCATTACCGGCGACGTAGTCGACATCGGTCTGGTACGGCTGTACCTGATGGAAATGGCTGGCACCGGGCTGGATTTCTATCCCACGGGAAGAATTGTCGTGTTCTCTAATTCCGTTCTTTTCCAGACTGGAACGCCGCTGTTCAAGCAGATTCCCGGCACCGAGTATTCCTGGCACGAAGTAGTCGTGATGGTTGCGCCCAACGCAAACCATAAATTGGCCGAGGACAAGCTGGTCGCCGCGGTGAATGAGGTCTATTCGAAGTATCGCGGTGAGATCGAGCGGCAGCACTCCAACGTCGAACGCCGGGTCGATATCCAGATCGCCACACCACGCCCGGAAGCGCGCCTGCAATTCGCCAACGATGGGCTGGAGTTGCTGGTCCGTTATCCGGTCGAGATTCGCAATGCTCCCGATATCGATGAACAGATGACCCGCAAAGTGCTGCAGCTCATTCAGGCGGATGAAGCCCTGAAGACAGTAGTCTCCGGCACACCTAAGATCCGTTCGGCCATAAAAGGATGACTTTGTCTATTTGTAATCCCGAATGCCCTCTCATCCTGGGCGAAGCGAAGGACCCCTGCCAGTCGTCGCAAGTAGATGCTCTCCCAGGAATTCCTGCCAGTGGTCCGTCTGGATCACTTGGAGATTTGGCCCCAGCCCCCCGGAACTCACAAATCGCAAGCCTTCGCGTTTCCCAAACAATCTCCGACCACGTGGGCGTAGTCGGCAATCGCAATTTCCGGGTCTATTAGGTCAGGATGCCACAGCTTCTCCCACTCAAAACAATAGAATCCCTTGTATCCCATCGAGCGCAATGCCTCGATCTGCCGCTGCACCGGAACGTTCCCGCGCCCCGTGAGCACATACTTGCGGTCCTCGCCGCTACCGACAGAATCTTTCAAATGCGTGTGGCGAATCCACTGTCCGAGTTGTTTGACGGTGAACTCAGGCTCTTCATTCGCTGTAGCGAAGGTGTGATGCGCGTCCCACAGAAGTCCCACATGAGGCGAGTCAGCCCTGCTCAGGACATCCTTCAAGCTCGACGATGCCGTGAAGTGATCGTGTGACTCGATGATGACGGTCACCCCGCGCGGCCCGGCGTATTCTCCCAGTTCGCGCAGTCCGGCAGCCACCCGTGCCTTCGTAGCCTCGTCAGGAGCCGGGCTCTTGTCGGATTCGGCTTTTCCCCCGAATACACGGACGTAGGGTGCGTTCAGCGCCTGCGCCAGATCGATGAAACGCTTCGCATCGCTAAGTTCCTTGGCACGCTTGGCTGGATCTTCGATATACATTTGCGCGGAGCTGCTGACACTTGCGATCTTCAGATTGGCGGCCTGGATCTGCTGCTTGCTTTGTTGAATCCGGTCGGCAGTAAAAAGAGGATCGGAAGGCAGGTCCAACTTGCCCATAATTCCGCGCAGTTCGATGGCCGAGAAACGATGCCCCGAGGCAAAACTAAGAATCTTGTTCCAATCCCATTGCGGGCACCCCAGCGTAGAAAAGGCCAAAGGGATCTTCGTGGCGCTCTCTGCCCACAGGCGCGGTGCGAGTAGTGCGGCGGATGTGATTGCGATGAATTCACGGCGAGTAGCCATATGAGAACTCCTGATCTCCCGGCCGTTCGTTGAGGGCCAAGCCATCGCTCGAAGTATAGCCGTGTTCTGGCAGCGGTCAATGTGCGCCGTCAGGACACGCAAGAGCTGCATGCCAGGATCCGGGCTAGTCCGACGTGTAGTTGATCTCCATCCGGCGCACCTGGATGCTGGAGATATAAAGCGCGAAGACGGACACCATCAGCAGCCCGATGATCGCCACTGGCGCCGAGATCGGGTCCGCATTCCAGATCAGCAGTGCAAAGAAGGGTGATGTACCCGGCGCAGCCGGGATATCCACCGGGCAGAGCGATTTGAGGTAGTAGATGACGCTGATTTGTTTCAGCACCGCCGGGAGGAACGGATTCAGTCCCTCCCAGATCAGAATCCCGGCTGCGGGGAGAATCGGATTTCGGAAGAACATTCCTGCGACAAGGAAGAATGCCCCGTAACCGATGCAGCCCAGGATGGTGACTCCCAAGTAGATGGCGGCGTGCTCGAGTCCGTGGTGTTGATAGAGGTAGACATCGCGCGCGTTAGGGGGAAACTGAGCGAGGAAAGCGATGATCTGCAGCACTTCACTCGTGACAAAGATCGTGCAGGTCGCCAGCAGCCCTGCCATGAACTTTCCAGCCATCAGCACTTCCCGCCGGATCGGCGACAGAAAGTAAAAATGAAGGCTGCGGTCGAGGACTTCGCCGCGAAACAGGTTCATAAAGATGCCGAGACACCCGAAGAAAACCGCGAGTCGCAAAAAGAAGAACTGGAAAATCGAAGCGTAGACGACCGTGCTCTCGCTGGCGTTAAATTCGGATTGCACGTCCACTGATTCGACCTTGCCGTCATTGAGATTGATGTAGAGTTGATTCTGCCCATCGGAGTACTGCAGGTGCTCGTGAGAAACCGGCCGATCCGGCTGCATTTCGGTCCAGTGCTGGTCAATGGGAGGCTGGCCGAGCGCTGAGACGATTTCTTCTTTCGTCATTCCTGTTTTCACGGCGAGCAGATCCTGATACGACAGCCGTCTCTCGTTCTGCCGCGCGATACCGGCATTGCGGCTCCGCTGGTGCGCGTGTATCGCGGCGCCTGCACCAAAGAGCAATACCGGGGCCAATGCCACCAGGTAAATCCAGACTCCACGCCGGGCGAAGAATGTTTTCTTTATCTCCAGCCGTGCTACGGCCTTGACCTGCTCCCACCAGAGCGGCTTCATCGCACCACCTCTTCGTTGCCGATCAGGTATTCGTAGACCGAAAGCACGTCATCATCGGCCGGCGCCACCGACTCGATCTCAATGCCATCTAGCGCAAGCTGGTTCAGCGTGAGATAGAACCGGTCGGCATCACGCGTTTTCAGCAGCAAGCCACGCTCGTCCTTGTGAATGGAAACTTCCATTGCCTGCTCTCGCTCCAGGATTTTGGCAGCCAGTTCCCGCGGCCGCGTGCAGCGCACCAGAATTTGCGTCGGATGCTCCTGGATTTCGCTGCGCACATCGTGAATCTGGCCTTCGGCGACCACATAACCGTTGCTGAGCAATACAACCTGATCCGAAATCACATCGACTTCGTGAAGGATGTGGCTGGAAATCATGACGTAACAGCCCCGATCGGCTGCAGCTCGAAACAGGGCGATCATCTCCGAGCGCGCCAGGGGGTCAAGCCCGTTCAACGGCTCGTCCAGCACCATCACCTTGGGATCGTGCGCGAGCGCTTGGGCCAGCCGGATGCGCTGCCGCATCCCCTTGCTGTACCCGGCGATGTTGCGGTGAGCGGCGTCGGCCAGGTTTACTCGCTCGATTGCCCCCCATGCCATCTGCTCAGCGGCTGCCCGGTCGTTGCCCGCGAGCCGCAGGTAGGAGTAAATGAACTGGAACCCGGAGAGTCCCTTCGGGAAAGCATCGAACTGCGTTGAGTATCCGACGATGCGAAACAAATGCTCCGGGTCGCTGGTCGGATATCCGAGGACCTCGATGCGTCCGCGTGAGGGCCGTACCAGCCCGGTCATCAGATTCATCAGCGTCGTCTTGCCGGAGCCGTTAGGGCCTACCAGGCTCGTGACCCCGGGCGGGATCGACAGGTTGACTCGGTTTACGCCAAGAATCTCGCCGTAAAACTTCGACACATCCTCGAACACGATGCGGTCGTTCACGCGACCACCTCGTAGGCGCGGACCTTCTTCAGCAGGAGCGCCATGCATGCCCCGCTGTAGGTGAGAAGCGCGGTCGCCGCTTCGCCGATAGGAATCGCATGCTCGGTCTCAGTCTGGAAAAGCGCGCTCCAGACGGTATTCATCAGGTAAGCGACGTTGAAGATGTTTCCCGCATCAATGCGCAGCACGGCGTTAATAGCCTGGCCGAAACCGGCGCCGAAAAACATCAAGGCCAGCAGCAGGGCGCCAGCCACCACCCGCCATTTCACCCACGCCGAGAGCGCCATCGCAAGCAGGCAAAGCAGCGTGATCCACAGCATTGATGAGACGAACAGGCTGGCCGCAATCCAAAGATTGCTGAAGGTCCAACTCGCTCCCGCGAGGCTTGCCTGAATCGCGAATAGGACAAGGCCGGGTATCCACGTGATCTCCGACAACAGCAGAGCCAGCGCGGATGATTTTCCGAGCACGTACTCAGCGCGTGAGAGCGGGCGGCAGAAATAGAGCGGCATGGCGCCATTCGCCAGGTCGGGCGAGATCAGCCCCGGCCCGGCGAATGCGGTCATCAGAAACGCAAGCGTGCCTTGCACATTCATGAAGCGCAGGAAGAAGTCGTTGTCGATCGAGATCACCCCGTGCGGGATTCCCATCTTTTCCAGGAAGCCGACGCTGTGTGCCAGGTAGATCATGATCAGCGACGCAAAGGGGTAGAAGAAACAGACGACAAAGAAGCCGGTTTGAAACTTCGAACTGAATAAATTTCGTTTAGCGTAGCGAAAGAGCACCATCCAGCGCGACGAAAGGGAAGTGACAGGCCCGGAATACGCCCTGTAGTTGCGACGGTAGACTGCCATCTCCACTCCTGTCCAGGAAAGCGCCTAGCTTTCCATGGCCTTCAAGAAAATGTCTTCCAGCGAATCGCGCCGGAAATTCAAACGTCGGATGCGCACCTGGTGATCAGACGCAATGCGATAGATGTCGCGGGTTTCGACTCCATCCGCCAACACGACTTTGATTCGCTTCGCGGTTATGCCGCACTCACACCCAAGCTTCTCGATCGCCGCCGCGAAATCTCCGTTCGCGCCATACACTTCAAGCTCCAGGAATCGGCGGTTCGCGCGCCGCTCTTCTTCGAGATTGGAATAATGCGCGATGCGGCCTTGTTTCAGAATGAGTACCTCATCGCAGGTATCCTCGACATCCCGCAGCAGGTGCGAACACAAGATGATTCGCAGTTCCTTGCCATCGCGAATTTCGCGGATCATGCGCACCATGCGCTGCCGTGCCGAGGGATCGAGCCCGTTCGTCGGTTCGTCCAGGATGAGCAGCTTCGGCCCATGCACAATCGCCTGTGCCAGCTTGGCCAGTTGCTTCATGCCCAATGAGTACGTGCCCAGCTTTCGGTAGCGGGCCTCGGCCAGTCCCACATAAAACAGCGCTTCGTGCGCGCGCTCCAGCGCAACGCTCGGCGGCAGGCCGGAAAGTTCTCCCATCATTTGCACGAAAGAAACCGCGGTCATCTTCGAGATAAAGGCGTCGTTCTCCGGCATGTACCCCACAAGCCCGCGGATGATCCGCGCTTCTTTGCGGATGTCGTGCCCGAAAACCCGCGCTGATCCGCCGGATGGAGGATGGAAACCGAGAAGCGTATTGATGAGGGTGGATTTTCCCGCGCCGTTCGGGCCCAGCAGTCCTATCGCGCGGCCACGAAGAGATGTATTCAGTCCGCAAAGAATCTGCCGCGCCCCGAAATGCACCGAGAGATTTTCCAGCTCGACTAACGGCACGAGCGGAGC
>Ga0335070_10003281_pt1 | contig 18860 bp, 17 predicted proteins | sample Lox_Sample_13_FD_206722 | JGI IMG/M metagenome (GOLD analysis project Ga0335070, IMG submission 206722) | Soil microbial communities from Loxahatchee National Wildlife Refuge, Florida, United States - Lox_Sample_1.3 | ecosystem: Environmental > Terrestrial > Soil > Wetlands | place: USA... | reverse complement strand
CTGGTCGAGACGCTCGCGCTCCTCCGCGACGCCGGGTACATGCTGCCCTGGGAGCGGCGATGACCGACGTGGCGGAAGGCTGGCGGGCGGTGCTGGGGCGGGTCCAGGCGGCGGCGACGCGGGCCGGCCGTCCCGGGGGCTCGGTGGAGCTGGTGGCGGTCAGCAAGCTGCAGCCGCCCGAGGCCATCCGCGCCGCGTACGCCGCCGGGGCGCGGGCCTTCGGCGAGAACTACGCCCAGGAGCTCCGGGACAAGGCGGAGGCGCTCTCGGACCTCCAGGGCCTTCGCTGGCACGCCATCGGCCCCCTGCAGACCAACAAGGCCCGGTACGTGGCGCGCTCGGCGCACGTCTTCCATGCCCTGGACCGGCTGGAGGTCGCGCAGGAGCTCTCCCGGCGTCGCACCGGTGCGCCGCTCGCGGTGTACGTCGAGGTGAACGTGGCCGGCGAGGCGTCGAAGAGCGGCATCCCCCCGGCAGCGCTGGGGCCGCTCCTCGCGGCAGTGCGCCCGCTGCCCGGCCTCGCGCTGGTGGGGCTGATGACCATGCCCCCGCTCGCCCCGGCAGAGGAGGTGCGCCCGCTCTTCCGGGCGCTCGCCGCACTTGGCCGGGAGCACGGGCTCGCCGGCCTGTCGATGGGGAGCACCCACGACTTCGAGGTGGCCATCGAGGAGGGGGCAACGGTGGTCCGGGTGGGGACCGCCATCTTCGGGGAACGCCCGCCGCGGGGGGCGCCGGCCTAGAGCTCCTTCAGCCGGAGGCGGCCCTCGTCGGTGATGCGCACCTTGTACTCGGTGCCGCAGTAGTTGCACCGCGTCTCGTCGCCGTCCCGGAGGGCCATCTCCGTGGGATTGTTGGCGTTACACGACGGGCAGTCGTAGTCGGTGTAGGCGCGCTGTCGGCGCTCCTCGCGCAGATCCTCTTCCTCGGCGTTCTTGTCGATCGGCATCGGTGGGGCCCAGTCTAGGCCGAACCGGCACCGGAGCACCGGGCCCGCCGGGCCCGGTGCCGCAGAGGACCGAGCATCCGTCGGCGACCACGGCTAGACTTCACTGCGTGTCTGCCGTGGTCCTGGCCCTGATGCTCGCCACCCCCACCGAGTCCCTGCCCGCCGGCGCGCTCGGCCCCGGGGAGCAGATCACCTACCGGGTGAGCTGGCTGGGTCTGCCCGCAGGAACGGCCGACGTCAGCGTGGGCGCCGAATCCCCGGACCGGCCGGGCAGCCTCCCCATCGTCACCAACGGCCGGTGCGACCTGGTCGTCTACCCCATGCGGAACAAGATCGTCTCCTGGTGGGATCCGGCGAGCAATCGGTCCCGGGGCCTGGAGATGTACTCCGATGAGAACCGGAAGCGGCGGCGGCTGAAGATCGAGTTCGACGCCGGCGCGGGGAAGGCGCAGGTCTTCCGTCAGGTCGAGGGCGAGTCGCCGCGCGAGGCCCAGGTCGACGTGCCGCCCGGCTCGGTCGACGTGGCCACCGCCATCTTCCTCATCCGCACCGCGCAGCTGGCAGACGGCGACGAGCTGTCGGTGCCCATCTTCACCGGCTCGAAGCTGTTCAAGGGGATCGCGCAGGTCGAGGGCCGCGGTCCGGTGGAGACGCCGCTCGGCGAGAAGCAGGCCATCCGGGTGCGGCTCCGGACCGAGTTCTCCGGCAAGCTGTCCGCCCGCGAGCTGCGGGTGTGGTTCAGCGACGACGCCGCCCACGTCCCGATGCGGATGGAAGCGGACTTCGCGCTCGGGCCCGTCGTCGTCGAGTGGACGGACTACAAGCCCGGCCGCGCGGTGGATCCATCCACGCTCGCCCGGGGCCACTAGACACGCCTCCGGCGTGTCCCCGCTCCGCCTCCACTCCTCGTCCTCGGCGCGCCCGCTGCACCTCCGCGGCTGGTCCCGGTGCGCCCTTGCCGGCGGCCATCCGAACAGAGGCACCGCCGCCCGGGACTCGCACAGAATCCCGGGCGCGTTAGAGTCATCAGGGCTCCCATGAGCAGTGTCCTCGGCAGCACAGCGGAATGGCTCCGTCGGGCCACCGCGCGCTCCACCACCCGCGAACGCCCTTCCCGGCGAGACCTCTTCACCACCGCCTTCCGGCTGGGATGCGTGGGCTTCGGTGGCGGCATCAGCGTGCTGTCGCAGATCGACGGCGAGGTGGTGAAGAAGCGTGGCTGGCTCACCCCGCGCGAGTTCTCCAACACGGTGACCGTCTCCCAGATGCTGCCGGGCGGGGCCGCGGCGAACGCGCTGGCCTACATCGGGATGCGCTTCGGCGGGTGGGCCGGTGCGTTGGCAGGGTACGTGGGCTTCGTGCTCCCCGGAGCGCTGGCAGTGGGCGCGCTTTCCTGGATCTACGTCCGCTTCGGCACGGTGCCCTCCGCGGACCGGCTGCTGTCGGGCTTCAACGCCGCGGTGGTGGGCATCATCTGCGCCATCACCTTGAAGATGGTTCGCACCGGCGTGAACCAGCTCTGGCAGATGGGCGTCGCCGCCGGCGCGCTGCTCCTCTCGGCGGTGGGGAGCGCCTCGCCGGCCGAGGTGGTGCTGCTCGCCATCTGCTCCGGCCTCGCGGTCGACCTCGGCGCGCGGAGGGCGATCGCCCGGGCGAGGGGCCTCGTCGGCCGCCGGCCGCCGGTGGCTCTCCCCGAGGACGGTGCGCCGCTGGACCCGCCTCCACGCGCCGATCGCCCCCCGAACCCACCGTCGCCTGCGTCGACCGGGTCCACCACCACCACCCTTCGCACGCCGCTGCTGGTCGGGACGCTGGGGGTGCTCGTCGCGGTGGTGCATGCCACCGGGCTCGACGCACAGCTGATCGAGATGGCGGTGGTCTACTTCCGCACCGGGCTCGGCGCGTACGGGGGCGGGTTCGCGATCATCCCGCACCTCCGGCAGATGGTGCACGCCCACAACTGGATCACCGATCGCCAGTTCGCCGATGCGGTGGCCATCGGGAAGCTCACCCCCGGTCCGGTGCTGCTGATGGCCACCTTCATCGGGTATCTGCAGCATGGCTGGCTGGGGGCGGGGGTGGCCACCGTCGCCATCTTCTCGGGGCCGTTCGCGCTGGTGGGCTTGCTCGGGACCTGGCTCGACCGCGTGCGCTCGCGGCGCTGGGTGCGCGCAGCGCTGCGCGGGCTCACCCCGGCGGTGGTCGGGCTGATGGCGGCGGCGGCCATCACCTTGGGCGGGAGCTTCGACGCCAAGGTCGAGGTGGGCATCGCCGCGGCGACCGCGCTGACCGCGGTGCGCTTCGACGTGAACCCGGTGTGGCTGCTGGCGCTCGGCGGCGTGGCCCGGCTCGGCCTGTCCTTCGCCGGGCTCTAGGTCAGGGCGGCCGCAGTCGAGATCCGAGTCAGGGCGTCGTCAGGCGGCAATCGTCGGCGAGGTCCGGGCGGCGGCGATCGGCCTTCGAGTGGCCGGTCACGAAGAGGCGGGCCGGATCCGCAGCTGGGCCGCGGCCTGGCCAAGGCGGCGGCGGAGCGAGCCGAGCGTCTCCTCGAGCGAGAGGAGCGCCGCCTGGGCGCGCGAGTCGTCCGCGGCCTCCACCAGGGCCAGCGGCGTGGGACACGGCTCGAGGAGCGTCGACACGAGATCCTCGAGGTGCGCGTGCAGCGCCTCGAGCCCGGTCAGCGCCGAGCGCAGATCCTCCTCGACCTGCGTGGAGAGCACCCCGCCGGTGGCCGACGAGGCGAGCGCGCGGCGGAGCGCATCACCTGCCGTCTGCGAGAGCGACTCGAGAGAGCTTCCGGGAGAGGTCGAGGCTGCGAGCTCGGAGCTGGACACGGAGGCGAACGGTAGACGCCTGGCCTGACGGGTCAATTTTCGAGGCGCGCACCCCGAACCGCACGTGCTTGCTCTCGCGGAGTGGCTCGTCGGGGACCGGAGAGCGCGGCCGGCGGCGGGAGCCAGGTCGGGGGAGGTGCGTCCGTCCCGCCGGCGGCGGCGTCGCGGGCAGGGGAACCCCCGGTGCTCCGCGTTCGGGAAGCCAGGCACCGCCCTCGGGCGGGGCATCTCGAACGGACGGTGTCGGACACCTCGCCGACACGGCCGGCCGGGAGTCCAGGGCGCTCGACGAGGCGGAGAGAGAAGCGGCTCGCGACGATGGGCTCGCCGCCGGGGCGCGGCGGAGAGTCAGCCCCTCGGGGTGGGCCGGCGCCGCCGGTCAGATCAGTCCGCGGGCGCGGCGGATCTGCTCGACGGTCTTGTTGTACTCGATGTCGAAGGCGCTGGTGCCTTCCTGCAGGTGCTTCAGCCGGGCGCGCGCCTCGCGGTCGATCTCGTCGTCGACATCGAGGTGCTTCTTCATCACCGCGAAGATCTTCTGCCGGAGCACGTTGTCCGCGGCGAAGACCTCCTCGACATTCCGGCTGATGAGGAGGAACTCGATCATCTGGTTGATGACGTACTCGATGCCCTCGTCGCCCATCTTGAAGCCGCGGACGTCCGCCATCTCGCGCTTCACCTGGTTGAACTTGCTGTAGTCGTAGCCCCGGCGCTCGAGCGCCTCCCTGGTCGCCTGGTTCACGCGCTCCTCGTTGGTGAGGTACTCGCGCATGATGGCGGAGAGGTCCATCTCTGCGTCGGCGATCCGCATCGGCTCGACCTCGATGTCCCCGTCCTGCATCAGCAGCTGGATCGTCTCGCGGGAGATGACGGGAATCACCTTGGGATAAAGCCTCATAAGCCTTCCTGGGTACCGGCGGTGCCCCCGAAGATTGACTGCCGGCGTCGCTCGTGGAAGCCCCCGCTATACATCACCGGGAGCGCCGCGCCGCAACGAAAACAGGGACTTTTTTCGTCCTCGCCAGCAGGCGGCCGGTCGAGCCTCGCGGGCCTGGGGGAGACCGCCGCTCACTCGACGTGGTCCGGGTCCTTCTCCGGCGGAACGGGCGGCGGCGCGTCCGACGCCCGCGCCTCGGCCGGCACCCCACCCGAGGGCTGCCCTCGGAAGCTCGGCGGCGGAGCGCTTCCCCCACCTGAGCGGCTGGGGGGCGCCCCTTCCTCGACGTCGAGGTACTTCTTCATCACCGCGAGAACCTTCGGGCGGAGGACGTCGTCCCCGGAAAAGACCTCCTCGACGTTGCGGCTGAGGAGCAGGAACTCGATCATTTGGTCGACCGCGTCGTCGATGCCCTCGTCCCCCATCTTGAAGCCGCGGACGTCGGCCATCTCCCGCCTCACCTGGTCGAACTTGCTCTGGTCGTGGCCCCGCCGCTCGAGGGCCGCGCGGGTCGCCTGGTTATGTTGGGAATGACCCTCGGGGCGAGTCGCACGCGATACCTCCGTCCGCCGCAGCAGCGTAGCCCTCAGACGCCGCCGTCGGGGGGCGATTCGGCCGCCACCGCATCTTCCAGCGAGGCTTCACGGACGGCGTCCCCGTCCACCTGTCCTTCGGCCACTTCCCGGCGCAGCTCGGCGTCGGTGGCATGCAGATGGGCGTGGATCCGCTCGGCGAGCGTCGTCCCCACCCCGGCCTCGGAGGCCAGCTCCTCGATGCTCGCCTCGCGGATGCGCTTGAGCGAGCCGAACGCCCGGAGCAGCGCCTTCTTTCGCCCTTCGCCCACCCCGGGAATGTCCTCCAGCACGCTCTTGAAGTTCCGCCGGCGCATCAGCTTCTGCTGGTAGGTGATGGCGAAGCGGTGCGCCTCGTCCCGGAGCCGGACCAGCAGGAAGAGCTCGGGCGAGTTCTGCGGCAGGACGATGGGGTCTCGCTTCTCGGGGATGAACACCCGCTCGGGGCTCCGGGCCGATGCGCCAGCCCCATCGTCCGAGTCCAGCTCGCGCGACTTGGCCAGGCCCACCACGTCGATGGTGACCCCGACGTCCTTCATCGCCGCCCGCGCCGAGGCCAGCTGCCCCTTCCCACCGTCGATGACCAGGAGGTCGGGAAGGTCACTGGCCTCCTGTCCGCGCCGCAGTCGCCGGCTCACCACCTCGTACATCGACGCGAAGTCGTTCTGGGCCTGCACGCTCTTGATCCGGAACCGCCGGTAGCGGGCGCGGTCCAGCTCGCCGTCGGTCATCGCCACCTGGCTGGCGACGATGCTGCTCCCCTGGAAGTGCGAGATGTCGAAGCACTCCATCCGCCGCGGAGGCGCCGAGAGGTGGAGCCGGTCCTGGAGCCGCTCGAGGACCTTCTCCAGCTCGTCGCGGCTCCTCCGCTGGTCCAGCAGCGCCTGCCGGGCGTTGGCCACGCTCATCTCCACCAGCCGGAGCTTCTCCCCCCGCTGCGGAACGAGGACCCGCACCCGCCGGCCCCGCTTCTCGGTGAGCAGCTCGGCCAGCGGCTCCAGCCCACCCTCCGGCCGCAGCGGGAGAAGGACCTCGTCGGGGAGCACGTTGTCCTCGCCGTAGTAGAGGTTGACGAAGCTGCCGAGCAGCTCCTCGTCCGGGAACTCCTGGCCGGTGAACGGGAAGGCCTGGCCGCCGTTGAGGCGCCCTTGCCGGACGTAGAGCACGTAGACGACCAGCCGGTCCGCCTCCCGGTGGTAGCCGAACACGTCCTGGTCGATGGGCTCGGTGGTGGCGATCTTCTGCCGCTCGAGCGATCGCTCGATGGCGAAGAGCTGGTCCCGGAGCCGCGCCGCCTGCTCGAACCGGAGCGCCTGCGCCGCGGCCTTCATCCGCCCCCGGAGCGCCTCGAGCAGCTCCCCACCCTTGCCCTCCAGGAACAGCGCCACCTCCCGCACCGACTCGGCGTACTCCGCGCGCGAGACGTCGTAGACGCACGGCGCCGGGCAGCGGCCGATCTGATGGAGCAGGCAGGGCCGTTTCCGGTGATGGAGCACGTGGTCCGAGCAGGTCCGGAGCTGGAAGTAGCGGTTGATGATCCGCAGCGTCTCCCGGATGCTGCTCGCGCTCGCGTACGGGCCGAAGTACATCGCCCCGTCCCGCTTGAACCGCCGCACCACCTCCAGCCGCGGCCACTCCCCGGAAGGGTCCAGACGCAGGCAGATGAAGTTCTTGTCGTCCTTGAGCAGGACGTTGAACCGTGGCTGGTGCCGCTTGATGAGCTCGTTCTCGAGGAGGAGCGCCTCCTTCTCGTTGCTCACCACCACGGTGTCGAGGTCGGCCAGCACCGACTCGAGGAAGGGGATGAAGGCCCGGGTGTCGCTGCTCCGTCCGAAGTACGACCGCACCCGGCTGCGAAGGTTCACCGCCTTGCCGACGTAGATGACCTCTCCCCGGGCGTCCTTCATGAGATAGACGCCCGGTGCGGCGGGGAGCCGCTCCAGCTTCTCCTCGAGCGCCGCCGAGGGCATCAGCGCCGCTTCCTGCCCCGCCCGGCGGCCCTCCGGCGAGGCTGCGCCTTCTCCTCGCGCTGCGCGCCGGTCTCGAGGAGCGAGCGCGACGGCGGCTTGAGGCCCAGATCCATGTCCTTGAGGAGCAGCACCTTGTCGCGGAGCTCCGCCGCCCGCTCGAACTCCATGTCGTCCGCCGCCTTGTGCATCTCGGCCGAGTACTCCCGGGTGAGCCGGGCCAGCTCCTCGGCGGTCATCAGCTCGTCCTCCGCGGCCTTCGGCAGCGCCAACCCGCCGTCCGAGCGATAGAGCACCTCGCTCAGGTCGAGGATCGCCTTCTTCACGCCCTGGGGCGTGATGCCGTGGTCACGGTTCCAGCATTCTTGCAGCGTCCGGCGGCGGCTCGTCTCGTCGAGCGCCAGCTGCATCGAATCGGTCACCTGGTCGGCGTACATCAGGACCCGGCCCGCCACGTGGCGGGCCGCACGGCCGATGGTCTGGATGAGGCTCACCTGGCTCCGGAGGAAGCCCTCCTTGTCCGCGTCGAGGATGGCCACCAGCGACACCTCGGGGATGTCCAGGCCCTCGCGCAGGAGGTTGATGCCCACCAGCACGTCGAACTCGCCGCGGCGGAGGTCACGGATGATCGCGGTCCGCTCCAGCGCGTCGATGTCCGAGTGGAGATAGCGGACCCGCACTCCGACGTCGGCGAAGTACTCGGTCAGGTCTTCCGCCATCCGCTTGGTGAGCGTGGTCACCAGGACCCGCTCCTTGGCCTGGGCCCGCAGCCGCACCTCCTCGAGCAGGTCCTCCACCTGGTTCCGCGCCGGGCGCACCTCGACCAGCGGATCGGTCAGCCCGGTCGGTCGGATGACCTGCTCCACCACGACCCCGTGGCTCCGCTGCAGCTCGTACTCGCCCGGCGTCGCGCTCACGTAGATGGCCTGGGGCACCATCGCCTCGAACTCGTCGAACTTCAGCGGCCGGTTGTCGAGCGCGCTGGGGAGCCGGAAGCCGTACTCCACCAGCGTCTCCTTGCGGCTCCGGTCGCCACGGAACATCGCGCCGATCTGCGGCACCGTCTGGTGGCTCTCGTCCAGCAGCACCAGGAGGTTCTTCGGGAAATAGTCCAGGAGGCACGGCGGGGCCTCGCCCGCGGCCCGGCCGGAGAGGTGCCGGCTGTAGTTCTCGATGCCGTTGCAGAACCCGACCTGCTCCATCATCTCCAGGTCGTACATCGTCCGCTCCTCGAGCCGCTGGGCCTCGAGCAGCTTTCCGTGGGCGCGGAACCACTGCAGCCGCTCCCGCAGCTCGTCGCGAATGTCGCGGATGGCGCGCGCCCGCTGCTCCTCCTCGGTGACGTAGTGGCTGGCGGGGAAGACGACGATCTTTTCCAGCTGGGCCAGCGACTGCCCGCGGAGGGGATCGAACTCGGTGATGCGCTCCACCGTGTCGCCGAAGAACTCGATCCGGACCGCCCGCTCCTCCTCGTACGCCGGGAACACCTCCACCGTGTCGCCGCGGACACGGAACGTCCCGCGGTGGAAGTCGAGGTCGTTGCGGGTGTACTGCGCGTCGACCAGCCGGCGCATCAGGACATCGCGGCCCAGCTCGCCGCCCCTCTGCGCCGTCGCCGCCAGCGCCATGTAGCTCCGGGCGGTGCCGAGGCCGTAGATGCAGGACACCGAGGCGACGATCAGCACGTCGTCGCGCGTCCGGAGCGAGTGGGTGGCCGAGTGGCGCATCCGCTCGATCTCGTCGTTGATGAAGGAGTCCTTCTCGATGTACGTGTCCGACGACGGGATGTACGCCTCGGGCTGGTAGTAGTCGAAGTAGCTGATGAAGTACTCGACGGCGTTCTTCGGGAACAGCTCACGGAACTCGCCGTAGAGCTGCGCGGCCAGGGTCTTGTTGTGCACGATGACCAGCGTGGGCCGCTGCACCTGCGCGACCACGTTGGCCATGGTGAAGGTCTTGCCCGAGCCGGTCACCCCGAGCAGCGTCTGGTGGGTGTCGCCGCGGAGCACACCCTCCACCAGCTCGGCGATCGCCCTCGGCTGATCTCCCTGCGGTCGGTAATCGGTGACGAGCTCGAAGCCAGCCATGGCAAGCGATGGAACCTAACCCGCCGGCGCGTCCCTCGCAGGCTCACCGCCCGCTGGCCGGCGTGGCGCCCGGCGCACGCTGCCGGAGCGCCTCCAGCGAGCGCAGGCGGGGCGCCTCGAACTCATCCCCCCTCGTCCAGGCAGGCAACGCCGTGGCCTGGGCGACGCTGTACCCGAGCGCGAAGTGCAGCCGGGCGTCCTCCACCGCACCGGAGAGGTCCCAGTCCGGCGTCAGCTCGTCCGAGGGCTGGTGGTAGCGGGTCTCCTCCCAGGCCTCACGCTTCTCCCTGCCCCAGCCAGGCGGGCGGCCGCGGTAGTCGAGCCCGCTCTCGAAGTACGCCGCGGGGACACCCGCCCGAGCGAAGCTGAACTGGTCGCTCCGGTAGAAGTAGCCGCGGTCCGGGAGCTGGTCACCCCGGAGCACCCGTCCCTGCGCGCGGGCCAGCGCACGGAGGGTCACGTCGAGGTCGGTCTTCCCCAGCCCGATGACGGTGACGTCGTGCGTCCGGCCGAAGACGTTTGCCCCGTCGATGTTGACGTCCACCGCGATGCGGCCGAGCGGCACCGGCGGGTGCCGGGCGAGGTACTCCGAGCCGAGCAGGCCCTGCTCCTCGGCGGCCACCGCGGCGAAGAGGATGCTGCGGCGGGGAGCCTCGCGGAGCGTGGCGTAGGCGCGGGCCACGGAGAGCATCAGGGCCACCCCGGAGGCGTTGTCCTCGGCGCCGTTGTAGATGGCGTCCTCTCCGGGGGCCGCGTCGGCGCGCATGCCGAGGTGGTCGTGGTGCGCGGTGTAGAGCACCACCTCGGAGGACAGGCGCGGGTCGCTTCCGGGGAGCAGCGCGAGCACGTTCGCCGTCCGGGTCCGCTCGATGCGGCTGTCGAAGGCGGTGTTGACCGCGATGCCCAGCGCTACCGGCTGGAACTCACGCCGGTTCGCCGAGCGGACCAGCTCGTCCAGGCCCCGGCCGGCGAGCGCCACCAGCTCGCGGCAGGCGTCCTCCGTCACCCAGCCCCGCAGCGGGAGGCGGCGCTCGGCCGTGGGGACCGAGTACTGCGGGCCCGTCCACGAGCTGCGCACCACCTGCCACGGGTACCCCGCGCTGTGCGGGGTGTGGAGGATGAGGGCCCCGGCGGCGCCGACCTTGGCCGCCATCTCGTACTTGTAGTCCCAGCGGCCGTACCAGAGGCGGGTCCGTCCGGCGAAGAGCGCGGGGTCGTCCTCCGGGTCGCTGTTGAGGAAGAGCAGCACCTTGCCCCGCAGGTCCTGCCCCTTGAAATCGTCCCAGCTGTACTCGGGGGCACGGATGCCGTAGCCCACGAAGACCAGCTCCGCACGCTCGAGCGCGGTGTGCGCGGCCTCGTCTCCCGCGACCGCGATCACCTGGTCCGGGTGGCGGAGGACGAGGGACTCCCGGCCCCGGGTGAACTGCACCGTCTCCGCGTGGCCGTCCACGCCCACGATGTCGAACGGCTGGAGGAACCCCTGGGTGCCGGCGGGCCGGAGCCCCAGCGCCTCGAGCTGCGAGGCGATGTAGGCCTGGGCGAGCGCGTCTCCGCGGGTGCCCGGCCCCCGGCCCTCGAGCAGGTCGGAGGCGAGGAAGCGGACGTGGGCACGGATGGCATCGGCGCTGATGGCCCGCTCGGCGAGCGGGGAGGTTCGGGCGGGCGGTGCGGCGGCGAGCGCCACGACGAGGGCGGCAGTGACCATGGCCCGGCCCGTTTTGCCCCGAGGCGTGGGCCGGCGTCCACCCTGGCGTGGGCAACGGGCCAGCTCCGCTCAGGAGCGGACCTTCCACCGGGTCGCGGTGGGTCCGTCGCGCAGCTCCACCCCGATCCGGAGGAGCTCGTCGCGGATCGCGTCCGACCGGGCGAAGTCCTTCGCCTTCCGTGCCGCGGCGCGCTCGGCGAGCATCGCCTCGATGCGCTCGCGGTCGAGCCCGCGCTGCCGGACCAGCCGATCGCGGCGACGCTCGAGCCAGGCCGCCGGCGGGCTTCCGAGGACTCCAAGCACACCGCCCATGGCCGGGACCACCGCGCGCAGCGTCGCCAGCGTGCGAACCACGGTGGCGCGATCGGCCACCGCTGGATGGTCGAGCAGCTCGTTCATCTCGCCGAAGAGAGCCGAGAGCGCCGCCAGCGCGCCGGCGGTGTTGAAGTCGTCGTCCATCGACGCCTCGAACGCGCGGAGGTGCGCGTCCGGATCGCCCTGCAGCGGGCCGGGCTTCACCTCCCGTCCGCCGAGGCGCTCGTCGACCCGCTGGAGGGTCTCGTAGAAGTACTCCATCCGCTTCTCCCAGACGAAGAGCGCGTCGTCGGAGAAGTCCAGCCCGTTCCGGTAGTGGCTGGAGAGGAAGAAGAGCCGCAGCGCCTCGCCGTCCACCTTCGCCAGGGCATCCCGGAGGCGGACCACGTTCCCCAGGCTCTTGGACATCTTCGCGTTCTCGAGCTCGAGGAAGCCGGCGTGCATCCACACCCGGGCCAGGGGCGCGTGGTGCGCCGCCTCGGACTGGGCGATCTCGTTCTCGTGGTGGGGGAAGATGAGGTCGAGCCCGCCACCGTGGATGTCGAAGGTCTGGCCGAGGTACTTCTCGCTCATCGCGGAGCACTCGATGTGCCACCCCGGACGGCCGCGGCCCCAGGGCGCATCCCAGGCCGGCTCGCCGGGCTTCTCGGCCTTCCAGAGCGCGAAGTCGAGCGGCTCGCGCTTGTGCTCGCCCGGGGTCACCCGCTCCCCGGCGCGGAGGTCCTCGAGGTTGCGGCGGGAGAGCTTGGCGTACTCCGGCCAGCGCGAGACCTGGAAGTAGACGTCGCCGCCGGCGGAGTAGGCGATGCCCTGGTCGAGGAGCGTCTGGATGAGCGCCCGGATCTCCGGGATGACCTGGGTGACCCGGGGCGCCACGTCCGGCGGGAGCAGGCCCAGGCCGCGGGCGTCCTCCTCGAACGCCTGGACGAAGCGCTCGGCCAGCGCGGCCGGGTCCTCCCCGGTCTCCCGCGCGGCGTTGATGATCTTGTCGTCGACGTCCGTGAAGTTCCGGACGTACGACACCCGGTACCCGCGGTGGCGGAGATAACGCACCACGACGTCGAAGATGGTGAACGTCCGGGCATTGCCGATGTGCACCCACGAGTAGACGGTGGGACCACACACGTACAGACGCACTTCACCAGGGCGGAGCGGCTCGAGGGGTTCCTTGCGACGGGTCAGCGTGTTGTAGACGGACAGAACGGGGGGGCTGTGGGCGACAGACACGGGAGTGGCGCGGGGATTCGAGGAACGTGACATCATCGCACGGTTGGAGGATGAGGGACCCCGCGAACGAGCATGGCGCCATCCAATCCCAAGCGACCCCCGCGGCGACCTCCCCCCGAGGATGGCACGAAGGACTCCGAGGACACCGGCGAGCTCCCGTTCGACGAGCGCGAGGCCACGCCGCTGAACGCGGACGATCCCGCGCCCCAGCGGGTGACGACCTATCCGGTCCGCGCGGGCCGCAAGCGGCGCGCGGGACGGGACACCATCGGCCCGGCGTCGATGGTCGGGACCGTCGCCGGAGTGGGAAGCGAGGAGATCTTCCTCTACGCCGAGCACGGACCGGGCACCGGCCAGCTCCTCCCAGTGGGTGAGGGCGCGCTGATCCTCGGCCGCTCGAGCAGCTGTGACCTCCGACTTCCGCACGCGTCGATCAGCCGGCGGCACGCCCGGCTCACCCGTCGGGGTGAGCGGCTGTTCCTGGAGGACCTGGGGAGCCAGAACGGCACCTTCCTCGACGACGAGCGGCTCGCCGGACCGTGCGAGCTCCAGGTCGGGCAGCGGATCCACATCGGCCCCGCAGTGCTGAGGCTCCGGGTACCCGGAGGGAACACGCGGACCGACCGCCCGCGCCGTCGCCCGTCCCCAGCGGAGGCCGAGACCGCCGTGCGTCCGCTGCGGATCGCAGTGCTGGCCGCGACCGCTGGGTTCCTCCTGGCGACCGCGCTCGCGCTCTGGACGGCCCAGACCCACCCGGCCTGGCTGCGGAGCGCGGCCCCGGCGGCCCACCCGCAGCGCTGAGCGGCGACGGCGTCAGACGGCCTTGAGATTGGGCCGACGCCGGGCGGCCCTCTCCTGGAGGATCGCCAGCGCACCCCGGACCGCCAGCACCGCGTTCAGCCCGGCGAAGCCGAGCAGCACCAGGGCGATGAGCAGCGGCCCCCGGTCCTCCCCGGGGCGCTCTCCCTCCCGCAACACCCAGAGCCGTCCGTCCACCGGACGAAGCCCCTGGAGCGCGCGAAGCTGGGGCGCGGACTCGCGGTAGCCGGGGACGTCCTCGAGCGGAAGCAGCCGCCCCCGCACGCCGAACGGGCGCGGGTCGGGAGGCGGAGGGCGCTTTCCGGGAACCCACTCCTCGGTTGGAAGCAGTGGGCGCCGCACCACGAGCGGCGTGTCCTGGAGCGGCACAAGCACCATCCGCGCCCCACGCTCCACCCCGTAGAACGCGGTGCCGAGCGGCACCCCGTGCACCTGGGCGAACACGTTGGGCCGCAGACGGTCCAGGTGGTAGTTGCCCTCGCTGCCGAGGGTGACGGGCTCGCGATTGGCGAAGACGTAGGCGACGTCCGGGGCCTCGCGCACCAGCAGGAAGACCGCTCCGAAGAAGCAGAGCAGCGCCACCGGGAGCTGGACGCCGGTGACCCTGCGACGGGTGCTGCGCTCGAGCTGACGGATCCGCTCGTCACGGGCTTCCTCGGTCGAGAGCGGATCGCGCGCCGCCAAGGGGCCCCCGGTCGACCTAGGTGATGCTGAAGATCTTCCGGAGGTCAGCCTCGATCTCGTCCTCGGTGCACTCCTTGGCGAGGCTGAGCTCCTTGATCAGCAGAGCGCGAGCGGTGTCGAGCATCTTCCGCTCGCCGAAGGACAGGTCCTTGTCGCCCTTCAGGAGGTAGAGATCGCGGAGCACCTCGGCGATCTCGAAGACCGACCCGGTCTTGATCTTCTCCATGTACTCCCGGTACCGGCGGTTCCAGGTGGTGGAGTCGACCGAGATGTCCTTCTCCCGGAGGATGGCGTAGACCTGCTTCACGTCGTCCTCGCTGATGATCTCCCGCAGGCCAACCGAGCCGACCTTGTTGATGGGGATCATGATCCGCATGCCATTCTCGAGGATGCGGAGGACGTAGAACGACTGGCGCTGGCCGGCGACCTCGGTGTGCTCGATGCCCATCACCTCGCCCACGCCCTGGCCCGGATACACGGCCTTGTCGCCCGTCTTGAAGCTGGTCTGCACTGGGAGGCTGCCTCCTCGCGGCCTGGAACGCCGCAAGTCCAACCACTTACCACGAATTCGCGCTTTGTGCAACGCGTCGTCTTGACCCGGTGCTGCAGGCCCGACTAAGCTTTTGGCCTTTTTGTCAGGGCGGCCGCGGGCAGTCGCAACGGTGAAGACGCGCGGGTCTTGGAGTCGGATCCGCTCGGCGGCCGCAGCACGATTCTGGACGGGGGCGGGGGCGATGGGGGGCTGGTGCTGGAAGGACCTGGGACTCCGTCCGCTCGTCTTCCCTGTCCTCGCGCTCGGTCTCGGCTGTGCCCTCCCCGCGCTCGCGCGTCCGGAACCGGGGGCCCTCGCCTGCCTGGCTGCTGCCCTGGCAACCTTCGCGTTCGGTTCGCGAACCCGGCCGGGGACGCACCTCGCGCTCCTGACCTCCGCCGTCCTCGCGGGCTCGGCGCTCGCCGCGCGGGCCCAGCGCTCCTCGCCTCTCCCCACCGGGAGGCCGGTCCTGCTCGAGGGACGCCTGGCCTCGGTCGACGGCGACGGGCGCGGTGGACGCGGCGTGCTCGAGGTCTCCCGGGTGGACGGCGAGCCGGGGAGGGCACGGACGCGGCTGTGGTGGAGCGATCCGGAGCTCCACCCCTGGGTCGGCCAGCGCGTACAGCTCCGGGCAGAACTCCGGGCCGACGCCGGGCCCGAGTCGTGGGGCCAGTACGACGCGGGCGCCGCCGCCCGCGCCCGCGGCCTGTCCACCTCCGGCCGGATCGTCCCGGGCTCCCTCGTGCCGCTCTCGCCTCCCGACCCTCTGCGCCGCTGGGTGGCGGAGCGCCGGGAGGGCTTCGGGCGCTGGACGCGGGAGCGCCTCGGCGAGGCGGATTCCGCGGCGCTGGTGTGCGCGCTCGCGGCCGGGCTGCGTTCGGAGCTCGGACCGGAGTGGGAGGACCGCTTCGCCCGCAGCGGGCTCGCCCACGTGCTGAGCGTCAGCGGGCTCCACGTGGCGGCGCTCGCCCTCGTCCTGGCCGCGCTGCTCGCGGGCGTGCTGCGCGCCGTGCCGGCGCTGGTGCGGCGCCTCGACCCGCGCCGGCCGGCGGCCCTCGCCGCGCTGCCCCTGGTCTGGGGTTACGTCGTCTTCACCGGCAACCAGCCGCCGGCAGTCCGGTCGGCGCTGATGCTGGCGCTGGTCCTCGCCGGTCGAGCCCTGCAGCGCCACAGCGACACGCTGAACGCGCTGGCCCTGGCCGCGGGCCTGCTCCTCGTCGCGGATCCGGCGTCGGTCCGGGACCTGTCGCTCCAGCTCAGCTTCACCGCGGTGGCGGCGCTGGTGCTGCTCGCCCCCCGGCTGCAGGCCCTGGTCCCGCTGCCGCCGCCCGACCCGCGGCGTCCCGAGCGCTGGCCCCGGGCGCTCGAACGGATGCGGGAAGCGCTGCTCAGCGTCTGCACCGCGAGCGCCGCGGTCACGCTCGCCTCGATTCCGCTGGTTGCGACGGCGTTCCACCGCATCTCGCTCGTCGGCTGGGCGGTGAACGTGGTGGCACTCCCCGTCGCCTCCGTGCTCACCCTCGCCTGCGCGGTGACCGCCGGCGCGTTCTGCCTCTCACCAGCGCTCGCCGCCGCGCCGCTGTGGGTCGCCTCCCTCGCCGCGCGGGCGCTGCTCGCGCTGGTGCGCGCCGGGGCGGCGGTGCCGTTCGGCGTGCTCCCCTCGCCCTCGTTCTCCTGGCCCGCGGCGGCGGCCTTCGGGCTGGGGCTCCTCGGTGTCGCGCTGGGCGTGCGGCGCGCCGGGTGGGTGGTCGCCCTGGCGATGGCCGCCGTGCTCGCCGGTCCCCGCCTCGAGCGGCACCCGGCGCTCGAGCTCACCGCGCTCCCGGTGGGCCACGGGGACGCGCTCCTTGCGTCGTCGGGCGGTGCGCATCTCCTGGTGGACGGCGGGGGCGTGCCCGACGGGATCGACCCCGGCGCGCGCGTCGTGGTGCCCTACCTCCGCGAGCGCGGCATCTGGCGGCTCGACGCGGTGGCCCTGTCCCATCCCCATCCGGACCACGCGCTCGGGCTCCTCACCGTGCTGCGCGAGATCCCGGTAGACCGGATCTGGCTTCCGGCCGCCGTGGAGCGTGGGCCGCTGGTGGACGCGCTGCTCGCCGCGGCCGGGCGGGCGCGGGTCGAGTGGCTCGCGGCGGGCGAGGTCCGCACGCTCGGCGAGGCGACGGTGCGCGTCCTCTCCCCGCCCCGGGACGCAGGCGCGCTCCGGACGGTGAACGACCGGAGCCTCGTGCTCCGCCTGAGCGCCGCGGGCCGCTCGGTGCTGCTCCCGGGCGACGCCGGGGCGGCCGCCGAGGAGGCCCTTCCGCCGCTCGAGAGCACGGTGGTGAAGGTCCCCCACCACGGCTCGCGCACCTCGAGCTCGCCTCGCCTGGTCTCGACGAGCCAGGCCTGGCTGGCCCTCTTCTCCGACGGGCGGGGAAACCGCTTCGGACTCCCCGCGCCCGAGGTGGTGGAGCGCTGGCAGGACAGCGGGGCCATCGTCCTGCGCACCGACCTCGACGGGGCCATCCGCGTCTCCCTCGCCTCGAGCGACGTTCGCTGGGAGACGTTCCGGGGACGAGCCGGGAGGCTCGTAGCAAGGCCCCTTGCCGGCGCGGGGGCCGGAGGTGCACCGTCGCCCCGATGATCCCCGAGGACCTGGATCTCGCCGCGCTCAGCCGGGACCTCCACCGCGCGCTCGGCCCGGGCGAGCCGGTGGGCTACCTCCGCGGCAAGGCGAAGATGCGCGACGCGCTGGTCGACCTGCACGGCTTCAGCCAGCTGGAGGCCGAGTCGGTGGTCGACACGCTGGAGCTGCAGGGGTACCTGCACTTCCTCGGGGACCCACGCGCACCGAGCGAGGCCGAGAGCCGCTGGGACTTCCGCACCGGCTGAGCGCTGGACCGGCCGGGCGCGGCGTCGTTCAGCCGTCGAAGACGAGCCAGGCGAAGCGTTCCACCGCGTGGAAGTCGCCCACGTAGAGCGGCGAGAACGCCTGGCCCTGGGCGTTCTTCCGGTCGGGCAGCTCGAGCCGGTAGAGGTTGAAGCGCCAGCGGTCGCCGGGCTTCGGCGGGACGTGCGGCACCGAGTGCAGGCGCGCGAAGGGGATGCGCATCTCCACCGTCCAGCCCTGGTCCCGGTCGGAGGCGTCGTCGAGGGTGCCGGACACCTTCACCGCGCTCTTCAGCCCCGAGTCCCATGACAGGTCCATGCCCTGGCGCCGGGCCGGGAAGTAGGCATCGAAGACCACGTTGTGCGGGCTCACCTCGATCTCGTCGTAGGTCCGCCCGTCGGCGTCGGCGTCGAGGAAGATCTCCACCACCTCCTGGGTGTACAGCGGGTCGTCGCGGGTGCGGAACGTGCCCCAGACGTCCGGGTCCTCGCAGTCGAACGCGACGTAGAGCGCCTCGTCGTCCCAGGCGAGGCGCGCGGTGGTGCGAAACGGCGCTGGCCGGCCGTCGAGGCTGTCGACCAGGGTGAGCTGGGTCGCCCCGTGCCAGGCGGCATCGTCGAGCACGCCGTCGATCCTTGGAGGGGTGGCCGTCCTCCGGGCGTGCGCCTCCGGCACCGGAGGGCCCTTGCCGCCGATGACCGGTCCGCGCATCCGCTGCTGCCCGTCCTGCGCCGCGGGCTGGTCCACCGGGAGCCGCTGGTCGTCGTGCCAGAACCCGAGCAGCACCTGGATCTCCGGGGCGCCCGGCGGCAGCGCCAGGACCTGGACGTCCTCCACCGGCTGCCCCACCTGCCACTGCTCCAGCGGGAGCGGCGGGGGATGATCGGCGTTGGCCAGCATCTGAGTGGTCCGCGCGTCGACCAGGTGCACGAAGATCTGCCAGCCGGGCTCGAGCCGCCGTGTCGCCTCGAAGCGGTGGGTCAGCCGGACCGCGTCCTGCCCACGCTCGTCGCGTCCCCGCTCGACCCGCGTCCCGAGGTACTTGATGGCCCCGGCTGCCCAGGTGCCCTGAACCGCGCCCGACGCCTCCACCGCACCGGACGGCGGCGGCCGCGTCCGTGGACGGGGGCCCGCCTGCTCGTCTCGACACGCGGGGACGAGGAGCGCGACGACCAGCAGGAACGTCGGGGAAGGGCGCACGGAGCGCACCCTACTCGTTCGACGGCTCACGCTGGCACGTCCATTGCCACGCCGGGCTCCCATGCACGTCCGCTTCGAGGCACGCGGAGTCGGCTCCGAGCTCGCGCTCCAGCCGGGGACCTGGACCGTCGGCGGGGGCGACGACGACGGCATCCGCTTC
>Ga0335070_10003280_pt1 | contig 18860 bp, 14 predicted proteins | sample Lox_Sample_13_FD_206722 | JGI IMG/M metagenome (GOLD analysis project Ga0335070, IMG submission 206722) | Soil microbial communities from Loxahatchee National Wildlife Refuge, Florida, United States - Lox_Sample_1.3 | ecosystem: Environmental > Terrestrial > Soil > Wetlands | place: USA... | reverse complement strand
GGTCGGGATGAAGGACCTCGCGGTTTCGACCGGGTCGGCCTGCACGTCCGCGTCGCTCGAGCCGTCGCCCGTGCTGACGGCGATCGGCGTGCCGGCGGATCTCGCGCACGCCTCGATCCGCTTCGGTCTCGGACGCGGGACCACGGAAGAGGAAATGGATTTCGCCGTCGAAACCGCGGTCAGGGCCGTCGAGCGGCTGCGCGAAAAGTCGCCCCTGGCGGGCGTCTCCAGCCGATAGAGTATCGGCTCCATTTCAGGCTGACAGCCGAAGGCTGGCGGCCGACGACTCGGGGTTCTCGTGCTCACGGATCTGACTCGCGGACTGCCTTCCTACGCGGACCTCCTCGCCAGGGTCCGGGGGGGAGAAGACCGCCTGGTCGTCTCGGGCGGCGTCGGCGCGCTGCCGGCGATGCTCGCCGCGGCGCTCGCGGCCGACCTCGGACGTCCGCTCGTCGCGGTGGCGGGCAGTGAGAAAGAGGCGGAGCGCTTCCGGTCGGACCTTGCCGCGGCCGGCCTGTCGCGGACGTTCCACGCGCCCGCGCCGACGCTGACGCCGTACCAGCGGATCCCCGCGTCGCTCAAGGCGCGCAAGGACGAGTTCGCGCTGCTCACGGCGCTGGCCGGCGGCCAGCTCGAGGCCGCGGTCCTGCCGGCCCGCTCCCTCTTCACGCGACTTCCCGAGCCGTCGCGTTTTGCCGAGATCGTGCTCCGGCTCGCGGTCGGCGACGACGTCTCGCTGTCGTCGCTCGTCGAGCGCCTGACGCGCCGCGGGTACCGCCGGGGAGATCTCGTCGTCGAGGCGGGCGACCTCGCGGTGCGCGGCGGACTCTTCGACGTCTTCCCGCCCGACCGGGAGCTCGCCGTGCGCGTCGAGCTCGACGGCGACCGGGTCGCGTCGCTGCGCCTCTTCGACCCCGACACGCAGCGCTCGCGCGAGCGGCTCGAGACGGTGGCGTTGCCGCCGTTTGCGGCGTCGGAGGAATCCGACGAAGCGCGGCGTCTGATGACCGAGCGCATCGGGCGCCCGCCCTCGGAAGCCGAGCGCAGCGTCTTCGCGCCGGGGGTCGTGCCGATGCCGGCCGGCTGGCTCGACCACGCGGCCGGCGCGCTCGTCGTCCTCGTCGAGCCGGCCTCGGTCGAAGAGGAAATCGCGGCGTTCGCCGAGCGGCTGTCGGGCGACCGGGACCCCGACCGCGACGCGTTCGCTCCCGAGGAGCTGACGCATCCCGCCGAACGGATCCGGGAGCGGCTCCGCGCCGCGCCGCTCCGGTTCGACCGTCTGGGGCTCGGGGTCGAGGGCGCCGTCGAGATCCGGCTGCCTGCCGAGGCGATCGCCGGCCACGGGGGCCGCGCGGCCGAGGCGGCGGCGGACCTGACCCGCGCTCTCGACGCGGGCGAAGAGGTCTTCGTGGCCGCCCGGCCGACGGGCGGCGCCGAGAACCTGAAGCGCCTGGCGGTCGAGTACGGCTTCCACGTCTCCTCCGAGCGCCGCTCCGGAGCGGTGATCGCGATCCCCGCGGAGATCTCGGCAGGATTCCGGCTGCGGGAGCCGCGCCTCGCCGTCTACGCCGAGGAGGAAATCTTCGGCGAGGAGCGCCGCTCGTCGTCGTCGCGCCGGCGGCCGTCGGAAGCGTTTCTCTCGGACCTGCGCGACCTGAAGCTCGGCGATGCCGTGGTGCACGCCGACTACGGCATCGGCCGCTTCCGCGGCCTCAAGCGCGTGCCCGTCGAGGGCGAGGAGCGCGAGTTCATGGAGATCGAGTACGCGGAGGGCAAGGCGCTGCTGCTGCCGGTCGAGCGGCTGGACCTCGTCCAGAAGTACTCGGGCGTCGAAGGCGTCGACCCGGTCCTCGACCGCCTGGGCGGCGCGGGCTGGGCGCGGCGCAAGGCGTCGGTCCGCAAGGCGATGCGCGACATGACCGACCAGCTCCTGAAGCTCTACGCGCGCCGGAGCCTCGCCGAGGGCTTCGCCTTCTCCAAGGACTCGCCGTGGCAGAAGGAGTTCGAGGACGCCTTCGAGTACGTCGAGACGCCCGACCAGGTGCAGGCGATCGCCGACGTCAAGCGCGACATGCAGTCGGCGAAGCCCATGGATCGCCTGCTCTGCGGCGACGTCGGCTACGGCAAGACGGAGGTCGCCATGCGCGCGGCCTTCAAGGCCGTCCTCGACGGCAAGCAGGTGGCCGTCCTCGCGCCGACGACGATCCTCGCGGACCAGCACTTCCGGACGTTCCGGCGCCGCTTCGCCGCGTTTCCGGTCTCGATCGAGCTGCTGTCGCGGTTTCGGGCGCGCCCGGAGCAGAAGGACGTCATCGCGCGCGTCGCGGACGGGTCGGTCGACATCCTCATCGCCACGCACCGCATGCTCGGCCGCGACCTCGCCTTTCGCGACCTCGGCCTGCTCATCGTGGACGAGGAGCAGCGCTTCGGCGTCGCCCAGAAGGAGCGGCTCAAGGAGTGGAAGGCCTCGATCGACGTGCTCGCGATGTCGGCGACGCCGATCCCGCGCTCGCTGCACCTGTCGCTGTCGGGCCTGCGCGACCTGTCGATCATCGAGACGCCGCCTCGCGACCGGCTGGCGATCGAGACGCAGGTCGTTCCGTCGAGGCCCGAGATCGTCCGCGAGGCGATCGAGGCCGAGATCGCCCGGGGCGGGCAGGTCTTCTTCGTGCACAACCGCGTGGAGTCGATCGGCCGGGTCAAGCGGGAGCTCGAGGAGCTGCTGCCGTCGGTGCGCGTCACGGCGGCGCATGGTCAGATGCCGGAAGCCGAGCTCGAGAAGGCGATGCTCCGGTTCGTCTCGCGGGAAGCCGACGTCCTTCTCGCGACGGCCATCGTCGAGAACGGGCTCGACATCCCGTCGGCCAACACGATCCTGATCGACCGTGCCGACACGTTCGGCCTCGCGCAGCTCTACCAGCTCCGCGGCCGCGTCGGCCGCAGCGACAAGCCGGCCTACGCCTACCTGCTGGTGTCGGAGACCGCGGCGCTGTCGGACGTCGCGCGTCAGCGCCTGGCGTCGATCCGCGAGTTCTGCGACCTGGGCGCGGGATTCCGCATCGCGGCGCGCGACCTCGAGATCCGCGGGTCGGGCAACATGCTCGGCGGCGAGCAGTCGGGCCACATCGCGGCCGTCGGCTTCGAGACGTACCTGTCGCTGCTCGAGGAGGCGATCCGCGAGATCCGCGGCGAGGAGCCGCTGCCCGAGCGCGCGGTGACCCTTTCGCTCGGCCTGGATCTGGCGATTCCGCACGCGTACGTCGAGGACGAGAACTGGCGGATGATGATCTACAAGAAGATCGCGCGGGCGGGCGACGACGCGGCGCTCGCCGAGACGACCCGCGAGATCGCCGACCGGTTCGGGGAGCCGCCGCCCCAGGTGAAGCGCCTCGTCGAATACGCGCGCCTGCGCACCCGGGCCGAGCGGCTGGGCGTCACCGCGATCACGCGTCAGGCGGCCCGGGTGCACCTGCGCTTCGCGGAGGACGCGCCGGTCGACGGCGAGCGCCTGCTCGCGCTCGTCGCCCGGACCCCGGGCGCCAGCCTCTCGCCGGCCCGGGTCCTGACCGTGCCGTCTCCGGAAGGAGACGCGCTGCTCGAGGGGCTTCTGGCCCTGCTGCCATCGCTCGAGCGGCGGGTGGCGTGAGCCCTCCGCCGAGGAATTCCCGGGGCCGAACGGTGTTACAAATGTCCTCCATGCGGAAGCCGACCGTCCTGCTGATCGCCGCGGGCCTCGCCGCGCCCGCGCTGCCGGCGGCCGAGCTCGTCGAGCAGATCGTGGTGCGGGTCAACGACCGCCTCATCACGCAGTCCGAGTACGACAAGCGGCTGGCCATCGCCTCCCGCGCGCCCAACCACCCGACCGACGCCGCCGAGCTCGAGCGCAGCGTCCTCGAGGACCTGATCAAGGAGAAGCTTCTCGAGGAACGCGCCAAGGAAATGTCCGTGAGCGCCACCGAGGAAGAGGTGGATGCCGCCGTGGCGCGGATCAAGGAGCAGTACAAGCTGACGAGCGACGCGGACTTCGACAAGGCGCTCGCCGAGTCGGGCATGACCCGCGAGGAGCTCCGCCGGCAGATGCGCCAGAGCATCACGCTGCAGAAGGTCGTCGGCCGCGACGTCGCCTCGCAGCTCCAGCTGACCGACGACCAGCTCCGCCTCGAGTACGAGCGCAAGAAGGAACAGTTCTACGCCGTGCCCGAGTCGGCGCACGTCGCCGAGATCGTGATCCGGTTCTCGCCGAGCGACGGGGAGGCGCGCCAGAAGGCGGTCGAGAAGGTCGAAGAGATCCGCGTCAAGGTCAAGGGCGGCGCGTCGTTTGCCGAACTCGCGAAGGAAAACTCCGAGGGCAACACCCGCGACAAGGGCGGCGAGCTCGGCACGGTCTCCAAGGGAGAGCTCGTCGAAGCGCTCGACGTGGTGATCTTCGTGACGCCGCCGGAGGAATACCCCGCGCCCGCGCTGCTGCCAGACTCGATCCACTTCTTCCATGTGACCGAGCGGAAGGCCTCCGGCTACAAGCCTTTCTCGGAGGTCAAGGAAGACCTGCGCAAGCGGATCCAGGACGACCTCTACGAAAAGCGCTTCGGCGAGTACATGGACAAGCTCCGCCGCGACGCCTTCGTCAAGATCTACGTCCCCGAGCTCGCGAAGCTCGACGAGAAGAAGCCGACGTAGGACACGGCTCGCGCCGACCAGCTCGCCGCGGCTGGCCGGTCGCTGATTGCCATGCGTCTCTCCCTCGAGCTTCCCTCGAATTTCGCTTTCGACGCGGTCGTGCGCTCGCACGGCTGGTACGACCTGCCGCCGTTTGCCTACGACGCGGCGGCGGGCGTCCTGACGACGGTCCTCGCCGGAGCCGGCCCCGTGTCCTTCGCGGCCCGGGAGGGGCGCCTCGAGGTTTCGGCGCGGAAGGGAAGCCGTCGGGCGCTCGAGCGGATGGCGCGGCGCGTCTTTTCGCTCGACGTCGACCTCTCCCCGTTCGCCGCCATGCTCGCCGGGGAGCCCGATCTCTTCCGGGCGCTCGAGCGCGGCGGCGGGCGGATGCTGCGGGCGCCGACCCTCTTCGAGGACGCCGTCAAGATGCTGTTGACGACGAACTGTTCCTGGGCGGCGACGCGCGGGATGGTCGTTCGTCTCGTCGCACTCGCCGGAGACGGCGGCGCGTTTCCGGACGCCGCGGCAATCGCGCGGCTCTCCCCGCGGGCACTGCGCGATCGCGTGCGCTGCGGCTACCGCGCCGGCGCGCTTTCGAAGCTGGCGCGCCGCGTGGCCTCCGGGAGGCTCGAGCTCGACGCGTGGGAGCGGCCCGAGACGGCGGCGGCGGACGTTCGCGCGGCGATCGTGGCCGAGCACGGCTTCGGGCCCTACGCGGCGGAGGGACTGCTGCGCATTCTGGGGCGGCACGAGTTCCTCGCCATCGACTCGTGGGTGCGCAAGAAGTTCCGGAGACTGCATCCGGGCCCGGCGAAGACGGTGGACCGTGCGATCGCCCGACGGTTTGCGAGATTCGGCGTCTACCGCGGTCTCGCGTTGTGGCTCGAGCTCACGCGGGACTGGCACGAGGGCGGCGGCTCGGACGACGACTGACGCTTCACGCGACGGGAAAGCGCCACGGGGACGGCTCGCGGGATCGCCGACGCACAACCGGTTGTGCAGAAGCGCGTCCTGTCCATGAGGCCAGACTTACGCCTCTTTTGCGCTCCTAATTTTTTTAGGCAAACTTCTTTTCTTGACTAATAAAGCACGGCGCTCCTAACATCCGCCCAGTGGCCAAATCTGGCTAAAAGTGGGAGAAAGTGGTCCCGGAACTCATTACGGGACGACATCTGAAGGATGGATCGCTTTCGTGGAAGCGCGCCGGCCCGACTCGACGAGAAGGGTCGGCTGAAGGTGCCGAATCTCTTCCGTCAACAGATCGAAGAGGCGTTCGGACGCGACCTCTTCGTCACGTCGCTTCACGGCCGCAACTTCCTCCTCTATCCGCTCCCGATCTGGCGTGCCCTCGAGGAGAAGCTCGCGGAGCTTCCCGCGATTCATCGCGCGAAGAACAAGTTTCTCGAGCGCGTCAACTTCTACGGCCAGGACGCGGCGATCGACGCGCAGGGCCGCGTGCTCGTGCCGCAGATCCTGCGCGACTCCGCCAGGCTCCCGGCCGACGTCGTCGTGACGGGGAACATCGATCACCTCGTGGTCTCCGACCGCGGCGGCCTCGCCAAGAGGCTCGAGACCGAGGAATTCGGTCCCGAGGACTACGACGAGCTGTCGAAGCTGCTGCTGTGAACGGGAATCGGAAATCGGGAATCGGAAATCGAGGAAAGCAAGATTGAAGTCGTTGCTCACACGCCGGTCCTCGTCCAGGAGGTCGTGCGCATCCTCGCGCCCGAGCGCGGCGGTTTCTTCGTGGACGCGACCCTCGGCGCGGGCGGCCATGCCGAAGCGCTGCTCGAGCGCGGTCCCGATCTGCGGCTCCTCGGGCTCGACCGCGACCCCGACGCGCTCGCGATCGCGCGCGAGCGGCTGGCCCGGTTCGGCGAGCGGTTCGAGCTGCGGCAGGCGGATTTCGGCGATCTCGCGGAGGCGCTCGCGGGCTTCCCGGCGCCCTCGGGCGTCCTGGCGGACCTCGGCGTCTCCTCGATGCAGATCGATCGCGCGGAGCGGGGCTTCTCGTTCCGACGCGACGGGCCTCTGGACATGCGGATGGGAAGGATCGGGCGGAGCGCGGCCGACGTCGTGGCCACGGCTTCGCTGGAGGAACTGACACGGATCTTCCGTGATTTTGGGGAGGAGCGAATGGCGGCAAAGATCGCGCGGGGAATCGTGGCGGAGCGGGCCCGGGGTCCCATCGTGACCACCCGACAGCTGGCGAAGGTCGTCGCGGAGCAGAAGGGCGGCCGCGAAAAGATCGATCCGGCGACCCGGGTCTTCCAGGCGCTTCGGATCGAGGTCAACCAGGAGCTCGTCGCGCTCGCCCGGTTTCTCGCGGCGGCCGTTGCCCGCATGCAACCGGGCGGCCGCCTCGCGGTCATCTCGTATCACTCGCTCGAGGATCGGATCGTCAAGGAGGCCTTCCGCCGCGACTCCGGCGTGTGTCTCTGTCCGCCGCGCCTTCCGGCGTGCACCTGCGGCGCGCGCAAGGCCCTCGAGGTGCTGACGCGGCGTCCGATCCGGCCCACGCCGGCCGAGGTCGAGCGCAACCCCCGCTCGCGGAGCGCGCGTCTGCGCGCCGCCGAGAAGATCGCCGTCTGAACGGGAACCCGCCAACCCCGTGAGCACCCTGTACGCCCAGTCCAAGCGCGTCGAGAACCTGCACCTGACGCGGGAGCGCGACCGCCGGCGCGGCCGCGAGCTCGCGACGTTCGTTCTCGCGGGCCTGCCGGCCGCGTGCGCGCTGCTCGGGTACGCCGCCCTCCACGTCGAGACCGTGCGCGTCGGCTATCTCCGCGAGGCGCGGCAGGCGACGCTCGCCGACTTGAACGAGGAGAACCGGCGTCTGCGCGCCGAGCTCGGCCGGGCCTCGGCGCCCGACCGCGTCGCGGCGCTGGCGCAGCAGAAGGGGCTGCGGCCGCCGCACCCCGGCCAGGTGCAGTACGTCGAGCCCGCCGGAGGCAAGACGAAGTGAGCGCCGTCCGCCGCGGCCGCACGCGGTTCTTCGCGCTGTTTCTCGCGCTCTGGGCGGCCGTCGTCGTGGCGCGGCTCGTCCAGGTGCAGATCGCCCAGGGCTCGCGCTACCGGGCGCGCGCGCAGCGGCAGCAGGAGCGCCGCATCGACATCAAGGGCTCGCGCGGCTCGATCCTCGACCGCGACGGGCGCGAGCTCGCGGTGTCGGTCGAGGCGGCCTCGGTCTACGCGATCCCGGACGACGTCGAGAACCCGCGCGCGACGGCGCAGGCGCTCGCCTCCGCCGTCGGCATGACCCCCGCGGACGTCCTCGAGAAGCTCAAGTCCGAGCGCGGATTCGTCTGGGTCCGCCGCCAGATCGACGCGGCGGCCGGCGAGAAAGTCCGCGCGCTGAAGCTCGCCGGCATCCACACGCTCGCGGAGCCGAAGCGCTTCTATCCGAAGGGGAGGCTGGCCTCCTCGCTGCTCGGGTACGTCGGCACCGACGACGCGGGACTCGCCGGCCTCGAGCACCTCTACGACAAGACGATCGCCGGCAAGCCCGGGGAGATCGTCGCCCTCACCGACGCGCGCCGCAGCCGCTACGGGGAAACCGAGACCGCGAGCAGCCGGGCGGCGGAAGAGGGCGCGTCGCTCGTGCTGTCCCTCGACTCGGGCGTGCAGTTCGCGGCCGAGCACGAGCTGACGGCCGCGATGCTCGAGCATCACGCCAGGTCCGGGAGCGTCGTCGTCCTCGACCCGTGGAACGGCGAGATCCTGGCGATGGCCTCGTGGCCCGACTTCGACCCGAACGACTTCGCGCGCACGCCGGCCGAAGGGCGCCGCAACCACGCGATCGCCGACACCTACGAGCCCGGTTCCACGTTCAAGATCGTCACGGGCGCGCTCGCCGTCGACGGGGGCGTCGTCTCGCTCGACGAGATCATCGACACCGGCGACGGCACGATCCGCGTCGCGAACACGACGATCCAGGAAGCCGACCATCACCGCTACGGCGCGCTGACCCTCGGCGGCGTCCTCGAGCACTCCTCGAACATCGGCATCATCCGCGTCGGCCTGCGCCTCGGGGCGCGCCGTCTCTACGACGGGGCGCGCTCCTTCGGCGTCGGGCAGCCGACCGGTGTGGATCTGCCCGGCGAGAACGCCGGCATCTTCCGGCCGCTCGCGCGCTGGTCGGCGCTCTCGAACGCCGAGATCTCGATGGGCCAGGAGGTTTCGTTGAACGCCCTGCAGCTGGCCCGCATCGGCGCCGTGATCGCCAACGGCGGCAAGCTCGTGCAGCCCCACGTCGTCACGAAGATCGTGGAGCCCGGCGGCAAGGTCCGCGCGATCGCGACGCCCGAGCCCGTCCGCGTCGTCTCGGAAGCCACCGCGCGGTCGCTCGCGAACATCATGGTCGGCGTCGTCGAGCGCGGCAACTCGGGCAAGGCCGCGATCCCGGGTTTTTCGGTCGCGGGCAAGACCGGCACCGCGCAGAAGGCCGGCATGGGCGGCTACATGCCCGGACATCACGTGCCGAATTTCGTGGGCTTCGCGCCTGCCGACGCGCCGCGCTGCGTGGCCGTCGTCGTGCTCGAGGAGCCGCAGGGCAAGTACTATGCGGCCGACGTGGCGGCACCCCTCTTCTCGCGCGTGATGTCCCAGGCCCTCGGCATTCTCCGGGTCGCGCCCCGGGAGCAGCGCGTGCCCGTCGCCGTTCTCGCCGAGGCGGCGCCGGCCCGGGCGCCGCAGTACGCGGCCGGCGTGGTGCCGGCCTCGCGTCGCGGGAGCCCGGGGGCAGCGGCCGACGCCGACGCGCGCACGCCGAGCCTGATCGGGTTGTCCGCGCGGCAGGCTCTCGAGGTCTTCGCGCGGCTCGGCGTGCTCGCCCGTCTCCAGGGAACGGGATTGGTCGTCGCTCAGGATCCTCCGGCCGGCTCGCCCATCCGGCCGGGCTCGGTGCACACCCTGTTTCTCGCCGACGAGACAGCGGCGCCTTCCCGGGCTGGCGGGCGTCGCGCGGAGGAGATGGCACCGCCTCCGTCGGCCCCGTGAAATTGATGGACCTCGCCGCCGTCCTTCCGGGCGCCGAGATCGTTCCTCCCGCGGGGAGGCTCGAGGTCGTCCGGGCGACGAGCGATTCCCGCCAGGTTCAGCCGGGCGACCTCTTCTTCGCGCTGCGCGGCGTCAAGGCCGACGGCCTGGCGCACGTTCCGGAGGCCGTGGGGCGCGGCGCCGTCGCCGTCGTCTCGGACCGCCCGGCGCCGTCGGGAATCTCCGTACCGTGGCTCGCGGTCGACGCGCCGCGTCGGGCGCTCGCCCTGGCGTCCGCGCGGTTGAACGGGGATCCGGCCGAAAGGCTCGTGCTCGCCGGCGTGACGGGGACCAACGGCAAAACGTCCACGACGCGGCTGCTCGAGGCCATCCTCGCGAGGCGCTACGGCAGCGCCGGCTTCCTCGGCACGATCGGCTACCGCACGCCGCGCCGCAGCGTCGAAGCGGACCGGACGACGCCCGAAGCGCCGGTGATCCAGCGCCTCCTCGCCGAGATGGTCGAAGACGGGGCGCGCGCGGCGGCCATGGAGGTCTCCTCCCACGCGCTCTCTCTCGAGCGCGTCGACGGCTGCCGCTTCGACGTCGTCGTCTTCACGAACCTGACGCGCGACCACCTCGACTTCCACGGCGACATGGAGTCCTACTACATCGCCAAGCGGCGGCTCTTCGCGCTGCGCAAGCCCGGCGCCTTCGGCGTCGTCAACGCGGACGACCCGTACGGCCGCCGGCTGCTGGCCGAAGCGGCGGCGCCACTGGCGAGCTTTTCGGCGTCGGGCGGCCCGGCCGACTTTCGCGCGGTCGACGTGCGCTGCGACCTGTCGGGTGTCGCCTTCGAGCTCGTGTCGGCGCGGGGGTCCGTGCGGATCGCCTCGCCGCTGCTCGGACGGTTTCAGGCCTCGAACCTCGCCGGCGCCGCCGCGGCGGGCCTGTGCCTCGGCGTCCCGCCGTCCGACGTCGCCGCGGCCGTCGCGGCCGTGACGAACGTGCCGGGAAGGCTCGAGCGGGTCGAGGCGGGCCAGCCGTACCCGATCGTCGTGGACTACGCGCACACGCCGGACGCGCTCGAGCGCCTGCTGTCGGCGGTGCGGGAGCTGACGGACCGCAAGATCGTTCTCGTCTTCGGCTGCGGCGGCGACCGCGACCGCGGCAAACGCGCGCCGATGGGCGAGATCGCCGGCCGCCTCGCCGACATCGCCGTCGCGACCTCCGACAACCCGCGCTCCGAAGACCCGGAGGCGATCCTCCGCGAAATCGAGGAGGGCCTCGTCGCGTCGGGCGCCACCAAGTACCTGAAGATCGTCGATCGCCGCGACGCGATCCGGCAGGCGCTCGACCTCGCCAACCCCGGCACGGTCGTCGTCATCGCCGGCAAGGGGCACGAGACCACGCAGGTCGTCGGCGCGACGGCGTTTCCCTTCGACGACCGCCGGGTCGCCGCCGAGCTCGCGGGGCGGCGGTGAACTTCTCGCTCGCCGACGTGGCCGCCGCCGCCGGCGCGCGCGCCGAAGGCGCCGCCGAGCTTTCGGGCGTCGCGGTGGACTCGCGGCAGGTCCGCCCCGGCGACCTCTTCGTGGCGATCCGCGGCGCCCGCGTGGACGGGCACGACTACGCGCGGGAGGCGATGGCGCGCGGCGCGAAGGCCCTTCTCGGCGAGCGCCGTCCCGCGACGTTGCCGGCGGAGTTCCCGGCCGTCCTCGCGCCGCAGCCCGAGGCGGTCCTGCTGCGGCTCGGCGCGGCGGCGAAGAAGGCGGCGGGCTTTCGCCTCGCGGCGATCACGGGCTCGGCCGGCAAGACCACGACGAAGGACTTCACCGCGGCGATCCTCGCGCGGCGCTTTCGCGTCGAGAAGACGCCGGGAAGTCAGAACAGCCAGATCGGATTCCCGATGTCCGTGATGAACCTGCCGCGCCGGCCGGACTGGATGGTCGGCGAGATGGGGATGTCGGAGCCGGGCAATCTCGCGACGCTCTCGCGCGCCTTCCAGCCGACCGTCGCCGCCATCCTGCTCGTGGCCGCGGCGCACCTCCAGTACTTCGCGTCGGTCGATGCGATCGCCGACGCCAAGGCGGAGATCCTGGAGGGCCTCGAGCCGGGGGGGACGTTCGTCGCCAACGCGGACGACCCGCGGGTCGCCGCGATCGCGGCGCGCCACCGCGGCCGCGTCGTCCGCTTCGGCCGCGGCGCCGGCGCCGACGTCACCGCGCGCGACGTCGCGTCGGAAGGAGCCGGCTCCCGCTTCGTGCTCGCGACGCCGGAAGGCGAGGCTTCGGTGCGCCTCCCGCTGCCCGGTCCGCACCAGGTTTCGAACTTCCTGGCGGCTGCCGCCATCGGCTTCGCCGTCGGCGTGCCGCCGTCGGAATGCGCGGCGGCCTCCGAGACGTTGACGCCGGCCGCCCACCGCGGCGAGCTCAAGCGGCACGCGTCGGGCGCGGTCCTCTACGACGACGCGTACAACGCGAACCCCGCGTCCATGCGCGCCGCGCTCGACACGCTCGCCGGGCTTCCGGCACGGCGGCGGATCGCGGTGCTCGGCGACATGCTCGAGCTCGGCCCGGACGAGGAGCGTCTCCATCGAGAGGTCGGCGCCGCGGCGGCGCGCGTGGACCTTCTCGTGGCCGTCGGGCCCCGGGCCCGCTTCCTTGCCGAGGCGGCCGTCGCCGCGGGCCTCGCGCCGGGCGCGGTGCGCTTCGTCGGGTCGGCCGAAGAGGCCGCCGCGGCGCTCGCGGGCATTCTCGCCTCCGGCGACGCGGTTCTCTTCAAGGCGTCGCGCGCCATCGGGCTCGACCGCGCCGTCGCGCGCCTCTCGGGGGAGGGCTAGGGATGCTGTACTGGCTCCTCTTCCCCCTCGCGGCGAAGGTCCCCGCGTTCAACGTCTTCCGGTACATCACGTTCCGGTCGGCCATGTCGGCGGTGACGGCGCTCGTCGTGGCCCTGCTGCTCGGGCCGGCGATGATCCGCTGGCTGCGGCGCGCCCAGATCGGCCAGTCGATCCGCGAGGAAGGTCCCCGCTCCCACCTCGCCAAGGCCGGCACGCCGACGATGGGCGGGCTGCTGATCCTCCTCGCGGTCGCGTCGGCGACGCTCCTGTGGATGGATCTGTCGAACCGCTTCGTGTGGATCGCCCTCGCGACCCTCGCCGGCGTGGGCGCGGTCGGGTTCGCGGACGACTGGACGAAGGTCACGAAGCGGCGCAGCCTCGGCCTGACGGGGCGCGGCAAGCTCGTGCCGCAGTTTCTCGTCGCGCTCGCCGTCGGGTGGGCGATCACGCAGTGGGCGAGCCACGGCGCCTTCTCGACGGTCATCACCTTTCCGTTCCTGAAGAAGCTCCTGATCCCGATGGGCGCGTTCTACATCCCGTTCGTCGCGCTCGTCGTCGTCGGTTCCTCGAACGCGGTCAACCTGACCGACGGGCTCGACGGCCTCGCGATCGGCGCGGTCGGCATCGCGGCGGGAACGTACGCGGTGCTCGCCTACGTCACCGGCAACGCGGTGACGGCGCGCTACCTCCAGATTCCGTTCATCCCGCAATCGGGCGAGCTCGCCGTCTTCTGCGGCGCGCTCGTGGGCGCGTCGCTCGGCTTCCTCTGGTTCAACTGCCACCCCGCCGACGTCTTCATGGGCGACGTCGGGGCGCTGCCGCTCGGCGCGGCGATCGCGGCCGTCGCCATCATGACGAAGCAGGAAGTGCTGCTCGCGATCGTCGGCGGCCTCTTCGTGCTGGAAGCGCTGTCGGTGATCCTCCAGGTCGCGTCCTTCAAGACGACCGGCCGGCGCATCTTCAAGATGGCGCCGCTCCACCACCACTTCGAGCTCGCCGGCTGGGCCGAGTCGCGCGTGATCATCCGCTTCTGGATCGTCGCGATTCTCTTCGCGGTGCTCGGGCTCTCGACGCTGAAGCTGCGATGACGACGACGAGCGTGCTCCCGCCGAAGATCGCCGTCCTCGGCTTCGCGCGGAGCGGGCGGGCGCTGGCGGAAGCGCTCGCGGCGCGGGGCGTGTCGGTGGTGGTCGGGGATCGCCGGCCCGAAGCCGAGTTCGAGGGCCTCGACGCGCTGCGCGCGCGGGGGATCCGCTTCGACTTCGGCGGGCCGTCGGCCGCCTTCCTGGAAGGCGCGGACTGGCTCGCGGTGTCGCCCGGGGTGCCTCTCGACGAAGCCACCGTGCGCGCGGCGCGGCGGCGGGCGCTGCCGGTGCTGGCGGAGATCGAGGTGGCGTTTCGCATCGCGGAGGCCGAGGCGCCGGGGCGCCACCGGTGGATCGCCGTGACCGGGACCAACGGCAAGTCGACGACGACGAGCTGGATCGCCGAGATTCTGAAGCGCGCGGGCCGGCCGGCGGTGCTCGCGGGCAACATCGGCGCACCGCTGTCCGGTTTTCTCGACGAGGCGTCCCCGCGGGATTTCGTCTGCGAGGTCTCCTCGTTCCAGCTCGAGGCCATCGAGCGGTTCCGGCCGCACGTTGCCGTCCTCACCAACGTCACGCCCGATCATCTCGACCGCTACGCCGACTTCGCAGCCTATGCCGCCGCCAAGGCTCGTGTCTTCGAGCGTCAGGAGGCGGGCGACTTCGCCGTCGTCAACGCCGACGACGCGACGGCACGCAGCGTCGCGACCCGCGCCCGACGGGTCCTCTTCTCCCGCGGCGCCCGGCCGAAGGGCGCCGGCGGGGCCGCCTGGGTCGAGGCGGGCAAGCTGCAGTGCGACGTGGCGGCGCCGAAGCACGCGGTCGTCGCCGCGGACCGTCTCGCGCTGCCGGGCGCCCACAACCTCGAAAACGCCCTGGCGGCGCTCGCGGCGGCCGAGTGCCTCGCCACGCCGGCCGAGGCGATCGTCGCCGCGCTGACGCGCTTCGAGGGACTGCCGCACCGGACCCAGCTCGTCGCCGAAGCGCGCGGCGTGCGGTGGGTCGACGACTCCAAGGGTACCAACGTCGATGCGACCGCCAAGTCGCTCGAAGGGCGCGCGCCGGCGAGCGTCCTCCTGATCCTCGGGGGCCGCGACAAGCACGGCGACTTCGCGGCGCTGCGACAGGCCGTCCGGTCGACGGCGCGCGCGGTGCTCACGATCGGCGAGGCCGCGCCGGCGATCGAGCGGGCGCTCGAAGGCGTCTCGCGGCTCGAGTCCTGCGGCACCATGGGCGAAGCAGTCGCGCGCGCCGCGCGGCTGGCCCGGCCCGGCGACACCGTGCTCCTGTCGCCGGCCTGCGCGTCGTTCGACCAGTACAAGAACTTCGAGGAGCGGGGCCGGCACTTCGCGGCGCTCGCCCGTAAGGCCACGGAGGAACGTCATGGCCCGTAAGCTCGCCTCGGACAAGATCCTGTTCATCGCCCTCGTCGCGCTGTCGCTCTTCGGGTGCGTCATGATCTACAGCGCCTCCGCGGTGTCGGCCGGCGAGACCTCCGGCAACCCGTACCGCTACCTCGTCAAGCAGATCGCCGCGCTGATTCTCGGCGGTCTCGCGGCATTCGCGGTCTATCGGACGGACTACCGGAAGCTCGCGAACCCGTGGGTCGTCTACGGGGCGTATGCGGCGACGCTGCTGCTCGCGGTCTTCGCGCTCTTCCGGCCGCCGATCAACGGCGCCCGCCGGTGGATTCCCCTCGGCGTGACGATGCTTCAGCCGGCCGAGCTCCTGAAGGTGGCGCTCGTCCTGCTGCTGGCGCACCAGCTCGCGCGCAAGTCGGAGAAGGCGGGCGACGCGGAGCGGGCGCTCCTGCCGTCGGTCGTCTTCGCGGGCGTGGCCGCCGGCGTCGTCGTGCTCCAGCCCGACCTCGGCACCGCGGCATGCTACGTGGTTCTCTGCGCCGTCCTGCTGTGGCTCGCCGGCGCGCGGGCGCGGTGGTTCCTGTTCGGGGCGCTGGGGATGGTGCCGGTCCTCGCGGCGCTGCTGCTCACGGCGGATTACCGGCGGGCGCGGATCCTCGCGTTCCTGCACCCGGAGGCCGATCCGCTCGGACGAGGCTTCCAGGCGATCCAGTCGCTCATCGCGGTGGGCGCCGGCGGCTGGTTCGGCAACGGCCTCGGCGGCAGCCGCCAGAAGCTCTTTTTCCTCCCGTTCCCGCACACCGACTTCATTTTCGCGATCGTGGGCGAAGAGCTCGGCTTCGTCGGCGCGCTGGCGCTCGTGGCGGGATTCGGGGTCGTGGCCTGGCGCGGCCTGCGCGCGGCGCGGCGCGCTCCGGACGCCTTTGCCTCGTTCCTCGCCGCCGGGGCGACCGCCATGATCGTGGTCCAGGCCGCGATCAACCTGTCGGTCGTGCTGGCGCTGGTCCCGACCAAAGGCATTCCGCTGCCGTTCGTCTCCTACGGCGGCTCGTCGCTGATCGCGTCGTGGATCGCGGGCGGCCTGATCCTGAACGTGTCGCAGCACGAAGTCGTGAACCGGGAACCGTGAACCGGGAACCGATGAGCTCACTCCCGCGTCGGTTCGCCGTTCGCGATTTGCGGTTTACGATCCCGAGATGAACGCCCTCGGCACCTACGTGATCGCGGCCGGTGGCACGGGAGGCCACATCATCCCCGGCATCGCGCTGGCCGACGAGATCCGCGCGCAGCGGCCGACCGCGGAGGTCGTCTTCGTCGGCACGGCGCAGGGCCTCGAATCGAAGATCGTGGCCGGGGCCGGCTATCCCCTGGAACTCGTCGACGCCTCCGGCTTCGTCGGCAAGACCCTGACGAAGCAGATGCAGTCGCTGTCCCGCCTGCCGAAGGGTTTTTTCCAGGCGCGCGCCCTCCTGAAGCGGCTCCACGCCCGCGCCGTCGTGGGCGTCGGCGGCTACGTCACGGTCCCGGTGCTGACGGCCGCGCGCTCCCTCGGCGTCCCGACCCTCATCCACGAATCCAACGCCAGCCCGGGTGTCGCGAACCGGTTCCTCAACCGATTCGCGACCCGCACCGCGGTGGGGCTCGCGGCGGCCAACACGCGCTTCCGGCGCGCCGGCGTCGTCACGGGAACGCCGGTGCGCCGCGAGTTCTTCGAGATCGCGCCGCTCGACGCCGCCGCCGCCACGCGCCGGCTTCTGGTCTTCGGCGGCAGCCAGGGCTCGCGCGTGATCAACCGCGCGATGGCGCGCGCGGCGGTGCTGCTCGAGAAATCGGGGATCGAGGTCGTGCACCAGACGGGCGAGAGGGATCTGGCGGCCACGCGGCAGCGTTACCCGCGGATGCCGGCGAACTGGACGCTCGTGCCGTTTCTGGCGAAGCTTCACGAGCAGATGGCGTGGGCGGACCTGGTGCTCTGCCGGGCGGGCGCGATGACGGTGGCGGAGCTCGCGGCCGCGGGGCGCCCGTCGATCCTCGTGCCGTTCGCGGCCGCCGCCGGCGGCCACCAGGCCGAGAACGCCCGCGCGCTCTACCGGGCCGGGGCGGCGGCGGTCATGGAGGAGAAGGACCTGACCGCGGAGAACCTCGCCGGCGCAGTCGCGGCCCAGTTGAACGACCGTGCCAAGCTCGTCCAGATGGGGCAGAACGTGAAGGCCCTCGCCAAACCCGATGCCGCGCGCGACCTCGCGCGCCTGCTCTTCGAGGCGGAGGCGGCGCGGTGAGGTTCCTGCGCCTGCGGCGGATTCACTTCGTCGGCGCGGGGGGCGTCGGCATGAGCGGGATCGCCGAGATCCTCCTGCAGGCCACGCCGCTCGAGATCTCCGGCTGCGACCTCGTGCGCACGGACGTCACCGAGCGGCTCGAGCGCCTCGGCGCGAAGATCGCCGTCGGTCACGACGCCGCCCACGTCGAGAGCGCCGACCTCGTCGTGATCTCGTCGGCCGTGGCCGAGTCCAACGCCGAGGTCGCGGCCGCGCGGACCCGCGGAATCCCCGTCATCCGGCGCGCCGAGATGCTCGGCGAGATCATGCGCCTGAAGCAGGGCGTGGCGATCGCCGGCACCCACGGGAAGACCACGACGACCTCGCTGACGGGCATGGTGCTGACCGAGGCGGGCTTCGACCCGACGATCGTCGTCGGCGGCCAGGTCCACATCCTCGGCACGAACGCGCGCCTCGGCAAGGGCGAGTACCTCGTGGCGGAGGCCGACGAGTTCGACCGCTCGTTCCTCGAGCTCACGCCGGTCGTCGCGGTCATCACCAACGTCGAAGCGGACCATCTCGACACCTACCGGAATCTCGACGAGATCCGCGACGCGTTCGCCGCGTTCGCCAATCGCGTGCCGTTCTTCGGCGCGGTCATCGCCTGCGCCGACGATCCGGGCGTCGCCAGCATCCTGCCGCGGATCAAGCGCCGGGTCGTCACGTACGGCGAGTCGCCCGGGGCGGACCTGACGGCGCGCGACGTGAAGCTCGACGCGGCGGCGACGTGTTTCGAGGTCTGGGACGCCGAGCAGGGACGTCTCGGCGCCGTGCGGCTCCGGCTGCCCGGCCGGCACAACGTCGCCAACGCGCTCGCGGCAATCGCCGCCGGGCGCGAGCTGCTCATTCCTTTCGACACGATCGCGCGCGCCCTCGGTGCGTTCACGGGCGTCGTGCGCCGGTTCGAGCCCAAGGGCGAGCGCGGCGGGGTGCTCGTCGTCGACGACTACGCCCATCATCCGACCGAGATCCGGGCGACTTTGGCGGCGGCGCGCCAGGTCCATCCCGACCGCCGCCTCGTGGCGCTCTTCCAGCCCCACCTCTACTCGCGCACCCGCGACTTCACCCGCGAGTTCGGCGAGGCCCTCGCGGCCGCCGATCTGGCGATCGTGATGGACGTCTACCCGTCCCGGGAGGCCCCGATTCCGGGCGTGACGGGCGGGATCGTCGCCGAGGCCTGCCGGAGCGCCGGGGCCAGGGAAGCCTTGTATGTGGCTGAAAAAAGAGAAGTTGTCGATATCCTGGAGCGGACGCTCGCGCCGGGCGACCTGCTCCTGACCCTGGGCGCCGGCGACGTCGTCAAGTTCGGCGAGGAGTACCTGAGACGTGCCGGGAACCGATAAGAAGGAATCGCCGTTTTTGCGCCGGGCGGCCGTCGTGCCGCGGCGCCGGAAGAGACCGTTCACGCTCCGCCTGATCATCGGCGCGGCGTTGTCGATCGCCGCGGTCGTCGGCCTCGCGCGTTTCGCGGCGAGCCCGCGCTTCGCCCTGCGCCGCTTCGAGGTCGTGGGCAACACGCGCGCGCGGACCGAGGAGATCCTCGAGACCGTCGCCGGGTGGACCGGGAAGAACCTGATCGCCCTCGATCTGGCGCCGATGGCGGTCCGCCTCTCCGGCCACCCCT
>Ga0335070_10003279_pt1 | contig 18861 bp, 8 predicted proteins | sample Lox_Sample_13_FD_206722 | JGI IMG/M metagenome (GOLD analysis project Ga0335070, IMG submission 206722) | Soil microbial communities from Loxahatchee National Wildlife Refuge, Florida, United States - Lox_Sample_1.3 | ecosystem: Environmental > Terrestrial > Soil > Wetlands | place: USA: Florida... | reverse complement strand
CTCGGCGGGGACGACACGCTCAGGGGCAATGGCGGCGACGATACGCTCGACGGCGGCGCCGGCAACGACATCCTCAATGGCGGTACCGGTGCCGACGCAATGACCGGCGGTGCCGGCAACGACACCTACCTGGTCGATGACGCCAAGGACGTCGTGACGGAAGCCCCCGGCGGCGGCACCGACACCGTGATGTCCTCGATTGCGCTGACCTCCACCATCGACAACGTCGAGAACTACACCTTCACCGGCACCGCCGACTGGACGTTCACCGGCAACGCCCTCGACAACGTCATCACCGGCGGTTCCGGGAACGACACGCTGGATGGCGGCGCCGGCAACGATACCCTGGTCGGCGGGGCCGGCGACGACACCTACTTCATCGGCAATGGTACCGACTGGGTGGTGGAGAAGGCCGGCGAGGGCACGGACACCATATTCTCCTCGGTGGACTGGTTGCTGGCCGACAACATCGAGAACCTCACCTTGACCGGAAACGCCAAGACCGGCGACGGCAACGGCCTCGACAACACGATCGTCGGCAACGACCAGGACAACGCCCTCTACGGATTCGGCGGAAACGACTGGATCGACGGCGGCGCCGGCAACGACTGGATGGCGGGCGGCGACGGCAACGACACTTACGTCTTCGATTCGACCGGCGACTACGTCAGTCAGACCTTCGAGACCGGCGGCATAGACACCATCCGCTCCTCGGTCAGCTTCGGCCTCAATACCCTCGGCATCTACAACGTCGAGAACGTGATCCTGACCGGCACCGCCAACATCGACCTCACCGATGGCAACAGCCTCGACAACACCATCGTCGGCAACTCGGGCGCCAATCTGCTCGCCGGTGGCGGCGGCAACGACGACATCACGGGCGGCAAGGGCGATACGCTCAACGGCGAAAGCGGCGACGACCAGCTGCATATCCAGGAGGCGGGCTTCAAGGGCGTCGATGGCGGAGCCGGCCTTGATGCGGTCTATCTCGATTCTCTGGGGGCGAATATCGACCTGACCGGCACGCTGGGTACGACGTTGAAGAACGTCGAGATCATCGACATCAGCGGCGGCACATCCAACACGCTGACCCTCGATGCCAACAGCGTCGCCGCGATGTCCGGCGGTGCAGCGGGCGACAATACCCTGATCATCCGCGACGATGCCGGCGACCATGTCAGCCTCGACAATTCGTGGAAGCTGACCGGCACCCAGACCGACCCATTCGGCCAGCAGGGCACCTACGACGTCTATACCAGCGGCGCCTCGACGGTGCTGGTCCAGGAGCACACGACGGCGTCCCTGGCGGCGGTTCCGGTGCTCGGCGATCTCGATGGAACCAACGGGTTCCGGATTGACGGAAACCTCAATAACGGACAAAGCGCCTTCAGCGTCCACGCGGCAGGCGACATCAATGGTGACGGTTTTGACGATGTCATCGTCGGCAGCAGAGATGCGAGCGGCGATGCCTATGTCATCTACGGTCATGCTGGCGGCTTCGACAAGACGATCGAGCTCAGCAGCCTCGGAGGTTCGGACGGCTTCAAGCTGACGCACGTCGGTCATACCTATGGGCAAACCTCGAGCCTGCCATACGGTGTAGAAGTTTCCGCTGCCGGCGATGTCAACGGCGACGGTATCGACGACTTCCTTGTCGGGGCCTACGCGGCGACGACTGACTTTCATTCCTCGAACGGATCGGTTTACCTGATCTATGGCAAAGCTGGCGGATTCGATACGACCATCGATCTCGAGAACTTGAGCGCCAGCGATGGTGTCCGCATCAACGGAAGCAAGGCCGGTGACGAGTTCGGATCAAGCGTGTCCGCGGCCGGCGATCTCAACGGTGACGGCTATGACGACTTCATCGTCGGGGCAGATTCGCTCTCCAATTCTCAGGCCGGATCTGCGTTCGTGATCTTCGGCCATTCCGGCGCGTTCAATATCGATCTCTCGAATCTGGATGGCTACAGCGGATACCGCATCGACGGTGGGAAGGCCGGGGACATTGCTGGCCGCTCGGTCGCTTCGGCCGGCGACATCAACGGCGACGGGTTCGCCGACCTCATCATTGGCGCGCCGCATTTCCACAATTCCTACAACGCGTGGAGCGCCGCGTCGGGAACAGCCTATATCCTGTTCGGGCATGCAGGCCAGTTCAGCAACGTCGATCTCGGCAATCTTGGATCCGAGACGGGATTCAAGATCACCGGCATTGCCGCCGACGATCACGTCGGTGTTTCGGTTGCATCGGCCGGCGACATCAACGGCGATGGTTTCAGCGACATCGTGGTTGGCTCTGGCGCTACGACCAAGTCTAGCGCTTACGGTGCCGGCGATACATATGTCCTGTTCGGCGCGCCGACGGGCAACCTCGCGGATGTCGATCTTGCGAATCTGACAACGGCCCAAGGCTTCAAGATCCATGGCGTCAACACCGGCGATTATGCCGGCCTCTCGGTCTCCTCCGCCGGAGACATCAACGGCGACGGCTACGCGGATATTCTGATCGGCGCGACCGATGCGGGGAGCGGACATTCGACGGGTGCTGCCTATGTGGTCTATGGCCATGCAGGCGGCTTCGGTGACGTCGATCTGTCGCAGCTCGACGGCACCAACGGGTTCGCTCTCGAGGGGGCAAAGAACGGCGATTATGTCGGCTGGCCGGTCTCCGCCGGAGGCGACATCAACGGCGACGGCTTCTCTGACCTCATTCTCGGAGCCTATCTGTCCGACCCCAACTCGCAACCCAACGCCGGGTCAACCTTCGTCTTCTTCGGCGGCAACTTCACCGGTGCCGTGACGCATCTTGGCACTTCAAGCGCCGATGTGCTGGACGGTGATTCGAAGGCGGAGGGCTTCGTCGCCGGCAACGGCGCCGATGTCATCAACGCCGGCGGCGGCAAGGACTTCATCCAGGCCGGCACCGGTGATGACCAGATCCACGTTGCCGACGGCACGTTCGCGCATGTTGACGGCGGTTCCGGCACCGACACCCTGCACCTCGACTTCGCCGGCACGATCGACTTCGGCAATCTCGACGGCAATGCCGCCACCTCCGATCGGGGCAAGATCGCCAACGTCGAGGTGATCGACGCCACCAACGGCCAGAGCAATGCGATGACATTGCACCTCGCCGACGTGCTCGACATCCACGCGCAGGACACCAATGTCGGCGGTGTCGCGTCGCTGGACAACGTCCTCACCATCAAGGGCGAGACCGGCGACACGCTGCATCTCTCGAAGTCGGACGGCTGGAGTGCCGCCGACACCGCGACCCTCGCCGGCTACGCGATCTACACCGACCACGCGGTCAAGATCGCGGTCGACACCCACATCGCCGTCACGGTCTCCTGACGACATCGACCGCTGGAGTATTTACCGCCGGGGCATTTGAGGACGAATCATGGCAGTCGTGAAGTTCACCAGCGTCCCGGCCACTCCCAACGCCGATATGACGCTGGATGCCTTTCCGGATCCCGCTGCGGCGCTGGGCATCACGCACACGACGACGCTCTACCGGCTGAACTACGCCGGCGGTTCGTTCGATTCCTTCACCGGCACCGGCCTGCATTACGACGCCGACACTCTGCCCGACGGCGGCACCATCACCGGCTGGACCGAGGCGATCGGCGGCAAGGCCTGGCTCCAGATCAGCGGCCTCAGCCTCCCGGCCGCCACCTACACGGCCGATCTCAAAGCGGATGACTGGTCGGGCCTGCTCGGCGCCATGCTGACCGGCAACGACACGATCACCGGCGGCAGCGGCAACGACCATCTGCTCGGCTTTGCCGGCGATGATGTCATCAGCGGCGGCGCCGGCAACGACACGATGGAAGGCGGCGCCGGCAACGACACCTATGTGATCGCCAATGCCGGCGACACGATCGTCGAGCAGCCGACCGAGGGCACGGACACGGCGCGGATCGCGCTGGTCTCGGTCGGAACCCAGTTCGACAATGTCGAGAACTATATCTTCATCGGCAAGGGAAACTGGAGCTTCACCGGGAACGACCTCGACAACGTCATCACCGGCGGCGCCGGCGCGGACACCCTGGACGGCGGCGAGGGCGACGACACCCTCATCGGCGGCCCCGGGACCGACTGGCTGACCGGGGGCAGCGGCAACGACACCTATGTCATCGATTCCACGGCGGAGATCGCGCGGATCAGCGAGACCGGCGGCGACAGCGGCGATACGCTGCAGGCGGCGTTCCTGCTGAAGGCGACAGTCGCCGGGATCGAGAACTACACCTATACGGGGAAGCTGGCCTGGAGCTTCACCGGCAACGATCTCGACAACGTCCTCACCGGCGGCACCGGCGCCGACCATCTTGCCGGCGGCAAGGGCAACGACACCCTCATCGGCAATGCCGGCAATGACATGCTGGACGGCGGCGAAGGCAACGACACGCTGGAAGGCGGGGCCGGGAACGACACGCTGGTGGCCGGGGCGGGCGACACGCTCGACGGCGGCCTCGGCAACGACACCTACGTCTATGACGGCAGCGGCGGCACGATCGTCGAGGCCGCCAGCGGCGGTATCGACACCATTCTCACCACGGTGACGGTCGATCTTCTCCATGACAAGGCCTTTGCCGGTTCGGAACTCGAGAAGGTGACGCTGGTGGCGGGTGCCGGCGACATCGGCGCCACCGGCAACGTCCTCAGCAACGTCCTCACCGGCAACGAGGGCGCCAACACCCTCGACGGCGCCGCCGGCGACGACATCCTCGTCGGCGGCAAGGGGAACGACGTCTACATCGTCGATTCCGCCGGCGACAAGATCGTGGAGAGTTCCACCAACGCTGCGGGCGGCGGTATCGACGAGGTGCGCAGCGGGATCGACTTCAGCATCGCCGCCTTCGCCAACGTCGACAACCTGACCCTGACAGGCACCGGCAACATCAACGGCACCGGCAATGCCCTCGCCAACCACATCACCGGCAATGCCGGGAACAACATCATAGCCGGCGGCGCCGGCGCCGACACCCTGGAGGGCGGTGGCGGCACCGACATCCTCCAGGGCGGCGCCGGCAACGACACCTATGTCTACGACAGTGCCACCGTCACTATCGACGAGGGCACCAACAAGGACACCGGGGACACGGTCCTCTCCAGCTTCAGCGTCAACCTGGGGAGCCTGGCCGGCGGCAAGATCGAGAACGCGACGCTGGAGGGTACCGGCGATCTCGGCGCGGCCGGCAACGCCGCCGCCAATATACTGATCGGCAATGACGGCAAGAATACACTCGACGGCGGCGCCGGCGCCGATACGCTGGCTGGCGGCAAGGGCGACGACACTTATGTCGTCGACAACGTGAAAGACGTCGTGAAGGAAGGTGTGGGGGAGGGCACGGACACCGTCTTCACCTCCGTGGATATCAAGACGGCCGTCGCCAATGTCGAGAACTACGTCTACACCGGCAACGGGAACTGGACCGTCGTCGGCAACAGCCTCGACAACCTGATCACCGGCGGTTCCGGAAGCGACACCATCGATGGCGGCGCGGGTAACGACACCGTGGTGTTCCACGGCAAGTCGTCGGACTACCAGATTGTCTACAGCGAGGGCCGGGCCTTTGTCGCTGACCTCAATACGGCGGACGGCGACGACGGCACCGATGCCCTCCTCAATGTCGAGCACGCGAAGTTCTCTGACAAGACGATCAATCTAAGCACCGAGCCTCTGATCGAGGGCGTTGCCGCGAGCGACCAAGCCGGTCGGTCGGTGTCATCGGCGGGCGACATCAACAACGACGGCTACGACGACTTCATCATCGGTGCTCCAGGCGCAGGCAAGGGCGTCGGAGCGGCTTACGTTGTGTTCGGCGATGCCGACGGGCTGCCGCCAGTGCTGCAGTTGTCGACGCTCAACGGCGACAACGGATTCAAAGTAACCGGTGCAACCAAGGGTGACGACACCGGGTTCAGCGTCGCTTCGGCCGGTGATATCAACAAGGACGGCTATGACGATCTGATCGTCGGTGCATTCGGCGCGGATCCGCACGGCACCGTTTCCGGCGCCGCCTATGTCGTGTTCGGCCATGCCGGAGGCTACGTCCCGAACATCAATCTCGGTGCTCTCACCGGGGTTGATGGATTCAAGCTGAGCGGCGCCGCGGCTGGCGACTATGCGGCTGCGTCGGTCCATTCCGCCGGGGACATCAACGGCGACGGCTACGGCGACATCATCATAAGTGCCGAAGGTTCCGATGCCGCGGGGGCCAATGCCGGCGGTGCCTATGTCGTCTTCGGACATGGCGGCAGCTTCACGTCCAACGTCGATCTTTCGACGCTCAACGGCTCCAATGGTTTCATGATGACCGGCGCGCTGGCCTATGACCATGCCGGTTGGTCCGTGTCGTCGGCCGGTGACGTCAACGGCGACGGGATCGACGATCTGCTCGTCGGGTCGATCTTTGCGGGATCGCCGGGCGACTACGCGGGTGCCGGCTATGTGGTGTTCGGCCACACTGGCGGATTCTCGTCGAGCGTCGATTTGTCGACTCTCAACGGCACGAATGGATTCCGCCTGCTGGGAGGTGCCCAATACGAGCTCGCGGGTTTCTCCGTGTCGTCTGCTGGAGATATCAACGGCGACGGCTTCGCCGACGTCATCGTGGCGACGCCGTATTCCGACGCCGCAGGAAACAATGCGGGCACAGCCTATGTCGTCTTCGGGCATGGTGGAACCTTCTCCTCCACCATGGGACTGAGCGAATTGAATGGCACCGACGGCTTCCGGATCGACGGACTTCAAGCTGTCGACTACACCGGCTTCTCCGTCTCGTCGGCCGGAGACGTGAATGGCGATGGCATCGACGATCTGATCATCGGCGCTCCGAATGCGGGTTCCAAGTTCTATGGTGCGGCCTATATCCTATTCGGCCAGCTGGATGGATACGCGCCGAGTATCGATCTTGGCCACTTGAACGCCGACCAGGGCTTCTGGGTGTATGGCGACCTTCCGGGCGATGCCGCGGGGATCTCGGTGTCCACCGCGGGCGACATCAATGGCGATGGCTACGATGATCTCCTCGTCGGTGCGGCCTTCGCCGACCCGCACGGAAAGTCGTCAGGCGCGGTCGAGGTAATCTACGGCTCCGGTATGGGATTCCATCCGATCAAGGGAACCACCAAGGATGATGCCCTGACCGGTACGGATGGCGCCGATCAGATCCGCGGCCTCGACGGAAACGACACGTTGAACGGCCTCGGCGGCGACGACTATCTGGACGGCGGACACGGCAACGATACGATGCACGGCGGTGCCGGCGACGACACCTACGTCATCGACAACGCCGCCGATGTGATAGACGAGGAAGGCAATACCGACTCCGGAGACACCGTCATCAGCGGGATATCGGTCGACCTGAGCACCTTGGCCGGTGGCGCGATCGAGAATGCCGTTCTTCTCGACGTTGGTGCGCTGAATGCAACGGGCAATGCAGGGGACAACACGCTCACTGGAAACTTCGAGGCTAACATCCTCATCGGTGCCGGCGGCAACGACATCCTGGTGGGCAACGGCGGCAAGGACGTCATTCACGGTGATGGAGGTGACGATACCATCGTCGTCAGCGATCTGACGTTCCAGGAGATTCTAGGCGGGACCGGCACGAACACGCTTTGCGTCGTCGGGGCCGGGGTCCATCTCGCTCTCGGGGATTACGCCGGCAAGAGCATCCAGGATATCGAACGCATCGACTTGTCGCTGAACGGCAGCGACGTCGTTTCGTTGACCAAGGGCGCGCTCGATGCGATCTCGCCGACGGGGCAGCTGATTCTCGACGGGAGCAAGGGCGACGTTCTCCATCTCGCTCCCGGCTTCGAGGCCAACGGAACCGTATTCGTCGACGGCAAGATCTATGATCGGTATTCCGCCCACGGTTCTGACGTGCTGGTAAACCCGGCGATCGAGGTCGAAAGCGGAGTGTTCTTTCTGGATATGCTCGATGGAAAGAACGGATTGAGGATTGAAAGCAACACGGCCGTAGACGGCTTTGTCGGTTCTTTTTCCGCGGGAGACTTCAACGGCGACGGATTCGACGATGTGCTCGTGGGCGGCGCCTACCAACGGCCCGCTTATATTATGTTCGGCAAGGATGCCGGAATTCCGGCGGAAGTCTCTGCGAGTACGCTGACCGGATCCAGTGGCCTCGCCATCACGGGGACGACGTCTCTGGGCGTCCACGAGGTCTCTGGCGTCGGCGATTTCAATGGCGACGGATACGATGACTTCCTGATGGGTGGGATTCGCAGTTCATCGGCGTATCTCCTTTACGGCGGCCCCGGCCTCGACGGAACGATCGACCTCACTGGGATCACGAGTTCTCAGGGATTCGAGCTGACCGGAGTCGGGACCGCGAACCGCGCACTCGCGGCAGCGGGCGATGTCAATGGTGATGGTTATGATGACATTATCGTCAGTTCGGGGACTGGTGTAGCGGTCGTCTTCGGTCACGCCGGCTCTGGAACGAACGGACCGATCCCCACTAACGGCACGAATGGATTCAACATCACAGCCTCAAATGTCAACTCTGCCTCCTCTGCAGGTGACATCAACGGCGACGGATACTCCGATGTGATCGTAAGTACGTACAGCCAGACGTATGTCATCTTTGGCCACGAGGGAGTATTCGCTCAAGATGTCGTGGCGTCGACACTGAGCGGCGGTGCCGGATTCATAATATCGCATTCCAGCCCATCAGTGACCTCTCTTGGTGATATCAATGGAGATGGCTACGACGACTTGGCAGTTGGCGATCCGAACGCAAGTTCCAACGGCAAAGAGTCAGGATCGGTCTACGTTGTATTGGGGCATGCTGGGAGCTTCTCCGATCTCGGCGTCGGGACGCTGAATGGCAGCAACGGCTTCGAGTTGATTGGGCTGCAAACGTCCGATCCGAGCCATGGGTCGTGGGCCGGTAGGTCCGTGTCTTCCGCCGGCGATTTCAATGGCGATGGATACGCGGACATTCTGGTCGGTACGCCGCAACTTGACGGTGGTGGAGGAGCCTTCCTGATCTATGGCTCGGGTTCGGGGTTCGCTTCCAGCATCCATCTTGGCGATCTCGACGGCAAGGCAGGTTTCGAGATTGCTGCTGCCTCTCCAGGGGATTTGGCGGGATGGAACGTATCTTCGGCGGGTGATGTCAACGGGGACGGGTTCGACGATCTCCTGGTGAGCGCCTACTGGTCGTTTTCCGAACCGGGTCAGCCTTATCGTGGCACGGCCTACGTCGTGTTCGGCGGTGATTATCGGGAAGAGACGTCGCATTTCGGTACATCCGCCGACGACAATTTAACCGGAAACGCGACGGCGGAACTGTTTGCCGGTGGGCAAGGCGACGATGTGCTCACAGGTGGCGGAGGTGCCGACGTATTCCAGGGCGGCGAAGGCGACGACCAGATCCACGTCGCCGACAACACTTTCCGGCATGTCGACGGCGGTTCCGGCACCGACACCCTGCACCTCGACTTCGCCGGTGCGATCGACTTCGGCGATCTCGACGGCAATGCGGCGACCTCGGATCGCGGCAAGATCGCCAATGTCGAGGTGATCGACGTCGCCAACGGCCAGAGCAACGCGATGACATTGCACCTCGCCGACGTGCTCGATATCCATGCCCAGGACGCCAATGTCGGCGGCGTGGCTTCCCTGGACAACGTCCTCACCATCAAGGGCGAGACCGGCGACACGCTGCATCTTGCCGCATCGGACGGCTGGAGTGCGGCCGACACCGCGACCCTCGCCGGCTACGCGATCTACACCGACCACGCGGTCAAGATCGCGGTCGATACGCACATCGCCGTCACGGTCTCCTGACGCGGCGCGGGGCCGCGGAGCACGACGCCTCAGCTCGGCTGTGCGGGATCCTCGCCCCCCGGTGCGACGCGATATCGCCCCGCCGCGTCGATCGCGACCGCCGCGATCTTGAGGCCGCGCGCCGTCGCGAGGTCCGCCGCCGTCATACCGCGGCATTCGGCCTCGTCTTCGATCCCGAGTGGCGTGGGCTGGGGCGGATGACCGGCGCGATGCACCCGCAGATAGGTCAAAACCGCCCAAAGGCTGAGCCAGACGATCATGACGGCGGCCACGCCGAGAAACGGCAGCAGGCGAAACTCCCACGTCGTCCCCGCCTCGGCGGCGAGGAATGCCGTGACGCGCCGCCAGAAGGCGACGGACTGCCGGATCAGCATCCCCAGGAACAGCAGCCACATCACGATGGTGAGGATCCGATCGCGCCACCGCATCCAGCGCGGCTGCTCGGCGTCGGTGATCAGCGGCGGCCAGGCGGTCTCGCTGCGGTGCGTAGCCTTTATCTCAGCGCCCTTCATCGCAGTCCCCGATCCGGGCTGACCCAGGTGGTGCGCTCCTTCCGCGGCTTCAGCAGCGCACCGGGCAGGCCCGCCACCGTGGTGGCGGCACTCAGCAGCCAGAAGGCCATCGGATACCAGATCGCCCAGAACATCGAGCGCAGCATCTGCCGCTCGAAGCGCCGTTCCAGGAGCTGGCTGACGAAGGCCTGCAGCAGATAGGTCAGCGTCAGGACGAGGCCCCACCATTCGGGGATGATGTTGAAGGCGGGGATCGCCGGCGCGATCGGGACGCCGAGCGCGCGCAGGGTGCCGAGGCCGAGGCAGGCCAGGATGGTGTAGGCCCAGACCACGCTGATGACAAAATTGAGATAGACCGGAATCATCGCCGGGCTGCGCCCGCGGATCACCGGGCCGAAGAAGTCGAGCATCATCTGGGCGCCGCCTTCGGCCCAGCGCAGGCGCTGGCGCCAGAGACCGCGGATGGTCTCCGGCATCAGGATCCAGCAGACCGCATTCGGCACATAGGTGACGCGCCAGCCCGCCATCTGGATCCGCCAGGTCACGTCCACGTCCTCGGTCAGGGTGCGGGCCGACCACCAGCCGGCCTCCGCCAGCGCCCGCTTGCGGAATGCGCACATGACGCCGGAGATGGTGAAGAGCCGGCCGTAGGTCGCCTGCGCGCGCTTGATGAGGCCGAGCGTCGCCGAGAACTCGCCGACCTGGAGCTGGCCGAGGATGGTGGTGCGGTTGCGGATCCTGGGATTGCCGGTCAACGCGCCCAGCTCCGGGAACTGGAAGGCGCGGGCGATCCAGCGCAGGCAATGCGGATCGACCAGCGCATCGCCGTCGATGCAGACCAGGATCTCGTGCCGGGCGAGCAGCGCGCCCGCCGTCAACGCCGTCGCCTTGCCCTGGTTCTGCACCAGATGCACGACGCGCATCCGCGGATGCCGGGCTGCGATCGCCTCCAGCACCTGGCCGGTGTCGTCGCGGCTGCCGTCGTTGATGGCGATCACCTCGAAGTCAGGGTAGTCGATGGCAAGGGCTGCCGCGAAGGTCTCCTCGGCATTGACCGATTCGTTATAGCAGGGCACCAGGAACGAGATCGGCGGCCAATGCGTCAGCTCCGGCGGCCGGTCGAGCCGCGGCTGCCCGCGTTCGCGGGTCCAATGGAACATCAGGCCGCCCGCCATCCAGTACCAGGCCATGACGAAGGGATAGCCGAAGCAGAAGGCGGGAATGGCCAGCAGGATCCAGTCGGTCACGGACATGGCGGGTGGGGTCGGGTCACGGGGTGAGGGGGAAGCTGGCGGCGGAGAAGGTCGCGGAGAGGCGCGCGATCTCCGCTGCGTCGAGATCGGGCAACGGCATTCGATCGCCGGGCGGGCAGAAGGCGAAGGCGGTGGCGCCCTCGGCCTGGGCGGCGCGCATGGCATCCGTCATCGCGCGGATGCTGCTGTCCGGCAAGGTGAGAACGACGCGCCCCGACTGGGCGGGCTGCAGCCATTGCCGCGACCGCAATGCCCGGGCGAGACCGCCGGTATCCGTGGTCGGCGGCAGCAGCAGGAGATCGGCCAGCGGCGCCGGCCAACGTGTCGTTGGTGTGGCGGTCGGCGCCATCAGCATCAACCGCAGTCGCGGCTCGATGGCGAAAGCGGCCTGCCAGGCGATCCAGGAATCCTTGTCGTCGCCGGAGAGGGATGCCGGATCGAAAACTCGCCGCCGTGCCGCCAGATCCCACGGAGCGGAGGAGGACGGGGCGCCGTCCGCGCCCGCGGCGGCGAGGCCCGGCGCCGCGTCGAGCACGAGGCCGTCGGCTGCGGTAAAGCGGTACATGTCGGCATAGAGTCTTCCGAGTGCGGCCTCGCCCACCGCCGCGCGCGCCGCCCGGAGCGGCAGGCGCAGATAGACCGCATCGACCCCGGCCCTTGTCCGCATCTGCCAGACCGCGCGGCCGAGCAGGTCGGCGGCAACCGGCCGCAGCGTCGTCGGGAAATAGACGGCCCTGAGCGGCGCCGTCGGCGACGGCAGGGCGACCCCGGCGTCGATCACCACAACATTGGCGCCGATCCGCTGCACCGCCGCGACCATGGCTCCGAGCGCCTCATCCTGCGCCGCCGCCCCGGATTGGGGGGCGATCCCGTCGAGCGCGAGGCAGGCGATGCGCACCGTCTCCGCCTTCGGCGGCTCGAAGCGCAGCTCGGTCGCGATGTCGCGGAGCTGGTCGGCGGCGACGGGATAGAGCCGGCCGATCTCGTCGAGGCGATCGAGTGAGTCCGGCGCGTGGGCGAGGGTGAAGATGTCGATGAAGCCTGCGGCGCGCGCTTCCGCGATCGCGGGGCCGGTATAGCGCCCGAACGGCCAGACCAGCGCCCGCGGCGGCCGGCCGAGCTCCCGGGCGATCTGTTCGCGCGCCGCCGCGAGGTCCTGCCGGATTCGCGCGCGATACTGATCGTCGTCTTCATACCGTCCGGTCTTCGGGTCATAGGCCCAGGTGGAACCCGCCGGCAGCAGGTTGCCCTGGGGATTGCCCGGTATCGCCTGATGCAGGTCGAAGCTGTGCGACGCGACCTCGACCAGCCCCGAGGCAGACATCTCGCGGAGCTCCGCCCAGCTGAGGAAGGTCTCGCGCGGCACCTGCCGGTCGCCGTATTCCACCAGGCTGCCCGGCGCGCCCGCCATCCAGCTGCCGACCAGCGCCACCATGGCCGGGTAGCGGTAGGCAAGCAGCAGCGGATAGACCTGGGTGTAGAAGCTCTGGTAGGCGTCGTCGAAGGTGAGCAGGATCGCCTTCGGCGGCAGCGGTCGTGCGCCGCGCCGCGCCGCATCGAGGTCGTCGAGCGAGATCGGGGTCCAGCCATTGCCCTTCAGCCAGTCGAAGAAGCGGATAAGCTCCGAGGTGGAGATCGAATCCGACTGCAGCTCGGCGCGCGTCGCGACCACGTCATGGAACACGACGGTGACGAAGTCCGTGCCGGGCTGCTGCGCTTCCGCCGCGGGGGCGGCCAGCAGCAGTGCGACGGCGAGGATCAACAGGCGGTGCATGGTCAGAACCTCTGCGTCAGTCCGAGGGTGAGGGCGATGCCTTCCTCGGCATCGCCGTCGAACACGCGCCGCGTCAGCAGCGCGCCGTATCGGATCTCGGTCCAGGGGTCGAAGCGCCAGCGCTGCTCATAGCCGACCGATCCGATCCAGTCGGCGCCGAAGCTGCGTTCGTCATAGACGCCGGCGTCCACGGTCAGGGCCTGCACCAGGCTGTTGTCATAGCTGCGCCACAGCACGTGCTCGGCGGTCAGGCCGCCGGTCGCGGTCAGGTCCGCTTCCGGGCTGTAATAGCCGACGTCCTGCTTGCTGTTGCTGGAGGCGGAAAGGCCGAGCCGGCCGGTCAGGTCGAAATGCGGGATGTCGACCAGGCGCTGCGCGAAGTCGAGCCCGGCATTGCCTTGCCGGTTGCCGTCCGAGAAACCGAGATAGGCGCCGGAGAGCGTCAGCTCCCGCGATTCGTGCCAGCGATAGGTGACATGGCCGCCGATCTTGTCGGCGGTCGTGTCGTCGAACAGCGCGCGGAGGGGCGTATCGAGCGAGAAGATCTCGCCGGCGACGCCGAATTGCCAATGGTCGTCGGGCGACCAGTCGAGGGTGAAGCCGCCGCCCGGACGCTGCAGCTCGCCGGTGGAATAGGTGCCGTAGGCGGTTGCCGTCACGTCGGGCAGCCGGAGCTCGGCGCCGGCGCCGGCGTGGTGGCGCTCGACGAAGCCTTCCGGCGGATGGGCAAAGGAATAGTCGTCGAAGGCGAAGACCCGCCATCGGTCGTCGATCGGCGGCGACCAGAGGCGCGTCCCCAGCGTCAGCTCGTTGCCGCTGGCATTGGCGCCGCCGCCCTCGGTCCAGCCGGGCGAGACCTCGACATCGAGCTCGGCACCCTCGGCCGCCGCCAGCTCCTCCGCCATGCGCCGCACCTGCGTGTTCTCGGGATAGAGCGCCTGCAGCCTGGCGAGCCGTCGTTCCGCCGCGGAGAAGCGGTAGCGCTCGATGTCGAGACCGGCGAGCGCCAGCTCGGCGTCGGGATCGGCGGGCTCGAGGCTTGCCGCGATCTTGGCCTCGCGCTCGGCCTGTCGGGGCCAGCCCCGCGCATCCATGACCGCGGCATTGTCGGCGCGGGCCTCGGCGTCGGCCGGTGCGGCGGCGGCGATCGGCGCGATCCGCTCCTGCGCCGCGCCGAGCTGGTCGCCATAGAGCCGCGCCATGCCCGCCGCCAGCGCGGCCGAGGCATAGTCGGGATTGGAATGCCGGCTGGGATCGTCGCGATACTGCTTCCAGGGCGGCGAGTCGGCGAGGATGCCGTCGATCGTGCGATAGGCCGCGGCAAAGTCCTCGGCCTCGACCTCGGCATAGAAGAGGCCGTAGCGCGCATCGAGATCGGCGGGATCGTCTTTGAGCGCCGCTTCATAGGCGGCGCGCGCTTCTCGCGGGCGATGCAGATAGAGCAGGGCGTCGGCATAGGCGCGCGCGGCATAGGGCGGCAGCGTGACGCCCGCGGCGCGCAGCGCTTCCGCCTCCTGCGCCGCCTCGGCCATGCGAACGCGGTCGCGCAGGGCCACGATGCGGTCGAGCTGCAGCCGTGTCAGCACTTCGGGTTCCGTGTCCGGCGCCGCGCTCGCCTCGGCAATCAGGCGATCGAGCTGGGCGATGGCGGCGTCGGTGCCGTCGAAGCGATGCGCTGGATCACTGGAGCGGATCTCGGCACCCCAGCGCACCATGGCGGCGGCCTGGTCCGCCGCGAGCGACAGCCGCTCCCCGCCGGTCGCGAGCGGGGGCGCGGCGTCGACCCACGCCGCCGCACCGTTGGGGCCGCCGATCTCGCGCAGCAACTCTGCTGCTTCGCGGCGCGCCTCGGCGTTCTCCGGCGCAAGGCGCAGAGCTTCCATATAGGCCTTGAGCGCCGCCATCGACCGCGCCCCGCGCCGCAAGGCATAGGCCTCGGCCAGCTTGCGATCGAGCGGTGGGGCGCGTGCCGCCGCGGGAGTGGCCAGCAGCCGGAGGGCATCGTCGCTCTCACCTCGGTCGGCGCGGATCAGTGCCAGCAGCACCGGCCAGGTCGGGTCGTCGGGAAAGCGCGCCGATCCGGTTCGCGCCAACCGCTCGGCGGCGTCGAACCGGTGCTGATCGCGATAGGCCCGGCTCATGGCCAGCAGGGCATAGCCCGGCGGCGCGGCATTCCCCGCCTGCTCGAAGACGTCGGTCGCCGCCTTGGCCTGGTTCGCCTGATAGAGCAGCACGGCGAGGTCCATCGCGACCAGCGGATCCGGTGTCCCCTGCGCCAGCATCCCGCGCAGTTCCGCGATCGCGACGTCGACCCGACCGGCCCGTGCGTCGGCCACGGCCCGCTCGCGCGGAGAGAGATTAGAATCGGCTGCGGCCGCGACCACGATGCCGAGCGCGAGGCAGAGCGCGCCGCAGCCGGCTGTGAAGGCCCGCAATGATCGTCCCCCTTCCCTTGGCCGCCCCAGGGAGCAGGGCTGATATCCTATCGGATTACCAAGGATTGGGAAACTTCGCCAGGAGACTATCGCAGCGGATTAGCGATACTGCCGCCGGCAGTGCGCCTTCGTGACTTACTCCGCCGCCTTCTCCGCGCCGCCGGCGAACTGCGAGATCCAGGCCTTCCGGCGTTTGACCATGTCGCGGTACATGGCCTCGTATTCGGCGGGCGGGAAGCTGTGGGTGGTGGGGCGCTCGGCGAGCGCATGGGCCCAGGCCTTGACCCTTGGGAACTGGTCGATCCGGCGGATCGGCTGGATCCGCTCGAGGAAGAGATGGCGCTGCAGGAACGGCGCATAGGCGGTATCGGCCAGGGCATAGCGCCTGCCGTTGAAATAGGGCCCGTTCTCCCCCGCCGCGGCATGCTGGCGCTCCAGGGCCTGCTCCAGCTTCTCGAAAGCGGTGGATACCTTGGCCGCAGCCGTTTCGAACTCCGCCTCGGTCGCCACGTAGGCATGGGCGGAGGTGATGTCGACAAAGCCCGGCAGATATTCGATCCAGGCGCGATTCACGGCTCGTGCGATCGGGTCTTCGGGATGGAGCCGCGGCGCCGCGACCTCGTCCAGATACTCCGAGATGGCGCCGGACTCGAACAGGGAGACCTGGTCGTCGATCCTCAGCACCGGCACCTTGTTGTGCGGCGAGATCGGGCGGAACCAGTCGGGCCGGTTGTCGGCCTCGATATGGCGGAACTCGAAATCGATCCGCTTCTCGCGCAGCACGATCGCCACCCGCTGCACCCAGGGGCAGCCCTTGAAGCTGACCAGCACGTAATTCGGCATGACGGCCTCCGCGACCCGAATGATGGCACGCCGCCGGATGCGCTGGCAAACTCCGGCTACTTGCCCAGGCTATCGGCCAGGCCGATAGACCAGGATCGCCGCGTCGGCGCCGCTGTTGGCGCGCGCCGCGACGTAGAGTCGGTCGAGCTCGGGGACGAAGAGCGAGGTCCTGGCGCCGCCGAAGCTCACCACCCGGTCGATGCGCTGCAGGCCCTGCGGTCCCGGCTGCAGCACGTCGACCAATCCTTCGCCGCAGCTCAGGTAGAGACGGTTGCGCTTGCCGTCGAAGTAGACGTCGTCGCTGTCCCCGCAGGTGTCGAGGCTGGCGGCGACCGAGCCCTGCGCGGGATCCAGCAGCGCGATGCGCGACGGCTGGCGGAACACCACGGCCAGGGGCTTCCCGTCCGCGCCGAGGGCCATCGGGAAGTTGTCGGCGAGGCCCGGCGTCTTCCAGCCCGCGACGGCGCGGCGCTTGCCGACGTCGATCACCGCGATCTGCTGCGCGTCGGGCACGTTGGCATAGGCGCGGCCGGTCTTGTCGTCGATCTGGAAGCTCTCAGGATGCCCGGGCAGCGCGATGCGGCCGATCACCGAGCGTCTCGCCGGATCGATCACGGCGAGCCCGCTCTTCGCCCCGCTCTTGCCGTAGCCGACCAGCAGGCGGCCGCTCTCGGGATCGACCCGGACATTATCGGCGTCCTCGCCGAGGTCGATGCTGCCGTGCGGGGCGAGATTGCCGCCCGCGAAGAATCGCACCGAGCCGTCGCCGGCATTGGCGACCACCAGCAGCTTGCGGTCGGGGAGATAGGCGATCCCTTGAGGCTGCTTCAGGCCGGCAATCCGAGTCATCGCTACGCCGGTGTCGAGGTTGACGACGTCGACGCTGTTGTTCTCCAGCTCCGCCACGAACAGCCGGCGGCCGGCGATGTCGACGGCCAGATGATCGATCCTCCCGGCGACGCCGAGCAGCGGGATCCGATTCTCCAGCACCAGCGCAGTCTCGCCGGCGCCCGCGCCGGCGGCGACCGAGCAGAGACCGGCGGCGAATCCGGCAGCGACGACGAAACAGGCTCTCACCATTCGGGCAGGCTCCGATACACCCGGCGATTAGAGACTGGGGGCTCGGGCGCACGCATCCCCAAACGCACCGAACGCCTGGACGCGGCGCGCGGTTCCGCACGCCCGCCGGGACTCCGGCGGGCATATGCGAAATGCCTGCTCTAACGGGAAATGTTGTCGGGAAGCGGACTCAGCCGAACCGGGTCGCCCGCCAGAGGCGATAACCGCGACGGAACCAGAGGGCCATGAGGGCGAGCAGCGGGAGGAGGACGAGAACGACCGCGACCGGTGCGCCCCCGAGATCACCGCCGAGATCACCGTCGAGATCGTTGCGCAACAGGCTGCCAGCCATGCCACCGATCAGGATCATCATCGCCAGCGTGCCGAGAACCCAGAGGCGGAAACGGTGGCGCACTTCAGGGGCGTCCCAGCGCTCCGGGCGACGTCGCCGGAAACCCGGCCGCCGGACCGCGAGTGCGATCGCGCGGGCGCGGCTGCGCTGCTGCAGCCTCGGAGGCCTCGATTCAGGCATGAATGTCGTCCCCTTCGCCGCGGGCCATCGCCTGCAGGAGGGCCATGTTCTGGATCCGCACCTGGTGCGCGTTGGGAAGGGCGATCAGGCGCTTGCGCTTCAGCACGCTCAGCACCCGGGAGACCGTCTCGATCGTGAGGCCGAGATAATCGGCGATGTCCTGGCGGCTCATCGGCAGCTCGACGGTGCCGTCGCCGAGGGCGAGGCGCTGGGCCTTGCGGACCAGGAACCAGGCGAGGCGCTCCAGCGCCGTCTGCCGGCCGAGCATCACCAGCCGCGACTGGCTCTCGTTGAGGCCGCTGACCAGCATGTCCATGATGCGCTTCCGGACCACCGGGTTGCTCTCGCCCAGCCGCTCGATCTGGCTGCGGGGATAGCAGACCAGGGTCACGTCCGTCACCGCCTCGGCACTCAGCGCATGCTCGCTCTGCCAGTCCAGGCCGAGGAAGTCGCCGGGCAGGCCGAAGCCCGCGATCTGGCGCCGGCCGTCCATCAACACCCGGCAGCTTCGGGTCGCACCCTGCACCACCCGATAGATGTGATGCGATTCATCCCCTTCGGCGAAGATCGTCTCGTTGCGCTTGAAGTGCAGCACCGTGCCGTCGCTCTCCAGCGCCCGCA
>Ga0335070_10003278_pt1 | contig 18862 bp, 20 predicted proteins | sample Lox_Sample_13_FD_206722 | JGI IMG/M metagenome (GOLD analysis project Ga0335070, IMG submission 206722) | Soil microbial communities from Loxahatchee National Wildlife Refuge, Florida, United States - Lox_Sample_1.3 | ecosystem: Environmental > Terrestrial > Soil > Wetlands | place: USA... | reverse complement strand
CACTCTGGATTTTGCGGGCAATCCTCGCGTGCAAGGCGCGAACATCGATATCGGCGCATACGAACAGTAGAGCGAGCTCTAGGCTCTAGGCGTTACGCTCTTGCCTCGGGCCATCAGGTATCAACCCAAAAGCCTAGAGCCCAAAGCCCAAAGCCGAATTTCCAATTACAATGTAAATTCAAACTTCGGGCGGCATCCCAAACTGCCGGTATCGATGAGGACCGATGTCACAGAATCATTATTCGACCAAACCCAAGCGCCGCGTGAAGAGCAAGAAGCGCAAAGACGTCTCGCATGGAACCATGGCGAAAGTGCGGGCGCTGGAAGCGGCGGAAAAAAAGAAGTCGTAGCCCTTGACAGACCGCATGGTCGGTCGCTAGTATTACATCCCAAGTTTGCTCTCATCGAGCGAACCGGAATTTCATGCAGAGTGGCTGAGGGACGAGCCCAAGGACGCCACGGCAACCGGATCTGGATCATCTATCCCGATTGACAGGTGCCAACTCTCGCCCGGTAACGGGGACCATGAGATTCGGGTAAGCGAAAATTAATTTATTCGCACCTCCCGAGCCTCTTTTCCTACCCGGAAAAGGGGTTTTGCCGTAAATGGGGAATTTTTCCCCGGCTCGTCCCGCCACTAGAAGGAAGTTGCACCATGACGGGAACCTACCAATTGCGCTGCCGCGAGTGCGGCAAGACTTTTGACAATCAGCCAAGATCGATTTGCGAGTGCTTCTCGCCGCTCGAAGTCACCTACGACTACGATGCCATCAAGAAGCACGTTTCGCGCGAGTTGTTCGCGCAGCGGCGCCCGAACATCTGGCGCTATCGCGAACTGCTGCCGCTGCCAGCGGGGTATCAGCCCTCCCTCCCAGTCGGATTTACCCCGCTGGTGAGCGCGCCGCGACTCGGAGAGCGCATTGGTTCGCGCAATCTCTTTATCAAGAACGATGCCGTGTGCCTACCTACGCTGAGCTTCAAGGACCGCGTGGTCGCGGTGGCGCTGGCGAATGCGCGGGCGTTCGGGTTCGAGACGGTGGCGTGTTCGTCGACCGGCAATCTGGCGAATTCGGTTGCGGCGCAGGCGGCGCGCGACGGATTCAGGGCGTGGATTTTTATTCCTTCCGATCTTGAGCCCGCAAAAATTTTAGGCACGCATGTTTTTGGCGCAGAGGTTGTACGCATCAACGGCAGCTACGATCACGTGAATCGTCTTTGTTCGCAGATCGCGGACGAACACAAGTGGGGATTCGTGAACGTCAATCTGCGGCCATATTACGCCGAAGGGTCGAAGACAGTCGGATATGAGATTGCCGAGCAACTTGGCTGGCGCTTGCCCGACAACGTCGTCGTGCCAATGGCCGGCGGTTCGCTGATCACGAAAATAAAAAAAGCCTTCGACGAACTGATTCTGCTCGGCTTTGTCGAGCCTAAGTCCGTGCGCTTTTTTGGTGCGCAGGCGTCGGGTTGCTCGCCGATTTCAACGGCGGTCAAGCAGTACAGCACGGAGATCGAACCGCAACGGCCCAAGACGATTGCGCGTTCGCTCGCCATCGGCAACCCTGCCGACGGCCACTACGCGATCAAGGCCATCACCAAGAGTGGAGGCTGGTCCGAGGATGTAACCGACCATGAGGTTGTTGGCGCGATTCAGCTGCTCGCGCAGAGTGAAGGCATCTTCACCGAGACCGCGGGCGGCGTGACGGTTGGCTCGGCGCGCAAGCTGATTGAGCAGGACCGCATTCTGCCCGATGAAACGACCGTTCTCTGCATCACCGGCAACGGCTTGAAGACGACTGACGTGCTCGTCGACAAGTATCAGGCAGAAAAACCGATTGCGGCCAAGCTAAGCGAGTTCGAGGCATATCTCGGCTCGAAGATAGCTGCTGTCCTGCCGCCCGGAGCGGTAGCCGCTGCAGCGGCACCGGCAGTGGCGTAGGAGCAGTTGCTACTCGCAACTTTCCACAAAATTCATTCCCTAGGAGACGCACACCCATGAGCATCACCGTTCAAATTCCAACCGCACTTCGGCGGCTTACTGCTGGCACACCGCAGCTTACCTGCGATGCTGCGAATCTCAGTGAGCTTTTCGCTACGCTTGACGGAAAATTTCCCGAGCTGAAGCCTCATCTTCGGGATGAAGCCGGCGAGATTCGCCGCTTCCTCAACATTTATGTGAATGAGGAAGACATTCGCTTTCTTGGCGGAGCGGCGTATAGCTTTCAAGAAGGCGACGAAGTGCTGCTCGTGCCCTCGATCGCGGGCGGGACGGTTTAGCTTCCTCCCCTTACTGACGCTGGTCAGTCGAAAGTATGCACGCACGGGCGGGGTGCCCGTGCCTCCAGCCCTCGTGCAAGCCGAACACTGCGTATCGTTTCGCGCGATCGCGCTTCTCTTGATCGCTCTCTCCGATCCCACCTGAGCCCATCCCGCCCGGTCCACATCTAATATGATGTCGTTAGTTTTCGAGGCCACTTCTTATGAGTAACGTTTTCAAGACTACCCTCCTGTTGACGGTCATGACGCTGCTGCTGATGCTCGCCGGGCGAGCCTTCGGCGGCGAGAACGGCATGTTCATCGCGCTCGTCTTCGCGGGCATCATGAACTTCGTCTCGTATTTCTTTTCCGACAAGATTGCGCTGGCGATGTATCGGGCGCAGCCGGTGACGCGTGAACAACTTCCCCGCGTCTACGACATCGTCGAGCGACTGTCGCAAAAGGTTGGCCTGCCGATGCCGAAGGTTTACGTGATTCCGACGGACTCCCCCAATGCATTTGCGACTGGACGCAATCCGAATCATGCGTCGGTCGCCGTAACGCAGGGGATTCTCGGCCTGCTCAACGACGAGGAACTCGAAGGCGTAATTGCGCATGAACTCGGGCACGTGCGCAATCGCGACATCTTGATCAGTTCCATCGCAGCCACTCTGGCTGGCGCGATCACGTGGCTCGCCCACATCGCGCAGTGGGGAATGATCTTCGGAGGTTACGGCGGACGCGACCGCGAAGAACGCGGCGGTGGCGGAATTGCGGCGCTGATTATGATTTTCCTCGCGCCGCTGGCGGCTACGCTGATTCAACTCGCCGTCTCGCGCTCTCGCGAATATGGCGCCGACGACACGGGCGCGCATTGGACCGGTAATCCTTACGCTCTCGCAAGCGCGCTGGCAAAGATCGAGAATTACTCTCGACGCCAGCCGCTGATGGCGACACCATCAACCGCGCATCTTTTCATCATTCAGCCGTTCTTGGGAGGGATGAGCTTCGGGAATTTGTTCTCGACGCATCCGCCGACAGCCAAGCGAATTGAGCGGTTGACGGGGCGGCCGGCGGACTACCTGCTGCATTGAGTTCTCAGTTCTCAGTTCTCAGTAAGACCAAACTCAAACGGCTCGCAGGTCAGGCTGCTCGTCCTTTGATTGAGGCTATCAGTCCGTTCAGGATTCTGCTTAATTCATCGCTTTTGACCAGAAGAGCTTCGGTGCGGCTTGCCGGAAGGAATTCCAAGTCTTGCGCAATCAGCAATTGGGTTTGAATTTCGACCAAAGACCCACGTGCCTGACTGAGAAAGTGGTGAAACTCTCTTTGTGAATAGCGTGCTTGTCCCTCAGCGATATTACTCGGCACTGAAACGGCAGCACGGCGTAACTGACTGGTTAGCCCGAAAAGTTCTGCCTTTGGAAAATACTCAGTTGCGGCATAGACTTCGGTGACAAACTTCATAGCTTTCTGCCATGCAATCAGATCGCGATAGGATTGGCCCATAAATGCCTCCAATCCATTCTGGAAACAGAAATGTCTCTGTGCCGTGACCCGCGAACCACCAAAATGGTCGGTTTCGGGCTTGTTTCTGAGAACTGAGAACCGAGAACTGAGAACTCCTCCATGACTGCCGTAACCCCATTCCCGCTCACGCCCATAGTAGAATCCAACAAAGTGGCCCCCGAAACCTTAGCAAATACAGCCCGCCGCGCCGCGGAACTAGAAGCAAGTCTCCGCACCGTTATTCGCGGCAAGGATGACGTGCTCCGCCTCGCTCTCGTCTCCGTCTTTGCGCGCGGGCACTTGCTCATCGAAGGCGTGCCCGGAGTCGGAAAAACTACCCTTGGTCAGGCGCTTGCGCGCGCTATCGATTGCTCATTTCAGCGCGTGCAATTCACCAGCGACATGTTGCCGTCGGACGTGCTCGGTATTTCTGTTTACTCCGCCATCGAGCAAAAGTTCGAATTCAAGCGCGGGCCGGTTTTCGCAAATGTGCTACTTGCGGACGAGATCAACCGCACTACGCCGAAGACGCAGTCGGCACTGCTGGAGGCGATGAACGAAGGGCAGGTCACGGTTGATGCATATTCGTACCCGCTTCCCCAGCCGTTCCTGGTTATCGCCACTCAGAATCCCATCGAGCACCATGGAACCTACCCACTGCCGGAGTCGCAACTCGATCGCTTTCTAATGCGTGTTCACATGGGATATCCCGAGGCCAATGCTGAGCGTGAGATCCTGCGCTCCGAGGCGGGCACTGCACAACTCGAAAAACTTCGCCCAGTACTGAATGCCAACGATGTGCTCGAGATCCAGCAGGCCGTCACCGAGGTTCACGTTGATGATTCACTGGTGACATACGCTCTCGCCATCGTGGCCAAAACTCGTGAGTCAGAATACTTGTCGTTGGGAGTTTCTCCCCGCGGCTCGCAGATGTTCTATCGCGCCGCGCAGGCGATGGCTTTCCTCGAAGGCCGTGACTATTGCACGCCCGAGGATTTCAAGCCGCTAGCCGTTCCGGTTTTCGCCCATCGTGTAGTGGTGAATGCGCACTATGCTTCGACGCTAAAGAAGTCAGAGCAATCCGAACAGGTGTTAAAGGAAATCGTCGATAGTGTTCCCGTGCCCGTCTAGCGATCTTCGCAGGCACCTCGCAGCCATCATGCCATCCACTAAATCCCGTGCCAGGAGCCGTTTCCGGGCGATTACTAGCGTCTATCCTATTCCTCGTTAGCAGTCGATTTTTCCATTGAACGTGCTCGCGGCGTGTGTTTCAATCTCTCCACGTCCCCCTCGACATTGTTGGGTTCTCCTATGGCAATTTCTTCCGGTCTATCCGCCAACGCCGTACCCCTGTCTGCGCGTTGCTTTAACGTTTTGTTTCGTGCAGCAGCCATCTGCGTGCTGCTTGCGGGTTTGATTAGTGCCAACCTAGCCGCCCAGGACTACCTCATCACCAACGACGATTCCGCGACCAATGGCGTCTCCTTTTTCACTATCGGCCAAGGCGGCAGCCTCGACTTCGCGATGGAGGTGCAAGGCCCTGGGCTTGGCATAGGCGGTGGCTTGTTTGGCATGTCGCGCATTGCAGCCGTTAATAGCGGAAGCACGCAGTGCATCTTTGCGAGCGAGTCTTTTACGAACGATGTGTTCTGGATTGTGCCGGGCTCGGGCTTTCCGGGCGGATCGGCTGCAGGTTCACCCTCGGATGATGGTTCGGCCAATGGAATTGGGCTCGCGGCCAACTCTCAATACGTCTACGCCAGCTTCAGCTCTTCGAGCACCATCGCGACGTTTCAAGTCCAATCCGGCTGCGCGCTCGCTTTTCTCAATGACATTCCGGCCAGTGGATTAAACGGCGGCCCCATCGATGGCATGGCGATTCACGGCAGCATGATGATCGCGACCTACGCCGATGGTTCGATCGAGTCGTTCAGCATCGGCGGGGGGGCACCGGTGCCGAATGGCGACAAGCAGTTCTCCACCGGCTCGGCCGGCGGCTATAGCTATCCCAACGGGATCGACATCACTCAGGACGGCCACTTCGCTATCTTCGGCGACACCTCGACCGCCGACATCGTCGAGGTCTCCGATATTTTGTCGGGCAAACTCACGCCAACGACGGTCTACCGCACGCAGGCCGGCATCAGTTCGAGCAATGTGCTCCTTAGCCCCGACGAAACCATCCTCTACATCAGCAATACGCAGGGCGACGTGGTATCGGCGGCCTTCTTTGACAAGAACACTGGCGCAGTGAGCAAGGGCTGCACCTCGCGCAAAATCCGCGGCTACGTCGCCGATTGGTCTTATCTAGGCGGCTTGGCATTGCAGCAGATCACTGGAAACGGTGGCGGCATTTTCGTGGCTGAGTTCGGAGCCCCTGCCGGCATTGCCGCGCTGAATCTGACAGTCAAAGGGGCAAGTTGCACGCTTCGAGAAACAAAAGAATCCCCAATACCCGATTACTACAGCCGTGGACTGCTTTCCATCGGCAGATTTCCGCCGCGTACGTTTTGATCGAAACCGAAATTTAGGAATAAGGAACGGCCACGATATCTATGAATCTCATCCGGCTTACCAAGTGCGTGATTGGCTTGATCGCTCTGAGTGCGGTCTCCGCAACTCTTTTCGCGCAGTGCCCCGATCGTCCGGCCTCAGGCTCTGAAGTGAAGGATCCTTACACCATTCATCCGAGTAATGGTGTTCTGCAGGCTGATCTTTCGCTCGGGCAGTCTGTCGATGAGGCAGGCTACACGCACTATTGCTACACATATCAGGCTCCCGGGCAGGTCGCGGAGGCGCCGACGCTCCGCCTCAACCCGGGCGACACTCTGCAACTGAATGTTCAGAACGTGATCCAGGATCCGGAAGCATCCAGGATGAAGATGCATCACGCGGCTGGCGGGCCGGTTTGCGGCGACGGCGGAGCGGCAACCATCAGTTCCACCAACGTGCATTTTCACGGCATGCCGGTGCAGCCGGTTTGTCACCAGGATGACGTCATCAACACGCTGATCCAGCCAGGTTCATCGCCGTTCAACTTCAATATTCCGATTCCGACCGATACCCCTCCCGGCCTCTACTGGTATCACCCGCACGTGCACGGCTTCACAGAGTTTCAAGTGAATGGCGGGGCCGCCGGCGCGCTTGTCGTCGAGGGAATGGACAAAGTGCGGCCCGAGGTGAAGGGGCTCAAGGAACGCGTGTTTGTTATTCGCCAGCAGTATCTGGTGCCCTGGATTCCGGGACCCTATCAGTTGAGCCTGAACTACGAGGTTTCGCTTTTCCCCAAGGCTCCCGCGCCCTACATCGACATCGGGCCGGGCGAGCGGCAGTTCTGGCGGGTTGCCAATGCCACGCTGCAGGACTTTATTCCTCTACAGATTCTTATCAACAACAAACCGCAGAAACTCGAACTCATCGCGCTCGACGGATACCCGCTCAATAAGCCACGGAATGTCGAGACCATCTTGATTCCTCCCGCGGGCCGCGCCGAGTTCATCGTTACGGGCCCGGCAGTCGGCCAAACCGGCCAATTTGAAGTTGGCCCCTATGACACCGGGCCGACGGGCAATCCTGATGTCTCGGCGTTGCTCGCGGTCATCAATCCGGTTTCAAACCCAGGGCCGGGCTCCCAGGCTCCTTCGCCCGCGGCCGGCACATCAACCTCTGCCGCCAAGCTGAAATGGTCCGGTCTCGAGGACGTAAAAGCAACGAAGGAGCGAAAGCTCTTCTTCTCCGAGGAATTCGGTGGCACGAACGGACCGATCCAGTTCTATATCACGGTGGATGGCCAGCAACAGAAGGTATTCGATCCGAACGAAAAGCCGGTGATCCGGACCAAGGTCGGCGAAGTGGAAGACTGGACGATCGAGAATCGCGCGCTTGAAACGCATGCTTTCCACATTCACCAGATTCATTTCAAGGTGTTGGAGGTGGATGGCAAGAAGGTACCCGTGCACGATGTGCTCGATACAATCACGCTTCCTTACTGGGAAGGGCCCGGTACTCCATACCACAGCGTGAAGCTCAGAATGGACTTCCGCGACCCAAATATCGCGGGTACTTTCCTGTTCCACTGCCACATCCTGCTCCATGAAGACCTGGGTATGATGCACAAAATTCAGGTAGACCCGTAGGGCCGGCAGCCTGTCTCCGTCATGCACCCTTTAGCCCTGCATTTCGAGCGCGGCGGAATGTGAAATCGCCGCGCTCGCCTGGAATCTCCGCCACAGCGAGCCTGTAAAATCTCATCCATCGAGAGGGACTGCTATGACCATTCACCTCACCAAAAGATTTTTCTTCATCTCTGCCGCGGTGCTTCTGTTCGTAGCCGGATGCGTCCTCGGGGCCCGTCTACGCTCGCCGCAGATTGTTCATGCGCAGTACGCGCCAACCGAAGGCGTCGTTCCCAAGTCTTACGGACATCTTGTCGCTGCTATTGCCGACCGCATCGGGACCGGCCTGGTTTTCGAGGATCAGGAGGGAACGATTCGCTTTGTCAGCATCACGGGCATGAAGGAAGGACAGCTGAATCGTTACGACAAGACGCCAACCAAGGGCGGCATCCCAAAATCGTACGGGCACGTAGTCGGCGCAGTGGTCAACGGCAACGGCACCGGCCTGATCTTCGAAGACGCAGAAGGCTCGATTCGCTTCGTGACCCTGACCGGAGAAATCGAAGGCGAGTTGAAGCGAGAGTAAAACTAACCCCATCTCTTTCAAAGACGACGAGGGACATATGTTAGTTTGTTAACCGCGATGATTGCGGAAGTCATCCCTGGTGCCTACGACGCAGAGGGAACAAAGGTCTTCCGCCCTTTCGAGCGCCGGAAAGGTATCCATCCAACGTTTCCCATGGGCCGGTATATCAGCCAGCCGCTTGCCGTTCATTGCGACTCCATCGAAGACGTCGTGCGATTCCTTCACGGCTGCAAAGGTATCTCTGACAAAGAACAATTTGGAAAAGACGACTACTGGCAACCTCCCGAGCAGTTCGAAAAAACGAGAAAAGGCGATTGTGACGACTTCGCTCTGTGGACATGGCGCCAGCTGTCCGCTATGGGCTATCATGCGCGTTTTGTGGGTGGACGAATGGGTCGCTACGGAAGAGGACATGCGTGGGTAGAATTCTTTCGCGATGGCCGTACCTATATAGTCGAGCCGCAACTATCGTTCCTGGGCCTACATATGCCACGCCTTAGCACGCTGCGCTACCATCCACGTATTTCGGTCGCTTGCGACGGCGAAAAATTGTCCTACTATGAGCACGCTGATCGGCGCACTCTACCTTCATTCATTTATCTTGTCGGATTGCTACCAGAGTATCTCTGGATTTGGGGGACTTTCTGGCTGCTCAAGATTCACAAAATTCCCCGGTTGATCTGGTACCTGTTAACCCAATTCCTCAAAGGCTTCCGGTGGACTGGAAAAGCAGGAAGGCCATAGTCCTGCTGCCCTTCATGTAGTCTTACTGGCGATCGATAACGGAAAACTAGAGATCAAAGACGCGAAACGCCCGCGACGGTTGCTGCGCCTGCAGCAGAGATATCGCCACATTGTGCACCGGAATTCCCCCGCTGGTTTTTCCATCGCGGGTTCCATGATGGGCATGCCCGTGAACGACCAGGTCGGCGCCGTGCCGGTCGATGACCTCAGCGAGACGCGAGGTTCCGAGAAACGGAAAAATCTCGGGATTTTCACCGACCACTGTGGCCGCGATCGGAGAATAATGCAGCACCACGACTCGCTTTCCGGCACGCAACTGCGACATGCCCCGCTCGAGCTTGAGTGTCTCGTCGATAGTGGCCTTCACAAAGGTTTTGATTTCAGGCTCTCCAAACGCGGTGAGCACACCACGGCCGAATCCTCCGACGAAGCCTTTTGTGCCCGCGAATCCTACGCCATCCCTCTCGTAACCCGTGCCATCGAGTACCTTGATTCCGCCCGAGGTCATCATCTGGACGAGCTCTTTTTCTTTGCCGCATTCGTAGTCATGATTGCCGAGCACTGCGATCGTGGGCACGCGCAGCCGCACCAGCGCGTTCAGCAGCGGTTCCATCTCGGCGGGCTGGCCATAATTGGTCAGATCGCCGGCTACTACCAGAACGTCTGCCTCGTCGCGCACGCGCCCCAACTGATCGAGCACGGCGGAGTGGCTCGACGGCACGAAGTGCAAATCGGCGGTCGCGGCAATTCTCATGAATTCCTACACTCCTTCGATCTTCATCCGGCGCGCCTGGCTCTCTTTGAGAATGTTATCCATTCCCCATTCTTCAACATCGATGGCGAACATCTTGTCGTCGATGAGGCTGCCACGGAATCTTGCTTTGGGATTCGGCGTGCGCACCTCTTCTTCGAACCGCTCGATCAAACCGTTCCATACGCTCTGCGGAACGAAATGCGTTTGCGCCGGATAGACGTAACGGAAAAGCACCAGGGCCCAGAACACAAGTTCCCAATGTTCCCCGGCAATTTCGAGGATGCGCTGCCACTCAAGTTTTCCGCGCAGCGCGTAGATCACGTGCACGATGTCGGCGCCATCGAAACGCTCGCGGCGCGTGATAAATAGCTTCGAAGCGATCAATTCTTCAGGCGCGAGCACGCGCGTCGGCACGCCGAGAACCGTGGACGGATGCGAGCGGTGGATCCATTCGCTATCCACGGTAATCGCGCCATTGCTCATGCCGGTAATGATGTCGACGAAGAAGTCGTCGCGCCACGCTTTCGCAAGCCAGACTGCATCGTGAACCTCGCAACGAAATCCTTCTTTCGCCAAAATCCGCAGCGCCCGGTTCGCCTCTGGTGGCGGCACAAAGATGTCGAGGTCCTTCGTGAACCGGCAGATGCCGGTGTGCTGTTGCAGGGCGACCGCTCCCGAGACAGCGAACGGAAGCTGCTCTTCTTCCAATCGCGCCAGTACTTCGCGAAATAGAAGCTCTTGCGACTCGGGCAGTTTTACGGGAACCGAAGAGGTGACGGGAAGTTCTGCTGGTTCGCCCATAGTTTGGCCTCTTTCACGATGCCACCGACCGCACTTCCACAAAACCAGCGTTGAAAAATGGCGCGGCCTTCGCCGCGCCAGTGATCTTTCGTGCGTATAGGCAGGCCGCCCTGCAGCGCAGGCTTAAACCGCCTTCTTGAAATCCGTTGCGCTCTCCGATTCGGAGACTCGACCCGGTCCTACTCGGCAAGTCGGGCAGCTGGCAACAGACTCTTTGCGTCGCTCACGTAGCCGTGCCTGGAACGTGTCCCAACGGCCCCCGATACCCGAAGCGCTGTTGTTGATGACGACCGAGTCGACGCCCGCCGGAACTATGCGACCCGTCGGCGCTTCTGCAGCTTCCCGTGGAGTCGGATCTGCTTGCGATGCCCGACTTCCTGCGCCGCCCGTCATCTTCAACTCCGATTCGTTTCCGGATGCAACCGCCGATGAGCGATTGCCTTCCATCTGCAGCGTGGTCGGCGTAATGTTGCGGTCCGTCTCCTTGCGATGCATCACGGGACTCGTCTCCCACTTTGAGCGGTACCGGTTCTCGTAGTCCGTCCATTTTTCGTGCGATTCAAGATCCTTCTTGTCATACGGAGGAAGGCTCTCAATTTGCTGCTTGGTCATATCGCAGGCGAAGTCGCCCTCGTGCTCGGACGACGGGCGCAGAAGCTCGGCGGACACGACGAACTCCTTCGTGGTGAGCCAGCCGCCTGTGTCTACGACCACGTAGGCTACGTCTCCGCTCAGATGGTCGTAAATTGCATCCTGAATCTTGCCTAGCTTCTCGTCACCGGCGCCGTAGAGCGCGGATCCACGAATGTCTTCGGTCGCGTTGACGAATCGATACTCCCCTAAGAGTGCGTAGTGCGACATACCATTCCTCCCTGCTGCGCGAGATGGGCAGCTGTCGTTGGATGCCGCAACTTGGGGAAGTGTTTGAAGAGAGAGGTGAAGTTGATCGTTTCAGAAGCGGGTGCGAGCGACTGGAGTGCAGTGCGCTCGCTGGGACGGGCGCTCCGGGTTGGTCTTTCTGCTTGCGATGTTTCGCGCGGGCCGCTGTCAGCTCTGGCGCTTGAGTGCGCGCTCCAGCGTCTGATCGAGCGCGGCTTTGGCTCTCTCGTAGTCGGCAGGGGAGATTTTGCCTTGTTTCCGCTCGACCTCAAGCTGGAACAGCTCTTCCTTCAGACCTTCCAGCAGCATGCTCGATTTTGAAGAAGCAGTATTTGCCCCGGCGGCAATCGCCTGCTCGTGTGAGGGCGCTTTCCCCGTCCCCGTGATGGCAGCCGCACCCGGCCCTGTAATCGGAGCAACCAGCGGTCCCGAGGCAAGAGTGGCGCGACTTCCGCCTCCCGATGCCGCCGAAACCGCACCTTGGCGCTTGGTGACAATCCATCCGCCGGCTGCGAGCAAAACAATGAATGCTCCAATGATCCACCAGCGGTATTTGTCGAGCGGATCGGGCGCATCGATCGGCGCGCCCAAGCCCCCGCCGGGACGATTGCTCTCCGTCTGCGGATTTTCGTTCATCGGCCCGCCGTTTCCTCCTCCGCTCGCCTGCGCCGGCTGATCGGAGATTGTGCCCGTTCCGCTGACAGAGAAGCCCAGCGCCTGTCCGACTTTTGTTTGCTGTGCGACCTGCACGACACTGTCAGCGCTATTCGGATCGTTCATCGACTTGAATTCGGTCACGCCGCTGGCGGGCGCGAACTTCATCGACTTCGGCAGCACCACGACAAAGTGCTCGGCGGGATAGAGCGGCTTGGGATCGATCTTGAGCGAGCCCGAATACGGCATGGTGAATTCAAGTTGAAATTGCGTCTCCCCTGGCCGCAGAGGAAAGGCAACGGCATAGCGTCCCGGCTCTTTCTGGGGCACAGCCTCGGCGGAAATGGGCTGGCCATTGGGCGCACGCGCCTGAAGTTGTTCGACTTTAGCGCCGGCCGGCAGATAGAACTCGAAATTATGATCGTTCATCTGCGTGGTAGACGAGTTGTTGTCAACCGCGAAGAGACGCATCCCCTGGAGCGAGGTTGAGTCAGCCTGGAGACGAAAAACGTCAGCGGTAAGCGAGAGGCCGTCGACTTTCTTAGCGACGTCATAGACCTTGAGCTCGACGTTGCTAGTGCCCGGAGGCGCGAACTGAAAATACGTCACACCCTGATGCGTAGCGCGGACAAGGTGCGGCCCCTGCGCCCCGTCCTTGAGAGAGAAACTGAATTTGCCCGCGGAATCAGCCTTGGCGGTGGCCGCGACGTCCATGCCGTTCGAGATGTTGATAAGTTCGATGGCGTCTCCAGCCGCAGGCTTGTTGGTGGTCGCGTTCGTGACGGTGCCGGAGAGGCTCTGGGCCTGGGCGGTGATGGCGAGGATGAGGATTGTGGCTAGCAGGGCGTAGTTTGAGAGTTTTGTCAAAAGGTCTCCATTGTTCCAGCGACGCTTCCAATGCACTCGTCTTTCGAAGTACCCAATCTCTGGTGCCTCATTATGCGAGCAGTTCTTGCGGCATATGCTGCCGGCGTACCTTGATCTTGCTCTCATCCTTCAGAGCTTGGGCCAGGTCATAGGCGACCTGCATCCGCAGCCAGGTATCGGGCGTGCTACCGAAAGCCTTCGAGAGGCGGATGGCCATCTCGGGGCTGATGCCCGACTTCCCATTGATCACGTTGTTGAGCGCTTGCCGAGTGACACCGAGGACCTTCGCACCCTCGGTGACGGTCAGGCCAAGCGGTTCGAGGCAGTCATGTCTCACGATACGGCCGGGATGCGCTGGGTTCTTCATCGGCATTTGTGTCGCTCCCTGGATCAGTGATAGTCGATCAGTTCAACATCAAAAGCATCGGTTCCTTCGAAACGAAAAATGATTCTCCAATTGGCGCGCACCGTAACGGACCAGTATCCTTTCAGATCGCCCTTGAGCGGATGAAGTCGATATCGCGGCACGTCAAGAGCCTGCGGCGTCATCGCAGAATCGAGCACCGTAAGAATTCGGTTGACGGCATCTATCAAATCTGACCGGATTCCGCGCGGTTCATCTTCTTCGTAAAGGCGTCTCAGGCCGCGATGCTTAAAGCTCCTGATCATTAGGGTACACGGTAAAGTGTAAATTGTCACTTGTCACAATGCGCGACATCCGGGACTCTCGGAATTCTTAGACGACCTGGCTCGCACCTTGCTCCAGCCGTTCAATCTCCCCCAATATCGCCGCCGCCTCCTCTTCCAGCGAGTTCCTCATGGACTGGTAATCGGCATCCGGCACCTTGCCGGCTTTGTACTCGAAATTCAAGTCACGCAGGTTCTCGTACACCGCTTCTTTGCGCTCGCGGAGATATCCAAGACGTGTCATCTCCTCTCCGGCATAAACCTCGCCCGGGAAAAAGAAGACATAGTAGAACGACGCCAGTGTGAAGACCGCGCAGATGAAATAGACCATGTTCATGAGTTAGCTCTCCGCTATCGGTTGTCAGCTCTCAGTAACACCTTCAAACCTCTGTTTCGCGCCGCGCCCGAGCCCGCAAATCGTCGAGTTCATGGCTCTGTTGCGGAATCGCAATTCCATCCGCCAGCGCTGGCGTCGGGCGGTCTTTCCATGAGCGCACGATTCGCCACACGAAAACGATCCCCAGCGCCAGTACGAAAAATGGCATGATCCACGCCACTTTGTTAAATCCGGTGGCCGTCGGTGCGGCGATCACTGTCGGCCCGTACTCCTGCACGAAGCCCTGCAGGATGAGGTCGTCGTTATCGCCCTTGTCGAGCGCCGCCTGAAGTTCGTTGCGCATCTTGTCCGACGACGTGCAGCCCACGTGATTGCATTCAAGCAGAATCTGTCCGCAGCCACAGGTGCACATCATGCGGTGTCCGAGATCGCGGAAGCGCGCATCTGTGTTGCCGCCCGCGCCCATGAAAATGACCGACGCAGCCGCGAGCACCAACACCTGAATAAATTTTCCCGTCGACACTCGCATCAATCCCCCGCTCCCGCATGTGCCGGCGTCCGAACCGGCGCTGCCACCGTCGCCGCCGAAGGCACATAATTCGGCACCAGCGCCACGATCGTCCCAAACACCATGATGATCAAGCCAATCCAGATCCACGGCACCAGCGGGTTCAGGTGCGCCTTGATGATCGGGCGGCCTGTCGTCTCGTTCTTGCCTTCATAAACGACGTAGATGTCATTCACCAGGAAAAAATCCTGCGCGAAGCTCGGATAAATATTCGGAATCGTCTGCGGCTGGCCGCTGGCTTTGTAGAAGCGTCGCTCGGGCGCCATGGTCGTAATCAGCTTAGGCCCGCGGTAGACGTTGAACATCGCCGACTCGACCGCGTAGTTCGGATTGTCGTCCTGCGTGTAAGACTGGCAAACGAGTGTGTACGGTCCAAGCGAAATCTTGTCGCCATAGGCCATCTCTTTTTCGACTTCCTTGTTGAACGCCCCGCCAAGGATGCCGATGATCACCAGCGCCACGCCGAAGTGGACGACATATCCGCCGTACCGTCGCGTGTTGCGGCGGGTGAGCTGCAGCATGGCGCCGAAAAGATTCTGCCCGCTCTTGGAGCCAATGACGCGGCCTCCGCGGACGAACTCGGACACAACCGTGAACATCACCAGCGCGGAAAGAATCGCCGCCATGACCGCGTAGAAGTACGACGGATCTTCCCACGGTTTGACGCCGAAGAGAACCATCATCAACCCGACCGCGACAGCGCCAATCGTCGGGAAAAGAAAGTTGCGTTTCAGGCTTTCCAGCGAAGTCTTGCGCCATGCAAGCAGTGGGCCGACAGCGGTCAGCAGCATCAAGAGAAGCGCGACCGGCACAGCCACGCGATTAAAGAACGGCGCGCCGACTGTGACTTTGTGCCCCTGCACCCACTCGGAGAGAATCGGGAAGAACGTTCCCCAGAGAACCGTGAAGCAGAGGATCAGAAGCAGCAGATTATTAAAGAGAAAGCTCGACTCGCGCGAGGCCAGCGACTCAAGCTTGTGCTCGCTCTTGAGCTGTCCAAGATTCTTGACAAGAAAAAAGACACAGACGGCGGTGGTGATCGCGATGAAAACGATGAACCAAGTCCCAATCGACGATTGCGCAAATGCATGCACCGAACTGATGACGCCCGAGCGCGTAAGAAATGTCCCGAGCATCGAAAGCAGGAACGTCGCGAAAACGAGCGCCATGTTCCAGACCTTCAACATGCCGCGTTTTTCCTGCATCATCACCGAGTGTAGAAATGCTGTGCCCGTCAGCCAAGGCATGAGCGAGGCGTTTTCGACCGGGTCCCAGCCCCAGTAGCCTCCCCAGCCAAGGACCGCGTAGGCCCAGTGCGCGCCTAAGAAAACACCGATGGTCAGGAAGCACCAAGTCACCATCGTCCAACGCCGCGTGATGTGGATCCACTTTTCGCCGGCGTAGTGCATGATGAGCGCGCCCAGCGCGAAGGCGAACGGGATGGTAAAGCCGACGTATCCGAGATAGAGCATCGGCGGGTGGATGACCATCTCGGGATATTGCAGAAGCGGGTTGAGACCCGTGCCGTCCGGCGGGAGCGAGCCTTGCTCAATGGCGAACGGATGCGCCGCGAAGTTCAGGATCGCTAAGAAGAAGACCTGGACGGCGGCGATGATGACGGAGGCGTAAGCGAAAAGCCGCTGGTCAGTCCGATGGCGCAGGCGGAGAACGAATCCATAGCCGCCAAGTAGGAGCGACCAGAAGAGCAGCGAGCCTTCCTGCCCGGACCAGAGCACGGCGAACTTGTAGGGTGCGGGGAGGTCGCGGTTCGAATGGTGGTAGATGTAGGCGATGGAGAAGTCGTCGTTGAACGCCGCCGAGACCAGAACGAATGACGCGAGCAGAACGATGATGAATGTCGCGATGCCGGCGCGGCGGGCGGTTTCCCCAAGGCGGGCGGAGGCGGCATCGCGTCCGAAGAGCGAGAGCAGGCCCGCGCCAAACGAATACACAGCAAGGCCAAGGGCCAGCAGAAGCGCAAAGCTTCCGATTTGAGCCATAAATGGAATTCCCCGATGGGGGTTATTTTTTCAGAGATGGAGAGAGGATGCAATGGATGCTAGTGGCCAAATGGGCAGTCGCCAGCTTTCTGCTCTCAAGTGCGGCAAGGGGTTTTGAGCGCTATCCGTTGGGTTACAACAGTTATCAAACGTTCAATCCGCTCCATTAGCAGCCGCTAGCCGCGCCGTCTCCAGTGTGGCCTCACTCAGGCTCAGAGCACCACAGGGGTATAGTGCCATCCAGGCGGTCTCGGGGGTGTTGTGAACCTGTATAAAGAACACATATTCTTGGCCTGCTCGGAGCGGGGATCCAGAGTCCGCAGTGGTCATCATTTCCGGTTTATCGACGTGAACGTTTGTTAGCTGCGGTGAGTGCTTGTCCGGCTTCTTGATCACCTTGATGATTTCGAGTTCCCGGAGTTGTGGCGGCTGACCGTAGGAAGGCGGCAGGCTAAATTCGAGTGTTTTTGGACGGATGATTGCAATCGCATCCGCCAGTTGCGCAACGCGCTTGGACACCTCCGGCGTGCATGCCACGATATTCGGCGACTGTCGGATGTCCTCAACCGATTGCGCCCAAACAGCGGGCATCAGATCGCGCTCTCTGCAGGAGAGAAATCTCGTGAGGCAGCTTAGGTCGAATTGCATCAAACGAGACACTTCCAGTGCACTCGCAGTTGGAGACAATTCCGCCCAGATGATCACGGCAGGATTGCCTCCTGTGTCGGCGTTTAACCATTCGGGGAAGGCCCCAACAAGGTAGTCGGGATGCAACAGGGATTGATTTAGCTTGACCAGTGGTTGTTGGTGCGAACTCCACCCGCTCTTTCGGATTTCGGTCTCCGCATAACCCATCAGAGTGCATTCTGGTCGGCCCTGTCCGTCGCATCCTCGTCCCAGCGTCCAGACCGAAAATGAAACGGATGCGAGTGCCTTTCCCCGTATCCCTAGCCACGCGTTAACGACGGTCGGACGCAGCCCAAGCCATTCGAGAGGATGCGTTGCGAGTGCTGAAACGAAAGGATCCACGAGTCTATGACCTCGGGCGCCTTTCGGCACGAGCTCAAGACGGTAAATGCACTCGTCTTCTACGCACGGCTCGCCCGGCCCTCGCCCCCATTCGCCAAAACCCCATTTCCTCAGGATGACCTTCACCTGCTCCGCGCTCTCCTTCTTCAATTCCAACTCCCGCACGTCTGAGAGCAGTTGTTCCACCTCCCTACGAAATCTGTACTGCTCGACCCGAAGATAGACTGAGATGCCGGCCACCAAGACGACGGTGAGGAGGGCGCAAGCGTGTGCGGTACGTTTGACAAACCTGAGCATGCTCATACTTGAATTGGACACCGGAAAAGGAATTGTAGCCATCTATCGGTGGTTACTGCGTGGAAGATATCGGGATCACTCGCGGGTATTAATTACTGTTGAAACATCCCGGTCGATCTAATCGACCCCAGACAGAATTTCGAGTTGCTGTCCGGCCCGCAAGTAAGGGAGAACTCGCCCCTCTCGGCGCCTACCCCGAGCGGAGTCGAAGCGTCTCCGCGGTGAAAAAACCTCACAAATCTCCAGTGACCGCCCTCACCGACATTCACCCAAACCTGCGTAACAATATCCCCGCTCGACCACGCACCAAGGGTGCGTCCGCTCCAGAGCGCGGGTGTTTCCACCCGGAGGCTTGTTAACTCTTTGATAAACTAAAATATTCGAATTAAATTCGCCGAAAATTGATTCGAATTTCCCGCTCAAATGCCTACGAAAGTAGGCAGGAGAGGTCTAAAGGGCGCGATTTTCAATGAACCTGCAGAAACCCAACAGGGGGAGGGGGGGTACCCAAAATTATTTTTCTGGTTACTAAGTCGCGAACCCGGGCACCTCAAGATCTCGCCGATTTTCGGCCCCTAAGCCGCAAACGGTAAGCCGTAAGCGGTCAGCCGTCGAGCCGGCCTCTTATTTCCCCTTCTCCAGCGGATACCCCTTCTCCCGCCACTCGCGAATCCCGCCGTCCATGGAAATCACGTTGGTGTAGCCCATTTTCTGCAGATTGTCTGCGGCCATGGCAGAGCGGAATCCCCCTCCGCAATAGAGCACCAGTTCAGTCTTCA
>Ga0335070_10003277_pt1 | contig 18865 bp, 18 predicted proteins | sample Lox_Sample_13_FD_206722 | JGI IMG/M metagenome (GOLD analysis project Ga0335070, IMG submission 206722) | Soil microbial communities from Loxahatchee National Wildlife Refuge, Florida, United States - Lox_Sample_1.3 | ecosystem: Environmental > Terrestrial > Soil > Wetlands | place: USA... | reverse complement strand
GACAGCACCTCGACCTCGCTCTGCTCGATTCGCAGATCGCGCTGCTCGCCTATCAGAACACCAACTACTTCTCGACCGGCAAGCCGCCGGCGCGCATCGGCAACCTGCATCCGAACATCGTGCCCTATCAGCCGTTCAAGGCGAGCGACGGCGAGGTGATCGTCGCCTGCGGCAACGACAACCTGTTCCGCAAGTTCTGCGAGGCTGCCGGCCGCCCGGAGCTCGCCGACGATCCGCGCTTCGCCACCAACGGCAAGCGCGTCGAGAACCGCGCCGAGATGACGCGCGTGATCCAGGAATTCTTCGGCCGGCGCAGCAAGGCCGATTGGCTGGAGCGCCTGGAGGCCGCGGGCGTGCCGAACGGCCCGATCAACGACCTCGCGCAGGTGTTCGAGGAGCCGCAGGTCAAGGCGCGCGGCGTGAGGATCGAGCTCGAGCACGCGGCGGCGGGCAAGCTGCCGCTGGTGGCGAGCCCGATGCGCTTCTCCGCAACGCCGCTCGAGTACCGCCTCGCGCCGCCGCTGCTCGGCGAGCACACCGACGAGGTCCTGCGCGGTCTGCTCGGCAAGAGCGAGGCCGAGATCGCGGCGCTGCGCGCCGCGGGTGTGGTCTAGTTATCGATCTTGGCGCCAGAGTCCTTGACGACTTTGGCCCACCTGGCGATCTCGGAGTTGACCAGCGCGGCGAACTTCTCCGGCGGCTCGCCGCCCGCGGTCGCGCCCTGCGCCTCCCAGACGGTCTTCAGCTCGGGCGAATGCAGCGCCTTCACCGTCTCCTGGTACATGCGGTCGAGCGCCTCCTTCGGCGTTCCCTTGATCCCCCAGAGCGCGTACCAGGTCGTCACTTCGTAGCCCGGTAGGCCGGCCTCCTGCATCGTCGGCACGTTCGGGACCACGAACGAGCGGGTCGTCGTCGTTACCGCGAGCGCCTTCAGCTTGCCGCCCTTGATCTGCGGCGCCGAGGTGCCCATGCCGTCGAAGGCGAGGTCGACCTGTCCCGCTATCAGGTCCTGCATCATCGGCCCCGCGCCCTTGTAGGGCACGTGCGTGAGTTCGAGTGCCGTCATCGTCTTGAACAGCTCGCCGGCCAGGTGGTGCGTGGTGCCGCTGCCCGCCGAGCCGTAGTTGAGCTTGCCGGGATTCGCCTTGGCGTAGGCGATGAGGTCCTTCAGCGAGTTGATGCCCGCGTGCTTCGGGTGCACCACGACCACGTTCGGCACGTAGGCGAGCACCGTGATCGGCACGAAATCGCGCGTCAGCGAGTAGCTGAGCCTGGTGTACAGGCTCTCGGCGATGGTGTGGTGCACCGCGCCGAGGAAGAACGCGTAGCCGTCGCCCGAGCGCTTCGCCGCGTTCGCCGCGCCGAGCGTGCCGCCGGCGCCGGCGATGTTCTCTACGAGGAACTGCTGGCCGATCGTCTTGCTCAGGTAGGCCGACAGCGGCCGGCCGAACGCATCGACGCCGCCGCCGGGCGCAAACGGGTTGACCATGGCGACCGGCTTGACCGGCCAGGATTGCGCCTGCGCGCAGACCGACAACGCGGCGACCAGCGCCGCGACGAGCACTCTGAACACCTTGTTATCTCCCTGGTTGCTTTTCGAACTTCGACTTGCGGTCGCGGATCATAGCACCGGCAAGTTCAGCGTCCTTCGAACCTGGGCTTCTGCTTTGCGAGGAACGCGGCGACGCCCTCGCGGAAATCCTCGGTGTCGAAGCAGGCGTAGCCTTCGTCGCGCTCCGCGTCGGTGAGCGGTCGCGGGTCGAGCAGCCGGCGCACGAACTTCTTGTGCCAGCGCGCGACCAGCGGCGCGCCCTCGGCGATGCGGCGCGCGGCGGCGTAGGCTTCCTCGACGACCTTGTCGTCGGCGACGACGCGGCTCACGAGGCCTTTCTCATAGGCTTCGCGCGCGTCCCAGATCCTTCCCTCCAGCAGCAGCTCGAGCGAAGCGGCCGGCCCGGCCACACGCATCATCGCCTGCAGCTCGTCGTAGGACTCGGTGAGGCCGAGATTCTTCACGGGCACGCCGAAACGCGCCGACTCGTTGCAGATGCGCAGGTCGCATTGCGAGGCGATCAGCAGCCCGCCGCCCACGCAGGCGCCCTGGATGAGCGCCACCGTCGGGTGGCGGCATTCGGCCACCGCGTGCATCCAGCCGATGCCGCCGCGGCTGTAGGCTTTCGCCTGCGCGGAGTTCGCGCGCTCGTTCTTGAATTCGGCGATATCGGCGCCGGCGGCGAAGGCCTTGTCCCCGTCGCCGCGCAGGACGATGCAGCGCAGCGCGTCGTCGGCGCCCAGCTTTCCCAATGCCTCGCCCAGCCGCGCCCACATCGCCTTGTCGAGCGCATTCATGCGCCCGGGGCTGGACAGCGTGAGGGTGGCGAGCGGCCCGTCGCGCGCCACGAGAACGGTGCCGCCGGCCATCGGTGCGCCTCAGGCCGCGCGCATCGCGGCCTGCGTAGCCGGGGCGCGGCGGCACTCGGCCAGATATTCCATGGCGGCGCGCACGCCTTCGCGCTTGATCGGCACGCTGGCGAGCTCCAGCCCCATCTCGCAGCCCGCGAGCGTGCCGAGCAGCATGAGGTCGTTGAAGTCGCCAAGGTGGCCGATGCGGAACACCTTGCCCGCGACTTTTCCTAGGCCCGTGCCGAGCGACAGGTCGAAGTTCTCGAGGATCAGCTTGCGCACGCGGTCGGCGTCGTGGCCGGCGGGCATCAGCACCGCGGTCAGCGAAGCGGAATACTCGGCAGGATTCTTCGCGAGCACCTCGAGGCCCCAGGCCCGGACCGCGCGGCGCGTCGCCTCGGCGTGGCGCCGGTGGCGCGCGAACACGTTCTCCAGGCCCTCCTCGTCGAGCAGCATCTTCAGCGCTTCGCGCAGGCCGTAGAGCAGGTTGGTCGCGGGCGTATAGGGGAAGTAGCCGTCCTTGTTGCTGGCGATCATCTCGCCCCAGTCCCAGAAGCTGCGCGGCAGCCTCGCCGACTTGGCGGCGGCGAGCGCCTTCGCCGACACCGCGTTGAACGAGAGGCCCGGCGGCAGCATGAGGCCCTTCTGCGAGCCGCCCACCGTGACGTCCACGCCCCACTCGTCGTGGCGGTAGTCGATCGAGGCGAGCGAGGAGATCGTGTCTACGAGGAACAGCGCCGGATGCTTCGCCGCGTCGATCGCCTTGCGCACCTCGGCGATGCGCGAGGTCACGCCGGTCGCGGTCTCGTTGTGCACCACGCACACGGCCCTGATCGCGTGCGCCTTGTCATCGCGCAGGCGCGCCTCGATCGCCTGCGAGTCGGTGCCGGTGCGCCAGTCGCCGGCGATGAACTCGGGCTCCAGGCCAAGGCGCTTCGCCATCTTCTGCCACAGCGTGGCGAAGTGGCCTGTCTCGTACATCAGCACCTTGTCGCCGGGGGAGAGCGTGTTGGCGAGCGCGGCTTCCCAGGCACCCGTGCCCGAGGCGGGATAGATAACCACGTGGCCCTGCGTCTGGAAAACCCGCTTCATGCCCTCCAGCACCTCCCGCCCGAGCCGGCCGAACTCGGGGCCCCGGTGGTCCATGGTCGGGAAATCGATCGCGCGAAGGACCCGGTCGGGGACGTTGGTAGGACCAGGAATCTGGAGAAAGTGGCGTCCGGCAAGACGTGTCATTCAGCTCTCCTTGGATCGCATGCAATCGTTTCTATTGTGCGCAACATAAGGGCTATCTGTTGCGAATTTCCAATATATTTTGTATTCTGCATACAAAATGGAGAAACCGCAAGATCCAACCCCGATCGTTCGCCGGCCGCTGCATGAAGAGGCGGCTGACCGGCTGCGCGACCTCATCGAACAGGGCAAGCTCGCGCCCGGCGTCAGGCTGAACGAGCGGGTGCTGACCTCCCAGTTGGGCGTATCCCGCACGCCCCTGCGCGAAGCCTTCAAGGTACTCGCCACCGAAGGACTGGTCGAGTTGCTGCCCAACCGTGGCGCAGCGGTCACGCAGCTGGATCCCGCCCGGCTGTCGGAGGCGCTCGTGGTGATGGGCGCGCTCGAAGCGCTCGCGGGCGAGCTCGCGTGCGCGAGCGCTACCGACGCGCAGCTCAACGAGATCCGCGCGCTGCACTATGAGATGCTCGCCTACCACGCGCGCGGCGATCTCGCCGGCTACTTCAAGTTCAACCAGGCGATTCACCTCAAGCTCGTGAAGTACTCCGGCAACGCAACGCTCTACACGCTCTACCGCCAGTTGAACGGCAACGTGCGCCGCGCGCGCTACATGGCCAACCTGTCCAAGGAGCGCTGGGACGCCGCGGTGCGCGAGCACGACGAGATCCTCGCCGCGCTCGGCGCGCGCGACGTGAAGCGCATTAGGGCGCTCCTTTCCGATCACCTCGCGCACAAGCTCGCGAGCGTGCTCGCAGCGTTGCCCACGCAAGAAAAAGCGGCATGAATGCTCCAGCATTTCCTGTGCGCGTCGTGGCGTCCAAGCCCGGCGACTCCGGGCTGGCGCGGCGCCTGCGCAGGGACGTGGACGGCGAGGTCCTTTTCGACGCCGCCTCGCGCGGGCGCTACTCCACCGACGCCTCGATCTACCAGATCGAGCCGATAGGCGTCGTCGTGCCGCGCACGCCGGAAGCCGCGCGCGCGGCGATCGCGATCGCCGCCGAGCAGGGCGTGCCGATCCTGCCGCGCGGCGCCGGCAGCTCGCAGTGCGGCCAGGCGGTCGGCGCCGCGCTCGTCGTCGACACGACGAAGCATCTGAGCCGCGTGCTCGAAGTGGATGCGGGCGCGCGTACCGCCCTCGTGCAGCCGGGCCTCGTGCTCGATGCGCTGAACGCCGACCTGCGCAAGCACAAGCTGTGGTTCCCGGTGGATGTCTCCACGAGCGCGCAGGCCACGCTCGGTGGCATGGCGGGCAACAATTCCTGCGGCTCGCGCTCGATCGCCTACGGCAACATGGTGCACAACGTCCTCGCCATCGACGCGGTGACCTCCGAGGGCGATCGCTGGCGTTTTGGCTCTTTGAACGAAAAATCTTCCAACAAGAAATTCGAAGAGCTGCGGCTGAAGCTCCAGGGCCTGTACGAACGAGAAAGACAGGAAATCGAGGCGCGCTTTCCGAAAGTGCTGCGCAAGGTGGCGGGCTACAACCTCGATCACCTCGGGCCGCCGCACGCCAACGCCGCGCACCTGCTCGTGGGCTCGGAGGGGACGCTCGCGTTCTCGGAGCAGCTGCTGCTCAAGCTCTCGCCGCTGCCGTCGGCGCGCGCGCTCGGCGTCGTGCACTTCCCGAAGTTCTTCACGGCGATGGACCTCACGCGGCACATCGTCAAGCTCGGCCCCTCGGCGGTGGAGCTCGTGGATCGCACGATGATCGACCTCGCGCGCGAGATCGGCGCCTTCCGCAGGACGGTGGACGCCTTCCTCAAGGGTGAGCCCGACGCGATCCTCCTGGTCGAGTTCTCGGGAGACGACGCTTCCCTGCAACGTTCTAAGCTGGGAGAGCTCGTGCAACTCATGGGCGATCTCGGCCTGCCGGGCAGCGTGGTCGAGGTCACCGACGCGCAGCTGCAGAAGGCGATCTGGGAGGTGCGCAAGGCAGGGCTCAACATCATGATGTCGATGAAGGGCGACGGCAAGCCGGTGTCGTTCATCGAGGATTGCGCGGTGCCGCTCGAGCACCTGGCGGAATATACCGACCGGCTCACGCGCGTATTCAAGAAGCATGGCACGCGCGGCACCTGGTACGCGCACGCCTCGGTTGGCACGCTGCACGTGCGGCCGGTTCTCGACATGCGCCGCGACGGCGCCGAGAAAATGCGCGCCATCGCGGAGGAGGCCTGCGCGATGGTGAAGGAATACAAGGGCGCGTACTCGGGCGAGCACGGCGACGGCCTGGTGCGCTCCGAGTGGATCGCGCCCTTCTTCGGGCCGCGCCTCACCGCGGCGCTCGGCGAGATCAAGTCCTGGCTTGATCCGAAGGGCCTGATGAACCCGGGCAAGATCGTCGCGCCGCCGAGGATGGACGACAAGTCGCTGTTCCGCTTCAAGCCGGGCTACGCGACGCGGCCGCCCGCGCCCACGGCGCTCGACTGGACCGAATGGGGCGGCTTCGACAAGGCTGTCGAGATGTGCAACAACAATGGGCACTGCCGCAAGTTCGACGCGGGCACGATGTGCCCTTCCTTTCGCGCCACGCGCGAAGAGGCGCACCTGACGCGCGGCCGCGCCAACACGCTGCGACTGGCACTCTCCGGACAGCTGGAAGGGGATGCCGACGCGCAGGTGAAAGAGGCGCTCGATCTGTGCGTGTCCTGCAAGGGCTGCCGCAGCGAATGCCCTACCGGCGTGGACATGGCGCGCATGAAGATCGAGTTCCTCGCTCACTGGCGCAAGCGCCATTCGCCCACGCTGCGCGAGCGCGCGATCGCCTGGCTGCCGCGCTACGCCCCGCTCGCCGCCGCCGTGGCGCCGCTCGCAAACCTGGTGATGCGCGCGGGCGCGCGGCTCACCGGGTTCACTTCGCGCCGGCCGCTGCCCGCATGGCGGCGCGATTATTTCAGCGATCGCGCCTGGCCGAAGAAGGGCGAGAGCGAGGTCGTGCTGTTTGCCGATACCTTCAACCGCTATTTCGAGCCGGACAACGTGCGCGCGGCGATCCGCGTGCTGCAGGCCGCGCGCTACCGCGTGCACATCGCGCACCCGCGCGGCAGCGAGCGGCCGCTGTGCTGCGGCCGCACCTTTCTCGCCGCAGGCCTGGTCGAAGAGGCGCGCGCGGAAGCGAGGCGCATGCTCGATGCGCTCGAGCCCTGGCTCGCGCACGAGCTGCCGATCATCGGCCTGGAGCCCTCGTGCCTGTTCACGCTGCGCGACGAATACCGCGTGCTGCTGCCCGGCGCGGAAAAGCTCGCGCGGCAGGCGGTGCTCCTCGAGGAGTTCCTCACCGCCGAGTCCGACGCTGGGCGGCTCGACCTGAAGCTCAAGCCCATCGGCAGCCAGGCGCTGCTGCACGGCCATTGCCACCAGAAGTCCTTCGGCGCCATGGGCGCAGTGGGACGTACGCTACGCCTGATACCCGGGCTCGAGGTGGAGATCGTGGAGTCGTCCTGCTGCGGCATGGCGGGCAGCTTTGGCTACGAAGAAGAGCACTACGACGTGTCGATGAAGATGGCCGAGGCGAGCCTGCTGCCCGCGGTGCGCGCCGCCGGCGCCGGGACGCTCGTCGTCGCCGACGGCACGAGCTGCCGGCACCAGATCGAGCACGGCGCGCAGCGCCCGGCGCTGCACGTGGCGCGCGTGCTCGAACAAGCGCTCGCCTAGCGAGCGCTTCCTGCGCGGGCGCCCGCCTAGCGCGTCGCGAGCGCCGACATCACGATCGAGACCGTCACCACCGAGAGCGCGGTAGAGAGCACCGCGCTGCACGAAGTCTCGACTTCGATGAGCTTGTAGCGCTGCGCGAGCACGAACGCGGTCGCGCCGAGCGGCAGGCTCGCGCCGACCACCGCGACCTTCGCCCAGAGAGGATCGACCGCGAGCGCGCCGTAGAACACGGCGGCGGCGATGAGCGGGTGCACGACGAGCTTGACCGCGACGCCCGGCCAGGCCGCGGCCATGCCCTCGCGCACGGACTGGCGCGATACGAAAAGGCCGAGCGCGAACAGTGCGCCCGGCCCTGCGGCGGCCGCGAGCAGGTCTACGAAGCGCATCACCGGCGCGGGCAATGCGATTCGGGCCGCGACCAGCGCGATCGCGAGGGCGATCGGCCAGATCAGCGGGCTGCGCGCCGTGCTGGCGAGCGCGAGCGCGATGCCCTTGGCGTGATTCGCGTGCTGGCGGTCGAAGAGCTCCAGCAGCGTGAGGCTCGCCGCGAACAGCATGACATTAGTGGCGACGGTCGCCATCGCCGCGGGCAGCGCCGCCTCGGCGCCGTAGGCCACGGTGACCAGGGGAATGCCGAGGTAGCCCGTGTTGCTGAAGGAGGCGTTCATCGCCCGCTGCGTGTGCTCCTGCGGCGTGCCGCCGGAAAGCCAGGCAGAGAGCACGAAGCCGCACGCCGCGCTGGCGAGCGTGACGAAGACGACCCCGCCGAGGAAGGGCAGGTCGAGGATCTGCTCGAGCGAGCCGCGCGCGACGGCGGCGAAAAGCATTGCCGGCAGCGCGAAGTAGTAGACGAACTGGTTGAGCGCGTCGCTCGACTCGGCGCCGACCAGCCGCGTCCGGCCCGCGATCCACCCGCACAGCACGAGACCGAATACAGGGATTACCGCCGAGACGATCGCATCCACAGCACGAGGCCGGCGACGACCATCGGCAGCGAGAGCCACTGCCCCATGGTCATGTCGAACATGAGGTAACCGAGGAAGGCGTCGGGCTCGCGCGCGAACTCGCCCGCGAAGCGCGCGGCGCCGTATCCCACGAGGAACAGCGCCGAGACCTGCATGCGCGGCCGCGGCCTGGAGGAGAACCACCACAGCAGCGCGAACAGCGCGAAGCCCTCGAGCGCCATCTCGTACAGCTGCGAGGGATGCCGCGGCAGGTCCCCCGCGCCGCGGAACACCATGCCCCAGGGCAGGTCCGTGACGCGGCCCCAGAGCTCGCCGTTGATGAAATTGGCGAAGCGGCCCGCGGCGAGGCCGATCGGCACGAGAGGGGCGACGTAGTCCATCAGGTCCCACCAGTTGACGCGCTGCCGCCAGGCGAAGAAGCCCACCGCGAACAGCACGCCGAGGAAGCCGCCGTGGAACGACATGCCGCCGTGCCAGATGGCGAAGACCTCGAGCGGATGCGCAAAATAGTAGGCGGGCTTGTAGAACAGCACGTAGCCCAGGCGGCCGCCGAGGATTACGCCGAGCACGATGTGAAACAGCAGGTCGTCGAACTGCGCACGCGTGATGGGCGCGAGGCCCCTGGCGATGCGCTTGGTGCCGAGCCAGAAGCCGCCGGCGAAGCCCGCCAGGTACATCAGCCCGTACCAGCGCACCGCGAGCGGCCCCAGCGAAAAGGCCACGGGATCGAAGTTCGGGTGGTGCAGCACGGTAGAATCGAATTCTAACTTCCGAGGAGCAGCAGCATGGCCGACAACCGCAGAAGCCGGCTGATCACCCAAGGGCCGGCCCGCTCGCCGAACCGCGCGATGCTGCGCGCCGTAGGCTTCAAGGACGGCGACTTCGACAAGCCGATCGTCGGCGTGGCGAACGGCCACTCCACGATGAATCCCTGCAACGCCGGCATCCAGCCGCTCGTCGACAGCGCGATGGCCGCGCTCGAGGCTGCGGGCGCCAAGCCGCAGGTGTTCGGTTTTCCCACCGTCACAGACGGAATCGGCATGGGCACCGAGGCGATGAAGTATTCGCTGGTGTCGCGCGAAGTCATTGCGGACGCCATCGAGACCTCGGTCAATGGCCAGGCGATGGACGGCGCGCTGGTCGTGGGCGGCTGCGACAAGAACATGCCCGGCGCGATGATGGCGCTCGCGCGCATGAACGTGCCGGGCATCTTCGTTTACGCCGGCACCATCAAGCCGGGCAAGTGGAAGGGCGTGGACCTCACCATCGTCTCCGCGTTCGAAGCGGTGGGCGCGTACAGCGCCGGCAAATTGAGCGAAGAGGATTTCATCGGCATCGAGAAGAATGCCTGTCCGTCGGTTGGCGCGTGCGGCGGACAGTACACCGCCAATACGATGTCGTCCTCGTTCGAAGCGCTGGGCATGAGCCTGCTGGGCTCTTCGCAGATGGCATCACCGGATCGAGAGAAAGCGGACTCGTCGGCAGAGTCCGCGAGAGTACTGGTTGAAGCGATCCGGAAAAACCTCAAGCCGCGCGACATCATCACGCGCAAGTCGATCGAGAACGCGATCGCGCTGGTGATGGCCACCGGCGGCTCGACCAACGCGGTGCTGCATTACCTCGCGATCGCCGCGGCGGCGGGCGTGAGATGGACCATCGACGACTTCGAGCGCGTGCGCCGCAAGGTGCCGGTGCTGTGCGACCTGAAGCCCTCGGGCAAGTACGTCGCGGTGGACTTCCATCGTGCCGGCGGCGTGCCGCAGGTGCTGAAGATCCTGCTCGAAAACGGAAGGCTGCATGGCGACTGCATGACTATCCACGGCCGTACCATTGCCGAGATGCTGCAGAACGTGCCCGCCGAGCCGCGGCGCGACCAGGACGTGATCCATGCCTGGTCGAAGCCGCTCTACCCACAGGGACACCTCGCTATCCTGCGCGGCAATCTTGCTCCCGAGGGCTGCGTGGCGAAGATTACCGGACTGAAGAACCCGGCGATCACGGGCCCCGCGCGCGTGTTCGACTCCGAGCCCGCCGCGATGAAGGCGATCCTCGCCAAGCGCATCAAGCCCGGCGACGTGGTCGTGATTCGCTACGAGGGGCCGAAAGGCGGCCCGGGCATGCAGGAGATGCTCGCGCCGACCTCGGCGCTGATCGGCCAGGGCCTCGGCGAGTCGGTGGGCCTGCTCACCGACGGGCGCTTCTCGGGCGGCACCTGGGGAATGGTGGTCGGGCACGTGGCGCCGGAGGCCTACGTCGGCGGCACCATCGCGCTGGTGAGGAACGGCGACTCGATCACCATCGACGCGAAGAAGCAGCTCATCCAGCTCAACGTGCCGGCGAAGGAGCTCGCCGCGCGCCGCAGGAAGTGGAGGGCGCCGAAGCCGCGCTATACGAAGGGGCTGATGGCGAAGTACCTGCGCCTTGTCAGCACGGCCTCGAAAGGCGCGATCACCGACTCAGAAGCTTGATCCGGGCTGGCTGAGGAACTCCAGCTCTTCGGGCGTGCTCTCGCGTCCGAGCACGGCGTTGCGGTGGGGAAAGCGGCCGAAGCGCTCGATGATTTCGCGATGGCGCACGGCGTATCGGTAGGTCTCCTCGCCCAGTGGCCGCATGAGCTCGCAGCTGCGATTCTGGTCCTCGAGCGATTCGCTGTGCTCGAACGGCAGGTAGGCGAAGGTGCGCTCATCGATTGAAAAATTCCTGTCCCAGCCGCGCGCGACGATCGTGCACCCCGCCTCGAGCGCGAGCGCATCAGCCGCGAAGGCGCGCGCCGTTCCGCGGAACATGTTGCGCGGGAACTGGTCGAGCGCGATCACCAGCGCGAGGCAACTGCCCGGCGCCTGCTTCCAGCCGGCGAGCTCGCCCGCAGCGGCGCGCTCGTAGAGCGGCAGGAAGCGCGAGCGGATGTCGGCGTCGAACTGCGGGTCCTTGCCGAACCAGGTCTTGGCGTCGCGACCGAACCAAAATTCGAGGACTTCGCCGGGCGGCATGCCCCCATGATGCCTGTCAACCGATCGCGCGGCCGCGCGTTTTAGGCCGGACTGAGGTAGCATGCGAACCTTTCAACCGACGGGAAGCCCATGAAATCACTGATTCTTTCTGCAGCGGCGCTCGCGCTGAGCGCGGCTCTTCCGGCGCACGCGGACGAAGCCCTTGCCAAGAAGCACCTTTGCACGACCTGCCACGTGATCAAGGGCCCGAAGACCATCGGCCCGGCCTATGCCGACGTGGCGAAGAAATACGCCGGCCAGAAAGACGCCGAGGCGAAGCTGATCGAGAAGGTGAAGAAGGGCGGCCAGGGCGTTTGGGGCCAGGTGCCGATGCCGCCGAACTCCGCCGTTCCCGACGCCGACATCAAGGCGCTCGTGAAGTGGGTGCTCTCGATCAAGTAACGCAATAGCAGGCGGCGCAGCGCCGAAGAAAGGGGCCGGAACGACCGGCCCCTTTTTGTTGCTGCGGTATCATTGGCGCGCCGTTTTCCCAGGGAGATTCCATGGACAAGTCCAAGCTTGCACTGAGCCTGCTCGCCGTCGCCGTCGGCCTGATCGGCTGCGGCGAAGAGAAGAAGCCACCCAAGCAGGAAACGCAGACACAGGCAGCGCCGCCACCCCCTCCCACGATCGAGATCAAGATCGGCCACGTCGCGCCGCTTACTGGCGGCATCGCGCACCTGGGCAAGGACAACGAGAACGGCGCGCGCCTTGCGATCGAGGAGGCGAACGCGGCCAAGATCAAGTTCGACGGCAAGGAAGCGAAGTTCACGCTCGTCGCCGAGGACGACCAGGCGGATCCGAAGGTCGGCACCACGGTCGCGCAGAAGCTCGTAGACGCAAAGGTGGCGGGCGTCGTCGGGCACCTCAATTCGGGCACGACGATCCCCGCCTCCGCGATCTACAACGCCGCGGGGATCCCGATGATTTCCGGCTCGGCGACCAATCCGAAGCTCACCGAGCAGGGCTTCAAGGTCACGTTCCGCGTCGTCGGCCGCGACGACCAGCAGGGCCCGGCGATCGCCAGCTACCTCGCGGCGACCAAGAAGCCGAAGCTCGTGGCGGTGATCGACGACGCCACGGCCTACGGCGAAGGCATCGCCAACGAGGTCGAGAAGACGCTGAAGGAGGCGAAGATCAAGGTGCTGCCGCGCGAGAAGGGCACCGACAAGACGACCGACTGGAAGGCGGTGCTCACCAAGCTCAAGGGCAAGCACGCCGACGCGGTGTTCTACGGCGGCATGGACGCGACCGGCGGGCCGCTGCTCAAACAGGGCCGCGAGCTCGGCATGAAGGCGGTGTTCACCTTCGGCGACGGCGCCTGCACCGACAAGATGGTCGAGCTCGCGGGGGCGTCGGCCGAAGGCCTGCTGTGCTCGCAGGCCGGCATCCCGCCGCAGGCGGCCGACAAGAAGTTCCTCGAGGACTACAAGAAGAAGTTCAACGTCGACCCGATCCTGTACGCGCCGTTCACCTACGACGCGGCGAACCTGCTCATCGAGGCGATGAAAAAGGCGAACTCGGCCGATCCGGCCAAGTATCTTCCCGAGCTCGCGAAGATCGACTACAAGGGCGCCACCGGCAAGATCGCCTTCGACGCGAAGGGCGACCGCAAGGACGCCGAGATGACGATCTTCTCGATTAAGGACGGCAAGCTCGGTCCGATCGCCATCATCAAGGGCGGACAGACGATCGCGTACGAGGACTTCATCAAGGCGTCGGCGCCCGCGCCCGCGGCCGAGGCGCCCAAGGCCGAGCCCGCGAAGGAAGCACCCAAGGAGGAAGCCAAGAAGTAGCCCCGCGCTCGAGGGCGAAAAGGACGGCACCTTCGGGTGCCGTTTTTTTTGCTAGGCTCGGGCCGCCGTGGACATCTTCGTTCAGCAGCTGGTGAACGGCCTGACGCTCGGCGCCGTGTACGCGATCGTCGCGCTCGGCTACACCATGGTCTACGGCATCATCCAGCTCATCAACTTCGCGCACGGCGAAGTAGTGATGATCGGCGCGATGGTCGCCTTCACGGTGATCAACGCGCTCGCGGCGGCGGGCCTGCCGCCGTTCGTGGTGGTGCTCGCAGGCACGGCCTGCGCGATTCCCGTGTGCATGCTCGTCGCCTACGCGGTGGAGCGGCTCGCCTACCGCCCCTTGCGCGGCGCGCCGCGCCTTGCCCCGCTGATCACGGCGATCGGCGTCTCGATCATCCTGCAGCACCTGGCGATGCTGGTCTGGAGCCGCAACGTGCTCGCCTTCCCGCAGATCATTCCCCTCGTCACCTACGGCTTTCTCGGCGCGACGATCACCGGCGTGCAGATCGCGATCGTCGGCCTGTGCTTCGCGATGATGGCGGCGCTCGCGCTGCTCGTGTACCGCACGCGCCTGGGCACCGCGATGCGCGCCACGGCGCAGAACCCGCAGGTCGCGAAGCTCATGGGCGTGGACGTGAACCGCGTGATCGCCGCGACCTTCGTGATCGGCGCGGCGCTCGCCGCGGTGGCCGGCGTCATGGTCGGCACCTACTACGGCGTGGCGCAGTACACGATGGGCTCGGTGCTGGGGCTGAAGGCGTTTGCCGCCGCGGTGCTGGGCGGCATCGGCAACATCCCCGGCGCCATGCTGGGCGGGCTGCTGCTCGGGGTCGTGGAGGCGCTCGGCGCGGGGTACATCGGCGATCTCACCGACCTGTGCCGCTACGGTCTCGGGCCCGGGGACAGCTGCGCCGACGGCGGCCATTTCGTGCTGTTCGGGTCGAACTACCAGGACGTGTTCGCGTTCGTGGTGCTGATCCTCGTGCTCGTGTTCCGGCCCTCGGGGCTGCTCGGCGAGCGGGTCGGGGACCGCGCATGAAGCGCTCCGGGGAGCGCGGCGCGTGAAGCCCGGCCGCCGGGTCTGGGCCGGCGTAGTGCTCGTCGCCGTCGCCCTGCTCGTGCTGCCCTTCGCGCTCTCGCAGGCGGGCACCGCCTGGGTGCGCATCGCCGACCTCGCCCTGCTCTACGTGCTGCTCGCGCTGGGCCTCAACATCGTCGTCGGCTTCGCCGGGCTGCTCGATCTCGGCTACATCGCCTTCTACGCGGTCGGCGCGTACGTCTACGCGCTGCTCGCCAGCCCGCAGTTCGGGCTGCACCTGCCGTTCTGGGCGATCCTGCCGATCGGCGCGGCGTTCGCGGCGCTGTTCGGCGTGCTGCTCGGTGCGCCGACGCTGAAGCTGCGCGGCGACTACCTCGCGATCGTCACGCTCGGCTTCGGCGAGATCGTGCGCATTTTCCTCAACAACCTGTCGCAGCCGGTGAACATCACGCGCGGCCCGCAGGGCATCGCCGGCATCGATCCGGTGCGCATCGGCGGGATCGACTTCTCCAGGACCGACCGCCTGATGGGGATGGCGTTCAGCGGGCCGATGAAGTACTACTATTTGCTGCTCGCGCTGCTGCTCGCGATCGTGGTGATCAACGTGCGGCTGCAGAATTCGCGCATCGGCCGGGCCTGGGAGGCGATCCGCGAGGACGAGATCGCGGCGCGCGCGATGGGCATCGACACCACCTCGATCAAGCTGCTGGCGTTCGCGCTCGGCGCTTCCTTCGGCGGCGTGGCGGGCGGCATGTTCGCCGCGATCCAGGGCTTCATCTCGCCCGAGAGCTTCGTGCTCGTCGAATCGGTGATGGTGGTGTCGATGGTGGTGCTCGGCGGCATGGGCAACATCCCCGGCGTGATCCTCGGCGCCGTGCTGCTCGCCTTCGTTCCGGAGCTGCTGCGCTGGACCGTGGAGCCGGCGCAGAACGCGCTCTTCGGCCGCGTGCTCGTCGAGCCCGAGGTGATCCGCATGCTGATCTTCGGCTTCGCGCTGGTGCTGGTGATGCTGTTCCGCCCGGCGGGCCTGCTGCCCTCGGCAGTGCGCAAGCGCGAGCTCACGCACCATGAGTGAGCTGCTCAGGGCGGCCGGCGTGAGCAAGCGCTTCGGCGGCGTGCTCGCGCTCTCGAGCGTCTCGTTCGCCATCGCGCGAGGCGAGATCTACGGCCTGATCGGGCCCAACGGCGCCGGCAAGACCACGCTGTTCAACCTGCTCACCGGCATTTACGCGCCGGACGAAGGGCTTTTCACCTTGAATGGAAAAAACATCACCGGCGTGAAGCCTGATCGTGCTGCGCTTGCGGGCATCGCGCGCACCTTCCAGAACATCCGGCTGTTCGGCAGCCTGTCGGCGCTCGAGAACGTGATGATCGGCCGGCACGTGCGAACGCACGCGGGAGTCCTCGGCGCGGTACTCAGGAACAGAAAGACCATCGCAGAGGAAGTCGGCATCGAGAGGCGCGCGCTGCAGCTTCTCGACTACGTCGGCATTCGCGCGCGCGCCAATGACGCGGCGGGCAGCCTGCCGTACGGCGACCAGCGGCGCCTGGAGATTGCGCGCGCGCTCGCCACCGACCCGAAGCTCCTCGCGCTCGACGAGCCGGCCGCGGGCATGAACGCCGCCGAGACGCGCGCCCTGCGCGCGCTGCTCGAGCGCATCCGCGCCGACGGCGTCACGATCCTGCTCATCGAGCACGACATGCGGCTCGTCATGAACGTGTGCGACCGCGTGCTGGTGCTCGATTACGGCGAGAAGATCGCCGAGGGTCCGCCGGCCGAGGTGCAGCGCGACGCGCGGGTGGTCGAAGCCTATCTCGGCGGCGCGCCCGGCGGAGACGCCGATGCTGCTTGAGGCGCGCGGCCTGGAGGTGGGCTACGGCGGCATCCGCGCCGTGAAAGGCATCGACCTTCAAGTCGGCGAAGGCGAGCTCGTCTCGCTCATCGGCGCCAACGGCGCCGGAAAGAGCTCCACGCTGCGCGCGATCTGCGGTCTGCTGCCGGCGCGCGCGGGCCGGGTTCTCTATGCGGGCGAAGACGTCGCGCGCCTGCAGACGCACGAGCTGCCGCGCCGCGGGCTGGTGATGGTGCCCGAGGGCCGCGGCATATTCGCGCAGCTCACCGTGGCGGAAAACCTCGCCATGGGCGCCTTTACGCGCAGCGACCGCGAGGTGGCGATCGACCTCGAGCGCCAGTTCGAGACCTTTCCGCGCCTGAAAGAGCGCCGCACGCAGGTGGCGGGCACGCTCTCCGGCGGCGAGCAGCAGATGCTCGCGATCGCGCGCGCGCTGATGGCGCGACCCAGGCTGCTGCTGCTCGACGAGCCCTCGATGGGGCTCGCGCCGCGGCTGGTGGCGAAGATCTTCGAGATCGTGCGCGAGATCGCCGCGCGCGGCGTGACGATCCTGCTCGTCGAGCAGAACGCGCGCCTCGCTCTGGAGGTCGCGCAGCGCGGCTACGTCATGGAATCGGGCGCGATCGGCCTTGCGGGCGAAGCGCGCTCGCTGCTCGAGAATCCGCGCGTGCGCGAGGCCTATCTCGGCGAGTCCGGCTAGGCGGGGGCGAGGTCCGCCTGCGTGGTGAAGCTGTCGGCGTAGAACTCGTCTTCCGGCAGCTTGCAGGTTGCGGTGAAATCCCTGCGCGCCGCATCGACCATCACGGGCACGCCGCAGGCGTAGACCTGGTAGCCGGAGAGGTCCGGGAAGTCCTGCATCACCGCGCGGTGCACGAACCCGGTGCGGCCGCGCCAGGCGTCCTCGGGCAGCGCGTCCGAGATCACCGGCACGTATTTGAAGTTTGCGTGCTCCGCGGCCCATTGCTCGCAAAGCGCGTTCAGGTACAGGTCCTTCGGCCTTCGCCCGCCCCAGTAAAGCGTCGCCGGGCGCGCGATGCCCTTGTGGAACATGTGCTCGATCACGGCCTTGATCGGCGCGAAGCCCGTGCCGGAGGCGACGAAGACGATCGGCTTGTCCGACTCTTCGCGCAGGAAGAACGTGCCGAACGGACCCTCGCAGCGCAGGATGTCGCGCTCCTTCATCTTGGTGAACACGTGGTCGGTGAACTGGCCGCCGGCGACGTGCCGCACATGCAGCTCGATGAGCTCGGCCGCGTGCGGCGGCGTGGCCATCGAGAAGCTGCGCCGGCTGCCGTCCTTCAGCAGGAAGTCGAGGTACTGGCCCGCGAGGTAGACGAGCTTCTCGTTGGCCGGCAGCTTGAGCCGCAGCAGCATGGCGTCGTCCGAGAGGCGCTGCATCTGCTGCACGCGGCAGGGCAGCTTCTTCACCTGGATGTCCTTGGCCGCGCCGATGGTGCGCGCCTCCAGCACGAGGTCCCCGTGCGGCTTCGCCTGACAGACAAGGACCTTGCCCTGCGCCTTCTCCGCGTCGGTCAGCGTCTTCGGCTGGTAGACGCCGTAATCCACGCTGCCCGAGAGGATCCTGCACTTGCACGTGCCGCAGGCGCCGTTCTGGCAGCCGTAGGGCAGCACGAAGCCCTGGCGCAGGGCCGCCGCGAGCACGGTTTCGCCCGGCTCGACCTGGAACTGGTGACCGCTGGGCTGCAGGGTGACGGTATGCATCTCGCTACAATGGTGCCGATGAAACGCCTGTTGATCGCCGGTTACGGCGACATTGCGCGCCGCGCCCGACCCTTGCTCGAATCCCGCTTCGAGTGCCGCCTGCTCACGCGCGCGCAAGGCATGGATCTGGATCGGCCCGCGAGCCTTGCCGCGCTCGCGCCCGCCGACGCAGTTCTTCATTGCGCGCCGCCGCCCGCGACAGGCGCTGCCGATACCCGCACGGTGAACCTGCTGGCTGCGCTCGAAAGCACGCGGATTCTACCAACCCGCTTCGTCTACATCAGCACGAGCGGCGTGTACGGCGATTGCGCTGGCGCGCTCGTAGACGAGACACGCGCGATTAACCCGCGCAGCGAACGCGGGAAACGCCGCGCCGACGCCGAAGCGCGGCTTGCACTATGGTGCAGCGCGCGCGGCATCGCGCTCGTCGTGCTGCGCGCGCCCGGCATCTACGCCGCGGACCGGCTGCCGGTAGAGCGCCTGCGCGCCGGAACACCCGTGCTGCACGACGCGGACGACGTCTACACGAACCACATCCACGCCGAGGACCTCGCGGCGATCTGCGTGCGCGCGCTCGAGCCCGAAGCGCCGGCCGGCATCTACAACGCCTCGGACGATTCGCAGCTGAAGATGGGCGAGTGGTTCGATCTCCTCGCCGACACGCTGGGCCTGCCGCGCCCGCCGCGCATCGCGCGCGCCGAGGCGGCGAGCCGCGTGCCGCCCGCGTTGCTGTCGTTCATGAGCGAATCGCGGCGGCTGGACAACACGCTACTGAAACGGACTCTCGGCATACGCCTGCGCTATCCCACGGTGAAGGAAGGGCTGAAGCATGCGCACGCTGCTCGTGCTCACGAACCTGCCTGACCGCGAGGCGGCGCAGAAGCTGGCCGACGCGCTCGTCGCCCAGCGGCTCGCCGCCTGCGTGAGCATCCTCGCGCCCTGCCTGTCAGTTTACCGGTGGAAGAACGACCTACAGCACGATGAGGAGCATCCGGTGCTGATCAAGACTACGGCGGAGCGCTACGGGGCGCTGGAGGCGGCGATCCGCGCGGCGCACCCCTACGAGCTGCCCGAGATCATCGCAGTCCCGGTCGAGCAGGGGCTGCCCGCCTACCTCGACTGGGTGGCGTCCGAAACCGGGGAGCGCCGATGATCCGCGCGCTGCTGCTGGCGCTGCTGTGCTTCGCAGGCGGTGCGCAGGCCG
>Ga0335070_10003276_pt1 | contig 18866 bp, 24 predicted proteins | sample Lox_Sample_13_FD_206722 | JGI IMG/M metagenome (GOLD analysis project Ga0335070, IMG submission 206722) | Soil microbial communities from Loxahatchee National Wildlife Refuge, Florida, United States - Lox_Sample_1.3 | ecosystem: Environmental > Terrestrial > Soil > Wetlands | place: USA... | reverse complement strand
CGGATACTGCCAGAAGTGCAGGAAGAAACTCTCCCGTCACTCCACTAAATCCATTTAAAAAGAGGCTCGCAGGGAAAACAAAGGGAGGGGGTTGGCCTCTAAGGTTAATCGGAACTATTCCGAATTAGAAAAGAGGAGGTGAGGTGTTCCATACTGGAAAAGGCGGAGAGAGACACAAGATCAGCTGTTAAAATAAGAAACGTGAGAGTGGAGATGTCCGCATCTCAAATGTAACCCTTTGGGTAAAACAGAAAGAAGAAAAATGAAAAAGAAGTTAACGAACAGAACAGGGGCTCCCGTGGTTGATAACCAGAACACGATGACCGCGGGGAAACGGGGACCGGCACTCCTGCAGGATGTGTGGGTCCTTGAGAAACTCGCACACTTTGACCGTGAGGTGATTCCTGAGCGCCGCATGCACACCAAGGGTTCCGGCGCTTACGGCACATTTAATCAAATGTTCGTTGACAAAAAGGGCGTAAATAGGGAGGATTTTAACAAATAGCAAATTACAGTATAATAATTGTTAGCTAGATGGGCAGTGAAACACGATTATTCATATATAGCGCTGTTCAACAATTCACACGACGAAAGGAGTAAACATCATGGATGAAGAAAAAACAGGCGGAGCAAACAAACAAGTAACCGGTAGAGGCACGTCGAACCGCGACTGGTGGCCGAACCAGTTGAAGCTCGAGATCCTGCGCCAGCATTCCTCCAAGTCCAACCCGATGGGCGAGGACTTCAACTACGCTAAGGAGTTCAATAGTCTCGACTTGGAGGCCGTGAAGAAGGACCTCCGTGAACTGATGACGAAGTCGCAGGACTGGTGGCCGGCGGACTTCGGCCACTACGGACCTTTGTTTATTCGCATGGCGTGGCACAGCGCCGGCACCTACCGCACCGGTGACGGCCGCGGCGGCGGCGGCAGGGGCCAGCAGCGCTTCGCGCCGCTCAACAGTTGGCCGGACAACGTCAGCCTGGACAAGGCGCGTCGCCTGCTCTGGCCGATCAAGCAGAAGTATGGCCGGAAGATTTCGTGGGCCGATCTGATAATCCTCACCGGCAACGTCGCCCTGGAAACGATGGGATTCAAAACGTTCGGTTTCGGAGGCGGTCGCGAGGACGTCTGGGAGCCGGATCAGGACGTCTACTGGGGCTCTGAGGACATATGGCTAGGTGACAAACGCTACTCCGGCGACCGGGATCTCGAAAATCCGCTCGCTGCCGTGCAGATGGGGCTGATTTACGTCAACCCGGAAGGCCCGAACGGCAACCCGGATCCGATCGCGGCGGCCAAAGATATCCGTGAGGTTTTCGCTCGCATGGCCATGAACGACGAAGAGACGGTTGCGCTCATCGCCGGCGGTCACGCCTTCGGCAAAACCCACGGCGCCGGCCCTGCGTCCCATGTCGGGCCTGAGCCTGAAGCGGCGAGCATCGAGGAGCAAGGCCTCGGTTGGAAGAGCAGCTTCGGCACCGGCAAAGGCGGTGACGCGATCACCAGCGGCCTGGAGGTCACCTGGACCGCCACGCCAACGAAGTGGAGCAACAACTTCTTCCGGACCCTGTTCGGTTACGAATGGGAACTGACGAAGAGCCCGGCCGGTGCGCATCAGTGGCAGCCGAAGGGTGGCGCGGGCGCCGGAACGGTGCCGCATGCCCACGACCCGTCCAAGCGTATTGCGCCCTCCATGCTGACCACCGACCTCTCCCTGCGGTTTGATCCCGTCTACGAAAAGATTTCACGGCGCTTTATGGAGAATCCGGATCAGTTGGCAGACGCGTTCGCCCGGGCGTGGTTCAAGCTGACGCACCGCGACATGGGTCCGCGCGCACGCTATCTCGGCCCGGAGGTTCCTGCAGAAGAGCTCATCTGGCAAGACCCCATTCCCGCGGTCAATCACCCATTGATCGATGCGCAGGACATCGCCTCCCTCAAAGGCAAAATCCTGGCTTCCGGTCTGTCTGTCTCGCAGCTGGTTTCCACCGCCTGGGCGTCGGCGTCCACGTTCCGTGGCTCCGACAAGCGCGGCGGTGCGAACGGTGCCCGTATTCGTCTGGCACCGCAGAAGGATTGGGAAGTCAACCAGCCTGCCCAACTGGCCAAGGTGCTGAAGACTCTGGGGGGCATCCAGAGCGAGTTCAACAGCGCTCAGTCTGGCGGCAAGAAGGTATCACTGGCTGACCTGATCGTTCTGGCCGGTTGCGCGGGCGTCGAGCAGGCTGCGAAGAATGCCGGTCACAAGGTGACGGTTCCCTTCACGCCGGGACGCATGGACGCCTCGCAGGAGCAAACCGATGCGGCCTCCTTCGCCGTGCTTGAGCCGAAGGCGGACGGCTTCCGCAACTACCAGAAGACCCGTTATGCCGTACCGTCCGAGGAATTGCTGGTTGACAAGGCGCAATTGCTGACCCTGACCGCGCCTGAGATGACCGTTCTCGTGGGCGGCATGCGCGTCCTGAAGACCAACTTCGGAGGGTCCCAGCACGGCGTCTTCACCAAGCGTCCAGAGACGCTCACCAATGACTTTTTCGTGAATCTGCTCGATATGAGCACGGTGTGGAAGAGGGTCTCGAAAGACGCAGACGTGTTTGAAGGTCGCGATCGCAAAACGGGTGAACTCAAGTGGACCGGCACCCGTGTCGACCTAATCTTCGGTTCAAACTCCCAACTCCGGGCTTTGGCGGAAGTCTACGGATGTGCGGACTCCCAGGAGAAGTTCCTGCGCGACTTTGTAGCGGTGTGGAACAAAGTGATGAACCTTGACCGTTTCGACCTCGCCCGATCGTAGCATAGACGTCTTCGAGGGCTTCTGACAGGGCGGCAAAAAACGGTCAGTATCAACCGGTTCCAGCGGTCCCGGTCAATCGGCCAAAGGCACCAGTAAATAGCTACAGTAAAGACGGGGCGATGCGAGTGCTAAACGTGTCCGACCCCGTATACGCACCGAACTCGAAGGGTGGCCCGCTAGGATTGTAAGAATTGGAGGACGAAAATAAAAGAACTACCTTCCCAGTGAATCTATTTATGTGGCTTTGGAGAAACTAAGACAGAAAGGAGGAACGTCTATGGCTGAAGCAAAAGATGGATGTGTGCAGCCGGCAAAAGGCCCAATTAAGCCGGCAGAGTTGAAAACATCTCAAACAACAACTCAAAAGGAGGAGGTAAAAATGACAGCCCAAGTTGGAAAACCAGCACCAGATTTTGAGGCAAGCGCCTATATCGACGGAGGTTTCAAGAACATCAAACTCTCCGACTACAAAGGGAAGTGGGTGGCCCTCTGTTTTTATCCGAGGGATTTCACTTTTGTCTGACCGACTGAATTGTCGGCAGTTGCCGTCAAATACGAAGAGTTCAAATCGCTCGGAGTCGAGGTTTTATCCTGCAGCACAGATAGTCGCTTCATCCACAAAATTTGGCAAGAAGAGGAGCTACCGAAAATGGTTAAAGGCGGGGTTCCCTTTCCGATGCTCACGGATGCAGGAGGCCGGATCGGGAGTGCTTACGGTGTCTACGATGAAGAAGCAGGGGTGAACATTCGGGGTCGTTTTTTGATCGATCCGGATGGGGTCATTCAGGCGATGGAGACTGTCGCTCCACCGGTCGGCAGGAACGTTCCCGAACTGATCCGGCAGGCCAAGGCCTTTCAGCATGTGCGTGCGACGGGTGAGGTCATGCCTTCCGGATGGCAGCCTGGGAAACCAACCCTGAAACCCGGCCCCGATTTGGTAGGAAAGGTTTGGAAGGTCTGGAAACCCGAAATGGCCTTTTAACACTCTCCCCTTGCGTCCTGTCTACCGGCAAGCAGGCATGGTTCATCTGGGCAAGACGCAGAAGCGGATCCAGTTACGACAAACAGCTGTTTTCTATAAGGCTGATAAGGACAATGGACGTCGTGTAGCTGAAGGGTTGGGGTTGGACATGAAAGAGACCGAACATTTGGCAAAGATGTCCTATGAGGAAAGTACCAAAGCGACTGCCTATTTACTTTGATTGGGAAAGTGGGTGGATTGGTTCCTGTGCTTGAAGAAATGTCCACGCGGCAAATAATCGCTAAGCAATGGAGGTGAGGCGACTCGATGACACAAGCGTCTCACTCCACTTTTCAATCAGTTAGATTACATTTAAAGAAATGATAGGAGACCTTATGAAGATGCCAGAGTATATACGCAAAGAAGAAGTGAGGAAGATTTGCAAAGAGCTGAAATTCAGGGACTGGACGAAACTGAAAACAGCTAAGGTGCTTCCAAAAGAGGCGAAAGCTATTCTTAGAGAGGTCAATAAGAAAAAGATGAAAATCGATCTTGAAGAATTCCACAAGGGGATGGAAGTTGAGCTCGAGCATGGAATTCGATTTAAGGATGCCAACGTGACAAACAACCATCCCATCCTGACCGGAATGATTGTGCTCGCCCACCTCAAAGAGTCACTCGACTACTATAAACTCCTTGAAGTGGCCGAACTCGAAGGCGACCTTTTGAAAGCCGTGGCTGCCGGGAACATCAAGAAGACCAGAACAGAATATAAGAAACTTGCCGAAGCGAAGATTACTCTCGCTAAGGCTGAGGCAGGCCGAATGGGTTAGCAAACCGAGTGAATGATAGATGAACCATGATGGGAGCAGATTATGGGATCTTTGGCAATGGCCGATGGTACATGAGTAGGAATATGCAAGAGATTCTCGACTGGCTTGAATTTAAGCTTTAAACAAGGCACGATAAAATCGTGAGGTAAAGAAAGGAAGAACCATATGAAAGGCGAAACGATTTTATCAAGCAGAAATCTTACCAAGTGCGTTGAATTTCACGGCCACATGTGCCCAGGGTTGGCTATTGGATTTCGAGCGGCTCGAACCCTCATGGAAAGGTTGCGTGTTCGGAGGGCGCCAGATGAAGAGCTGCTTGCGATCGTGGAAACAGATGCCTGTGGGGCCGATGCCATTCAGGTGATGACAGGTTGCACTTTTGGTAAAGGAAACTTCATTTTTAAGAACTACGGGAAACATGCGTTTTCCCTAATGGATAGGAGGAAAGGGAAGGGCGTACGCGTTTGTCTCAGGTCCGATGCTTTCAAGATGGACCCTGCATCTCTTTCCCTTTCCGAAAGGGTTCAGAAGGATGAGGCATCGCCAGAAGAATTAGCCCAATTCAGACGGCTCCAGAAGGAACGGACCCGAAAAATTCTTGAGGCCGACGCTGAGTCTATATTCAACATTGAAGAAATCTCGCCAGATATTCCTTCCAAAGCCAGGATTATGGAATCCGGAATTTGCGATTTCTGCGGAGAGCCAGCCAAGGCGGACCTTTTACGTAAAATTGATGGGAAAAAGGCATGCATTCCGTGCACTGAGAGAAGTGGCCTCGCTGGGGGACTTGCATCCTCTCCGCGTCTGTAACGTGTAATGCTAAAAATTACAAATTGCGGGTCTTGACAAATCATTGGTTTGTTGGCATAATTACCAACAGAGGGATTTAAAGATGCCGATAACATTCCAGGATGCAGAAATAAGAGCAAAGATCATCAAAGCAATGGCCCATCCTGTCCGGCTCATGATCATAGACTTCCTAAAGAAGAAGGAGCACTCTTTCTCCGAAATATTTGACCTGTTTAAACTTGATAAATCAACTGTTTCAAAGCATTTGCTTGTCCTGAAAGAAGCTGGCATCGTTTCTTCCAAAAAGAATGGGGCAGATATGATCTATAAACTCGAAGTCCCGTGCGTCACAGACTTTTTTGGTTGCGTCATAGCTGTAATTGAAAGTAATGTGAAAAAACAGCAAGTCTGCCTGTGCAAGTAATTTTTTTTGTGGTTAGCGTTGGTATTTTTGCCAATATACCATCAGATAAGGAGGATTTTCCGTGTTAAAGTATCTGGCTGATAGTTTGGTCTATACATTGATAGGGGTCCAACCGGGAACCATGTTAGGAGAAGCGCTGGACTTCTTCTTTTATGACACGATGAAGGTTTTTCTACTCCTCGGGGTCATCATATTCGGAGTTGCGGTCATACGGAGTTTCTTTCCTCCTGAGCGCTCTCGGAAGCTTCTTGGCAATCGACGCGAGTACGTGGGCAATTTCTTGGCCGCTTGTTTAGGGGTCGTCACGCCCTTTTGCTCCTGCTCGGCAGTACCTATGTTTATTGGCTTTGTAGAATCAGGGCTCCCGTTAGGAATAACTTTCTCTTTCCTGATTTCATCGCCTACGGTTAATGAAGTCGCGTTGGTCATGCTCTGGGGCCTGTTCGGATGGAGAATTGCCTTGATCTATGTTTCTACAGGAGTGATGATTGCCTTTTTTAGCGGTATTGTCATCGGAAAGCTAAAGTTGGAACATCTTGTTGAAGATTATGTCTACCGGATGAGGATAGGCGAGACCACAATGGCTGCCCCTACCTGGGCGGAACGGTTTGCTTATGCTCGGGACTACACCAAGGATATTATTGGACGAGTATGGTTGTTCGTTCTGGCCGGGATCGGACTTGGGGCTTGGATTCACGGTTATGTCCCCATGGATTTTGTGTTGAAATATGCAGGACCGGGTAACCCTTTGGCTGTAATCGTTGCGGTCTTGATTGGTATTCCCCTTTACTCTAACGCTGCGGGCACTATCCCCATTGTCCAGGCTCTTGTAGAGAAGGGGTTACCCATGGGGACGGCGCTCGCTTTCATGATGTCCATCGTAGCCATCTCCACGCCGGAGATGATTATCTTACGGAAGGTCATCAAGCCGAAACTCATCGCTATTTTTGCGGGCATTGTGTCTATTGCAATTGTCATCGTAGGCTATCTCTTCAATGCCATTTTGTAATTTCAATTTGTCAGACAAAATTAATACGAACGCATTAAATTCTTTTAAATTTGCACCCCTCACCCTTTCCCTCTCCCCAGTGGGGAGAGGGCGGGGTGAGGGGGAGCCAAGCCAAATGTCAAAATTGTTTCTGCGTTTGTATTAGAATTCAAAATGAAAGGAGACCGTGAAATGAAAATTGAGATTTTAGGAATGGGGTGTTCGAATTGCAACAAACTGTATCAAAATGCTCTTGAAGCAGTTAAGCAAAGCGGGAAAGAGGCCGAAGTCACCAAGGTTGAGGACATAAGGACGATTATGGGTTATGGAGTGATGTCCACGCCTGCGCTGGTGATTGATGGGGTGGTGAAGGTTGCAGGTAAGGTTCCAAAAGTGGAACAGATCATGGAGTGGGTTAAATAAAGGAGGAACGGGAAAAATGCCGGTTAAGTCGGTTTTGTTCCATCTGACTGCGGAGGAGGCACTGAAGCTGACAAGAATCCTTCTCGATGACGACAAAGAAGAGGCTCTTCTCTTTCTTAAAGAGTGTCTTAAGCCTCAATTGGATCAGGCGACAAGAGATCATTGAGTGCCGGTCTTCGAGGCTTCGTATAAGCCTTCTCAAAAGGACAGCTTCAGTAAAATTTCTAATAAGGAAGAATGACAGGGAGGAGGGTTGATCTTAAGCATTACAATTCAGCATGCTACTTCAATCCTATAAAATCACGCGTACGCTTCCATGCTTAGCAGACCCGGAGAAGATTCGGGTGATTGCAGAGGTATTAGGCGAGATTCACGAGGCTTTCCCTTATCTGAATGCCATCTTAAAGGGATGTATCTATAATCATCCGGCTTTAACCTTAACCATCAAAAAGGATGGAAAACTGTTTACTCTCCATGCCCACCATATTACCTTAGCAAAAATTGAAGATGAGAAAGAGGCTGAAGAAATTCTTAAATGGTTGAAGAACCTGATCAACGAGACTTATGAGAATAGAGATCAAATCGAGCCCAACTACTCCAAAGGCGCAGATCTGAAGGCACTGGATATTTTCAAACTTCTTCCTGGGACAAATTGTAAAGAATGTGGCGAGCTGACTTGCCTTGCCTTTGCTGTCAAATTGGTAGCGCAGGATATGGATGTTATGAAATGTACTCCTCTCTTTTCAGGGGAATTTCAGGGAAAACAGAAAGTTCTGCTTGAACTTCTTCGGGCTGCAGGACACCTGACTGCCTCTATAGAGACCAATCCATGATCGAGGGGGATGAATGAGATGGTTGAAGAACGGATTAGCAAAAAACTCTCTTTTCTGGACCGCTTTCTGACATTGTGGATCTTTCTTGCGATGTTTGTCGGTGTGGGCTGGGGATATCTCTTTCCGGGTGTGGTCGGCTTCTGGAATCAATTCCAGGTGGGGACAACTAACATCCCCATTGCTATCGGGTTGATTTTGATGATGTATCCCCCATTGGCTAAAGTGAGATATGAAGAACTGGGCCACGTTTTCCGAAATTACAAGGTATTGAGCTTATCGTTAGTTCAAAATTGGATCATCGGGCCTATACTCATGTTCCTTTTAGCGATTACCTTCCTATCTGGCTACCAGGAATACATGGTCGGGCTGATTTTAATTGGGTTAGCCCGTTGCATTGCTATGGTCATCGTTTGGAATGACCTCGCTTCTGGTGACAGAGAGTACTGCGCCGGGCTTGTTGCATTTAATTCTATTTTCCAGGTTCTTTTTTTCTCCATCTATGCTTACATCTTCATCACCGTCCTGCCTCCGTGGCTGGGGCTAAAAGGAATGGCAGTCAAAATTACGATTGGTCAGATTGCTGAAAGCGTATTCATTTACCTCGGAATACCTTTTATCGCAGGGGTCCTTTCCAGGTTCATCGGCCTGAAGACTCTAGGCCGGGAGTGGTACGAGCAGAAATTTGTTCCTAAAATCAGCCCGATCACCTTGATTGCCCTTCTCTTCACCATCCTGGTCATGTTTTCTCTCAAGGGAGAATACATCGTCCAACTTCCACTCGATGTTGTCCGTGTGGCTGTTCCATTATTCATCTATTTCGTGGTCATGTTCTTCGTTTCGTTCTATCTGTCGATGAAGGTGGAGGCTACCTATGAGCAGTCCACCACATTGAGCTTCACAGCCGCATCGAATAACTTCGAATTGGCTATTGCTGTTGCCGTGGCCGTCTTCGGAGTCAACTCCGGCCAGGCGTTTGCCGCCGTCATCGGACCTCTTCTGGAGGTTCCCGTTTTGATCAGTTTAGTCAATGTTGCTTTATGGTTTAAGAGAAAGTATTTCCCTTACGCTGTCGAAACTCCCACAGGGGTTTGCCACACGACCTGCGAGCCCTGAGTGCCAATGGAGAAGGAGCTTATTGACATGGCAAAAGAAAAAAAGAAAATCCTATTTGTCTGTGTTGAAAATGCCCGCCGAAGTCAAATGGCGCGGGCGTTTGCTGAGACCCTTGGAAAAGGGAAATTGGAGGTTTACAGCGCAGGCTCCCGCCCTGCCCCTGCCATCGATCCGCTGGTTATTGAAGTGATGAAAGAGAAAGGGATTGATCTTTCGACCAGGCGACCCAAAGGCTTGAATGACCTTCCTCCTATCGAGATGGACTATCTTATCACGATGGGGTGTGAAGAAACATGTCCTGCCGTTCTCACAAAAAAAATTATAGAGTGGGAAATCCCAGACCCCAAAGGAAAATCCATTGATACTGCTAGGAATGTCAGGGATATGATCGAGGAGAGGGTTAGCGCTCTGCTTAGAGAAGTTGAATAGAGGTGGGTTGGACTCAGGTTTGAGCTGATGGTTACAAGGATCCTAGAGTTGCTTGCTTTAAGGTCAAGCTTAAGTTAGAGATTGATATAAAGGTTTCTTATGCTACGAAGGCACAAATTATTAGTTTTTGTTCCATCGATGCTTCTCATCCTCATTTTATTCGGGGTGCCTCCGTTGAACATGGCCCATCGAATAGCGGGTGGAGTCCCCTTTGCCGACGGCAAGCAGGTCCACCTGGCCAATCACTGTCCGTTCCGTTCACTCATTACTCACGACGATCCAACTTTCGTAATTTTAAATTTAACTCCACTGCATCAAGAATCGAGGCCTGGATTCGATATCCACGTATCGGATCCAAACTCTGTTCATTCCAACATAACCTTCAATTCTTTTCCGCTTCGCTGTTAATCCCCCCCAAAAGCAATTCTTTTACCCAATTCTCATCTTGTTGCAAAAATGGAGCTGAAGAGTTTTGTCGGCTGTTACAAGAGGATCCGAAGGCTAATTAAATGAGGTGATCTTTATGAAAAAGTCAGTGATTATTGTAACGGGCTTAGGTTTACCATTGCTCCTAACGGCTACTGTTGCTCTGGCGGGTAACCCCGAATGTGAATACGGCTTTGATAGCAAGTTTAGGGCAAAGTATAGTCTCCCAACTACTCTCAATCTGACATCGGAGCAATCTTCTCAGATTCAAGGGTTGCAGGAAGCCAGACCGCAGGCTCAAACCCCTTTCCCTCAACAGAATAGGCCAAGTTCAGGGCCGGACGGTCAGGGGGCTTGTTGGCAGCCTACCTATTTGAACCTTACCGAGGAGCAGGCAAAGGCGCTTGAAGCCCTTCAGCATGCTTACATGACAGAAGCCGCGCCTCTGTTGAGGAAACATATTTCGGTAAGGCTTGAACTACGCCATTTAATTCGGGACGCGAATGTGCAACCAAAGATCCTTTTTGACCGACAGAAGAAGATCTCAGAGCTTCAGGTGAAGCTTGGCAATCTTGCATTTTCTTGCCAGATGAAAGCTAGGGCAATCTTCACTAAGGAACAATTGGAACGACTTCCTGAGGACTGTTTGTTGAGAATGAGTGCAGGGTGTTAAATGGGAATAATGGGGATAGGTTGAGGATCACAAAAACGGACACAATAGAAAAATGAATAACACATTGTCAAGTGAAGATCTTATGGCCAGGATTGGCAAGGGTGACGGGGATGCATTTGAAATCCTGGTAGGCCGTCACCAGACTTCCGTCTTGAACCTCGTTTATCGTTTTATTGGAGACAGGACGCAGGCCAAAGACTTGGCTCAGGAAGTTTTTATAAGGGTATGGCAGAGCGCCAAAAGCTATGAGCCGAAAGCGAAATTTACAACCTGGATTTATCGAATTACGGCAAATCTCTGCTTTAATGAACTGAAATCCGCACGCCGCAGGAAATGGTTTTCATTTAACCGGTCCGATGAAGATGGTGACCACACCCCTGAGGAGACGCTCGCCGATAGTGCGCCCTCTGCGGAAGATCTTCTCCTCGAAAAAGAACGAAGCCGCCAAATTTCTGATGCGCTCCGGAGCCTGCCTGAAAACCAAAGAATGGCAATCATTCTGAGGAGATACGATGACCTCTCGTATCAGGAGATAAGCCAAATAATAGGCTGTTCGGTCTCCGCCGTTGAATCTCTACTTGTCCGGGCCAAGAGAACTCTTCAAGAAAAAATGGAAAATTGTGGAAAATAACCGCAGGTTTTCGGCTTGAGAGTTGTTTAATCTAATAAGAACCCATAATTTCAGGGGACGAGGTGCCCGATGAAATGCAGTAAAGTCCAAAGGAAACTTTCAGCTTATCAGGATAACCAACTTGAGCCGTTGAAGCAGAAAGAGATCAGAAGTCATCTTCTGAGTTGCCAGTCATGCCGTGAACAGTATGCGGAGTTTGAGAGAGTCTGGCAAACCCTGGGAGAATTGAAAGAAATCCGACCGGACCCATGGTTTTACCAGCAAGTTGTTAGAAAAATTAGGGAACCTCGTGAACGGGGTTTGTTGCCAACCCTGCAGCATGTTTTTCGTCTTTCCCGGGCCCCGGTTGCAGTCTCGATCATTTTGATCATCGGTCTACTCGCCGGTTCCTATCTCGGGAGCATTCTGGCGCGATGTGATCTATTTCCGTTTCAAAGGAACCCTGTTAGTGATTCGTCTGGGGTTCTTACTTCTATGCGGGTTTTTGATCCTGCTCCTCCCGGAACGCTTGCAGAAGGATATTATCGCATGGCGAGTTATAAGGAGAGTGATTCCAGATGAAATCGAAGTGGCTAATTGTCGTTCTATTTCTCTCATTGGCAATCAATGCTGGTGTTGTGATTACTCTGGGATACCATTATTATCAGAACGCGTCACTAACGCCATCAGCACCCTGTCCCATGTCGCCAGGGGATAGTCACCTCTATCAGTCCCTCGGTCTTTCAAAGGTTCAATTATCAAAGATGGAACCATTAGCCCAATCGTTTCATGCACGGCTTGCGGAACTGGGGAAGCGCATGGAGCAGAAAAAAGAGGCTCTTACCGATCTCCTTCAAAAAGATAGTGACCCTGCGAGTATAGAAAATCTGCGAAAAGAGATGGCTGGAATCCAGGATGAGATCCAAAAAGAAGTGGTCACCCACATCATGGAGTCAAAGAGGATCCTCGATCCTATTCAGCAACAACGATTCTTCGATCTCATGCGTCAGAGCATGAGCCGGACGCAAAGTTAACTCTCTACGAGTGGAGGTAAGGAATGAATCTCCGTTACATGATGAATGAACTCTATTACCAGAAGCGAAGAACAGTGACTTCGATCCTTGGGCTCTCGATCGGAATCGCCCTTCTCATCATCCTCAACTCTCTATCCTTGGCCTACCGTCAGGCAGCCCACGTTCCCCTCAAGGAAATCGGTGCTGATATAACGGTTCAGCGGTCTGGAGATGTCCCGAAGGAGCTGGTGGGAGCGGTCTTTCCCTGTTCGGCGGTGACGATTCATAAGGATGAGATTGAAAAGATCCAGAAACTCTCAGGCGTAAGGGGAATAGGCACAGGTCTGCTGCTCTGGGTTTTTGACCCGAACCGGGCCTGGATCGTTTTGGGGATTGAAAAAGAAAACTCCATAGGGCCGAGTCTTCTTCGCTCTTCTGTCACTGAGGGAAGGTTTCTCGAAGATGGCAAACCCGAGGCCCTTGTTGAGCAGGCATATGCCCGGCAATTTGGGATCAGATTGAATGACACTATATCGGTGTCCGATAAAAGATTTCCTGTCGTGGGCTTTGTGGATGCATCCCGTGCAGCTAAAATCGCCGCTGCGAACGTGTATTTACCTCTAAACGAGGCAGAGGGTATGGCCGTTTCGTCAAAGCAACTGCAATCTGTCTCTCCATACGCACCGGGCGACGTGAATCTTCTCTTTATTAAAGCAGACCAGGAAAAGATCGCTGGCCTGGCATCCGACATGAAGGGCATCCTTGGCAACAAAGCTACGGTGGCCACTCCGGATTCCTTCCTGAAACTTCTTGGAAGCTTGTTTGCCCTTTCGGATAAATTTACGCTAGCAGCCTCTCTGATCGCCATCGTCGTTGCGGTTCTGATTGCTTTTAAGACCATGGCAGGAAACATTGCCGAGCGGGCAAGAGAGATCGGGGTCCTGAAGGCAGTTGGTTGGACCAATCGCAACGTGGTTTCTCAATTGATGTCGGAGTCGGTTATTCAATGTTTGATGGCAGGGATTTTGGGCCTTCTTATCGCTCTTGTGGCTTCATTCGGTTTAGGTTTCATGAAGGTCAATATTCCTATCCCTTGGGAGATGAGTCCTACTCCGCATTTTCTTCCGGGAGGCGGAGATCAGATTTTCAAGACCCTGCGGCTTCCGGTTCATGTACCCTGGAATCTGGCTTTCTTCGCCATTCTCTTATCAATCGTCATAGGAGGCATGACAGGCGGGTTGCTGGGCAGGCACATTTCAAAAATCAAACCTTCGGAGGTATTAAGACATGAGTAAGTCAACTATCTTATCAGGTACGGATCTAAGTAAGAAATATGGTGATCTGGAAGTAGTGAAAGGTGTTTCGCTAGCCATCGACTCAGGAGAATTCGTTTGCCTTATTGGAAAATCAGGCTGCGGCAAAACTACTCTCCTTTCTCTTTTGTCAGGGTTAGAAAAACCTACAAAGGGGCGGGTGATTCTAAACGGGAAGGAGATGAACGGGGCATCCGAAGATACATTAGCCCTGTTTCGCCGGGAAAATGTCGGGTTCATTTTTCAATCCTTTAATCTCATTCCAACCCTCTCCGCATGGGAGAATGTGGCTCTTCCACTTTTTCCTTTAAAGATGACAAATGAGGAGCGTCGCAAGCGCGCGACAGACCTACTCCAAAAGATAGATCTGGGGCACAGGATGGAGCACCTGCCTTTGGCACTTTCAGGAGGGGAAAAGCAGCGAGTCGCTATCGCCAGGGCCTTGGTCAATCATCCTAAAATCATCTTTGCCGATGAGCCTACTGGCAACCTGGATTCGGGGACTGGTGAGGCTATTATGGATATTTTGAATAACTTAAACAGGAATGAGGAGGTGGCAGTCCTAATGGTCACCCATGAAGCCGAACTTGCTAAAGCAGCGAACCGGCTCATCCGCATGAAAGATGGGGAGGTTGTGTCATGAAAAAAGTAATCGCATTGTGCTCTGTCGTTATGGTCCTGTTTTCAATCCCTCTTACTTCGTCTGCTTCCAAAGAGGTTAAGATCGAAGTCCTTTATATGAACCATGGACCTCTTCTGCCTTCGTTGGAACAGATTAAGGGAGTTTTCTCAAAGTACGGCAATAAGATTAATGTCTCATGGTATGATTTTGAAAGCAAGGAAGGTGAACAGTTTATGGCCAAAAAGGGAATAAACCAGCATGTTCCCTTGGTCATCTGGATCGATGGCAAATTCGCTGTTCCAGTGAATGGTAAAGAGATAAATTTTGTTGGCTTTCCAACAGGTTCAGGCCCTGCATTTTTCCAGGGAAAATGGACTATGGAAGATCTCCGGCAGGCCCTTAATCAAATAACAAACCAAAAGTGATGAATTCGTAAAAAATCGTCACTCCGGTAAACACCGGAGTCCAGGGAATTTATTAGTGTTTGTCCATAAAGTCTGTTAGTCCGTCATACCGGACTTGATCCGGCATCCAGAGATCCTCGAAAACACTGGATTCCGGCTTTCGCCGGAATGACAGGATGCTGTATTTTCAAACTTTTTACGATACCATCAAAAGTGAGGATATCATGAACTACCGCTATGTGTTAAAAGAACTTCGTCATCACCATAACCGTACCCTGGTAAATATCCTGGGTATCGGGATCGGGATTGCTCTATTTGTTTCCATCAATGCCGTCTCTACGGCTTACCAGAAAGCGGTGAGCTTGCCATTCAAGAACCTTGGAGCAGACATTGTTGTGCAGAAGCCAGAAAAACGAGCAGTGGAATCCAGTCAACCTCCTACATCCATGCGCGGCATACGTTTCCCTTTTTCCAACCAACTGCTTCCGTTTCAGGATCTGGAGAAGCTTAAAGCCATAGAGGGCGTTGACTCCATGGCGTCTTCGCTTCTTCTCTGGGAGTTTGATAAGAGCGGTTTTAGAACTATCATGGGAGTGGATCTCTCGCAACCCAGCCTGGGACCCATCAAGGTCAAGGAATGGCTCAAGGAAGGGCGTTTTCCCCAAAAGGAGGGTGAAGTTGTAATCGAAAAGCACTACGCAAAGTTTCATCACACCAAAGTAAATGACACGATGGAGATTGGAAGCCATCCGTACACTGTGGTGGGACTTCTGGAAATCAGAGAAGGATCTCAAATTGCATCGGCGAACATCTATCTGCCTCTTGCAGATGCTCAGGCGTTGCTTGGTGGGGAACCAAACGGGGTCAACCCTGTTAGAAATTCCAGTGGGGTATTAACCCCCGCCGGGATTACTCCAAATTCTAACTCTGCACAGGAGGAACGGGGCATTCTTTCTAACGGGGTGAACGTAGTTTATCTACGATTGAAGAATCCGTCCCTTCTCAGTCCGGTAAAGACTCAGATTTCCAAAGAACTCAATGGAGTTTCCGTCACCAGTTCTGATTCCTTCCTCGAACTAATGGGAGGGGTCTCCAAGATTTCCGACCAATTTTCCTTTATTGCATCTATCATTGCCTTGGGAGGCGCTCTTTTTCTGATCGTCAAAGCCATGCTTTCCAACCTTGTTGAGCGATCCCGCGAGATTGGTATACTGAAAGCGGTTGGCTGGACGGAGAAAGATGTTCAAAAACAATTAATGGGGGAAGTCTTTTTACAATCTCTTTTCGGAGGTGTCTTGGGAATCCTGATGGGATACTTCTTCTCCTATCTTCTGGGTTTCCTCTCTATCCCTGTGTCAACCCCCTGGGAGGTAAATCTCTTGCCTGCGTTTGCGAAGGATATGGAAACGGTTTCTCGGACCGTCCGACTCCCGGTAAGCGTATCTGCCGGTCTGATGGCGATCTCTATGGCATTATCTCTTGCTGCAGGTGGTCTGGTGAGTTATGTCATGGGAAGGCGGACCGCCCGAATGAAACCTGCTGAAATTTTGAGGAATATGTAAACCAGAGTTCGTCTTAGTTTATGAGACCCTGTTTCCCCTTTTTTCCAGTAGAAAGATTCTTCGTTATTAAAGGAGCGTCTATGGGAGGTATAGCATGAGGAAGATTTACATATTGTTGTTCACCACACTGGCCTTTGTGGTTTTGGCTACAACCGTTATGGCGAGTCCGCCTAAAGCGACCATCGAGTACCAGCCGATGACGAGCCACGGGCTCGGAGCCGGCTACCCATTCGAGGCATGGGTCGTCTTCGATAGATCTTCCAATCCGGCAGAGCCAGGATATGCCCTGCCGGCCGGCGCGACCTTTCGCTTCACTTTCCCGTCGGCCTTTACACCAAAGCTTGGTATCCACCCTGAGTCGGTTCTCCTCTACGACTGGCCGCAGAAGGCTGCGCCCGTACCCTTTGCCGTGGGGCTGGATCCTACGGATCCACGCACCATCATTCTCAAGCTAAAGGAGGCCTTCCCCGCTGGTCCGCCCGAACGTCCAGGGTTAAAGGCGATCCACCTACGCTGGGGTCCGCTCAATCCTATGCAGGAAGGAGACTATCCGATCACGATCAAGATCTCGGATGCTGGAGAATTATCTGGGACCACGCATGCCATCGCGCACATCACCTCAAAGCCGGTGCCTGTCGTGGCTGCCTACAACCAACTCCATGAAGGCCGAAATGAGGATTGGCAGCACGTAAAGACGGGCCAGACCGCACCGCTGCCGATTGACCTCTTGATCACCTTGCCCGATAAGGCACGCTCCTCCATCGAGCTGAGTCTCGGCACCGATGGAAACCTGGAGATCCTCGGCGACGGAGCACCAATCGGAACGGTTACGCGGCGCGGGGCCGCTGTCGCACTCAAGCCGGAACATTTCGGCCCGGGCTTTGCCCGTTTGGGCATTGTGCGCTTTTACGTCACAGGCGGCTCGGTGCCCGGGCTCGTCGAGATCGATGCGCAGCTCCAAGGTGGCCCGCGTTATACGCTCCACGTTGTTGTCGAGCCCTGAACGCTCGCCTATACGAAGCTAACGCTCCACGTAAGGTCTTGAGGTTCCTCGCAGAAGCGCCGTCAGCCCCCAGAACAACCCAAAAAGAGAAAAGTGGTGAAATGTGGGTACAGGTATTACAATTCCAACTTAGTCTTTTGTCTCAAAAATAAATTGAGTTAATAAAGGAGATCTTCGAAATGAAAGAATCCATTGGCTCAGGGAACGAAACAATAAAGAGGTTTGCAGCCAGGAGCATTATCTTCATATATTTTATTGTTGCCCTGGAAATCGTTATTATGATCAGCCCGTTTGCGTTCTTTTTTTATGCAGCATTCAACCCATTTCTACTCGCTCTGAATCAATCTTGGGTGACTCGGTGGCTGACAGCCTTTTTTCTTCCTCACATGGTGGTCCCTCCTGATGGGGCATTGATGGTTATTCGTATTTTAGGATCTGTGTTCTTTGTGGGCGGCATGCTGGTGTTTTTCGTCTGCGCTGGACAGGTATATCTGGGCAAGTTGCTGAAGAAGGGCGTTGCCACAAAAGGATTGTATACCCTTATTCGCCATCCTCAATATCTCGGACTTGGGTTGGCAGCTTTGGGACTGGCTATCATGTGGCCCAGATTCCTGATGCTGGCGCTTTTTGCGGTCATGTTCTTCCTGTACTACCTTCTTGCCAAAGACGAGGAGTGCCGGATGATCAATCGTTTTGGGGAGAGCTATATTGGTTATATGAATCGGACGGGAATGTTTCTCCCAGGTTTCATTGAGAGAACATTGATAGGAAGCTCAAAGCCACAGCAACGTTTAGGTTTCGGAAAAGCCTTTGTCATCTTTCTGGTACTCCTTGTAGTGACAGTAGGGAGCGGTTTCATTTTGCGGGTCTATACGGTTCGTCATCTCCCATTAGAACAAGTCGATGGTATTGATGTGATCACTATAACGAAAGAGGACCTAACGAGGGCAGAACAACTTCTTCCTTCGGCACTTCAGGATCCCGCCATTGCATCAAAGCTGCAGCCAATCGAGAATAGCAAGGACCAGCGCCTCCTTGCCTATTTTATTCCGATTGACTACGTGATGCAGGGTATGATTGCCGATACAGGCGGTGAATGGAAACTGTTTGAGCACCATAAAACTGTAGGCATGATCACAGAGTATATTTTTCATCCTTTTGCTCATTTGACGGAAGGGCATGCTCATCACTCTGGCATGGCGGTTCACAATTCGAGCATGCACGACAGCCCATCAATGAAACGAAGAATCATCTTCATCGAAGTATCTGCCAGGAGTAAAGAGCTTGCATCCCCGTTTGATGATTTCGGCATTAATATCACGCGGAAACCGCTCTTCTTCGTAGATGTACACCTCCATACAGGGGAAATTCTTCAAATACGAGATACCTCTGCCGGAAGCGGATGGGGCACCGTACCAACTCCGATGTTCTGATCAGGACAAAGTATGGGCGATTACTTAAGAATATCGTTTTTTAGGGCAAACTCTTCTATCGATGCTTCCTTGATCACAGTGTAGCGAATCTAACACTTCTTTATAATGATTATGGGGTTTGTCATTCCCTCTATGTTGAAAAGCAAGTCTCATTTCACATAGAGGAAGAAATTTGTTAATGAGTCATGTATTTAAGGAGCAGAACCAATCTTTAAAATC